>Ga0185299_10008529_pt1 | contig 10078 bp, 5 predicted proteins | sample PaiPotPPA55metaG_FD_128002 | JGI IMG/M metagenome (GOLD analysis project Ga0185299, IMG submission 128002) | Iron sulfur acid spring bacterial and archeal communities from Banff, Canada, to study Microbial Dark Matter (Phase II) - Paint Pots PPA... ...
CGCGGCGCGGTGTACTTGATGGTGGACCCGCAGCTGCGCCCCGTCGCGGGCAACGTCCCGGCCTGGCCGAAGCTCGAAGCCGACAAGGGCAAATGGTTCCTGTTCAAGGTATCGGTGCCGTTCGGCGATGAAACCCGGGAGCACGAAATGCGCGCGCAGCGTTTTCCGCTTCCCGGCGGTTATCGAATGCTGGTAGGACATGATGTGCAGGAGCGGCAGGACGTCAAGAGCCTCATGATGCGCGGTCTGATCGCCGCGGTGTTGATGACCTTGCTGCTGGGCTTGGGCGGCGGCTTTTGGATGGGCCGGCGCATTCTGGCGCAGGCGGGGGCGATTTCGGCGGTGGCGACTCAGATCATGCGGGGCGATCTATCGCAACGGCTGCCGGTTCGCGATGCGGACGACGAATTAAACACATTGGCCCGCGAAATCAACACCATGCTCGACAAGATCGAGCAGCTCACGCTGGGCATGCGCACCGTGCTCGACAGCGCCGCGCATGACCTCCGCACGCCGCTCAATCGGCTGCAGTCCACCGCCGAGGCAGCGATGATGGAGCTCAGCGTGGGTTCGGCCGAGCGGCGGGTCCTCGAACGAGTTACCACCGAAGTCGATCGAATGCGGAGCACTCTGGACGCGCTGCTGCGCATTGCACTCGCCGAAACCGGCACGGTGGCGCGGGAACCGGTCAATCTGTCGGAATTGGTCGCGAGCGTGGTCGAACTGTACGCGCCGGTGAGCGACGAGCGCGGCATCATATTGGAGAGTTCGGTCGCTTCGGGGGCGGAGGTTCTGGGCAGCCGGCAGTTGTTGGCGCAGGCGCTGGCGAATTTGCTGGACAATGCCATCAAGTTCACCCCCGACGGCGGCCATATCCGGGTGCAGCTGCGCGGCTCGAGCAGCGAACCGGAAGTGATAGTCGAAGACAATGGGCCGGGCATCCCGGCCGACAAGCGCGAGATCGTTCTGGGCCGCCGCGTGCGGTTGGACGAGGCGCGCAGATTTCCGGGTTCGGGGCTCGGGCTGTCGTTGGTGGCGGCGGTCACCAAATTGCACGGCGCGCACCTGGTGCTGGATGACGCGGGGCCGGGCCTGCGCGTATCGCTGAAATTCTGAGGGATCCCGGAAGGTCCCAGATCGTCATAGAGTTTTTAGGAGGGTTCATGTCACGATATGTCACCTGCGGCGTGGGCGTACTCGCCCTGATCGGCTGCGCATCCGCCCCAGCCATGACGCTGCGGTCCGGGGTCGATCTCAACTACGTGGATCACTCGGTCCGTCCCCAGGACGATCTGTATCGGTACTTGAACGGCAAATGGCTGGACAGCTTTCAGCTGCCGCCCGACAAGGCTTCCTATGGGTCGTTCACCTACGTGGATGACGCGACTCAGGAGCAGCTGCGCGGGATCGTCGACGGTCTCGTTCAGGGGCAAGCCCAAGCGACGCAAGCCCAGCCCCAGACCCACACCCAGACCGGTGCCGGCGCCAACGCCGGCAATGCCGACGCCGAGGTCCGGAAAATTTCCGATTTGTATCAAAGCTTCATGGACGAGGCCCGGCTCGAAGCGCTGGGAATGAAGCCGCTGCGGGCTGAATTTGCCGCCATCGACGCGATCGCCGACAAGAGCGGCATCCCGGCGCTCATCGCGCATCTGAATCGTATCGGGGCGGGCGCGCCCTTGGACTTGTACATCAATCAGGACGCCAGAAATTCCCTGCAATACGCCGTGGTCTTTTATCAAAGCGGATTGGGTCTGCCGGACCGGGACTACTACCTCAAGGACGACGCCAAGCTCAAGGACGCGCGCGCCAAATATCTCACGCATATGGCCAAGATGCTGGGGATGGCGGGCGATGCGGAGGCAGAGACTCATGCCGCCGCCATCCTCAATCTAGAAACGGAGCTGGCTCAATTGCAATGGACGCGGGTCGACAACCGCGATCCCGTCAAGACCTATAACAAGACCGCGATCGCCGATTTACCGAAGCTGATGCCCGGCTACGACTGGCGGCGCTACGTGCGCGGCACCGACATCGACGGCAAAGTCGACTCGGTCATCGTCAGCCAGCCAAGCTATTTCAGCGGCCTCGACAAGCTGATGACGGCGACACCGCTCCCGGTGTGGAAGGCTTATTTCAAATGGCATGTGCTGGCCGCGGCGGCGCCGTATCTGTCGAAATCCTTCGTCGACGAGCGCTTCGCGTTCAGAGGCACCGTGCTGAGCGGTATCCCTCAAAACCGCGCGCGATGGAAGCGCGGCATTGCGCTCCTCGACGAGGCCATGGGCGAGGCACTGGGCAAGCTCTACGTCGCGAAATACTTCCCGCCGGACAACAAGGCGCGCATGGAAGCGCTGGTTCGAAATCTGCTCGATGCCTACCGCCGCGACATCGATACGCTGGACTGGATGAGCCCCGCCACCAAGAAGGGAGCCCAGGAAAAACTCGCCAAGCTGGTGATGAAGATCGGATACCCCAACACTTGGCGCGACTATGCCTCCCTGCAAATTTCACGCGACGATCTGTGGGGCAACGTGGTGCGCGCCAACGAGTTCGAGTATCGGCGCAACCTCGATAAATTGGGCAAGCCGGTCGATAGAAACGAATGGCAGATGACGCCGCAGACCGTCAATGCCTACTACAATCCGCCGATGAACGAGATCGTGTTCCCGGCCGCGATCCTGCAACCGCCGTTCTTCGACGTTCGGGCCGACGACGCGGTCAACTACGGCGGAATCGGCGGCGTCATCGGGCATGAAATCAGTCATGGTTTCGACGACAACGGCAGTCAGTACGATGCCGACGGCAACCTGCGCGACTGGTTCACCCCGGAGGACCACGAGAAGTTCAAGGCCAAGACGCGCGCCTTGGTCTCACAGTACGAGGCCTATGAACCGGTGCCCGGATTCCACATCAACGGTGAATTGACGCTGGGAGAGAACATCGCCGACAACTCGGGGCTGGCGATCACCTACAAAGCCTATCACCTGTCGTTGGCGGGCAGGGCGGCGCCCGTGATCGACGGTCTCACCGGCGATGAGCGGTTGTATCTGGGCTGGGCGCAGGTGTGGCGCGGCAAGGTGCGCGAGGCCGATGCGATTCAGCACATCAAGGCCGATCCGCACTCGCCGCCCGCGGTGCGCGGTACCGCGCCCGTGGTCAATCAGGAGGGTTTCTACGCCGCATTCGGCGTCAAGGAAGGCGACAAGATGTATCTCCCGCCGGGGCGGCGCGTCACCATCTGGTAGGAAAGACACGGGAAGCTGGCAGGAAAGAGACGGGAAGCTGGTAGGAAGGAAACGGGACAGTCTCGAATTGGGCATACGGCCGTGAAAATACTCATTGTCGAAGATCAACGCCGCATCGGCGCGTTTATCGAACGAGCCCTGCGGGAGCATTCCTACGTCGTGACTTGGGTCCGGTCGTGCCGCGAGGCGCTCGACGCACTCTGCGAATCGAGCCATGACGCGATCATTCTCGACCTCGGGTTGCCCGATGGCGACGGAATCGACTTGCTGAGCCAGTGGCGCAAATCCGGCTTCAATGAGCCGGTGTTGATCTTGAGTGCCCGCGATGCCGTTCAGGACCGGATCAAAGGACTCGATCTGGGAGCGGATGATTATCTGTCGAAGCCGTTCAGCCTGGAAGAACTGTTGGCGCGCCTGCGTTCCCTGCTGCGCCGTCAATCAACCGTCAAGGAGGCGGTCCTCGAACACCGCGGCATCAAGCTCGATCTCATCGGACATACGGTACATCTGGCTGGTGAGCCGGTCGATTTGACCAGCCGCGAGTTCGCTCTATTGGAGATATTCATGCAGAACGCCGGCCGAATTCTCACCCGTAAGCTGATCTGCGAGAAGTGCTGGTCGTCCGATCATGATAACGAGACGAATCTCCTGGATGTGTACATGAGCCGGCTGCGATCCAAACTGGACACGGTTCCGGACAGGCCGTTGTTCAAGACGTTTCGCGGCATAGGTTACCAACTCCTGTGAGATCCATCGGCGCACGGCTCGCGCTATGGTACGCCGCCGCCGCTACCGCGACTTTGGTGTGCCTGTTCGTCGCAGGGTACTACCTTCTCAAGATCAACCTGGTGCATGGCCTCGATCTCATGAATCGCGCAGAGTTCGCGCAGATAAGCGCTCATTTGGGGTCCGACTATGCGTCGTTGAACGATCGAGTCATCGATGCCCGAATCCGCGAGACGACGGACTATGCTTCGGTTCTCTTTTTCATTACGGTCGACGATCCGCACGGACCGGTCCGGCCGATTTTCTATTCGACGAATCTGCGGGGTCTGGAGATTCCCGACGTTCCGGGTCAACGCACGTTCAATGCGGTTCTGCCCGGCGTCGGCGAACTGCGCGTCGGTGAGTTCATTCTCGGTCCATTCGACGTCACCATCGCGACACCGCTCGACAATGTCCACGAGGCCATGCGCTACTACACTCAGACCTGCCTCTGGCTGCTTGCCGTCATGCTGGCAGTCAGTGTTGCGATCGGCTTCGGGCTGAGCCGGCTTGCGTTGCGGCCCGTGCGATTGATCCGCGAGACCGCCAGCCGCATCAGTTCCGACAATCTCAGCGAACGCATTCCGGTTGCCAGCATCCGCGATGAGATTTCCGAACTCGCGCTGCTGTTGAATCTCATGTTCGACCGGCTGGAAATATCGTTCCAGCAGATTCGCCGGTTTACGGCAGAAGCCTCCCATGAATTGAAGACGCCCATTTCCTTGATTCGGCTTCAGGCGGAAAAGCTTCTTGTCCACGGCAATCTCGATGCCGACAACGAAGAATCCGTCCACGTGCAGTTGGAGGAAGTCTCTCGATTGAGCCACATCATCGAGGAACTCCTGTTCTTGTCGCGTGCGGAGTCGTTCGAGATCAAGTTGAATCTGACGACGCAGGATCCGGAGGCGATCCTAATGAGCTTTAGCCAGGACGCACGCGTTCTCGCCGAGCATCGCGGCCTGCAATTCGTATGCAGCCACGAGGGTCACGGAAGCGTGCTGGCCGAGCCGCGCTGGCTGCGCCGCGTTCTCCTCAATCTGCTCACCAATGCGCTGAACGCCTCCCCGTACGGCAGCCGTGTCACGCTGGCCTCCTCCGTCCGGGACGGCCATTGGCGCGTGCAACTCGCCGATCAGGGACCGGGGGTTCCATCCGAATATAGGGAACGGATCTTCGAGCGCTTTTTCCGCTTGCCGCCCGCCAACGCCGCTGCTGACGAGGGCAGCGGATTGGGTCTTGCGATCTGCCGCAGCATCATAACTCTTCACGGCGGCACCATTTGGGCCGAAGTGCCGCCCGATGGCTCGGGCTTGAGTATAGTTTTCCGGATACCGGCCCAAACGCCCCAAGACGCCGCGGACTCGGCGCCGTCGCCGCTATTGCACGACGCAGCCGAGGTTTAGCCGCCGCCGCTGCACGCCGCCGCCGCTTCACGCCGCCGAGGCATGGCAGAAGCGGCACTCTCGGGTTCCGCTGAATCAAGGTTGAGTTCAGGTTGGATTCAGGTTGCCCGTTTATCCTCCCTTCTCGAAATAAGCCAAGTCCGAGAATTGGCGTCGGGAATAGGGAGTGGCATGCGATACGTTGCAAACCGGGCGAGACTTGATTCTGGAGTCTGCCCACCGAAAACCAGTCCGAAACGGCCTCGCTCGGCGCCCCTGGGCGCTTGCCTCGGGCTGTTGTGCGGCGTGTTAACTTATGGTGCCGCGTGGGCCGAGGGCGACGAGGAGTCGATGGTCGAGATCGTCGTCACGGGATCTCGGTTGTCGTCCGCCAACACCTCTAGTCCGAGCCCGATCGTCGTTCTGGACAACGAGGAACTGCAGCACCAGGGAGCGCTGCGCACCGAAGAGTTTTTGAACACGCTGCCCCAAGTCAACTCCGGCTTGACCCTCGGCGCCAACGGCCCGTCGGTGGCGCCGCTGACGGGCACCGCGACCGCGGATCTTCGCGGAATAGGAGCGTTCCGTACGCTCGTCCTGGTGAACAGCAAACGCACGGCGCCGGGCGATCCCATCAATCCCTCCGCCGACCTGAACACCGTGCCTAGCGTGCTGGTGAAGCGCGTCGAGGTGCTGACCGGCGGCGCATCCGCCATCTACGGCTCGGACGCGGTCGCCGGCGTGGTCAATTTCATCCTCGACACCAACTACACCGGCCTCAAAGTCGACGTCGAGGGCGGCATCAATCGAGGCAGCAACAGCCGCACCGACCTGCAAAGCATCGCACGCGCCAGTGGCGTCAATCCGGCCACCGGGGCCGTCTACGACGGAGGCTCCGTCGACCTGACGGTCGTGTACGGACGGGATCTCTTCGGCGGCAGCGGTCATGTCACCGGCTACGCGGGATATCGCGATACGCACACGGTCGCGGGTTCGAGCCGGGATTTCAGCGCTTGCACCTTGACCGAGACGAGCACGTCGTACCAGTGTCTTCTCGACGGGACGACGGCGAACGGTCAGTTCGTGCCGAACGGCGGCACGCCGCTCACCCTGGACACGGTCAACGGCCATGCCTTCCGTCCGCTGTCCGCGCCGGGCGACCTGTTCAATCCGGCCCCGTATCAGTACCTGCAGCGGCCCGACAAGCGTTATAACGCCGGCCTATTCGCCAACTACAAGTTCAACGACGCGTTGAACCTGTACAGCGAAGCTCAGTACACCGACGACAAGACCACCGTGCGCTACGAGCCCTCCGGCACCACGGCGACCGGTTCCGCCTTGAACACCTTCGGTATCAACTGCAACAATCCATTGCTGTCGGCAAGCCAGGTCAATGACCTGTGCACCAGCGCCGGATTGGGACCGCTCGACACGGCGCAGGTGGGCATCGGCCGGCGCAACGTCGAAGGCGGCCAGCGGGCGGATGAGTTTCACCACCAGTCCTATCGCCTCGTGCTGGGGCTCAAAGGCACGCTCAACGAGGAATGGTCATACGACACGAGCGTGGTGTACGGGCGAGTCAATGAACGCGAGACCCTGTCCAACGATTTCTCGATATCGCATCTCACGAATGCGCTCAATGTGGTAAACGTGGGCGGCGTACCGACTTGCCAATCCGTGGTCGACGGCTCGGATCCCGCCTGTGTCCCCTACAACATCTTTTCGACCGGCGGCGTGACGCCGGCCGCGCTCAAGTACCTCACCGAAGGCGGCATGCAGTCGGGCTTCGCGCAACGCACCATCGTCAACGCGCAATTGACCGGCGATCTCGAGAAGTACGGGATCAAGAGCCCGCTCGCCGCCACGGGAATCGGTGTTGCGGCGGGTGCCGAGTATCGCGTCGAGCAGGTCCGATACAATCCGGATACCGCCTACAGTACGGGCGATCTGCTGGCCACGGGAGCCGCTCACCCGACCGAGGGTACCTTCCGCGTCGGGGAAGTCTTCGCGGAAATGAAAGTGCCGTTGGTCGATGATAAGCCCTTCGTCAAGCACCTGATTCTCACCGGCAGCGATCGCTACGCGCACTACACGCCGCAGGGCAACGTGAACGCGTACGGCGCAGGCCTCGAATGGGCGCCCATCGATCCGGTGCGTCTGCGCGGCAGCGTCAGTCGTGCGGTGCGGGCGCCGAATGCCTACGAATTGTTCTCTTCCCAGATCTTGAACCAGATCAATTTCACGGATCCCTGCGCGGGCATTCCCGACGCAACCGGCGCAGGTGGTCCCACCGCATCACCGGCGCAGTGCGCACGGACCGGCGTTACCCCTACCCAATACAACCATATCGCGCCGCAATCCTCGATCAATGTAGTGACCGGCGGAAACCCCAATCTCAAGCCTGAAACGTCGGATTCGGTCACCATGGGCTTCGTGCTCACGCCGCTGCCCAATATCCTGTTCAGCGCCGATTACTGGCGGATCAAGGTCAAACAATTCGTGGGCAGTCTGCCGGGATCCTATACCATCAATACCTGCCTGAACTCCGGCGACCCGTTCTACTGCGGATTGATTCATCGCGACGCCACCGGCTCGCTGTCCACCGGCAACGGCGCGAACGCCGGCCGCGTCATCGGCACGCGCTTCAACACGGGCTCCTACGGCAACAGCGGCGTCGACTTCGAGGGTCGCTATGTATGGAAACTCGAATCGCTGGCTGCGAAAGCCGGCAACCTGGCGTTCAGCTTTACCGGCAGCGTCGCACTCGATAATCCGATCGATGTCACACCCGGTGTGCCCGAACTCGATTGCTCGGGCTACTACGGGCCGAATTGTTCGGGAGCGGGTCCCACCTCGCCAGTGCCGCGCTGGCGTCACCGGCTCCGGACCACCTGGGAGACGCACTATAACTTCGACGTGTCGCTGAACTGGCGCCACATCGGCAGGTTGAAATCCGAATTTACCAGCGGCAATCCGAATTTATCCAATCCGGGAAACGTCTATTCGGTCGATTCGCACATCGGTGTCTACGACTACTTCGATCTGGATGGCAGCATCGACGTCACGGAGCATTTGAATATCCGATTGGGCGTCAACAATCTGCTCGACAAGCAACCTCCGGTAATTGGATTTGCCGCCAATCCGCTGCTCGTGAACGGCAATATGGCCGCCGGTATTTACGACACACTGGGCCGGTACATATTCGCCGGCTTCACGGTCAAGTATTGAGTCGAGAGCGCGGAAGCTGCGAGGCGTCCTCATTTAAGATTTGTTTAATATTGAGTTGTTATTCTAGTTTGTCGATGCATTTCTCAACAATTGCACCCAAGTGAACCCCACATGAAAAATTCATATCGCTCGATGATCGTTGCGTTCGCCTTTTGTTCGGTCTCCGCCGTCTCGGTGGCAGCACAGCCGCTGGCATTGGAGCCCGCGGCGTCGGTCGAGATACCTCAGTCGAGCGGCAAATTCGATTTTCTGCGGATCGACTCGAAGCGGCAGCGATTGCTCGCGGCGCATGAGAAAGACGGCACGTCGGATTTCGTCGACCTGCGCAAGTCCGCTTTGATCAGCCGCCTCAAGGTCGGCGCAGCCGTGGACACGGCCATGGATCCTGAATCGACCTTCTACTACGTCAGCGTTCAAGAAGAGGAGCGGGTTGCGGTGGTCGATGCAGCGACCCTCAAGGAGGTCAAGTCGATCAAGATGGCGGGGCCGACCGACGCCATCATCTATGAGCCGAAAAATCACATGGTGTATGTCACGCACGACGACGGCGCGGATGTCTGGGTCATCGATCCGAAGGCGGCCAAGGTGGTTGCCACGGTGGCCATACCGGGAGTTCCGGAGTTCATGGTCTACGATGAATCGACAGATCGGATTTATTTGAACATCAAGAACAAGGACGTCGTGGCGGTGATCGATCCTGCTGCCAATAAGGTCATCGCCCGGTGGCCCACGGCAGCCGCCACCCAACCTCATGGCTTGGCGCTCGATGCGGACAATCACCGCATCTTTTCGGCCGGCGGCAACGGCAAGTTGGTCGTGATCGACACCAAGACGGGCTCGGTCACCGATACCGTCGACATCGTGCAGAAAGTGGATCAGATCGCATTCGGTGCGTCGAGCGGTCTCGTTTACTGTGCCGGTGCGGACAAAATGTCCGTGGTTCGCACCACCGGCGGCAAGGTTCTGCTGCTCGGCGACGTGACCACGGCGGCGACCGCCAAGAACGTCGCCGTCGATCCGGCCACCCAGAACGTCTGGACCACTTACACGGACGGCAAGAGTTCGTTCGCCAAGGCATGGAAGGCGCCGAAGCCGTAAGGCCCTGGAAACGCATAGCTCGCGAAGCGTACGGCGACAGGAGGGCGCTGACGCTACTCGAGCTTGAGCGATCGGGAAACGCGGGGCCCGGAGCGTCAATTAATCGGCGGGTGGCTGCGGCGGCGAATCGACGGACGTGCGAGGTACCACGTAAGCTGCTGAAATCATTTAATAAATCGAGCTAGGCTTTTTTCTGGCATAGAACTTGCTCGATTCCTGGCTGCGGCATGTGACCGCGCTAGGAAAAAGCCATGGCCGATGCAGCCGACGATGCTCCTCCCCCTCCGCCGAAACAGTCCGGCGGTTTCGTGGGCACTCTTATGAATGGGGCCGGCATCTTCGTGCTGGCCCTCGTCG
>Ga0185299_10008530_pt1 | contig 10078 bp, 5 predicted proteins | sample PaiPotPPA55metaG_FD_128002 | JGI IMG/M metagenome (GOLD analysis project Ga0185299, IMG submission 128002) | Iron sulfur acid spring bacterial and archeal communities from Banff, Canada, to study Microbial Dark Matter (Phase II) - Paint Pots PPA... ...
CAGCTTGAGGATTAACGGACAGCCACTGGTGGCACCGAAACTGAACGAGCGTCGCGCCTTGTTCGTTCTGGGAAAGATCGACGAGATTTTGTCGGTCGAACGAGTGACGGATCGGGAGCGAGATACGCGCTTCATCGACCTTGGCCGTTACCTGTGTGAAGTGCGGACCGGACAGTACTGGCGAGTCGACAGTCTGAAATCCTTTGATGAGTTTCTGGAACGAAAGTTTCCGGAGTCCCGGCGCAAGGCGTATTACTTGATGGCGATCCATGAGCAGCTGCCGCGCGAGGTGCATCGCGACCTGAGGGAGATGGGATGGACCAAGGCCAGGGAACTGGTCAAAGTGGCGCGAGCCGAGGGTCAGAGCTTCGATTGTGCACCCTGGGTGCACAAGGCAAGGGTAATGCCCCGGGAGGAGTTCAAGCGGGAGGTGGAGAGGCATTTGACGGGCAAAGAGACCGAACCTTGGGAGATGCTTTATTTCAAGGTGTACAAGAGCCAATTGGTGGTCATCGAGGAGGCTCTGGAGACCGCGTCGTTGATGTTGGGTGGCCAGAAGGCGCGTGGTTATTGTCTGGAGATGATCTGCGCGGACTTTCTGGCGGGGGCCAACCTGGACGGCTCCGGCCGTTCCGACTCGCTTCTCTTGGCGCTCAGTCGAATTTACCTCCTACTCCCGAACTCACAGAAGCAGGAGTTCTTGCTGCGCATCCCGAAGGCATCATGAATTCACCGGTCCCGAGACAATCCAGATTTCGATTGGACCGTGATTCCTATCGCGCGCTTTGCCGGCAGGTGCTCGAACGCGACGGCTGGCGATGCCAAGGATGCGGAGCGTCCAAAGATCTCCAGGTGCATCATATTCAGCCGCGCAGCCGACTGGGAGGCGACCTGGAAGAAAATCTCATCACTCTTTGCAGTGCCTGCCATCGGCAAGTCCATCTCCGTGCCGAGATCTCACAGATTGACTTCGCTTGAGGCAGGGGCCTAACATCTCCTCCCAGAAATCAACGCCGTAGACGAATTCTTCTCACCACTCATGATCGGCCAAACACTCGGTCATTACCGCGTCATCTCGAAAATCGGTGCGGGCGGGATGGGCGTTGTGTACCGAGCGCACGATGAACAGCTCGATCGCGATGTTGCGCTGAAAGTTCTTCCGCCCGACACGCTTCGTGACGAGGATGCCCGCAAACGGTTTCGCAAAGAAGCCCTCGCCCTGGCCAAACTGAATCACCCGAACGTCGAAACGGTTTTTGAATTCAGTTCGCATCAAGGAGTGGATGTTTTGGCGATGGAGCTGATCCCCGGCCATCCGCTTAGCGAAAGAATCAAAGGAGGGCCTCTTCCGGAGAAAACAATTTTGTGTTTCGGAGTGCAGCTTGCGGAGGGCTTAGCGGCGGCACACGACCAGGGCATCATCCATCGTGACCTCAAGCCTGCCAACGTATTCGTCACACCCGACGAGCGCATTAAGGTGGTGGACTTCGGTCTGGCGAAGCTGATCGATCCGAAACGGGATGTGGACCTCACGCTCAGCATTACGGCCGGGACGGGGACCGTCTCCGGCACCGTGCCGTACATGTCGCCCGAGCAATTGCGTGGTCTTCCCGCCGATTTTCGGAGCGATATCTATGCGGCAGGCGTCGTGCTGTATGAACTTGCCGCGGGCCGGCGCCCTTTTCCGCAATCGCAAAGCGCCGAGCTGATGGGAGCGATCCTGCATACGTCTCCGGATCCGCCGAGTTCGGTGAATCCTCGTATTTCGGCTGGCCTCGACAGCGTGATTACCAAGATGCTCGAAAAGGACCCCGGACATCGTTATCAGTCGGCGCGCGAGCTTCGCGTGGCGCTCGAAATCGTCAGCCGTTCGGGCGCGGCCCGCGTGCCATCTTCTGGCGCCACGGTTGAAGCCGGGGATCCCTCGCTTGGCGCAGCGAATGTTGGGTCGCGCACACGGTTCTATGTGGGTGGCACGGTTCTCGCCGGTGTCTTGATCATTGGCGTGGCAGTCGGACTCAAGGTCCCCGCGGCGCGAAACTGGCTGTTTTCGCGAAGTACGTCAGTTGCATCGGGCAGCGGGCCGGTTACTTCCTCAATCGAGGCTCGGCGCTCTGTTGCCGTCCTTGGCTTCAAAAATGTTTCCGGCAAGAGCGACAAAGCCTGGCTCTCAACGGCACTCTCCGAAATGCTCACGACGGAGCTAGCTGCCGGGGAACAGCTCCGAACCGTTCCTGGAGAAAACGTTGCTCAGATGAAGGTGAATCTTGCGCTGCCGGATGCGGACAGCTACGGCCAGAAAACTCTGGAGAAGATCAACAAGAATCTCAACGTGGACGATGTTGTCGTCGGCTCTTACGTTCTGCTCGGAAATGGCGAGATCCGCCTCGATATGCGTTTACAGGACGCGAGGCAGGGAGAGAGCCTTGCCGCCCTTTCAGAAAAAGGCAATGAGGGGCAAATCGATGAATTGGTCAGCCGCGCCGGAGTGGAACTGCGTGAAAAACTGGGGGTCCGCGGCGTCACGGAAGACGAAGCAGCTGCCGTGAAGGCCACACTGCCATCGAATCCGGATGCTGCGCGTCTGTACTCCGACGGACTCTCAAAGCTCCGCCTCTTCGAAGCTTTGGCCGCCCGCGACCTGTTTGAGCGGGCGGTTGCTGCGGAGCCCAACTTCTCCCTCGCTCACTCGGCTCTGGGGAGCGCCTGGTCGGCATTGGGCTACGACAACAACGCGCAGCTCGAGGCCAAGAAAGCGTACGAGCTTTCAACGAATCTTCCTCGCGAGCAGCGTCTTTGGGTGGAGGGCCGCTTCCGGGAGTCGACGTACGATTGGCCCAAGGCGGTGGATGTCTACAAGACTCTACGGGACTTCTTTCCGGATAACCTCGACTATGGCCTTCAATCGGCAGCGGCACAAACGGCGGCCAGCAAGGGGAAGGAGGCGCTCGCGACCATTGCTGAACTTCGAAAGCTTCCCGCGCCTGCGCGCGATGACCCGCGCATCGATCTAGCCGAAGCAACCGCAGCGATAATGCTTGGAGACTTCACCCACTCACTGGAGTCGGCAAAGCTGGCCGCATCGAAGGGCGAAGAAGAAGGAGCCCGCTTACTCGTTGCACGTGCGTGGCTCGCCGAAGGCTCCGCGCAGCAAGAGCTCGGCAATTTGAAGGGAAGCGCGCAAGCGGCCGAAGAAGCGAAGCAAGCCTTCGCCGCCGCCGGCGACCAAGGTGGGGTAGCGTCGGCACTGATCCATCTGGGCAGTTCGCGTTATCGAGCAGGAGACACTGCTGGGGCAAAGCAAGCGTGGAAACAATCGCTTTCCATCTCACGCGATATTGGGTACCAGCAGGACATCGAGAGCTCTTTGAATGATCTTGCCAACGTAAAGTGGCGTGCGGGGGATTTGGCAGGCGCGAAAAAACTGTTCGATCAGTCCCTGGTCGTCGCCAACAAAACAGGCAACGCCCGAGCTGCAGCTCAGGCGAGAGTCAATCTCGCGGGGTTACTGTACGACGGCGGAGACTTTCCGGCTGCGCAGCGCGCTCAGGAAGAAGCGCTGGAAGCGTTCCGCCGCATCGGCGATAAAAGCGGCACCGCCAGTACGCTGTCCAACCTGGGCATGATCGTGGAGGCGCGGGGAGATTTCGCTGGTGCGCGGACCGACTATGAAGAGGCCCTATCTACGTTCACGGAACTGGGGCAAAAATTCGGCGTGGCCTCAGCCGAGAATAAATTGGCCAACCTTCTTTACGAGCAGTCCCACTATCCGGAAGCGAAGGCCATGTACGAGCGAGCGTTGGCCGCTTTCAACGAGGTTGGCGCCAAGAACGGCATTCTCCTCGCGGAGGGAAATCTTGGCAACATCCAGTCCACGCTGGGTGACCTAACTCAAGCGCGAAAAATGTATGGAGAGGCGCTTGCGCTGGCCCGAGAATCGCAGGACAACAAATCCGTCGCACAAAGCCTGCAAAGCATCGGCAATGTGCTCGAAGCCCAAGGAGATCTCGACGCCGCGAGGAACCATTTCGAGCAAGCACTGGCCGCGCGAAAGGCGCTTGGCGATGCGGACGCGGTAGTGGGACCCGAGCTGGCCCTGGCTGCTCTCTCGATTGAGCAGGGCCACCCGGAGGGAGCCGAGTCGCCCGCGAGACAAGCCGCTGAGAGATTCCGAAAGGAAAAGTCGCCGGACGATGAAGCCAACGCCCTTGCGGTTCTGGCTTATTGTCTTCTCGAACAGGCCAAGATTCGTGAGGCGGAAACCGCAATCGATAGGGCTTCAAAGCTCGTTGCAAAGAGTCAGGACAACGACTTCCGTGGTCCGATCGACATCATGGCAGCTCGCATTCACGGCGCATCGGAAAAGACCGATGACGCCGCCAAGAACCTTGAATCCATCCTTGCCCAGGAGACGCAACTCGGCGATGTTCCCTTGCAGTTTGAAGCCCGCTTTGCCTTAGGGGAAATTGAAGTGAAATCTGGTAACTTTGCGTCCGGCCGCTCACGCTTGACCGCCCTGGAGAGCGACGCGAACGCAAGAGGTTTTGTCCTAATCGCGCGAAAGGCTCACGACACGTTGCAGAAATAGAGCCGTCATATGGTTGGCCGTATGTCGTCGCGCCTTGGTAGAAATCTGCCAAATTAGAGTCAAAACCAGCGCCGGGAGTGGGGAGTCTTGTCTCCTCATTCTTGTCGCGAACTGCTAGCAATTACAGGATTCTTATTCCGACCCTGGTGTAGCCTTGCACAGCTCCCAGGACCTCATATTTCACGCGGTACGAGCGGACAAACTCGTCGAACGCGCGATATTCGTCGAGCGGACAGGAGAACTCGTCGAAGAAAAGAACATCGCCGGTTTTCAGTACGCGGGCAAGCGTGGTGAGAACGAAGAGGGTCGATGTAAACATATCGGCGTCCAGATGGATCACAAGTCGCCCGGCAAGATCATTGGCACCGAGGAAGCTGGGCAGGGTCTCCTGAAAAATGCCCTTTTCGAAACTGCAGCGGGGGTCGCTAATGCGGGGGATTTCGCCTCCGGTGCTGAAGTGGCCTGCTGGCTCGGTGGCGCGCCACCATTCGGGAAGGCCGGTGAAGGTGTCGAATCCCACAAATCTTGACTCTGGGTGGGTGATACGGTTGAGCCACCAGGTGAGGGACGCGCCGCGGTATACGCCAAACTCCAAATAGGTTATCGGCGTGAGGTCTAGGCCTTCGCTTCGTATTACGGCCTCATGGAGCCAGCTGCGGTCCTTCCCTCTCTTACCCTCGACACGCGATGGGACCGGATGGGTCCTGCACCAACGCGAGAACTGGACCCAATAGGCAATCGACGTGAGACCACCGGCGGGCCGTTGAAGGTTCACGTGTCCCAACGTATTGGACAGCACTGCAGAAACCGCCGGGCGAAACCGTTGGGGAATCTGGAAAGCTCTCTTGACCGATATCAGCACGGTCCCCTCCTGACCAAGGCAGGCTGATAGACCGTCTCTTGCAGCTTGCTGGCGTCCGCTCCATCTGTGAACTGCTGCATCTTGCCGAAACAAAAAGTTACGTTACCTCGATCTTCAAAACGAAAGCTCTTTGCGGCCGCCTTCACTGCGGCCCTGCACCCGGGCTTCACGCGATCATGGAGCTCTAACGCAATAGTCCGCACGCTTTCGATCCAGTCGCACGCTTCGAACACTTCTTTCTCCGCTCCTTCGATGTCGAGCTTCAAAAGATCGATAAAGTGAATTCCAAGTTCGCGCATGAGCGTGCGCATCGTCACGGCGCGTACTCGCGTTTGGCCGCGTTCGATTATTTGGAAACCTCCCTTAGGATGGACTTGCGAAGCCCCCAAGCCAACTTCGCCGTCCTCTTTCCAAAGAGCTGCTTCTACCGGAATAATGCCCTTATACGGAGCGACATTTCGAAGGAGGGCGGCAAAGTTGGAGGGCTCGGGTTCTACTGCAATGATTGTCGCTCGTGGATAAAGCCAGGCAAAAGCAATACTCGCCATCCCGATGTGGGCGCCAGCATCGACGATCACGCGCGGGGTGAAGTTCGCTATGCCCGGATCATAGTCTTTCTCCCTGCACACCAAGACATCCTTGTAAGCACAAAAGTCCGATGTCCCCAATCGAAGGTGGACCGTATGGTCTGTACCGCGAGGGACGACAGCAAGTTCTCGCGGCCTTTTGACTAGACGAAACGAAGCTGCCGCGCCCACTCCACGAATGCCGCAAAGGTCGTAGTACCATCGAAGTCCTTCGAAGACACTCATACGTCGTACGCCTCTGTTCCGAACGCTTCGGGGGGCGAAACAGTGTGGATGACAGAATTACAGGGGGAGTCTATATGGAGCCGAGCGCTTCGACAAGGAAAATACGGCATCGATCGGCTGAAAAACCTCACGTCCTCTGATGCGAGGGGTCGGACATGGCTGCTAGGAACTCCGGGTCTGCGACCTTACTCACTTGCGCTTGGCAGGCTTGCGTCTCGGGTGCGGTGATTCTCGATCTTCCTCCGTTATGCGCTCCCTAACGGCCCGTTCAAGCATGAATTCTATCTGTTTGTTCAGCGAGCGGTGATCGCGCCCAGCAAGCTCAGTTAGCTTAGCTTTTAGGGTCGCCGGTAAGAAACCAAGTGCTGAATACGTGCGCGGTCAACATTACTGAATCGATATCTACATCGAGACCAAGATAAAAAAGAAGGGCAACATCGCCAAAGAGATCTTTAAACCGGCCGAATGGTTCGGCCCCCTGCGGAGGACGGACAAGTTTAGACAGGACGTCTGTCCGCGGAATCGTGACCAAAACCCTGTCCCCATCCTGCAACTTATCTGTGTGCCGCACGGTTGAGGTCGTCGCAACTAAGCAGCATTAACACGTTATACCATTTGAAGAGCCAGTACGACGGAATGACTTGGGCGCTCCGCCTAGACAGTGCAGCGGACGCCAGCGGATCGAATGCACACGCAGTACCCAATCGTCAGACCAGTTTATTCGCAGACCCGAGCGGCGAAGGATTGAGCGTCAAATTCGAAGAGATGCTAGTCTACAGTGGATCGAGCGGCGTCGCTCGGCCAACGTTACGAACACCAAAAACTACGTCAACGGCAGGATGGGTCTGTGAAACGACTCGACATTCATCGAGTCCTGGCGCTCATTGCATTCTCGATCCTTGTAGCCGTCCTGTATCGGCTAGTGCTTAACGCTCTTTCCTCCGGTTGCACGATCAACGGCCACATCTACAACGTCTGCTACTACGTGGACTATGCCACGGGCTCGAACACGAATGACGGGCTGTCGAAAACCACACCGTTCAAGACTCCTATAGGCGCACCAGGTCACGACATTGCTGCACCTCAAGGGACCGCGCAAATCCTAAAGGGCGGCGTCACGTGGCCGATGAATGCGATTGGGTGTTGGACGTGGACAGGAGGTCAGGGCACGCGCTCATCGTCGAATCCTGATTACATCGGAGCAGGCGACCAAATTTGGTTCACCGGGGTCTCATGGTCGCGCCCCATCTTGAACGGCAATGGCGCATCGGTGTCTCCGGCGGGGTGTCCGCAGGTTGTTAACACAGTGGTGGCCCCGGACATCTATATTTTTACCTCGAACTCATATCTAACGATCGACAACATCGAGTTTACCGGGGCCTTGTGGGGCCACACGACGGTCACATGCGGACTTTCTTGCGATGGGTACGTGTATCTTCACACGAACAATGTGACTAGCGTTCACGTCCAGAACAGTTACTTCCACGGCGCGAGCATGGGCGCAAACACGGATTGCGCAATTGCGGGCTGCAATCCGGGTTTCGCGATGTACGGTGGAACTCAGAGCCCCGTGGACGTTGTTGCCGAAAACGATGTGATCGACGGGTCCGATGGTCCTGAGGTGTTGGCGGATCCCAGCTGCGTAGGTAAGTGCGAGTCCGAGCTTTATGGCATCCTCGGCCACTGGTCGTATCTAAAGCACGACCTCGCCCGATACGTGTCGGAGGGCTTTGACGGAGGTTTTCAATATATCAATGGCAACACGGTTGAGTATGTTCGCGCTTCTAATAACACCAGTTCTGGCGCGCACGCGAACGGCATTCAGCTCGATGAAGCCTATCTCGGATGTTTGATCTGGAACAACTTAGTCCGTCATACGAACCCGGTGAACAGGGTCAACTTGCGAGGTGTACAAACTCTTGGAATCACGAATAAATTTGGGACCGTCTGCTACGGCTGGAACGGCGTCATCTACGACACGACGAACAACAATCAATGGAATTGGGCCTACGCATCGGCGGACCACTCGGCGCGTGGAACGCAGATCATGTTCAACTGGACGATCGCTGGTGGCCCGGAGGGCGCCCCCAACACGGCAAACTCGGGAGCGAACTGCGTCACCTACCAATGGTGTACCGTTGACAACATTCATTACATCACGAATGCCGCAACCTCGATCGCAAACTGCACAGCGTCCACACACTGCACGGACGGCGGCCACAACTTATTTAAGACCTTGACGGTGGCGAATAGGCACGGCTACTCATCCACTAGAACGTTCGCATACTCGACTACGGCGGGCGGCGCATCGATCGGCGGCGGTGGGTCAATCGTCGCGTGGTGCTCGGCAATCGCGGCGATTCTCGCTGAGGCTGGGGCAGACTGCCTGGCCGATACAAGCTATGGAGTCGGCTACAACAGCGCGAATCACACAGTGATCGTCCCGGGACGCACTCCTAACGCACGAAACACTTCGGCTCCTAACCACGGTGCGTATGAGTTCCTCAATGCGGCAGGTCGGCAACTGTTCTGAAAATCCTGCGACCTGTGATGCCCTGGCCGAGCCTGCAAAGCACATGGAAGCCCCCCGCCGAATTCCAGTCAATCATCGATCAGGCTCAGGCTTCGATCTCCCCTCACCGCATGTACTTCGCGCACCGTCCGGGGATTCAGCCGAAGCATTTCCGCTGCGTCACGGAGGTGAGACGCGCTCTCGAGTCGGTTTCGCCACTTCCTTTTGTCGCGCGCCACGGTCGCCTAAGGAGTCCCGCTCAACAGTCCAAAAACAGCAATTTCTGTGGCGGTGCCGACGTAGACCTTGCCGTTTGCGACGATGGGCGAAACGAATTTTACGGTGGTGCCATCGGCGAACGAGTCTCGCCCGTTCGGGGCTTGGTTCGAGTCATAGAGTTCGGTGGCCACATTCGTCGCATCGTAGGCGTATAGCACTTCTTCGTTGGCGCCACCGTCCGGACTCGCTAAGCCCCATACGATTCCATTCGTGGTGCCACTCGCTGAGACTATGGGAGTCACGCCGAAATTGTGCATCGAAGTGTTCGAAGACGAGGTGGGGCTGGTGCTGAGCAGTCCGTTGGTCAGGCCATAAGCCTCCAGCACATCTCCCTGGCCCCAGAAGTAAACATTCCCGTTCCAGTAGGCCGGCGAAGCCCACATTCCACCCAGCACTCCTTGCAGTTCCTGCGCGATCTGAGGATCGCTGTTACACCCAGAGGAGCAATAATGCTGGTTCAGCTTGGTCATCTGATCGCGATTGATCACATAAATTGTCCCTTCCTTTCCCGCTTCAATCAACAAATGTGGGTAGTTCCCGGGTTGGTCCGGAAGCAGAAGAACTCCCCCCGACCCCACATCGCCGTCACTGAGATCTAAATTCAGTTGGTTCCATGGAGTGAAGTAGTCCAATAGCGCCAGATTGCTACCCGCCAATTTCAGAATGGTGTCACCCAGTTCCGTCGCCGGAACGTTTGTCGTATCGAACGTGCCATTCCCGGTCGGCACGTAGATATTCCCACTGCTATCCGCCGCCATGCCTTGTCCGCTCATCCACATACCACCCGCACCACCATTCGGAGTTACCACCAAGGCTGCCCGCTGCGAAAACGTTGAAGCCGTGTAGGCGAATATCCATCCGTGGTACGGGCTCATCCCCTCGCACAGTGCGCCCGAGGCCAGGTAAATCGTCCCATTCGACAACAACAGCCCCGGCCGAATGAATTGCGACAGCTTGCTGAACGTCAGTTGCCCATTCGAACTCCCGTCCCCCGTCCCGCTGACCGTCGCGTCGATCACCTTAGG
>Ga0185299_10008532_pt1 | contig 10077 bp, 10 predicted proteins | sample PaiPotPPA55metaG_FD_128002 | JGI IMG/M metagenome (GOLD analysis project Ga0185299, IMG submission 128002) | Iron sulfur acid spring bacterial and archeal communities from Banff, Canada, to study Microbial Dark Matter (Phase II) - Paint Pots PPA... ...
AATTCACCGAAGAGCGGTTATCTTGATGCCGAACAAGTCGCACCCTTTTGGGATCAATTCCTTCGTGGAGCAGGAGGCTCCGAGTTTTTGAACGAACATAGGATCGTAGGGCTTCTCGACATGGTTCGTGTTCCACAAGCCGGACTCTCGAATCGTGCGCTCGCCCGATTGCCTTCCCAGCCAGTTCGGTGGTGGTGGGTCGATAGGGGGCTTTTCGAAATTGCTGAGCAGAGCAATGCTATTGAGTTCCAGATATGCACGGTCGCTCTTCGGACTTGCGGAATCGGGAATGCCTATCCAAAGGAACGGCATCTGTCCTATGTAAGTGCTAACCTCCCGTTCGAGGGAAGCCTCAGCCGAGCGAATAGACTTCGAGGCACTGCTGCGGACACCCCACGTAAGCGTCAGGTCTTCGGGATACTGCCGCGCCCGCCAAAGTGCTGCTCCAATCCGCTTTCGAAAAATTGAGCCGCGATGATTTCCGCCAAGATCGGAATGTCCTCGATGGGTATGAAGACGGTTCCAAAGAGTGGTTGTAGAAGGGGCTGTTATGGCATGCTTCCCGAACGTGATTGAGAAATATTGCGGAGTATCGCAGTCGAAATTGGTCACCCCGGTGACCGATAGCGATGATGTCAGCACACCTGCTGTGCAGTAGCCTCTCATCACGTGCGATCTGAACCCCACATGACCTTGGACGATTTTCGCCAATCACTCACCGCGACCGAGCCGCCAGCAGGACTCACACTCGCCCTAGCTGGATTGTGGTGGGATGCTAAAGGCGATTGGGAACGAGCGCACGAGTCTGCTCAACAGGATGAAGGACGCGACGGTTCGTGGGTGCACGCCTACCTGCATCGCAAGGAAGGCGATCAGGGCAATGCCGCCTACTGGTACAGTCGGGCAGGCAAGCCCGTTTGCCGGGAGCCACTGAGCCACTTGATACGGAATGGCTCGGCATCGTGAGAGATTTGCTGGGATAGATCGACCTCTCGCTTTTTGTGATTGCTAGTCTGCATCAGGCTGGGGGGATTTCAGGTGGAAAACAGTTATGGTTCGCAACACGCTGTTATGGAAATCTGACCGGGACCGAAAACTGTTCGGCTCGGTTGTCGCTTGCAAGCCAAAGTTCCCCTTCAGCGGTCGGGCATTTGTTGTCGGTAAACCTGAAATGCAATTCGTAGTCTTCTTTGTCGTTCCCTCTCAAGCTAATTCGGTCTGATCTGTCTTTGGTATTAGGGCTCTGGGCGAGAAACTGTAACACCCCCTGCTGAAATGGGCGTTTTGATTTTGGGAGTTTCTGGATACACTCGGCGAGATGAGAGAGGCGGACTGGAGCAAAGTACTGGGTTGGCCGGGGTATCGGGTCTACCGACACGAAATCGACGAGCCGGGCAAAAGGCTGAAGCTGTGGGTTCGGCGGAAGCGAGGAAACCGGAAACTGATTTGCTCGAGCTGTGGGCGGAAGCTGGCCGAAGCTTATGACAGCTACGAGCGGGAGGTCCGCGATCTACCTTGTTTCGAGTTTCGGACGACGGTGGTGGTGGAGTTATATCGGGTGCGCTGTCCGGACTGTGGGGTGAAGACGGAGAAGGTACCGCAGTTACCGAGCAAGGCGCCCTTCAGCAAGCGCTTCGAAGAGGCGGTGGGGTTGGCCTGTGAGAGCGCGGCGGTGCGACGAGTGGCACGACAGTTTGGCTTGGCCAGCAGCACGGTGCGAGCCATCGACGTGCGCTATCTGACTCGCTGGTCGGAGGGGCGAAGAAAGCCGGCGTTGCGCCAGATGGGAGTGGATGAGATTCATCTGGGGAAGAAGCAAAAATTCCTCACGGTGGTGAGCAATCTGGAGACGGGAGAACCGCTGTGGTTCGGACGGGAGCGGAAGAAGCAAACGCTGGACGAATTCTTCGAGAAACACCTGAGTGCGTTTCAACGAAGTGCGATTCGAGCCGCGTGTGTGGACATGTGGGAGCCGTTTCGTCAAAGCCTGGAACAGTGGGTCCCGGAGTGCCGGATCATCTACGACAAGTTTCACATTCTGCAGCATGCCAGCCAAGCGGTGGACGAAGTGCGGCGGGCCGAGTTCTTCCGCAAAGGAGGAGCAGCACGGGATCTGGTGCGGGGCAAGCGCTGGTTGCTTTTGACCAGCTGGCTCCATCTGGATCGTGGCAAGCGGCGTCAGTTGAACGCTCTGTTTGCTCTGAACCGGCGAATTCTCAAAGCCTATCTGCTGAAGGAGAGCCTCTCGCATTTGTGGGATTACAGCTACGAAGGGGCCATGTTGCGTTATCTGCAGAAATGGATCGACCAGTTGCGCTGGCAGCGGCTGAAACCGATGGAGAAACTAGCCCAAATGTTGCTGGATCATCTCGAGGGTATTTTGAACTATTGCCGGACGAAGGTGCCGATGGGGGTGGTGGAAGCCGTCAACGGCAACATCAAAGCTCTGCTCCGTCGCGGCCGTGGTTATCGAGACATGAACTATCTGCTGCTGAAGGCGCAGCGCTTGGCCGCCACAAAGACCGAATTCGTCGCTTTTCAGAAAGCCGCGTAGAATGCGCACTCTTACAGATTGTTGTGCAGAACCTCAAATACAGCAATATGAGCAACGTATACTCCAACTACGGCCTCGTGACTGAGGAAGATACCTACGATTGGGGACATGGCACTCCGGGAGGTCTGCTAGCAAAGGCTACCACGGCATACGGAAGTTGGAATGGGTCGACTTGTGCACCCGTTGGTAACTTCATCAACAGCTTACCATGCGATGTAGTCTCAACAGATGGCACTTATGTCTCATCTGAGACGCGCTCTACTCGCGATTCGCATGGAAACGCGACCACGACAGCGAAATGGACTGGCTCGACGTGGTTGTCGAGCTCGGCGACTTATAACGCTAATGGAACTGTCTCGGTGATTACCGATGTTAACGGGCAGCAGACAACATATTCATACGGAGGATGCAATCCATTCTTTGCTACTCAGAAATCTCAGTCGGTTACAAGCGGTTTTGCCCTTGTTACACAGTACTCGTGGGATTGCAATGGGGCGGTACAAACGTCAACCACCGATCCAAATGGACACTCTGTTACCTACAGTTTCGTGGCAAATGGCGCAGATCCATTTTGGCGCAAGAAGTCCTCAACCGACGCACTTGACAACGTAACTAACTACGGGTACTCGAATTTCATATCCGGAGTGACTAGTGCCTATACGAGCGATTCTATGATTTTCAATGGAGGGGCGTCTGTTGATGGCAACATTGAATATTTGGATGGGCTTGGCCGACGAAGCAACTCCCAACGCCCGCAAGGACCGGGAGCATCGACGTATGATACCGTGTCTACGTCTTATGACGGGCGCGGAAGGGTATATAAGACAAGCACATCATGCGCGGCGGCACAAAATACCAGTTGCCCTATTTCTCCTGCGACCAGTCAGACCTATGATGCACTGAATCGTCCGTACGTGACCACTGACGGGGGCGGTGGAACTGTCACGAAAACCTACGCTCAAAATGACATGCTGGAAGTTATTGGGCCAACTCCGACTTTTAGTCGCCAGTACGAATACGATGCCCTGGGCCGACTAAAGTCTGTTTGCGAGATTCTCAGTACCGGCGGCGCGTCGTGCGGCCAAAACACGGCCGCAAATGGATACCTCACTACATACACGTACAGTGTTCCCGCGACTGGTGGTGGAACTCAGCTCGTCGCTACCCAGGGATCCCAGACGCGAACTTACATACGCGATGCGCTGGGGCGACTCATTTACGAGAAGAATCCGGAATCGGGGACTACGCAGTACTTCTGGGACTCTGCACCAAGTAGCCCTGGTATTGCATGTTCAATCAACAGTGTACCGGGTAGCCTCGTGAAAAGATACGATGCAAACGGAAACACGATCTGCTATCAATATGACCTGGACGGGCGCGTGAGCACAATTACATACTCTGGACCGAACTCAACCGGTGTCAATAAGTATTTCGTATACGATTCAGCAACCGTCAATGGCGTTAACATGGGCAACGTTCAGGGCCGTCTTGCGGAAGCATACACGGCCACGTGTTCTACTTGCACCAAATCAACTGACATTGGCTACAGTTATAACGCTCGCGGCGAGACCACTGATGCGTGGGAATCTACCCTCCATTCAGGAACGTATTATCATCCAACACAAAACTATTGGGCTAATGGCGGTATTGATACACTGTGGATATCTACATTACCTGCCATCACTTACACCCCTGATGGCGAAGGGCGCACCTCGACTGTATCCGCAAGCTCAGGGCAGAATCCGGTTACTTCTACGACTTATAACGCGGGGAGCCAGGCAACGAATGTTGTCTTCGGTTCGGGTGATTCAGACACGTTTACTTACGACGGCACCGGAAGAATGACACAGTATCAATATACGGTGAATGGCTCGACAGAGAGTGGCACTCTACATTGGAACCCGAACGGAACACTTGGAAGCTTCAATATTAGCGATCCATTCAATTCGGGTGACAACAATCAGAACTGCACCTACCAGTACGACGCTCTCGAACGATTAGCGAGCGCAGCGTGCGGATCGGCATGGTCACAAACATTCAGCTACGATGCATTCGGCAACATCACGAAGAGCGGATCGATTGCTTGGCAGCCCGGATACTCCCCTTCTACGAACCGTTACATCCTTGCTGGTACGAGTTATGATGCGAATGGAAATCTGCTGAATGACACGTTTCATACTTATACGTGGGATGGCGACGGACGGCCGCTCAGTATCGACAGTATTGGTCTGACCTACGATGCATTTGACCGCATGGTGGAACAAAATAAGTCCGGTACGTTTTATCAGATTGTTTACACCCCGTCTGGTACAAAGATGGGGATATTTAAAGGAGGAACAATCCAACAACTGTACGTACCTCTACCCGGAGGGACAGTGGCGGAATATTACTCTTGGGGGCTGAGCGATTACAGAGATCCGGATTGGCTCGGCAGCGACCGACTAGAGACGAATGCCAGCAATCATGCCATTCTTGACAGTAACGCGTATGCACCATTCGGAGAACCGTCGGCGCAAATGGGCAACGGTGAAATTTCATTTACCGGACAAAACAAAGACACGGTCTGGCTCCAATATGATTTCCCGCTCCGTCAATATGATCCGAAACAGGGGAGATGGATATCTCCAGATCCTGGCGGGTTCAATTCCGTAAACGTGAGCAATCCTCAAAGCTGGAACCGATACACATACGTTAACAACAACCCACTGTCAAACAAGGACGAAAAAGGCCTGTGCGATGGTAGCGGCTGTTCTGCCGACGGCGCGCAGGGAGGATCCTCAATGGGCGGGGGGTTCGTCGCGCTCATGGGCGACTGGGGAGATTTCTTGCTCCAAGTAGGAACATCGTTGCAGGGCCTACCGTTTGGTCAGGGATTGAACTTTACGGTAGATGGATTTGCGTCTACTCCTGAACAAGCGATGTCCCTATTATCTGCGAGCGCCGGACAACCCGGATACAGCGGCAAACGTGTCACGGTTCCTGAGAACGTAATATTTGATTCTGACGCAAATGGCGGTCAGGGCTTGACTTGTGAACAAGTGTGCAAGTTCAAAGACCTCGAAACTAAAATGGAGCAGTTCTATGCCCAAATTGGCATCCAGTTTAAGACCACATACAGCGAGGGGGCGATTGTGTACGATACCGGAGGCCGCATCGTAGATATTCCGGACGCGAAGCGCGGTTCGTTGAACGTCTTCGTATTTGGTGGCAGCCTGCCGGTCATTCTAAATGGGGCTTGGGGCGCAGGAACGGGGGCAGCGGGGATCATGGGGCTTCAGGGCCAGAACTTTGCTTTTTCTTTTATTGGCCTACAAGATGCAGATGTTCATACGCTTGAGCACGAATTTGCTCACCACTTCGTAGGGAACACGTTGGGCAAAACGGGTTTCTTTAAGAATCTGTTTATGGACACCTACATCGATGATTTTGTGCTTAAGGACCCTACGAAATATGGCAATATGATGCGGGACTATTCCCAGCAGATATTAAATCCCTGAGCTCCCGGCTAGATATGGTTGGGCGTAGGGTAGGCAATATGGACATTAAATCTCGATCCTCGGTTGCGAACATCCTAGGAATTGTCACAACGTTGTACCTTGCGTTTCTCTGGATGGTCGTATTAAACCCGCTGAGGTGGAATGTGTCGTTCCCCGGTGGCATAAAGGCCGGCTTCATTACAATGCTGTTGGCTATATGTGCGTCTACTCTCGCGGCCTTGTGGGGAAAACGTGCGTGGTGGATAATCGCGGCTTGTAGTATTGGCACTTTCATCTATATTGGGTTTTTTTATCGGATGCCCCTCTGGTACTGAGCATCGAATCGCGGCTTAACACGTGTGCTCCAACTGAAGTCGTACCAACAACGCATCAACCCAAGCGAAGCAGTTGCGGGACGAGAACACGCGACTGAAAAAGGCTGGTGGTGGAACTTGAGCTTGGACAAAGAAATGCTGAAGGCGGTGACCAGCGGGCGGACGCGGACTGGCTGCGGAGCAAGTATGCAGCCAGCGCCAGGTTTGCGGGCTAATTGGGATAGCGGTGGCGAGTTACCGCTTCATGTTTCTACCAGTCCTTGTACTTGGTGCCGTCCAGTCCCTCCCCTTGCGATTTAGTGTAAATGTCGAACACGTTCTGTCCACCCCACGAGTCGGAGTCGGGATCGTCCTGCATCGAGCGCAGCCCCCACTCCGTAGTCTTCGTCATAGGATCGACGGGGATTCGACGCAGGAAGCGTATCTTCTTGCCACCTTGCGATTCGACTCCCTTGACCAGTATCTCAAGATCCGGTGGATAGCCATAGCTGTCTACCTTAGTTTGAAAGGCCGCCCGGTCAGCCTGATCTTTGTAGCGGTCAATAGCGTCGCGCATCTCCCACAGCGCATGCCGCAGTTGTTTCTCCTTCTCGCGTTTGATCGTGACTCGCGCCAGCGGCAGCGCCATCATCGTAAGAATCGACAGGATAGTCGCCGCGACGATCAACTCCAACAGCGAAAATCCTGCCCGACTTGTGCGCTCCGTACGCGGAAGTAGATACACAGCCTGCATGGTTAATCGTCTTGATTTTACGCTGTGGCATCCGTTGCTGTCCTGAAAAAAGGTTGACTATTCTGCCTAGCGATTACGGTAACCGCAGGGTGGTCGAGGGGGGTTGGCCGGGTGGGGGGCCTCAGCCAAAAACGTAAAGTAGTACTCGCCGTCCTGTCTTCAAATCTCCCGCAACTCTCGCGCTAATCTCCTGCTAGTCGCTTCCTGATTCCGCGTTTCCCTGCCTTCGTTCCTTCCCGTGTTGCTCGCTCCCGCAAAGGGCCGGATGATTTGTTGCCCGATTGGCGCGGCATCTGCGACCAATCCGCATGCGCCTCGCGCTCTTCTTAATGCTCGAAAATCGACGGGTGAAAATAAAAAACCGTGTCAAGAGTTTTTTGTTGCTGCGTTCTCATGTGCTTACCATTGGTCCGCATACTTGCTTGCGCAAGCTGGCGCTATGCTCGCCTTGCAACGCGCCGTGCTAGCCACTGGTTAGCACAAAAAGCCGCAAGGAGAACAGACCATGAGCAAGAAACATTTCATAGCCTTAGCCGAATATCTGCGGGATACCAATGGGTACTGCCAAGCTTTCACTCCCGCTCAACTGGAACACCTAGCCAACTTCTGCCATGCCCAGAACTGTGCCTTCAAACGGGAACGATGGCTCGACTACATCGCTGGCAAGTGTGGAAAGAATGGGGGTTCACGCTAATGACGAACGCCATTCACGTATCGATCAACGATCCTCTCATTCGGCGGATTCTCAAAGTCACCTATCCTGGTTACCGTGGTCGCAAGATTCGTATTGTTCCCCAACGTCATCCCCTCGACTGCAAGAGTTATTGGGAAGGCGGATCGCGCGATTACTTCGTCTTCGTCCGGTTGGACACATTTGCAGTTGCCCCAATGCCAGCGCAGTCAGCGTTCGACCGAGACATTCGAGGAGCAGAGTCAGTGACGTTGCCCCCTGGCGTTATCTGTGTCGAGCATTCCATTTTTTGCGGGAAAGATGTCGGGATTAGGGTTCACGTCAATCCCGAGAATCTGGCTTCCATGTTGCCCGCTAGCCATCCGGCATTGCTGCCGCCAGCGCCAATGGAGGCAAACTATAGCGTAGTTGAGTCGAAGGTCTGGCAGCACAAGGAAACCGGACGCAAGGTTTCGCCCTATGGCTCGTGTCCCTGGGTAAGCGAGACAGAGAAAGCAAACTGGGAGCTGATCTCGAAAGGCTGGACGCTATTTGACAGGCAGGCGAACACGGTAGGTTGTGGCAGAGTGCCGTGGTCTAATCGTGAGGCAGCGCAAGCGCAGGCGGACGAATGGAATGCAGGGCGCGCAGAGCAGGCGGTGACTTATTGCCGCTAACCTATTCGAATTGCCCGCCGTCCAACTTCAAACGACGCTCGCATTCCCTGAACCGCTGACTGAGAAGTACCGACCGCTTAGCTTTGACGGCTTTGTTGGCTTGGAGAAAATACGCAAGTGCATGGCGCGACTTGCTGCGCAGCCATTTCAGAGTGCGTGGTTGTTTATCGGACCCAGCGGTACGGGCAAAACCACGATGGCCCTAACGTTGGCGGAAGCGATACCAGCGGAGCTACATCATATCCCCAGCCAAGAGTGCAATCTGGAGAACATCGAGCGTGTAAGGCGGATTTGCCAATACGTACCGATGGCTGGCAAACGATTCCACCTGATATTGGTAGACGAAGCGGATCGCATGACCGATGCCGCCCAGGTCTCGCTTCTAAGCAAACTGGATTCGACGAACTTCCCTCCGAATACAATCTTCGTGTTCACGTGCAACGATTCCACGCGGTTAGAGCCAAGGTTCCTGTCGCGGTTGAGCGTGTTGGAGTTTTCCAGCTACGGCATCGCCAAAGAAACGGCAGAGCTACTGGCAAAAGTATGGGATGCAGAAACCGATAGTCCGGTTGAGCGTCCAAACTTCGTTCGAATCGTCAAAGAAAGCAACAACAACGTGCGAGAAGCGCTTAATCGATTGCAAGTCGAGATCATGATGGCATAGGCCGAAACGCGCATCCCCAGCGCGTCCACTGGTAGCGCCAGTGCTGATGAGGCCAACAGCTATTGCAGTCTGTGCTTAGCAGTGGTAACGTGTACGAGCTATGGCAAAGCATTGCGCTATACATCCGGAAACAGAGCTGGTGGTTGTCGAGTATTGCCCCGTGTGCCGTGGTCAGCACGGTGGAGCAAAGGCCGCGAAAGGCATGAGCGCAGCGGAACGATCTACGCGTGCGCGAAAGGCAGCGCGAGCACGTTGGCCGAAGAAGAAGGCGAAGAAGAAGGCTTGACGGGTGGCGCAAAAGTCCTGTTAAAAGCAGCGGCTAATACGTTGATTCCGTTGATGCGTTTTTGAGCATTTTGCTGTCTGACAGGTTGTAACTTGTGAGCCACACTGGAGGCATCTTGAAACCAAAACGAGCGGCGATCTACACGCGAGTATCGACCGGCGAACAGAATGCCGACCTACAGACCCGTGAGCTGCCAGAGTTTTGTGAACGACGAGCATGGAACCTGGACGTGACCTATAGCGATGTAATGACCGGAGCGAAGGACAAACGGCCAGCACTCGACAGGCTCATGGCAGACGCGAGGCGGCGGAAATTTGATGTCTTGGTGGTATGGAAGTTCGATAGGTTCGCGCGGAGCACCAGCCATCTATTGCGCGCGCTGGAAGAGTTCTCTTCTCTCGGTATTGACTTCGTTTCAGTGACTGAGGCCATTGACACGTCAACACCAGCCGGGAAGATGGTGTTTACTGTGCTCGAGGCAGTCGCGGAGCTGGAGCGCAGCATCATCCGTGAGCGCGTGATGGCCGGACAGCGAGCAGCGAAGATGCGCGGAGTAAAGTTCGGTCGGCCCACGGTTGCCGTGGATGCGGCCCAGGTGTCGAGGCTGCGAAAGGACGGGCTGAGCTGGCGCGCGATAGCTGCCCAAACAGGAGTACCGAAAGATACTCTGAGGAGATCACTG
>Ga0185299_10008535_pt1 | contig 10075 bp, 8 predicted proteins | sample PaiPotPPA55metaG_FD_128002 | JGI IMG/M metagenome (GOLD analysis project Ga0185299, IMG submission 128002) | Iron sulfur acid spring bacterial and archeal communities from Banff, Canada, to study Microbial Dark Matter (Phase II) - Paint Pots PPA... ...
ACTCGTAGCGCAGCGCTTCGATCGGATCAAGCCGAGAAGCCTTGCGCGCGGGATAATATCCAAAAAATACCCCGACAGCCACGGAAAACATCGCGGCCACCGCGACCGCCTCGATGGACATCTGGATGGGCCAACCCAAAGTCTGTCCAACCAGATAGGACCCAAAAACCCCAAAGAGTACTCCCGCAGCTCCCCCGACGAGACTGAGCATGATCGACTCTCCCAGAAACTGGAGCTGAATAGCCGCTTCGGTAGCTCCAACTGCCACTCGAACTCCGATCTCCCGCGTGCGCTCGGTTACCGAAACCAGCATGACGTTCATGATTCCGATTCCCCCCACAATCAGGGAAACCGATGCGATAGCGATCAGCAAAATCGTAAGAGTCTTGCTGGCGTCGAGTTGCGCCTGAATGATGTCCTCAGGATTGCGGATATTAAAATCATCCTCTTCTTCAGGACGAAGATGGTGGCGATCACGGAGCAGCGCAGTTGCTTCCTGTCCAGCCATCTTCACAACGTCTTGCGACACTGCGGAGCATAAGATGTCGTCCAGCCACGTAATCCCCTTAATCTTTTTTTGGGCCATGGTATAGGGGAGGATAACCGTGTCGTCTTGATCTTGCCCGGAAAGAGAGAGCCCTTTCGGATGAAGGGTCGCTACCACCTTGCAAGGAAGATTATTGACCCGTATTACTTTCCCAATTGGACTCTCAACGCCAAACAGCTGTTCCCGAACCGTTCGCCCAATCACACAAACATCAGCTGCTCGGTCCGTATCATCCTGTGAGAATATTGCCCCCTCATCCACATACCAGCGCTTTATGTCGAAGTATTCGGGCGAAACCCCGCGGTAGGAGGTGTGCCAATTCTGATTGCCGTAGATGACCTGAACCGGATCGTCCACATTTGGCGAAACGCTCTTGATGATAGAAATCTGGTTCTTGATGGCGATAGCGTCGGCCATAACCAGCGTCTTCGTGTCGTGCGTGCCTGTGCGCACGCCGTTAAGCGCCCGGCCGCCGGCTTCAACCCAGACGAAGTTATCTCCAAGATTGTTCAGTTGTTGCTGGACTCGCGCCTGGCCTGCGTTACCAATTGCCACGACACAGATTACGGCCGCAATCCCGATGGTGATCCCCAGGACGGTCAAGATGCTTCGCATCTTGTTCCTCAGAAGTGCCACAAGGGCAGACCGGAAAAGAGCCGCGTAGTTCACAATGCCTCCTTCGGTTTGAAGCTGAGCACGCCGACAAGCTTCCTACTACAGCGTTCTACTCCTGTATCGTGTAGATTCTCATTTCCGCCGTCTGACCGCTGCTAGCTGGGACAGCGATGAAGAAGCGATGCATTCCTTTTCCCAGCCGTCCAAAATACCCGGCGGTGCGTGCACCCAATGCAGTGGGAACTTTGGCCAGGAGATGGTAATGATCGGGGTCGATCATTTGAAAGACGTAAACGGCGCCTTCTCCCCCTGGTACATAAATACGCTTGTGCTCGGCGTCATAGTAAAGATCATCCGCGTCCTCAGCGCTGGGCAGTGCCGCGATCATGCGGCCGGAAGTAGTGTTAAATATAGCCAAGCGCGCCGGTTCGCGTATGCCGACGAATAGGCGGTGATCCGCCTCGTCGAGTGCCATGGGAAAATTCTTCCGCAAGCCTGTGAGCGGCCATCTTGTGATCTTTTTTGTCTCTCGATTAATTACTGCGATCTGTTGCAAGTCCGGAATGTTCACATAAATACTGGGGCCTGAGCTTTCGAGCTGGAAGGACTCGGGTTCGCCACCAATCTTGTATTCCTCATCGAGACGCTGGTTGGTCATCGCATCGACCGCGGCAATGGCCCCGTTCTTCTCGTCGTCGCCGCAGCCCACATAAACACGCTTGGTCGCTGCGTCATATCGCAAGTTGTCGGCTCCTCCCTCGAAGTCCAAGGTTGTGATGAGATTAAAAGAGTCTCCGTCATAGATGTAGAGCTTGCCTTGGGCGCTTGCGACAAAGAGTTTATTGGCATCGGGCGAAAAAGCCACACCTTGGGGATTGGTCACACCGGTGATCGTGTGTTCAACGATTCCTCCGAAAAGATTGATAACCTCGACAGTGTTATTACCAAGTGCAGAAATGAATACGCGGCCCTTACCGGAAGCAAAATGATCGAAACGTCCCTTGACACCATCCATGGGAACTGAGCCTGATAAAACAAGCGGCCTCTGCGCTACTGCGGTTGCATTCTGTTTCCCCTCTTTCGCACTCCCTTTTGTAGCTGAGGTCTTGTCGGCCGCCTGCTGAGCACCTGCCAACGTCGCAAATGAAACAGCAGCACCTAGAGCAACGCCTAGAAGTCTTTTCATGTTTCTGTTCAAAGTCTCATTTACTCCACCTGCGCCTCTAAACCGACAGCAATACCGTGATTCAAAAGACTTGTTCATCGCCGTCGCCTCACCCCGAGCGCATTCGTTATACCGCGTTGCTCCTTCGCCATCTTATGGATGCAGCCTGGATTTGGGTACTGAAGTTTTACTTAACAATTAGTCAGAATCGCCGCGTTAGCCTCGAATCCTCCTCTTCAGGTGGCTGGACACCCACAAATTCTCGATAGAGCAACACATCGTAGAGAATTTTCAATGTGCCAGCGATGAAGAATGGCGCGTTGACCCAGGAAGGCCGGGCGAACATAAACCCTACGAACAACGGGCCAATGGCGGCACCCGTTGTGCGTGCAACGCCGGTTATTCCCGCGGCGGCCGATCGCTCTTCCTTGCTCACTACCGCCATGATGTACGACTGCCTGGTGGGAACATCCATCTGGCTGATGCTAAATCGCACGAGGAGAACAAGAACGGCCAGCGGGAGATTTGGCATCAGGGGCACAAGAATAAGGAGAATGTTGGAAGGGAGATGCGTCAAAACCATGGTGTTAATGAGCCCCCAGCGGTTGGCGAGTCGGGCAGCCAGTAGGGCGGAAATTCCCGCAAAGATATTTGCCCAAAAGAAAATCACGCCGAGCGTTGCCGGGTTCACGCCAAAACGAAGGTAGAACCAATACGCCGCGAAGCTCTGCACCACAAAACCACCGGCGAGCGAATCCAAGGCAAACAGGCTTGAAAGTTTGACCACAAGGCGGTGCGATCGACCCACCCCGAAGAAACTCTTGATCGTCCTCGGCAAGGCCGACACTTCCTCGGGCGAACGTACTTCCGCCGCGGATGAAAGGCGAAGAAATAAAATTGCCAGCAGAGCCCCAATAACCGCATAAAGAATAACCACAACCCGGTACATCCCAACGGGCGTCATTGAGGTTTTCTGCAGCACGCGAGTGATCATGCCGGCAAAGAGTGCGCCCATCGCGGTCGCCACCGAGCCCGCCATCGTATACCAGGCAAATACTTCCGTCCTCGACCGGTCGGGAACGACATGCGACAGCGCCGCCTGCTCAATCGAGAGAAACGGGCCTACTTCGTTCCCGCTGGGACTGATTACCCCAATCGTGCCGGCGATGATTAACAGCAACAGATTGCTTGTGCAGGCGAACGCGACTCCTGCTGCGGCCATCAGAATTGATCCCACAATCAACATCCGCCGCCGCCCAATCCGGTCAGCACGCGTCGTCAGATAAAGAGAGATGACCGTATCGCCTACTAGCGTTAGCGTGAGAAGTAACCCAGTTTGAGATGCATTCAGCCCCAGGCCGATCAGGTAGAAGACCAAGACGACAGATAACGACCCGTAGGCGAACAAGCGCATGAATCGCGTGAGAAATAGGAGATAACCATCGCGCGTCAAAACCCTAAACGCGGAAGGTAACAAGGCAGTCATCGTAATGGGAAGCAGCTCCGGAGGTTTGTCCAGCACTGACCTGCTGGAACGCTAGAGGCTCAGAAATATGGGGTCGAACCGCACTTCCGATTCGGCCCCGGAGGTGTTACTTCCAGCTGTCGCTAAATCTTCAGATTGGTACCCCGAGATCGGGCGTATTCGCCTTCTCCAGATTCTTTGGCTTCTTCTTTTTCTTCTTTTGCTTCATTCTCTTCGCGCATTTGCGTGCCGGTAACGCTAACCTTGTGCCCTAAGTGCTTTGCCAAACCGACGGTCTTGCCGCGAAGCCCGTAGCGCTTGCCGTCCTCGGATGTAATCGAGTACTCGCCGGCTTCATCACCCTTTTGCATGCACCCCGTAACTGTGACAGCCTTGCCGCCGGTCGCTTTTTCTTGTGCTGCCGCAGTCAGTGAGCCAAAGCTCAAAGCAAGGACAAGCGCCAGAATATAGCTAGCCCATCGAGTCTTCATTTTCATAGAGCCACCTTCCATTTTGAAATTTGACCCGAGAAACTTCGTAACCTCAAAACCACAGACCTCGACTCAACGGCCCACGGCTTCGTAAACAGTCATTCGCGACGCTGGCTTGCCGTCCGCTTCTTGTTCCGGCGTGTAGACACGGTGGGTCTGTAAATCCACCGCGAGCGTGTGGACGGCGTGCGGCACCTTGAAGTCTTCGATCTTGCTGTAGTGGTTGGGATCATCCTGACGAAAAACAGAGATGGCTCCGCTGTAACAGGCCGCATAAATCCGGCCGAGTTTCGGATCGAACTTAATTACATCCGGTCCATCAGCCATCGGCAAAAACGCAATAGGCTGGTTTTTGTCGAGATCGAAGACGGTCATCAGATTGTTTTCTTCACACGAGAGAAACGCACGGTGATGCTCGGGATCGAGCGTCATGCCGTGGTTTCCTTTGCACCGTCCAACAGGATACCGTCCCACCACCTCGTCGGTCGTCGGATCGATGATGGCAAAGATGTTTTGATCTTGCAGGTTGAGGTACACTTTGCGGGCTACCGGATCGTACTGCGGCATCCCGGTCTCGCTATCGAAATGCAGCGTTTTGATAATTACATCTTTCGTGACGTCCACGATCGCTTCGGCCTTGCCACGCTCATCCGAGACGTAGAGTTTATGAAACGGGCCAGCGTAGGTGCTGCCATCCGGCTTCTTCCCCGTAGGCAGCTTTTTGACAACCTTCATCTGCTTCATGTCCACGACGCCAATCGTGTTGTCTCCAGCGTTCGACGTGTAAAACTTCTTTAATTTGGAAACGTATTCGACGCCTTCCGCCCCCGGAGTATCAGCAACCGTGGCGACGACTTTGTTTGTATTGAGGTCGATGACGTAGGTTTGCCCGGCGGCGAGATGGGCGGAAATCAGGTAGTGGTCGTCCGGATCGATGGTGAGATAATCGAAGCGTTTTCCTGGCGGTCCCGGTAGATCAAATCTTGCGACCTGTTTGAGCGTTTGGCCGGAAGCAATCGTTGACAGCAGTCCTGTAAAGAGCAGGGCGGAACGCCACCGGAACTGAAGCCAGAGCACATTTTCTTTCATATTCCTCCTAGAGAAGCGTCACGACCAGCCGTGCTTCACTGTCAGGCGGACGATCCCCGCTCCGAGAATGATCAGTGGTTCGGGTATTCTCTTGAATCGAAGCAATAGCAGCAGGGAAACCACGGCGATCAGGACAGTAGGCAAATCCATTATCGCGCGTTTGCTCAAGATGATTGCCGCACCGGCAATCGCTCCCACCGCTGCCGCCGTGACTTCTTGAACAAATGCTTTGACTTGGCGATTCTTTGCAAACCGCCGATAGCATGGCGCACCGAAAACGACCAACAGATAGGGCGGCAGAAACACCGCAAGAGTTGCAGCGAAGGCCCCCAGAGGACCAGCCACTAAATAACCGATGAAACCTGAAGTGATGACGACCGGTCCCGGAGTGATCATCGCAACCGCTACGGCGTCCAGAAACTGCCGCTCCGTAAGCCAATGGAAGCCATTAACAACGCCCCCGTAGAGGAACGGGACGATGGCTAATCCGCTTCCAAACACGAACGCACCGGCCTTGAGAAAGAAAAAAAAGACAGTCATCACAGGTTTGGCTCCGGCAGGTGCAATAAAACCGATGAAACCCACCGGAGCCGAAGCTAGCGATGGGGAGCGAGTCCGAAGAACCCGCGGCGGAGCTTTGATCAGCATCGCAACCAGTCCAGAGAGGACGAACAGCGAGAGCATTTCTGATTCCGTCCACACGGTGGCAATTGTCAAGATCGCAAAAACCGGCCAAAGGAGGTAGTCCCTTATCGAACCTGGTGCCCACCGCTGGCGCATAATACAGCAGATTGCCGCATGAGATTCATCAAGAACATTGTTCTCTTCGGACTGGTGGGATTCGTCGTGGCGCTGGCTATCACTGGGCTTGCGAGTGTTGCCCCTATTGCATTTGGTTGGCTCACGGCACCCCTTTGGGTTCTGCCAGCAATCGCGAACCTCGGCGCTCATGATGTCGGTTGGCCAGTAGCTCTGCTCAGTGGCAGCATCTGCTACGGTGTATTGGCGTTCTTTCTGTTCCACCTCCGAAAAAGAAGGCTGGAGGCAGCTCGCCGTCGATAGCCAGACTCGGCCAATTCTCAATGAGCGCAATCGCCTATCTACGACAGTCGGCAGGGAGAGCGAGCAGACGTGGGCTTATTTAATTCGAGTCAGGGATGGAACAATCGTATCGCACAATAACCTTCCATCACCTTTGAATCCTGTGACCTTCTTCAATGGCCCATCATGTGAACCCGTGAACTCGACGATTAAACGAGTTTCTTTATCAAACACTGCGAACGCGTACTCCGTCGTGTATCTGGACTTTGGCGGCCAGGGCAACGGACACGGCGAATTCATACTGCACTCATAAGCGTTGTCGGTGGCGGTACATCCGTAGTAAACGTCCCTATCATCTGCGAGCGTGAAATGACGGGTAAGTGGAGGGGTTCCGCCGTCAGCGCTAAGTGCAACAGGGTCCGGCAGAGATTCAATCTCGCAAGTGAGGGGGCCTGTTGCGGGGGCTACTAACTTTCCAGTGTCCTTGTTGATGGGAATTTCGCCGGCATATGGCAGTACTTCCACTTGGATCGTCGTGGAATCAGGCGGCGGTGCGTTAAAAAAGTAGATTGGCACCACAGCGATCTCATTTGCGACTCGGCCCATCGTGAAACAGTCCGGAATTTGAATTTTGTATTTCCTCGCCAATTCCACGGGCTTGAGTCTGGACCCGCACGGTGCAGCAGTCGATGGCGTCGTGTGCGGGGAATTCAGACCTGATCCGATGCCGCCAAGGCACAACACAAATGTCAGTACTGTGAAATGACTTTTCAACATGGACCTAACTGAGCACCTCAAATACCGTACTACAGTCCCATTGGAACCAGATACTTAGGGACCCGAGCCCCGGCGAGAACGTGAACAGGCGAACACATGTGTCACGCGATGCACAAGCAATGGGTCCTAGTTGGCGTGACATCAGGTTAACACTTTTTGACCCGGAAGGGTTGTCGGGCGGTTTTCGGTGAGTGCAACCCCCTGATTGCGACAGTTAGCTCCAAGATCGCCCGTTGATCAGAACCTGGTTGTCACATACATAGCCGCAGCGCATGTTTTCTGTCGTGCCTTCTTGCTACGAAGTTGCCCTCGAGGAGCTTGCCGTTCAAATTGATGTCGTACTTGCCCGAGATATGTTTTGGCGCCGTGTCTTGCGTCTCAAACCCGTCGATCAAAACTCTGCCATCGGCAATGCTCTCGCACTTGCCGTCGGGGACGCACCCATCACGAAGGACATAAATGACGGACCACTTCCCTTGTCCGAAAGAACGGCCTCCGAATGTGCCCGGCGGAAAATCCATTCGGAAAAACAAAACGAGTTTTCCCGGGACAGGAGCACCATCAATTTTGGCTATGAAGATTCCGACACCATCGCAATACATCTCAAAGTGGCCGGTCGCCGTGGCCCCGGATGCTAGTGGAAGCAAAGGTGGGGCGAAGAGCACGATAACGCTGAGAAAGACATACGCGGTTGCGAAGCCGATCCTGCTTAGCTTGTGCATGAAGCCATGATAACTGGCGTAACATCGCGTCAACATTTTTTGGCCCGGATGGGTCGTCGGGCGATTCGCGGTGAGTGTAACCGCCTGATTGCACCAGGCATGACGCGGGAGCATACTTTGGGAAGATGGCCGGTAGTATCAAATCGCGGTCACTCGTTGCGATTGTGTTATTTGCCGAGGTGTTCACGCTGGCCGTTCTGTTCGGACTTCCTGCGCTACAAGGCAGGGTTTACTCCTATCCCCATTTCCCTCGGGTGATTGTCTTTCACGACCGTCCGCCGGGCTGCATCGTTGATTTTCAGGGAAACTTCTTTGCGGCAGCGGCTGAATCCACCTTGTTTTGGATCTGCATGGTGCTTGTCAGTGCAGGAATGAGGCGGTTGATACGGAATAACGACCGACGTGTAGATCAGGAAATCTCGCGATTGCGCTCACAAGGGTTATGAGTGTTATGGCCTTAACATATTTTGGCTGCAACCGTCCTACAAGAGTGAGAGACCCGGCGCCCCGTTCGACGATTAGGGGCCTGCTTTGTGAAATATGATTCCAGCAAGGAGATCGACGCAATGATTACTTTGCGATTCGTCCAGATAATAACGTTGGCAGCTTTGACGGGCAGCGGCCAACAAATTCCGCCTCAACCGGCCTCGCCACAAACTGAGTCCTCAATACCCGCCTCTTGTCCGGTCACCCGCCGGCCGGCACACGAATTCATTCCGCCTGCCACCTATGAGCGGGATGACGTTGCCTTCTGGCTGGGTACGGAGAAGCTGTGGACCTTCCTTCCCGAACGTGCGATCTGGGAATGGGCGCCCCACCAGCCAGGGCACGAGCAGGAAGTCCAGCCTTTAACAACAAAAATCTTTTGGATGCGTTTGGGCTACGATTCGCGTGCGGAACAGCGCCCTGCAATAAAGGTCACGGGGAGACGGCTCGACGGGCCTGCTCCGCCCCTCCTCGTGTTGCCGCCGACCAACGCCTTTCAAGGACCTGGTTCTGCCATGCTGACAGGTGTGTATGTACCCGCTCCCGGCTGCTGGGAGATCACGGGAGAATACCATGGCAATAAGTTGAGCTTTGTCGTCTGGGTCGAACCCTCCAAATCAACCGAGCAGTGATCCTGGTCATTTGTTGGGGTAACATCGCCCTGCGAGTTGTCGGCGAATGCGTTTTTCAACAGCCACGAGATTTTTCAACAACCACAGGGGGTGATCCACTCGATCGCACCCCTACGTCACACGGTCTATTTGGGTACGTCCTCAGACGACAACGCTTTTGCCACATGTCTCTAATCGCTATTGTCACGCCTCAAATCCTGGATCGTCTGCTGGGTTACAGCGCGGGCCATTAATTTCACCAACTACCAGTTTGTGAGTGAAATGGGCCGCGCCTCCCCCGCTCAAAGCGCTGCTTCAGATCAAGATTGGAAGAAAGATGGTGTGGCAGGAGCTTGATCGCGACCGTCCGGGGTCGTAAGGAAATGTCGAGCCTGGTTTCGTACTGAACTCATGCTTGAGGTCTTCGGTCGAGCCCACTACCGTCATAGTTGAACCGACGAGAACCCCAGCCTATAGATACGCCAATCCTTCTACCGCAACTGTCAAAATGAGACGACAACCTCGAAAATCAATCCTAATCAAGCGAAGAGATTAACTCGCTGCTAGGCTTCATCCTTTGCGGAATGGAAGAGGAATGAACTCAATCGAGAAGGCCCTTTGGTTCATCGAAAACCGTCTTGCAGGGGAACTTTCCCTGCAAGCAATTGCGCAATCGGTTGGTGTATCCAACCATCATCTTGCACGAACCTTCGGCGCGGCGACTGGACAATCTCTCATGCGATATGCACGCGGCCGACGTCTTAGCGAAGCTGCGCACGCTCTAACTGCCGGTGCTCCAGATATTCTCGCCGTCGCCCTTTCCGCAGGTTATGGCTCACATGAGGCATTCACCCGCGCGTTTCACGAACAGTTCGGGGTCACACCCAAGAGCTGTCGCGCCGCGGGTAGTCTCGATCATATTCGACTCGTGGAACCGATTCGTATGGATAGGTCCCTGCTCATAGACCTCGACGGCCCACGTTTCGAGGATCATATGGAACTCTTGATCGCAGGATTCGCTGCACGCTATACCTTTGAGACCAATGAAGGCATTCCAGGCCAATGG
>Ga0185299_10008537_pt1 | contig 10070 bp, 8 predicted proteins | sample PaiPotPPA55metaG_FD_128002 | JGI IMG/M metagenome (GOLD analysis project Ga0185299, IMG submission 128002) | Iron sulfur acid spring bacterial and archeal communities from Banff, Canada, to study Microbial Dark Matter (Phase II) - Paint Pots PPA... ...
AGATGATTGCCGCGCTGGGCTTCGCTTTGGCTCCGCTGGCCATGGCCTTTCTTTGGGCAAAAAAATATTCACCAAACAAACCCGGGCCGGACAAAAACGCAATCTACGAGTGCGGGTTGGAATCCAAGGGAGACGCCTGGGTGCAGTTCAAGTCGGAGTATTATTTGTACGCCATTATTTTCCTCATTTTCGACGTGGAAACGATTTTTCTGCTGCCGTTTGCGGTCTCGTTCAATGGGTTGGGGGTGGGCGCATTCGTTGCCATGATGGTTTTCCTATTGCTGCTGGTCGAAGGCCTGGTCTGGGCCTGGCGGAAAGGCGTTTTGACATGGAAGTGAGAGCGTTTCCAAAAAATGGTAGCAGCCGACGTGAGTCGGCTCTTATTTATTTTTTCGAGCGGGGCAAAATGAGCCGGCTCACGCCGGCTGCTACAAGAAAAACGAGCTTTTCGGAAACGCTCTAAAAACGTATGGATGAGCGCCTTCGAAATGAACTGAGCCGCCAGGGCATCTTCACGACCACGCTCGAAGACCTCTACAACTGGGGGCGAAAGAATTCGCTCTGGCCTCTCGGATTTGGGCTGGCCTGTTGCGCCATCGAAATGATTGCCACGTCCATGGCCCGCTGGGACCTGGCCCGATTCGGGGCCGAGGTCTTCCGGCCCTCGCCACGCCAGGCGGACCTGATGATCGTCGCGGGCACGGTGACGAAGAAAATGGCGCCGCAGGTGGTGCGGCTCTACAATCAAATGCCGGAGCCCAAATACGTCATTGCCATGGGCGCGTGCGCGATTTCCGGCGGACCTTTCAAGCAAGGTTACAATGTGCTCAAGGGCATCGATCGGTATATCCCGGTGGATGTTCATATTCCCGGATGTCCTCCGCGGCCCGAGGCGTTGTTGCACGCCTTCATGACCTTGCAGCAGAAAATCGACGAACAGGCGCTGACGGGCCCCAATCGTCCGCGCCATCTCGTGGCGGGGGCGCCCAGCGAATTTCCCGTGCCGCAGTTTGGCGAACACGATTTGGAGCCTTCGCAAAACCCGCAGGTTTGGCATCCGCCCGCGCTGGTCAGACCCGAATAGCCCCGGCGATTTCGCATTCGAAGAACAAAAGTGGAAGCCTTGGAACAAATCAAAGCTCGGGTGGAGGCGGCGGTTCCCGGCGCACGATTGGAAATCATTCCAAACGGCAGCCCATGCGCCCAGCACTCGTTGCTCGTGGGCGACGAGCACGGATCGGCGGTTGCGAGGTTTCTGCGCGACGATCCGCTGCTTCGGCTCGATTATGCCTCCAACATGACCGGCGTGGATTGGCCGGACACGGTGATCAAGGAGATCGTCAAGGTCAAAAAGGTCGTCGAGGGCGTGGAGAAAGAAATACAGGAGACCATCCAAAAAAACAAACCTGGCTACCTCGAAGCGGTGTATCATCTCTATTCCATGGAACTAAAGCACGGGCCGGTGATTTTGCGGATGCGCACGAAGGACCGTGGGGAAGCCGTGCGGCTCCCTTCGCTGACGCCGGTTTGGCGGAGCGCGGAATTTCAAGAAAGGGAAGCCTACGATCTTTTCGGCATCGTTTTCGACGGGCACCCCGATCTGCGGCGCATTCTGATGTGGGACGAGTTCAAGGATTTTCCCATGCGCAAGGATTACGTCGCCCCGGACGATTTCGAGTACGAACCGACGCCGCACGATCAAGTTCACGAGCGGGCCAAAGAACACTATCCGCAAACTTCTGGCGCATGAAACGAGGCGATTGTCAATTGCACGATAAGAAGCCATGAGCGTAACGATGGAAACCGATGCGCAGCGACGCAAGTTCGAGGTTTTGACGAAAGCCTCGACGGACGGGGCCGTGGCCGGCGAGTTGCTCGAAGTCTCGATGGGACCGCAGCATCCTTCGACGCATGGGGTTTTTCGCATGGACGTGGTCCTGGATGGCGAGCGCGTGGTAAAGCTCAAGCCCGTCTTCGGCTATCTGCATCGCAACCATGAGAAGATCGCGGAAAACACCAGCTACCTGGGATCGATGCCATACACCGACCGGCTCGATTACTTTTGCTCGCTAACCAACAATTGGGCGTATGCGCTGGCAGTCGAGAAACTTGCCGGCCTGCAAGTGCCCGAGCGCGCCGAGTACCTCCGCATCATCACGGCGGAACTGACCCGCCTGCAAAACCACGCCTCGCTGGGCGGGTTTTTGTTGCAGGACATGGGCGCGTCCGGCACGCCGCTGATGTACGCTTTTCGTGAACGGGAGAAGATACTCGATTTGTTCGAGGCGCTCACCGGAGCCAGGATGATGTGCAACTACATGCGCTTTGGTGGCTGTCGTTGCGACGCGCCTGCCGGCTGGCTGGAGCAAGCGCGCGTCGTGACCGATGAATTCCCAGGCTTTCTCGACGAGTTCGAGGCGCTGCTGAACGGAAACGAAATCCTGATGGCGCGCACCCAGGGAGTGGGTGTTCTGCCTCCCCGCCTCGCCGTCAGCGCCGGCGTCACCGGCCCCATGCTGCGGGCGACCGGCGTCAATTACGACATCCGCAAAGTGGACCGTTACGGCATTTACGACCGGTTCGGCTTCCGCGTTCCGCTGGGCGAACACGGCGACGTTTACGACCGATACATGGTGCGCGTGCTGGAGATGCGGGAATCGGTGAAGATCCTTCAACAGGCGCTGCGCGCGGTGCCCGAAGGGCCAATCGTGGATCCCAAAGCCAAGCTGCGCGGCTTCCGCCCCAAAGCGGGCGAGGCCTACGGGCGCATCGAAGCGCCGAAGGGCGAACTGGGATTTTATCTCATCAGCGACGGGTCGCCCAATCCATTCCGCTACCGCGTGCGTCCGCCAAGCTTCATCAATCTGACCATCCTCGAAGACATGTGTCTCGGGCAAGCGGTCGCCGACGTGGTGGTCATTTTGGGAAGCGTGGACATCGTCATGGGCGAAGTGGACCGTTAAATGTAATCCATCGGATTTGTGAGCAAAAAATGTTAGGCGAAGGCATCATCAAAGGGATGGCGGAGACGGCCAGAAATTTCATTGGCAGCTACGTCAGCGAAGATCGGCTGACCACTGTGCAGTACCCGGAGGAGCGTGCGCCGCGACAGGAAGCGGTCCGCAACTTTCCATTCCTGGTGTACGACGGCGACGATTGGGAAAAGGGCTTGCGGTGTGTGGCTTGCCAAATCTGCGAGAAGGAATGCCCGCCCCAGTGCATTTACATCATCAAGGACACCGCCAAAAAGCCGGATTACGTCGGCAAAATGCAGTTCCAGGCGAAGGCTTTCGACATCGACACCTCGGTCTGCATGAGCTGCCAGATCTGCGTCGAGGTCTGCCCGTTCGAGGCCATCAAGATGGACGTCGAATATGAACTGAGCACGGGAGATCGCTTCGGTGGGTTGCTGATGCGCAAAAACGATTTGGCCAAGTCCAACGATTATTATCGCAAGATCCATCCCACGGAAGCCGGCGAGGTGGACGCGCGATTGTCGGCCGAAAAGGCCAAGGTCGAAGCCAAGGCCAGGGTGGATGCCGAAGCCAAAGCAAAGGCCGCCGCCGCTCCGAAGCCCGCCGCCGCAGTTCCGCCGGCGCTGGCGCTGGCAACGAAGGCGACTTGAGAGCCGGGTGAGGAGCAAATGTAACCGGTCCCACCGCGGTTTTGCGATCGCCCGCTTCGACATCGATGCGGCCATATTTCGGCGGCTGTCCGTAGACTATGTAATAGTGCTTGTGAATTGTGTCCGCCCAATTGCCGCATCTTCTCATCTGCTCGACCGACCGGCCCGGCACCCGCAGCAGGATTTTGCAACTCTACTTAGAAACCTACAAACCATAAACGGATCAGAACAATATGTCACAATTATAGGCCGACCATTTCGGCCTCTGCATCTTTGCATCTTTGCGTTAAATTCTCACTGCATAGAAACGGCGATGCGAAAGGATGGAGATCGTGAGAGGGCAGGTCGAGTCCGTTCCAGGGAACAAGACTAATGTCCTCGCTTTTGTGCGCGATTTGCCGACCCAAGAGAATGAACAGTTGCGTGGCGAGACGGGATTAGAATATGCGATTTTGCGGGACGGACCCGAATGGCACTTAGTTAAGGCCCAGTAAATGTGCGTTTTACGCGGCAAATGGCGCAAATCGACGGCCCCCGTATTGCAGGGCACCTTACGATCTCGTGCAACTCCAAGGTTATCGCCCAGTCTGCCACTCGGAACCTTTGCAAACCGAAATGAAAGCTGGGAATTTCGGCCCTATGTGTAAGTGCCTCTCCTGCAATGATTTACGCCTTAACTAAGCGCCATTCAGGACCGACCCTTTCATGTTTAGCATTCATTGGAGTTCACGTGTAGGAGTGTTTCCCGCACCCGACCACCCCATGTTATCTTTTACGAATTTGTGATTCTTCTGTTGCATTTCGCATAAAGCCACCCAGAGAGGACGAACGCAGCTGCCATAACACCTACTGCCAAGTAGGCGAATTCCAGTCCTCGCTTCTCTCCCGCGGTGACGTAAACTGTTTTATTATAATTTACCCGAACAGGAACTACCCTACCCTCCGTTTTCCAGGCGGCTTCTGGCATGCGTCGGGTATAATACTGTCTCAACCCAGACGCGCCTAAGAATGTCATAAAGAATACTACACTCAGGAGCGTGAAGAGGCTACGTTTCATGGTCACCATAGAGGATGAACGTATGTCTGGGAAATCCCTGTAGCAGCTCCTCCCCCTCCTCCAAAGCCGGCCGTAAATCCGCCGCCAACGATTGTCTGGCCCTGGGAGCCCGCACCGGCGAAAACATCTCCTGAGCCGTTCAGGCCCGAACCCAAGCTTGTGGTTCCGTAAGCGAAGGGTCCGGCAATATCATTGACACGGCCGGCGTTGGAGGCTGCAAGGGACACGCCTCCAGAGGCGTCGGCGCCGATGCCGTTGCCTATTCCTATAGTGTCATATACCGCTGCGTGTCCCTGCGAATCAAAAGCAATGCCAACGCTCCAATTGCCGTTGAGAGGTCCCAGTTGGCCGTTCAGGGAAAGTCCGATTTGCACTGTTGTACCATACGGTGGTGGGCAAGAACTGCCAGTTTGACCGGAGGGAGTCTGTGGTGGCGGAGGCGTTGTGGGCTCGTTTGGATCAGAGATATATGTGTCCATCGCCGTGCCCGTCGGCGTAACCGGAAACCCTTCATCGTCGAGGACATACCTGCCATTTGAATCGATGAGATCGGCTGAGGTATTTCTGCAGAACCGATAAAGATTGAGACCGCCTCTTTCTCCGACCGGATCCCTATTCAACCACCTTTGCAAATTCGGATCATATAAGCGGTAGAGGTAGTACACCAAGCCGGAGTTTGGATGGTACTCCTTGCTAGAAAACCGGTAAAGGTTGGCATCAGCCAGCGAACCACTTTGGCTGAGAATACCCCCAAACGGATCGTATTCGTATTCCGCTACGATGGCCTGGTTTGTGTTGATGAGGCAGGTGACATTGCCGTTGCCGTCGCAATGGTAGAAGCTGGTGGATAGTGGAGAGTTGATGGTTGATAGCCGTTGGTCGGTGCGGGCTAGCAAGCCGCCGATGCCTCCAGCGCCTTGGCGGGTGCCGCTGAGGTCGGGGCCACGAGTGTAAATGGTCGCGGTCAGGTTGTTGATGTCGCGCTCTCCAATGACGACGTTCCCATCGTAAATGTAATGCACCTCGTTCGTTTGAAGCCAGGAACTGGATGACCAGGTGAATTCTTTCCGAATACGACGGCGCATCTGAAACGGGTCGGTTCCTAGTATTTTAGTATTTGTCATTCATTTCACTTCTGTTGCCGATGCCAATATAGCAGATGGTTCACGTAAGTCCACGTCCCCATTTGCGGCCGTTCCGCGATCCATTTCACGTCATCGTCGTCTCGGCGCACAAGCGAGCCGCCAGCTTGACCTTCTGCTGCTCTGCGGTGGACGAATCTTTCTGTTGACAATGCGTATAGTCGCTATTATGGTTTGGTGCGCAAAGGCCGCCGCCAGAGAAAAAGCGGCCTTTGCGCCGGTTCTTTGACATATCCGGAATGCAGCGTGATCCGCCTTCGCTCGGAAGCTTCGGAGGGACACCGGGTTGAAAGTGGGGGCGTGAAGCTCGAAGACCGAAGGCTGGGCTTGGCGGGGCGGCGAGGAGAGGACGGTTTTTTTGACCAATTTCGACTGAATTCGACTGAATTCGACTAATTTCGACCAAAAAAACATCGAAAGGGCCGGCAAGATTGGTTCGGGACAGGGAAGGCCGAATGACGAAGGCCGAAATCAGGAAGTCCTCGCGAGCGGGTCCACCAAGTCCGCCTTCTCGCACCTTATCGCAATTCGGGCTTGGAGTTTGGGCTTTAGGCCCTTGCTCGCGATTTATCGGAGTTGGACTACCCCGCCGGATCTGACGGTTCGCTGCCGATTCCTAACGCTTTCCTAACGGTTTGTTGTTGATTGACACAGTGAAATTGCTAAGGAATTCGCATATTTATTTGCAAAAAGGTCGATCTTTAACGATAAAATCAGGGGGTTAACGGTTTGAAAGTCCATTTGCACCAATGTTTACAGGGGTCCTAACGACCTAACGGTCTGTACGGGGGTAAGGGGGGTCCGGGGCAATCGTCCTCGTCCTCGTCCTCGTCCTCGAAATCCAGAGGGTATGCAGGTTCTTCCCCTTCTTAATCTTACTCTTAATCTTAATCCTCCTCCTCCTCGTCCTCGTCCTCGATGTTCGGGGGAGAGCGCCTTGCCCCCATAATCTTAATCGTAATCCTCTGGCGAGTCCCTTTCGGGTTTCGGGATTCGGATTTCGGGCTTCGTCCGTCGCCTCATACCGCCTGCTACCGCCAAATACCGCTTAATACCGCCATAGAGATTTTCCCGAGATGGGCCGTTCGGTCCAAGGAAGTATGCCCAATTTGCCCTCAATCAAGGTCAATCAAACCCAATCAAGCCTGATCAAACCATCGAACACCCGACCTCCGACTCGCGCCTCTGGCGCTCCACGCTTCAACGCTTCACGGGCGCCTTCAGCAGAAATATGATGAATTGACCTCCCTCCCTCCCTGTCCTAGAGTCGGCGTTCTTTTATGAAGATTCTTGTCTGCGACCCTGTCTCGACCAAAGGGATTGCCCTGTTGCAGCAGCGTCCCGAATTCGAAGTCGTCGTTTTGCCGAAGCGGCTGACGGAGGACGAGCTGCTGCCGCAGGTCAAGGATGTCGTAGCCATGGTGGTCCGTTCGGAGACCAAAGTGTCGCGCAAAGTCATCGAAGCGGCGCCGAAGTTGCGCGTCGTTGGCCGCGCCGGAGTCGGCGTGGATAACGTCGATGTCGAAGCGGCGACCCAGCACGGCGTGGTGGTGATGAATACGCCGGGCGGCAACACCATTTCCACGGCGGAACTGTCCTTCGCCATGATTCTGAGCCTGGCGCGCAAGGTGCCGCAGGCGTGCGCGTCGATGGCCGCCGGCAAATGGGACCGCAAGCAGTTTCAGGGCGCCGAACTGGCGGGCAAAACGCTGGGCGTGCTCGGCCTGGGGCGCATCGGCAGCGAAGTCGCCAAACGCGCGCTGGCCTTCGGAATGAAGGTGCTTGGCTACGACCCTTTCCTCACCGACGCGCGCGCCGCCGCGCTGGGTGTCGAGCGCGTGGACCTGGACGAGGTCTATCGGGCCGCCGACTTCATCACGGTGCATATGCCGGTGACGGACCAGACGCGGGGCATGCTCGACGCGCCGGCCTTTGCCCGGATGAAACCCAAGGTCTGCATCGTGAACTGCGCCCGTGGCGAGATCATCGTGGAAAAGGACCTGTTGGCGGCTTTGGATTCGGGCAAGGTCGCCGCAGCCGCGCTGGATGTCTATGCCACCGAACCGCTGCCCGCGGAGCATCCCTTCCGGAAGCATCCGGGGATTTGCCTCACACCGCATCTCGGGGCCAGCACGCACGAGGCGCAGGAAAAGTGCGGCATCGAAGTCGCCGAAGTCATCAGCGGCTATCTGGTCACGGGCGAAGTGCGCAACGCCGTGAATCTGCCCTATCTGGATGCCAAGACCTACGAACAGATCAAGCCGTATCTCACGCTGGGCGAAAAATTGGGCAAATTACTGGCCCAACTTGCCCCGCCGCAAGTGGACCGCCTCCACATCACTTATGGCGGCAAGGCGAAGGAATTACCGAATATCGACCCGATCACCCGCTCCATTTTGCTGGGTTTCCTCTCGCGGACTTCGGTCAAGGACCTCAACAATGTCAACGTGAGGAGCATCGCCTCGACCCTCGGCGTCGCCGTCGAAGAGAAGCGTTCCAGCGAGCCGGTCACTTTCAACGAATGGCTGCACGTGCAGGCCTTTCGTGATGGGGAAAAGGCCGTCTCCGCCGGGGGAACATTTTTTGGTTCGCCAGACAACCCCCGAATCGTGCGGCTTTTCAGCCAGCCCACCGAGATTGTGCCGTTCGGAGTGGTTTTGCTGCTCAAGAACAAGGACCGGCCAGGCATCGTTGGCTACCTGGGCACCCTCCTGGGCAGGCATAATCTTAATATTGCCAGCATGAGCCTGAGCCGCGATACTGCCGGAGGCCATGCCTTAACGGTATTGAATTTGGATAGCGTGCCTCCGCCTGAAGTGATGGACGAGATTCAAAGGGACCCGGACATCAGCAATGTCAAGGTGGTCGAATTATAAACTGAAAGCATCGAATGTATTTATGACTAGCATGAAGAAATCTCTTGTCCTGCTCATGATGGCCGCATTGCTTCCGGGCGCGCGCGCCGTAGCGGACCCCTCTGCCACCAACGCCCCCGCAAAGTCGGGAGACAAACTCGCCGCGCTGTTCGACGACAACGTGGTCGTCAAAGGAAAAGGCGTCGAGATCAAGCGCAGCCAGTTCGACGACGAAGTCGTCCGCGCCAAGGCGCAGTTCGCCGCGCGCGGCCAGAACATCGCTCCCGAACAAATGCCGCTGCTGGAGCACCAGGTGCTGAGCGGTTTGATTCAATTGCAGCTTTTGGAATCCAAGGCCACGGAAGCGGACAAGGCGGCCGGCCAAGTTCAGGCGGAAAAGCAGCTCGAGGATGCCAAAACGCATCTCGGTTCCGACGAGGCCATCAACCGGCAATTGAAGCTCATGGGCAGCACGCGCGAGCAATTCGTCAAGCAAATGGCCGAACGGGGCGCCGCCGAGGCGGTCGTCAAACGCGAACTCAAAATCAATGTCACCGACGACGACGTCAAAAAATATTACGAGGACAATCCGGCCAAATTCGAAAGGCCCGAAATGGTCCGCGCCAGCCATGTTTTGCTGGCCACCAAGGACCTCGCGGCCAACACCGAGTTGTCGGCCGACCAGAAAGCGGCCAAGCGCAAGGTGGCCGAGGACGTGCTGAAGCGCGCACGGGCGGGTGAGGATTTCGCCAAGCTCGCCAAGGAGTTTTCCGAAGATCCCGGCTCGAAGGACAAAGGCGGCGAATACACGTTTCCGCGCGGCCAAATGGCGGCGGAATTCGAAGCGGCCGCCTTTTCGCTCGGCACCAATCAAATCAGCGATATCGTCATGACCCAATTCGGCTATCACATCATCAAAGTGCTCGAGAGAATTCCGGCCAAGAAAATGGAGTTCGCGAAAGTGGCTCCCGATATAAAGGAAGCGCTGGGCCAGCAGGCCATGCGGGAGCAACTCCCCGTGTACATCGCCCAACTCAAGAAGGACGCGGGAGTGCAAATCCTCGACGAAAAATTGAAAGCCGAGGAAGACGCCGCGGCTTCGGCCCAGCCGCCGAAGCGTCCCGATGTGGCCCCGAAATAGAAACCCTTATTTTTCGAGTTTCCTGCTCTTAACCTCCGGAAATCAGCCACATGTAAGACACGGCAAATGAAAGTCACGCCGCTTTGGGGATGCTTGGTTCCGAGGCATCACCGGTGCCAAATGTCCCCCTCCCCGAAGCTGAACCATCTGGTCATGGCAACTTTTTGCCGGGTGAAAAACTGCACGCCTTCCTTGCCCTGCATGTGGAGATCCCCGAAGAAGGACTCGTTCCAGCCGTTGAAGGGGAACC
>Ga0185299_10008538_pt1 | contig 10068 bp, 10 predicted proteins | sample PaiPotPPA55metaG_FD_128002 | JGI IMG/M metagenome (GOLD analysis project Ga0185299, IMG submission 128002) | Iron sulfur acid spring bacterial and archeal communities from Banff, Canada, to study Microbial Dark Matter (Phase II) - Paint Pots PPA... ...
CAGACACAAGTGGACGCGCAGTGCGGTGGCACGCACTGAGTTAAACCACGGCGCGACCGCCCGCGATGGCTTACAATCGCGGTGGAGGCGCGCATGCCGCAACTTTCTCATCGTTTCCATCGTGCTCACCGTTCTCAACGGGCTCACCGGGCTCACCGTTCTCATCCGTGGCACGACTTGAGCCCCGGCGACAAGGCTCCGCGCGAATTCAACGCGGTGATCGAAATTCCGCTGGGATCCAATTTGAAATACGAACTCGATAAGGACAGCGGCCTGATCCGCATGGACAGAGTGCTGTATTCGGCGGTTTATTATCCGGCCAATTATGGATTCATCCCGCGGACGCTCGCCGAAGACCACGACCCCCTCGACGTTCTGGTGCTCTGCCAGGAAGGTGTGGTACCGCTGACGATAATGCATGCGCGCGCGATTGGCCTGATGACGATGATCGATAGCGGCGACAAAGACCACAAGGTGATCGCCGTGGCGACGGCGGATCCGGAATACAACTCCTACCATGAAATCCATGAGCTGCCTCCGCACAAGATGGCAACCGTGCGGCGATTCTTCCAGGACTACAAAAAGCTCGAAGGAAAAAAAGTGGAAGTGAACAAGATTTTGCCGTCGGCTCGGGCTCTTCCTGTCATCAAGAAATCGCTTGCCCGTTATCTGGAAGAATATGAAAGCGGCGGGACAACGCCGGAAGCAACCGCGTAGACGTGACGACTTTGCAGGCGAGGCGAAGAAAGGCGGCGTCTCGCAGCGATCGGCTTGCGGGACGCCGCCGTCAAGGATTGTTGGTACTAGTCGAACTTCAGGCAGATCTCAAGTTGACGGATCGCTTCATCGGTTGCACGCAACGCTTCTTCGCGGTGTCCATGGTAATCATGCGCGGCGTGAGCCATATGCTCTCTTGCGTGGCGCAGGGAGTTGATCGCTTCATGGATTTCGGGGTGTTCAGCTGGAGTTGCTGCCGGAGTGCCAGGCTGTGTGGCTGCCGCTGAAACGGTAGTGGCCGTTGCGTGCGGAGCTGCTGGAGCGGTCACTGAGAAAGCCAGGGCGACTACAAAAATTGCCAGTCCCAATAGGCAAATCACTTTAATCTTCATAAGCGTTCATCCCTCCTGGTCCGAATTGCGGCTCGGACGGCCGAATTTGAAGTCCAAACTCGCCCCGAAAAAAACCCCGAACCGCGAAAGGATTTTTCGAGCAACGCCCAATGGCGAGAAGGACCAGAAACGGAATGATTCTAACTCCGCCGCCGAAGTGTTGCCGACAGAATCCAGGCGATGTCGCAGATTCGTTACGGGTCTCCCGGAGTAGTTTCTGCCGATCGCTTTCAAAGCAGCTAGAATTGCAGGCATGTTTAGCGAACGAGGAACCGGTGCAACGCATATTGGATTGCCGGCGATTCTGAAGATGACGCGCCTCAATTCCTATTTGCCCGCTACAATTATTCTGGCGCTGGCCGTTGCCGCGTGTCCGGGACTTGTCGCTGCGCAAGCAAAGACGTGGATATCGCACGCTTGCGGGAACGGAGTGTCGCTTCGACTTAGATCGCCCGCCGCGTCGCAGGGTGGATTGTTGGAGGCCGAGGTGCGGAGCGCCGCACCGCTAACTGCTATGGACGCGAAGTGGGCAGATCATGTGCTTCCCTTTTGGCCAGCCGCGCAACCCGCAAATGTCCCGCGCGCGAATGTGCAGCGTGCGAACGTCCAGCGCGCGCTGCTGGGAATCGACCTCGAGCGGAAGCCCGGCGACTATGAAATTTCGTTTGCGGCGCAATTGCCGGGCGGGGAGCAGGTGAACTGTAACGCCCAAGTGCTGGTAACGGCCGGAAAGTTCGCGATCGAAAATCTGAAGGTTGCGCCGGAGTTCGTCGAACCGAATCCAAAGGATATCGAACGCGCGGACAAGGAGCGTCAACGCCTTAGGGAATTATTTGCCACGGCCACGCCGGAGCGGTTGTGGCGAGGCAACTTTCGCCTTCCGCTTCCGGGTGCCAGGAACGCACGGAACTTCGGGCGACGCCGCGTGCTGAACGGGCAGCCGGGCTCGCCGCACACGGGAGTGGATTTTCCGGCGCCTGCCGGAACGTTGATTCACGCCGCCCAGCGAGGCCGCGTGGTGCTGGCAGAGAATCTTTTCTTTTCGGGGAATACGGTGATTCTCGATCATGGGCTAGGCGTTTACACTTTTTATGGGCACATGATATCTATGTCAGTAAAGGTTGGAGATGTCGTGAACGCCGGAGCAATTCTTGGCCACGTCGGCGCGACCGGTCGCGTCACGGGGCCGCATCTGCACTGGGGATTCACGGTGAATCAGGCTCGAGTGAACCCGCTGCAAATCGTCGGGCTGCCCACACCGTAGGATCCCCGCGGGACGCCTGATTCAAATCAACGGCACTGGATCACCGCTTCCGCTGTGAACGTGCGCAGACAACTCCTGCGCGAAGCGCGCGCTCGATGATCTTCGTGTATCCCGCCGATTCTTCACTTTCCATCACCGCCGCTGCGATGCCGCCGGGAGTCGCTGCTTCGTGCAGAAGTTCGCCGAGCTTCCATCCCTTTTCGCGCCAGGCGAGAATTCCATCCGCAAGAGCATGCGCCGCCGCGATCTCCGCGGTCTTTCGATCGAGGCCCAGTTTCATCGCTCCTGCCGAGAGCACGGACAGCGCGTGATAGCCGTGGCTCACCGAATAGGTTGCGGTGAACGCATCGAATTTACTCTCGGAGATTTCAACCACGGTCCCCAGCAAAGCGAACAGGCTGCGGATTCGATTTCGCGCGCTTCGGGCAAGGCCGCGGTCGAAAGCCAGCGCCGTGAGCCCGCGTCCCGTGCTGCAAGCCGGGCTTGGCATCGCTCGCGCCCAGCGAATCGATGGACCGAGATTGCGGCGGAGTTGTGCAAACGGAATGCCTGCGGCGAGGCTGATGGCGAGCGGAGCATGCGTCGTTCCTCCCGTCACGCCAGGAACCGGGCCGCGGCAGTGGGGCGCGATGCTTTTGAGGAGCTCACTGACGGACTTTGGACGTACCGCCATGACCAGGACGCTCGCATTTGCCAGGACCGTGGGAAGTTCGCGGGCGACACGGACGCCGAATGCGCTCCGCAGCTTCCTTAATTTAGTCGCGTGGCGATCGTAAACAACGATAACTCCCTTAAAGCCGGCGCGCTGCAGGCCTTCGACCATAGCGGACGTAATCCGGCCGCCGCCGAGGAACGATAACTTTTCGCGGCGCATACTCACGGGATTTCCGCGCAAGCGTCATCGGCGGCGGTGAGTAACGCCGCGATGTCGTCTTCACTGTGGGCCGTAGTGATAATCCAGTGCAGCCCGTTCGAGGGGGTCATGTAGATGCCGCGGTCGAGAAGTGCGCCGACGAATCGTGAATAGCGCCGCGTGTCGACGCCTGCGCAATAGTCGCGGTAGTCGTGAATCGCCTTGCGATCGGTGAAATAAATCTGGAACATCGGGCCGAATCCCTGGACGATGGCCTGAATTTTACGCCGGGTGAATATCTCGCGAAGGCCGGCGATCGCGGCGTCGCCGAGACCGTGAAGGCGTTTGTACGCTGCCCGATTTTCCCCCATCAAGAGATCGAGGCTGCAAGCGATGACCTTCATGGTCAGCCGATGGCCGTTGAACGTGCCGTAGTGCAGGACCATGTTGTCGCCCCACGTCATGCGATCGAGAATCGCGCGCGGGCCTGCCACCGCGCCGATTGGAAATCCCGCGCCGAGCGCTTTGCCGAACGTACTGATGTCCGGGCGCACACCGTAAAATTCCTGGCAACCTCCCGGCGCGTAGCGAAACCCGGTGACCACTTCGTCGAAGATCAGAAGAATGCCGTGCTGCTCGGTGAGCTTGCGAAGCTGCGCGAGATAGCCATCGCGGGGTGGAATGCAGCCCATATTCGCCATGATGGGTTCGGTGATGACGGCTGCAAGCTCGCGCGCGTGCTTTCGCAGTATTGTCTCGAGTTGCGCGGCGTCATTCCAAGGGGCCAGCACGACTTCGTCGAACGTGGATGCGGGAATCCCCGCCGAATCGGGAATGCGCGCGGGTTCAGCGGGCGAGCCAAGTTGATCTGGCGCGTGCCCGTGCGCGTTCAGAAGAAACGGATCGTACCAGCCGTGATAGTGGCCTTCGAACTTCAGGAACTTTGTGCGGCCGGTGTGCGCGCGCGCGAGGCGCAGGGCCAGCATCGTCGCCTCGGTGCCGCTGTTGGTGAACCGCACAACCTCCGCCGTGGGAACCATCCGGCAGAATCGCTCGGCGGCTTCCACCTCGGCAGAACTTGCCGAAGCAAAGTGCGAACCTTCGGCAATGGCTTTCGAAACCGCGGAGACAATCGCGGGATGCGCATGGCCGTGAATGAGCGCGCCGAACGACATCATAAAATCGATGTACTCGTTGCCGTCTGCGTCCCAGGCCTTTGAACCCTGGCCCCGCTCGATGGAAATGGGCCCTGGATCAAAAACGGCACGGCCGCGCGACGGAGAATTCACGCCTTCAACCAGCGACGCTTGCGCTCGGTTGAACCATTCTTTGGAGAGGGGGCGATTTCGGGTTGTTAACTCGCGCGCCAAGGATTCGCTCCCGTAGTTACTCGCATAGCCACTCAGGCCAGCCCGCCGCCGTCGATGACGAGGCTTGTGCCGGTGACGAATTTTGAGGCATCGCTCGCAAGGTAAAGAGCAGCACGAGCGATTTCCTCCGGCTTGCCAACGCGGCGAAGCGGACGATGCGCGGCTTCCGCGAGAAACCGCTGGCCGGATTCTCCAAGCTGGCGAGCTTCCTCGCGCAGCATGGGCGTGTCCGTGTCGCCGGGGCAAAGGCAGTTCACTCGAATATTTTGCGGGCCGTGGTCGATCGCCATGGCGCGCGTGAGTTGGACTACGGCTCCCTTTGAAGCGCAGTAAACAGCCGCGCGCGCACCGGCGGCGAGGCCCCAGCCGGAACTCATATTGATGATGGAGCCGCCCCCCGAACGCGTCATCTCTGGAATCGCGAACTTCGAGAGAAGGAAAATCGATTTCACATTTACGTCCATCACGCGAATCCAATCTTCTTCGCTCAGTTCCACCACGCTCGCGCGGCGAATGATTCCGGCGTTGTTGAAAAGAACGTGCAGGGCGCCTAATTCGCGGATGGCTCGCTCGACGGCGCGGCGGCAATCGCCGGCGCGCGTGACGTCGGCGATCTCGACAAATGCGCGGCCTCCACTGGCCGTGATTTCGTCCGCCGCCGATTTCCCATTTGCCTCGTCCACGTCAAGAATCCCCACAACCGCGCCTTCGCCGGCGAAGAGCAATGCGGCTGCGCGTCCGATGCCGGAGGCTCCGCCCGTGATTAGAGCTACCTTGCCTTTGAGGGCGCCGGCTTTTGCGGATTCGCTCAGGGGATTTTACTCGTCACCGGCTGGCCATTCCGCCGGCGATTTCCCCGCCGTCGATTGTGTAGACGTGGCCGGTGACGTATGCGGCGTCATCGGAGGCGAGAAACGCGAAAAGCGCGGCGATCTCTTCGGGACGCGCGTGACGCCCGAGAGGAATCTTGCGATTGACCTCTTCTAGCATTTCGTCCGTATATTCGGCGCGCTGCATGGGCGTGAGGACGTACCCGGGCGCGACTGCGTTGACACGTATCTTCGGCGCGAGCTCGATGGCCATGGTGCGCGTCAATTCGATCACGCCTGCTTTGGTTGCGTTGTAATCCGCGTAGAACGGCTGGCCGACCATGCCGTTCGTCGACGCCGTATTCAAGATCACGCCGCTGCCCCGCTCGAACATGTGGCGTGCGGCGGTTTGCGCGACGTAAAAAACGCCGGTCAAATTCACGGACATGACGCGGTTCCATTCTTCCGGAGTGATGTCGAGGAAATTGTGGCGGATGCTGATTCCGGCGTTGTTGATGACCACATCGACGCCGCCCATTTTGCTGATGGCTTGCGCGAACGCGGACTTCACTTCGACGAGATTCGAGACATCGCCGGCGATCGCGGAACTCAACGCAGGCAGCTCTTTGGCGATTCTGTCGCGACCGGGCGCATCGCGGTCCAAAACGCAGACCTGCGCTCCCTCGTCGAGAAAACGCGCGGCCGTTGCGGCTCCGATGCCGCTCGCACCGCCCGTCACCAGCACGCGCTTCCCTTTCAGACCGCGCATTTCATTCCTCGAACACCGAGAGCAGAAGTTTAATCCCTTGGGCGAACTCCTGTTGCGGGGTAATCAGGCTAACGACCAAATATCCGTCCGATGGAAAATCGTAGAAATGGCCGGGATGAACGTAGACGTTTTTCGCTGCGAGCAACTCGATCGCGAGATCTTCGTCGGAGCGCGTGGCCGGAACCCGCAGAATTGCGTACCAGCCTCCTTCGATTTCTAATCGCACGCAGGATTTTTGCCGGGATAATTGCGAATCGAGCTCGGCCAAATTGGTGCGGACGCGTGCGAGCAGTTGTTTTTGAAATGCTTTCCGTTGTTCGAGGAGCACCGGAGCGGCCAGTTGCACGGGAGCATTCATCGATAAGTAGGTGTCGGCAATTACTTCGAGGCGCGCGAGCGCTGGCGCTTTCTGTGGCTCGGGGCCGCTCACGATCAGCCACGCTACTTTCATTTGCGGGAGGCCTGAAATCTTGGAGAGGCCGCTGAGCGTGAAAGTGAGCGCGCCGGAGTTCGCGACGAAACTCGCCGGCAGCTTTTCGGTCATCGTTGAATCATGGGCGAAATCGAGGAACACTTCGTCGGCGATGATCGCAAGCTGCCGAGCAGCACAAATCGCGTTCAGCTTCCCGGCGTCGGCGGCTCGAGTGTAGTGCCCGGTGGGATTATTGGGATGAACGGCGATTACACCGCGCGTGCGCGGCGTGATGGCTCGTTGCAAAGCGGCAAAATCAATCTGCCAGCCGCGATCGTAAATCAGCGGATAACGAACGAGCTTCACGTCCTGAATTTCGGCGAGAAAATCGAACAAAGGATAACTGGGTTGGGGAACCAGAAACTCGTCGCCCGGATTACAGAGAATGCGAAAAACGAACGAGTAGGCTTCGCTCGTGCTGGTGACGAGGAACATGTCGCCGATCGAAACGGAATCGCCGCGATCGGCATAGTACGCGGCAACTGCGCGGCGAGCATTTTCGAGTCCTCTAGGATTCGGGTGATACTCGAGGGCAGCGGGATTGCCGAACGCGCATAGGATTGCTGTGCGGTCGTAGTCGAATCCGCATTCGGTTGGATTCGATGCGGTGAGATCGAGCACCGGCTTGCCCGCGGCGCGGTGCCTGGTTAAGGCATCGCTCAGGCTATTGACTTCGAGATTCCAATTCGAGCGATCGGCGAACATTTCGGCCGGCTTACGACGCGGCGCGCTTCCCGATTCAGCGATCAATTTTGAGGCGGCTCCTTCACACGGGCAAGATTGTCGCATCCCTGGTCCAGGCGGGCGGCGCACGCTTTCTTGAAGAGATTAACGGCGCGGCTAACGTCCTTCGGAACTCCGCGGCCGTGCTCGCACAACAAGCCAAGCAGGTTGCAACCCTGAGCGTTGCCTTCGTTGCACGCGTGCGTGTAGAGCGTGGCGGCGCGCTTCAAATCCTGCGGCAGGTTCTCGCCCCGGGCGTACATCAACCCAAGGTTGGTGCACGCTGCCGCACCGTTTGTATCGCAGGAGCGCGTGAAAAGTTCCGCGGCGCGACCCGGATCCTTGAGCACGCTTTCACCTCTCAAGTACATCAATCCGAGATTCGTGCATCCGCCGGAGCCTCCTGCGTCACACGCGCGTGTGAAAAGTTTCGCGGCGCGATTCAGATCCTTGGCCATTCCGTCACCGTTGTAGTACATGGTGCCGAGACTGTTGCAACCTTGACGCTCGCCGCTATCGCAGGACTTCCGGTAAAGGTCCGCAGCCCCGGAGCGATCCCCGCTTTTGTATGCGAAAAGGCCTTGCTCATAGAGCGGCGCAGGCGGGACTGAAGGAGTGGCGTGAGACGAGGCCGGAGGCTCAGGCTGCGCGGAAACTGGCGCGTTATCGTGAACTCCAATCTCAGCTTCCTTTTGCGGTGCCCGCTTCGCGGCGGCGACTGGCTTCGGCACCGCGGCGGCGTTGCTGCCTGCTCCCGGTTCGGTCGCCAGCGGTGCCGCAGTCGCGACTCGACTCGATTGCGGCGCTGGTGCTGCCGGAGGTTGGCCGGCAGCAGGAGGTGCCGCGCTGGCTGGAGCAGGAGTAACCTGCGCGGTCGTGGAAGGCTTTCGTGCGAAATATAAAACGGCAAACACGATTGCGACCACCGCCAGAATACCAACTGCGGCGTAGAGCCATGGGGAGCGCCCGCCTTGTGTCGTCGCGGATCCGACGACGGAGCGCGCGGCGCTAGATGCGGCGTCCGAAGCGGCGGGCGACGCGGACGCTGCCGCTGCAAATGAACTTTTCCCTTCCGTTACCGTGACGTCACGCGAGAGAAGGGTTTTTACGTTGTGCACGAGCCGCTCGAGATGTTGCTCGAGGGGCGGGGTGAGCGCGTCGAGCCAGTGAACGCTGCCGATGAAATAGTCGAGCGACTTTCCGGGCTTTACGTCTTCGATGCGAAATGGGATGACGGCCACACCGGCGCTGACGGCTCGTTCAATTTCCTTCGGGATGTGCGGAGACGTATTCGACTTTGAGGAGAAAACCAGGATCATGATGCGGCAGCCGCGAATCGCGTCGATGATCGCTTCGCCGTAAGCAACGCCTGGAAGCACGTCGCGCGGCGCGATCCAGCAGCGGACGGCGTGCGATTCGAGCATGGCGCAAGCCGCGTCGGCGACTATTTTGTCTTCCGACGCGTAACTGATGAAAACGTCATAGGCCATCGCCGCGCCTCCGCTTCGGTGCCGCTGCGCGGCAGATTCTAGCATCAGGAGTTCGTCGCGTTGCGGCGATTATCGAGTCTTTGAGCTCGAACGAAGGCTTCGGAGCTGGTTGTGGAGCGATCATCGAAATCGCGATTCAGCGACGATTAGAAAGCATCGCCCTCCTTTGTTTTGAGTTACTTACGGCTATTTCTAATCGGCCCCCTCTGTCGATTAGAAATAGAGGAGCGAGCGGCAGTGGAAAGCTAGCCGCGAAGTGTGAATTGGAGATCTGTGATATTTTGGCGATTAGAAATGCTTTCGACGCTGATTTCGCGAGGGTTAGGTGTGTTTCTAATCGCGGAATTTGGCGATTAGAAATGAGGGGCGTCGGAGCAGCACCGGAATGCACAATCGTCGTGCGAGTATGCGCAGGGTTGCGCAAGCCGCTGCGAGCGGCGTGATATCCGTCATGCCCCTCACCAAACATATGTTCCCTCTCCGTACCTCGTGCGTCGAGACGCGTACGAACACACGCCGGCGCTGACCCCGTTTTCGGGGCACAAAAATATTATTAGGTTATTTCAGGATACGTAACTAATAGCATAACAAAAGCGCGATTTCAAGCAGTTTTTTTTGCCTGGTAGCGTCAAGGATTGTGTGTAAATTCTTTGAATTCACGAGTCAAAAGGCTGCGCCACCCGCCGAATGCCCCTTCGGCATACCGTGATTCAGGGATTACGCTGTGGTCTTGGTTTTAACGAGAGCGCAATGGCTCAGATTTGCCCCTGAGTTGGCTCACGTAGAAAAGCCAGGCGAATCCAGAAAACGGGAAAACGGGAAAGAACGCTGCGGGCACCCAAAGAGGCGAGCCCCACCAGTAAGGTGCCCAATGATAAATGTCGCCCCACATCCATGCCGACCACCAAGCGTAGTGAAGAACAAGAATGAGGGCGCACACCCGAAGGGAGAGTCGCTCCTTGCGCCCGAACAACAAAAGAGCGCAAACCACCGGCACCTCTATCACGGGCAACTTAACGAACTTCCAGAAGGGGTACAAACCACCGTTGGAGAGCCACGACGCCTGATACGCGTGGAGCCACAGGGCAGGAACAAACGCAAACGCGGCAATTCCTCCTACGGGATCGAGAATAATGCGGCTCAGTTTGGTGTGTGAAATGAGGCGCAGGAAGAGGAGCACCGGTATCGCAATAACGAAGATTAGGATCA
>Ga0185299_10008539_pt1 | contig 10065 bp, 10 predicted proteins | sample PaiPotPPA55metaG_FD_128002 | JGI IMG/M metagenome (GOLD analysis project Ga0185299, IMG submission 128002) | Iron sulfur acid spring bacterial and archeal communities from Banff, Canada, to study Microbial Dark Matter (Phase II) - Paint Pots PPA... ...
TCAGATCGGGATCGAACACATTGAGCTGCCACTTGCCGTCCTTGCCCATCTGGGCCTTTTCGCCCCCGTGTGGCTTCCAGCCGTGAGATTCCAGAAGCGCCTGCGCGCTTTTCATGTCCACAACGCCTAGCGAGATGTGATTCAACACACCCATCAGCCGCAAATCAGGATGCTCGGGATGGTTCAGCATGTATTCCAGCCAATCCGTTCCGTCCGGAACCTGCATCGCGACCCAATCAGTCTCGCCGGGTCGCATCCCGCCGTGCCAGTACAACCGAAACCCAAGCAGGTCGCGGTAGAAGTGATCCTCCGCATCGCGATTCTGAACCAGAAAACCGGTATGAATCATGTGATGCGAGACCCATGGTGGTCCCGCATCTGTATAGGCCAGTCTATCTGTTCTCAAACGAGGGATCTTCTGATCTTGCTCAACGAATTCAATCCGATGGCCTTCAGGATCGGCCGCGGTGAAGCTCAAGCTATGGTCGGCGTGTCCCTCGATCGCAGGCACAGTCAAGCCCTTCGCGATCAGATATTTGCGAAGCGCCACGATGTTGTTGGTGGTAAAGGCAACGTGATCCATGCGGTCGGTAGCGTTGGCATCGGGAGCGGCGCTGTAGCCCACCCACTGTTCGCCAACCATAAATCTCGCGAACCCGCCAGCCTCCACCGGCGCAGCGGAAGTAAGGCCGAGCGTGCCACTATAGAGCGCTTTCACGCCCTCCGGGGCTGTGGTGTAAAACGAAACGTGATCGATGCCGAGGATGCGCGGTCGCTCGGCGGTCTCGGTTTGCGGGTGGGCATAAATTGCCGATATCCCGAACACGACGACGGCGATGAATTTTTTCATAGCGCCCCGATTCTAGCGCAGGAGCTGGAAAGGTCGAGTGATCCCTAAAGCCGCTCCAGAAATTGCCGCAGCACCCTGCCCGCTTCCTCCGGCTGCTCCCAGGGCGAATAATGCCCGGCCTTCGGAATCACGCGCAACTGGCTGCCGGGAATATGCTGTCGCATCAGCTCAGCCTCGTTCAAGCCGGTCAGGATATCCTCGTCCCCGGTCACCACCAGCGTAGGCACATTGATAGCCTTCAATGTCTCTACTGAATCCGGACGCTCCGCCATGCCGCGCTGCACTTGCGCCACATCCTCAGGCGACATCTTCCGCATCATGCGCAGCGCGCCCTCGACCAGATCGGGCCGCGTCTCTCGCGTGGTCTTGCCGAGAAGCCGTGGAATCATGCTCTCGAAAAACGGTTCGGTCCCGCGCTCAAGCACGTCGGCCGCCGCCTGCAAGCGTCCGGCGCGGGCCTCGGCGGAATCCGCAGGAGCCTTAGTATTGCAGAAACCGAGCGCCGTCACGCGGCCCCGATGCCTTCGCCATAATTCGAACAGAACATATCCGCCGATGGAAACGCCAACTAGCGGAGTGCGCCCGAGATCGGCATCGTCCATCACACGCGCGACGTCGCCAGCGTGCTTCTCCATTGTGGCCGGACCATCGCCCAAGCCAGACTCTCCATGCCCGCGCAGATCAGGAAGGACGACGCGATAGCGCGTTGCCAAAGCCTGAGCCACAGGCAGCCAAAATTCATGATTCGCAGGAAAAGGATGCAGCAAGACTACGGGAGTCCCTTCGCCCAGCACACGGTAAACAATCTCCACGTCGCCGCTTTTTACTGGCCGAATAGCGATCTGCAGCATAGGTTGCCGAGATTTGGGCTGGCGATACTACGGATTCGTCACTTGCTGCGCGCCGACTGGCGCCGTCAACAGCAGTGGCTCCTCCGGCATAATAATCCACGCGATCGGATAAGAGATCAGTCCGATCCCGGTCATGAAAGACGTGATCAGCCACACCAACCGGACCACCGTCACATCAATGTCAAAGTACTCGGCGAAACCCAGGCAGACACCCGCGATCTTGCGCCCCTGGCGGGGCCGCACCAGACGCTTCCGGGCCACCGACGCGCCCACTCGAATGCCGCAGTAGGCACAAACCGCCGCGTCGTCCTGAATTACTCTGCCGCAGTAGTTGCAGTACATAGTCGTGCCCCTCCGCAGGACTCTCTACAAGACAGTTACATAATTGTAAACCGAACTTTCCCTAGAGTTTTTGGTCTGGGAGCCTTTAGTAGGGAGTCTTGAATCCAGAGCCTTAGGTCTCTAAAATTACTCCCGATAAGCCTCCCGGATGTGCTCGCGTGCCTTCTGGGCGAGAGGGGTGGTGCCGTTTTCGGCCAACACGGTCTCATACTTTTTCATCGCCAAATCCCGCTTCTGCAGCAGATCATACATTTCGCCGGCGGCAAGGTTCGCCTTCTGTAGCGTCTCCGGACCAGGGTCCGGAGCGCTACTTATCAGTTCATACGCAGCTGCGGCTGCGGCGTAGTCTTTCTGGCCGCGCATCAGCTCGCCCAAACCCCAGGCCGCCATTTCATAATGCAGGTTGCCATACTTCCCTTCCCGGCCGTTCTGCCACACTTTGCGATAGCCTGCCGCTGCCTCCGGAGCGTGGCCGCCGGCGCGCAGCAGATTGGCTTCCTCCAGCGGAAATAAATAGTTTCCGGGATAGCGCAACGCCAGATCGTGCATGCCAACCCGCGCCTCGTCGTAGCGGTGCTCGCGACGCAGAAACAGACTGAGCACGACTTTGGCGTCAATGCTATTCTCTCCGTTGCTCTCCGCCACCTGGCGCAGATATTCGAAGCCTTTCTCTTTGGTCCCGCTCAGCCCCACCATAGCCACGGCGACCTTCACGCTCCAGGGCAGGCTGCCCACCACGTAATTGTGCGTGCCCACGACCAGCTTCGCATCCACGTAGTTGGCATCGAGTTCCAGGACGCGCTCATGGTCATGCCGCGCGCTCACGGCGTTGCGCAGAGCGGAGAACCAGGCCCGCTCGATCAGCGCGGTGTACAGCGCGAACTGCGCCCGCGTGACCCCGCGGGCATAGAGCGCTTCCACGTCGTTGGGATTCGCCTTAAGCTTCTGTTCCTCCAGTCGCTGGGCTCGATCCACTAATTGTTTGATCCGCTCGTTCACTTTGGGATCGGCGCTGCGATGCGCCTCGCCGATGAAGCTGTCGTTGGCGTACTCGCCGGAATTCATCGCGCCCATGCGATAAAGCTCGCGCATCAGAACCGTGCTTAGCAGGTGATTGACGGCGGAGGGGTCGGTGGGGCGACGATCCAGCATTCTTTCGAACTCCTGGATCGCGCGGTCGTAATCCAGATTGTAGAAGTGAGAGAGAGCAGCATCGACCTGCGGATCATGCCCGGCAGAAGCATTGGCCGCTGATGCGTTAAAGCTATCCGCAAGAGGAACGGTCCGAGCCGTGACCTGAGGCGGCCACAAACAGAAGATGACAAGGGAGAAGACCGCACTCTGCGGAACGAACTGTTTCACCAATTTCAAACTCGAACGCATCCCGACCGTTGGCCCTTACTACTTTTAGTTTAACTGACTTTTCTGTGCACGGGACGAACCAAAGGTGTTCCCCGGCATCACCTTCCAATTTCATAAGACAATCAGCGGTGGGCAACTTAATCCGAGGCAGTTACAAACGGAAAAACATATTTTTCAAACCAACGTAACTGACGCATCTTTACGGGCCTGCGGGTAATAATTGCGCGACCTCGCTCCGGCAGAAATCAAGGGAATGTTGCAAGTATTTGACTTGAAAACACCTTAGGCGGCGGTGCCTTTGGTTGTCGGCTTGCCTTGCAGCAGATAGCTTTCCTAACTTCATTATGGCTCAAGTAGTTCAAGATGCGCAGCAGGACTTTTGGCGGTCTCCGACCGTGCTCGAACCGGCGCTGGAGACCACACTTCCCGCCGCGACTGCGGAAATGGCCGAGGCCTGTGCCGATTGCGGCACGGAGTTCATGATCGGCGCCAGGTTTTGCCATACCTGCGGTCTCCGCCGTCCGGCAATAATGGCGATGACTGCCAGCGCGGATACAGCCGTGATGCCTGGCCTCTTGGCTCGGAACGTGACGTGGGCACGTTCGCACTCCGCCGCTATTGCGGCTGCCTGGCGCAAAGTGTCCTTGCCAGCTTGGGTGCGGTATCTCCATTTTCATGAGATCAAGCGCTGGATCGGTCTGCCAACGGCCGCTATGATCGCCTTCATGATGGGTCTCGGCTGCGTCGCCGGAGCTATCGCCGTCAGCCTCATTTACAGAGCGTCCAATCTGGCGGAGTTTCAGGCGATTCAGATGTGGCGCATCGAATGGCTGCTCGCTGCAACGGCATCGTTTGTTGCCGGAATTCTGCTGAAGAAACCCTTCGACCCCCGATAACGTCGATCTCGCCGTCATCGCCCGCCGTCGCGAAAGCGGTGCCATCTCCCCTCTCAGTGAATCACCCTGAAATTCTTGTTGCTCTTCAGCGTTCCATTCGGTGTGGTCACCGCGACTGTCCCGCTGGTCGCGCCACTCAGAACAACCGCCGTCAGACAAGTATCTTTCACGACTGTGAAGCTGGTAGCGGGAACGCCATTGAAGGTCACCGCCGTGGTCCCAGTGAATCCTACCCGAGGATCTGCGCGGTGTTGCCGCTCTTCCCTTGATATTGCACCAGGCCAACGAATGGCCGGGCGCCGATGTTCAAGCTGAAAACCGTGCCGAGATTGTTCGTGCCACCCTGATAGGTCACACCGTAGAGACCGCCGTTGGTGTGTTGGCTGAACTGCCCCTGAGCCGCAACGTTACTGGTCCAGTCATAGAGGGTATTGAAGGTGCCGCTCAGAGAATAGTCATAGATTGTTCCGTCTCCGAAGGTGCTGCCAAGGTAGTCGAGGCCATAGAAATTGCCGTCCGTTGCTTGCATCACGCCGCCTGAAGCGTTCGTCCCCTCGCTGAAGGTTGCCCCGAAACTGCGTCAAGATGCAGGAACGCGTCAAGATGCAGGAAAATGCACAGGTCCCTCCACCTTAGCTCTCGGTCAGGATGACGCCAGTTGGTTAGGCTCTACGATTGGTTCCCCGAACCCGCTGCCCGCCTCTGCTCGTTCATGCGGTAGAGATGATGCACTGGACTGGTTCCATGTCCCAGCGGATGGCCGGCGGCTATCGCCGAACTCACGTAGGTTTTGGCAAGCAACGCTGCTTCAGCTATTCCTCGACCAAGCGCCAGGTGGCAAGCCATAGCGGTGGCGAAGGCGCAGCCCGTACCGTGAGTAGAATTCGAACGCTGCCGCTCCGCCTTGAAGACTTCCTCTTCGACTCCGCTCTTCGCGTTGAAGCTCAGCAGATCGATTGCTTTTTCCAGATGCCCGCCAGTGATCACCACCGCGGCCGAACCCATCCGGTGCAGCTTCGCGGCCGCCGCCCGCATTTCGTCGAGATCCGTCACCTTCAAGCCGGTGAGAGCCGCAGCTTCGTCCACATTCGGCGTAATCACATCGGCAAGCGGAACTAGTTTCTCGATCAGCAACCGGGTCCCCGCAGCATCGAGCAACTCGGCGCCGGATGATGATTTCAAGATCGGATCCAGCACGATGTTGGGCACCTTAGCCCTGTAAGAGTCCAGGAACTCCACCACTGCCTTGACCACCTTCGCCGAGCCGAGCATCCCGATACGCACGGCTGCGATAGGAACGTCGGAGGCAAGCTCCTCCAGCGTTTCGCGCACCAGACTGGGATCCAGAGCCTCCACGCGACGAACGCCGGCAGTCGACTGCACGGTCATGGCTGTAATGCAGGCCACGCCATAGCAGCCGTGAGCTGCGATCGTCTTAATATCGGCCGTCACCCCCGCCCCGGACGAGGGGTCAAAACCGGCGATGCTCAGCACGATAGGTGGTTTCTCAGCCATGTCCGTTTATCCAAGACTCACGCGCAAAATCCTGCGTTCGAGCAGCACTTACGAAATTCTCCTCTCTGCAACCTTGTACCTAAAACGCTCACGATAAACAACTTAGAAACAATTCTCCGCAAGTGACTGATTCTGCGGGAGATGTAAATTCTACCCTGGGTACAGCCCGTTGAGTATTTACTATATAATAAACAGATAACTTCATTATTTTTATGCATATATCTATGATTACTCATGTTTAACAACAAGTTACGTAAGATATCTATTACTGCCAGGTCACCCTAGGCCAGGCACTTTCGGGTTGACAAGCCCCTCCCATCCCCATAGCATTATCACAAGCTTAACAAATAACCTAGCTAGGACGACTCTTTGAGATGCGAGGAGAACTGAATGCGTGGACGTATTGCTCATGGACTGATGATCGCCATTTGGATCGTCGGCCTGGGAGCGGCTCAGGGCCCAAACAACTCGGAGGCCAGTTCAGCCCAGATTAGGGCAGTTCCAGCCAAACCCGAAATCCGCAACCAGACCGGCAAAAATCAACCGTATCAGATTGGGACAGCTTCGTGGTATGGCGAGTATTTCGTTGGTAAACCGACCGCCAGCGGCGAAGACTTTGACATGTACGACATGACCGCGGCTCATCCGACACTTCCCCTGGGAAGCTATGTGCGGGTCACAAACCTGCGCAACGGACGAGCGGTAGTGGTCAAGGTAAATGACCGCGGTCCCATCGTACCCGGCCGTATTATCGATCTTTCCTACGGCGCCGCCCAGGTGCTGGAGTTCGAACACCGCGGCTTGCAGCTGGTTCGCCTGGATCTAGTCAAGCCCCGGACCAAGCGCCGCCCGGTTTTGGAAACCGTAGCCTCCAACTATCCCATGGCGGAACTTCGCTAGACACTCTACACTGTTAGGGATGTCGGCCACTCTCCCCCACCGCATCTCCGATCTGCGAAGTAACGATCCCCGAAGTAACGATCCACGAAGTAACGATCCGCGAGTCGTCGATTCTCATAAGAACGACGTGCGAGAGAAGCTGATCGTTGCCCTCGACGTTTCCGCCGCGGCGGCCGCACAAAAGATCGTGACGGCCGTCGGGGATTCTGCGCTGACCTATAAAGTCGGCATGCAGCTCTACACCGCCGAAGGCCCGCAAGTGGTGCGGGATCTCGTTGCCTCGGGCCGTCGCGTCTTCCTCGATCTGAAGTATCACGACATTCCCACCACCGTAGCCGCGGCTGTGCACGAAGCCGCTCGGCTCGGGGTCAGCATGTTGACCGTACACGCCGCAGGCGGGGGCAAAATGCTCCACGCTGCCGTGGACGCGGCCCGCACCAACAACCCGGCTCTGCTAGTGCTTGGAGTCACCGTTCTCACCAGCCTCGACGAAAACGAGATGGAGAAAGTCGGATTTCGCGGAACCGTGCGGGAAGAAGTGCTGCGCCTCGCCACGATGGCCCTCGACAACGGTTGTAAGGGCATTGTTACCTCCGCCCGCGAAACCGCCGCCGTGCGCGCCGAACTCGGCCACAATTTCGCCATCGTAACCCCCGGCGTCCGCTCCGCCGGCTCCCGCCACGGCGATCAAGCCCGCGTCGCCACCCCCGCGGAAGCCATCGCCGCCGGAGCCAGCCACATCGTCGTAGGCCGCCCCATCACCGAAGCCGCCGATCCAGCAGCGGAAGCCCGGGCGATTCTTGAACAGATCAGCTAATAGACACATGCCGAGACAGCTGCCACGGCTGTCCGTCGAGCGAAGCTCAACTCGCCGTTCCTCCCGACGTTGCCGTTCCCAAATCACGGCCTCCAGTTGCAACCTATACCTATGCCAGAACTGCCAGACATAGCTGCCTACATCACCGCGCTCGAACCACGCATCGTAGGTCAGCCACTCCAGTGGGTCCGTCTGGCCAGCGCTTTCCTGATGCGCACCGCGCAACCCCCGCTCGCGGACGTAGAAGGCCGTATCGTCCGCGAACTGCGGCGCGTGGGCAAGCGCATTGCAATTGGCCTAGAGAATGATCTTTGGCTGGTCCTTCACCTGATGATTGCCGGCCGCTTGCACTGGCGTGCGCCACAAACAAAGCTGGCCGGACGCCAGACCCTGGCAGCGTTCGACTTCCCCAATGGCTCTCTGGTGCTTACCGAAGCCGGCTCCAAGCGCCGCGCGTCGTTGCACGTTGTTCTCGGCGAGGAAGCGTTGCGCTCCTTCGACGCCGGAGGCATCGATGTCTTCTCCAGCGATCTCGACTCATTCCGCGCAGCGCTCACCGCCGAGAACCACACACTCAAGCGCGCGCTCACCGACCCGCGTCTATTGAGTGGCATCGGCAACGCGTATTCGGACGAAATCCTGCATGCAGCCCAACTGTCCCCGCTCGCTCTCACCCAGAAACTCAAGCCGCTCGATTGGGAGAGACTATTCGCCGCCACAAAGCGCACGCTCGGATTCTGGACAGACCGGCTCCGTGCCGAAGCGAGCGCCGTATTCCCCGAAAAGGTCACCGCCTTTCGCAAAGGCATGGCGGTGCATGGCCGCTACGGCGAACCATGCCCAAGATGCGGCGACAAAGTTCTGCGGATTCGCTACGCCGACAAAGAAACCAACTACTGCGCCCGCTGCCAGACCGGCGGCAAGGTTCTCGCCGACCGCAGTCTATCCCGGCTCCTGGGCTCAGATTGGCCAAGAACGCTCGAAGAACTCGAAGCCCTAAAGCGCCGTTGATCGCCACTCGCTCACTTCAGCAGCCCCCGCAGCACCGCCACCTCCGCTGCAATCCCCGTCCGCAGCGCCGGCTCCACATCCGGCGCAAACAGCGGAGAGTGATTCGGCGGCAGCGTCGTCCCCGCAGCCTTGGCCTCTGCAAACTTCTCGGGTTCCGCTCCTCCAAGACTGAAGTAAAATCCGGGAATCCCCTGTTCGACGTAGTAAGAGAAATCCTCCGAGGCCGTGATCGGCTCTTCCATCACAACATTGTCCTTGCCCAGCGCCGCCTCCAGCGTTCCCTTCAGCCGTCCGGCCAGCGCGGGATCGTTATACACCAGATCCGTGCCTTCATAGTGATCGAGCAATGGCGCGCGCGGTGCACCCGCCGCCTCCGCTTCGGCCTTGGTGATGCGCGCAATCGCAGCCAGCACCTGCTTTCGCACGTCCGCGTTCCGGGTGCGCACGGTCAATCCCAACTCAGCCTGATCCGGAATGATATTGTTCTTCGTCCCCGCTTGGATATAGCCGACGGTCACCACAGCCATCTCTCCCGGCTTCACCTCGCGCGAAGTAATTGTCTGCAGCGCCAGAATGGTTCGAGCGGCAATGACAATCGGATCAACCGTAGTCTGCGGCGCCGCGCCATGCCCGCCTTTGCCATAAATCGTGATCCGCAGCGAGTCCGCGTTCGTGTTGTAGATGCCTGGGACAATCCCAACCTTCCCCGCCGGCAGCAGGTTGCCCACATGCATCGCCACCGCCACGTTGGGTCTGGGAAAGCGCGTCAACAAGCCGTCGTCAAGCATCATCTTGGCGCCGCCAATCGTCTCCTCCGCCGGCTGCCCGATCAGCATCAGAGTGCCGTGCCAAGTACTCTTGCTGTGCACCATGATCGTCGCCGTCCCCACAATCGCCGCCATGTGGAGGTCGTGCCCGCAGGCGTGCATGACCGGAACATCGTGTCCCGCGTCATCTTTGGTGCGAACTTTACTCGCGTAAGCCAGCCCGGTCTTCTCTTCCACCGGCAGCGCGTCAAGTTCCGTGCGCAGCATCACGGTCGGCCCCGCTCCGTTCTTCAAGACGGCAACAATCCCAGTTCCACCCACGTGTTCCGTGACCTCATACCCAAGCCCTCGCAGCCGTCCCGCCAGCTTGGCAGCGGTTTGCACCTCGTGCGAAGAAAGTTCCGGATTCTGATGAATATCCAGGTAAAGCGCATGCGCCTCGGGATAAGCCGCCTCGACTTCCTTGGAGGAACCGGCTTGACCGCCAGCGACAGCACTCAGAGATACGACGAGCACTAATCCTTTCCAGGTCATAAGTCCTCGGATCATATCTGGCACCTCAACAGGCTGCAAATAAGCCTGCCTTAATATTCCTGGCTTGCAAGGAATCCCCAAATCCGCCGCCCCGGAAAATCGACTTGCAATTTCAGTTTTGGCATCTTCCGGCGGGTGTACAATTTTCTCAGCAAGCACTGGGTTGCGTTACTTCGTTCGAATACCCGAGGTGCTAATGAACGTCCATATCAGTTACCGC
>Ga0185299_10008541_pt1 | contig 10064 bp, 8 predicted proteins | sample PaiPotPPA55metaG_FD_128002 | JGI IMG/M metagenome (GOLD analysis project Ga0185299, IMG submission 128002) | Iron sulfur acid spring bacterial and archeal communities from Banff, Canada, to study Microbial Dark Matter (Phase II) - Paint Pots PPA... ...
GAGGAAGACGTGCGTCCTGCCGGCGATGCTGCCAAGGGCTTCATCTCCATCACTACGCATCCGTCGGGCACGAACTATCCCGTGCTCCAGGCTATCGATCAATACGTCGTCAAGCCCGGCAAGGGCAACCTCAATGACCCGGCGCGCTTCGGGACGGTGTACTACAACCTCGGTGTCGTGAACGGCATTCTCAACGTCGAAGCATTGCGAGTCGCACAGGCGAAATATGGCAACAAACCGTTGACGGGCGAACAGGTACGCTGGGGTTTCGAACACCTGGACCTCGACAACGCCCGCTTGAAACAGTTGGGCGCATTCGGGCTGGTACAGCCGCTCAAGCTGTCGTGCGCGGACCACGAGGGCGGCGGTGCCGTACGCTTCCAGCAATGGGATGGCCAGCACTGGAAGGTGATCAGCGACTGGGTGCAGGCGGATCGCGCGCTGCTGCGTCCGATCATCGAAAAATCGGCGAATGCGTACGCGAAAGAGAAGGGCATCACGCCGCGCGACTGCAGCAAGGATCTGTAGCAATGGCGGCCGGCACGGTTCTCGATGTGGATGGTATCGCCGTCACCTATGGCGGACTTTTTCCGGCATTGCGCGGGGTGTCGCTGAGCGTTCCGGATGGGGCCGTCGTCGCGTTGCTGGGCGGCAACGGCGCGGGCAAGACGACTACGCTGAAGGCGATTTCGGCCCTGGTCGGCGCCGAGCGGGGTGAGTTGACTGCCGGGCGGATCGTGTATCGCGGCAAGGACGTGACGCATGCCCACCCCTGGACGCTGGCCGAGGCCGGCCTCGTCCAGGTTCTGGAGCGGCGGCGTTGCTTCGCGCATTTATCGGTGGAAGAGAACCTGCGGATCGGCGCGTACGTTCGTCGTCCGACAGGCCGTGAAGTCGAAGCCGGGCTTGAACGTATCTATGGAATCTTTCCGCGCTTGAAAGAGCGCCGTAAGTCGCTAACGGGGTTGACGTCGGGCGGCGAGCAGCAGATGGTCGCGATTGGCCGTGCATTGATGGCGCGGCCATCGGTGATCCTGTTGGACGAACCTTCGATGGGCCTCGCACCGCAGATTGTCGAAGAGATCTTCGAGATCGTCGCGGAGCTTAATCGTGAGGAGGGGGTGAGCTTTCTGCTGGCTGAACAGAATGCGGCCACCGCGCTGCGATACGCGACATACGGATATGTGCTCGAAGGCGGGCGTGTCGTGGCGCAGGGAACACCGGCGGAACTCGAACAACTCGACGTGCTGACGGAGGCGTATCTAGGTGCGGCGAATGCGGCCGGTGGCGGCCGTGCAATCCGTCGCTCGTCACGCTTCGCACCGGCGTGACGGCATACATGTATTTCAACGTGGGAAATTGCAAAGACGGTACACGACGAAAATGCATCGGTATGCTAATTAAATTCGAGAGAACGAGCCATGCTGCTGCTCTGAGGACGCGTGTTTTTGTCCAGTTGACGCGAGAAGATTGCATGCTAGAATAATCCTCAATTAAAACATATATTCCATAATTGAGGAATTCGACGCAGAAGACGCACACCAATTCCTTGGCGGACTGACTGCCGGCATCGTCCAGGTCAAAAAAACACTGGTGCGCGCAGCACACATCCAGAACGGCGACATTGACTGCGGCATGAAGGTCAGCAAGCAAGGCATTGTCGGTGCAATGGGCGAGTTCGAACAGTGGCAACAGCGCGATCAAGCGGCGATACGCGCCATGAGTGCGGTTATCTGACGCTTTGGCGCGAAGCGCTGAATCGATGGTCAAACCTTCAAGACTTGAACCGCACGCGAGGCAGTCATCTCTGTCGTGGCGCTCATATTCACTTGAGGGCTGTCAGTCATCATCCAGGAGGCAAGCAATGAGCAAAGTTCGACATCTCGACGTGCGTGCATTGCAGGCGCGACGTGTCTGGCTCAAACGCGTGAGCGCGCTGGCGGCCATGTCGGCCATGGGTTCGCTCGCAGCAGCTCGCCCCGCGCAGGCGGCGAGCGGGGGCGCGAGCCCGGCAACTACAGCGCGGACGGGCAAGCCGTTATTCGCCTATGTCGGCACCTACACGCCGAACGGGCTTGGCATTCATCGCTTCCAGGTCGACCCGAACACCGGCAAGCTTGACGCGCTTGAGCCGCTGCGCGGTATCGAAAATCCGAGCTGCCTCGTCGTCGACCGGCAACAGCGTTTCCTGTTTGCCGTGAGCGAGGTGAAGAACTACAACGGCAGCACGAACGGTTCGGTCAGCGCCTATGCAATCGAACACGGCACCGGTTCATTGCATCTCATCAACACGGTCAATTCGCAAGGTGCCGGACCGGTCTATCTAAGTCTGCATCCGAACGGTCGCTTCCTGCTGGTCGCGAACTACAACAGCGGAAGCATCGCGGTTTTTCCGGTGTCGAGCGACGGCGTGTTGGGCGATGCCTGTTCCGTGCAACAGCCACAGGCGCCGGCAGGTGCTCAACATGCAACAGAAGGCGTCCCTGGGAGCTTCGCGGTTAGCGACCACGACGGTTCGCATGCGCACACGATCGTGTCTGCGCCAGATGGGCGATTTGTGATTTCGACTGACCTCGGCGTCGATCGCACCTATATCTGGAAATTCGATGAAACCACCGGCGCGCTGTCGCCGAACGACCCTCCGTTTGTTGCCTCTTCGGCAGGGGCGGGGCCGCGGCATGTGGTATTTCATCCGAGCGGCCGGTACCTGTACGAAGTCACCGAGGAAGCGTCGACCCTGGTCTGCTACGCATACGACAGCGCGCGCGGCATGCTGACGCAATTGCAATCGGTCTCGACGCTGCCAGCCGCCTACCAGGGCACGAGCTTCGCATCGGAACTCTTGCTTTCACATGACGGCCGCTTTATCTATGTGGCGAACCGTCTTCATGACACGATCGTGCAGTTTCGCGTGGGTACAGACGGCCGTCTGGCGCGTGTTGGTGAGACGCCGACCGGTGGCAACTATCCTCGAGTGATCAAGTTTGATCCGTTGGGCCGGTTCCTGTATTCACTGAATCAACGCAGCGATCAAATCGCGATCTTTGCTGTCGATGCGGCCAGTGGCAAGCTCCGATTTACGGGAACCTACGTTGCGGTTGGCAGCCCATCGGATATCGCTTTCGCGTCTTCGGCCGTCACGGGAAAGTAGCACGCAACGCGCCGTCCAGATGCGAGCTCGTCGAGCTTGGGCACCTCCGTCATACAAGCCCCGACGGCACGCGGGCAACGCGGGTGGAAGGAACAACCGGACGGCAAGCGCGTGAGCGCGGGTATTTCTCCCTCGATCTTCGACAGCCTGATGCGAGCACCTGGATCCGGTACGGGGGAGGAGTCCCTGGCTAAGCTAGACCCACGTTTGGTGATTGCGTGATCGCCACTGGGCAATTGCTTGACCTTTCTTCTGCTCCGCCTTGTGTATAGAAAGGACGAGTTTTAACGGGTAGTGACGGCGTCACGACCCTCAAGCACGGCCTCGAATTCAATGCACGAATCGCCCGGTGATACCAACTGATCGTGGCGTCGGCAAAGACGTGTCTCTCCCACACTCGCTCCGAATCCCGAGCTGAACGAAATCAGCCCGGGAATCGTCGCTTCTAGTGCATGACGATCGTGTTCACAATGCCGGCAGGCCGCGCAGACGGTGTGGGAAGCACCAGCGTCCTCAAGCTTGGCGACATCGCGCATCTTCATTGTCCGAGCGAGGCCCAATACGCCCCGAACACATGCACCGACAGCAGGTAGCCGATCACCACATTCACGGCAACGCCTGCCGTGAATGCGATGAAAGGCTTCGCACCCGTTGCGGACAGGCTGCCGAGCCGCGTGGTCAAGCCGATGCTCAGGAAACAGAAGGTGAACGCCCAGGTGCGCAGTGCGGTGATCGGCGCGACGAAGGCGGGCGTCACGACGCTCCGGTATTCAGTCAGTGTGTAATGGCTGCCGATCCACGTAACGAGTGCCGAAGCGATCAGGAAGCCGATCACGAACTTGGGAAAGCGGGTCCAGATTTCGCGCGCGGTCGTCTGTGTTTTCACGGCGCCGGGTTCATCGCGATCCCAACGTGTTGTCGCGACAATCGCGAGCACGAATGCCCAGATGCCGATCCAGATATCGCGTCCTACCACCTTCATCAGCGTGAAGGCTTGCAGCGACGCTTCTGGTGCACCGGCAATCGCGTTCTCCGCATGTTTCGCGAGATCGCCATACGCTTGCGCTGCGGCAATACCGGCGGCATCCGCGAATTCCGATGTCCCGATCCACGCTCCGGCTACGCCGGTCGGCAAGCCTAACGCACGCGATACGAACGGCAGCGCGAACACCATCACGATTGCCCAGACCACCACGAGCGTGATCGCCACCGACGCTTGTTCGCGCTTGGCCCTGACTGCGCCCGCAATGGCGATGGCCGCGGACACCCCGCACACCGCGCCACCGACACCCAGCACCGCCGCAAAACGCTTGTCCAGTCCGAGCGCGCGGCCGACGAGAAAGATGACGAAGAAGGTAACGAGGGAAACGACAGTCGCCTGGCCGACCGCTACGGGGCCAGCCCACACGAGCAGCGTGAAGGGCAGCGTGGCGCCGAGCAGCACGATCCCGACCTTGATATAGAACTCGACGCGCAACGCCGGCAAGAGCCACGCTGGAAGCCGCGTCAGGTTCGAGACGAGCAGCCCGAGCGCGAGTGCGATCAGCGGCGGCTCGAGGTTATACGTCGACGAGCTGCTCCAGGCCCCGGCAATAAAGATCAGCGTTGAAACCACGAACACGACAAGAAAGCCGGGCACGAACTGCGCGACCCGCTGCCCAAGCGCCGTGACCGCGACGCCGAACAGAATCGCGAAGACGACAAAGAGTGCGATGTAGTTCGGGAGGTGATGTTCAAGGTCTGCCGCAGCCTGTGCGCCGCTCGACCACTTGGCGGGCGCGACCGCCAGCCACTTGATGCTCGTGCCGGATGCGAACAGCAGGTACGCGATCACGATGATTGCCAGGCCGATCCAGACGGCCCACCAGTCTTCCGTTTTAAAAGGGCCGCTGCTGGACCGGTCGGGCTGGTGTTCGGCTTCGTAAGCTGGATTGGTTGCGTGTGTATCGCTCATCGTCGCCCCGGAATAGTTGTTTGAAGAGGGTGTGTGCGAGCGCAAAGGATCTCTGCGACGCACGCCGGCGTGGAGAATGAATGGCTGTGCCTAGCCGGTCGCGGTTCGCCCTGATGCCTGCGCTCCGGTAGCGGTCTGATTCGTCGCGCGCATCGCAATGCACGGAATTCCATGATCGGATTATTGGCAGGGAGACAGGATTCGCGCCAATATCGATTCGCTATTTCTAAATCCGAAATTGTGTATTAGGGCGGCGCTTCCCGTTCGCAAACCAGGCCCTACTCGTGCGCCTTCTCCCGGGATGCTTCGCCCAGATGTGCGCGCACGAATCCAACGTGTTCGCGAAGTACATAAAAAGCGTCCGCATGCGCGAGCGGCATGCGCAAGGTATTCAGCGACTCCTCGATCTGATCGAGTTCCGCCACGAGCACCCTCCGTTCTTCCTCCGTCGCGCCGTTCAGCGCGCCGCGTTCTATCGCGATCAGCGAGCCGTAGTACCGATAGATTCGCGATCGCACCCGCCAGCCATAGAGCGCCGGAATCAGCCGCAGGGCAGGTATCAACAGCACCGCGACCGGCAAGAGCAGAACGAGGATGCGGTCTGCCATGCTGGCGACCCAGAAGGGCAGGACGCGGTAGAGAAAGCTTTTCCCCGACTTGTAATAGCGCGTGGCCTCTTCGCTGATGGGGTATTCCCGCGCGATGGGACTAGGGAATTGCCCGGCGTTTTGCAGGAGCCCCGGCATCCCGTGAACTTCCTGCGCAGCTTCAATAAGCAGATCCGATATGGCCGGGTGCAAGTTCGGCCGCGCCAGGATTTCAACAGTCGGTCCGATCAGATGCAAGGTCTGCGACGGTACCTTTCGCCGGAGATCGAGCACGCCCGGCGGCAGGTCGATTTCGTCGAGATACGGAAACAGTCGCGTATAAGCGCTCGCTTCCGTGAAATCCATGACGGAAATTCCCGGTATGCCGAGCAGCCTGAGCATCAGTCCGCGCGTGGTCGAGTCGCCATTGAGCAACGCCGCATCCACGTTCCCCGCAACCAGTTGCTTCGCAGCGTCCATGCCATCGAGCGGCACCAGTTGGGTGTCGCCGCCGGGCGCGATGCCATTGGCCTCGAGCAGGTTGAGCGACAGCCTGCGTGTGCCGCTGCCCTCGCGGCCGATCGCGATTCTCTTGCCCTCGAGCTGCGACAACTGCGTCATGCCCTTGCCGCGGTAAAAGACCACGGTGGGGACGTAAAAGACACTGCCGAGCGACATGAGCGATGCCCTTGCAGCCGCATCGGAAACACCGCCTTGCACCAGCGCGAGATCGACATGGCTCTTGGGGTCCATCAGCCGTTGCAGGTTCTGCACCGAACCATCCGATTCCAGCACCTTGAGCGTGACGCCATTGCGTGCCAGGATCTTTTTATACTCGTCGGCGGTATGCAGAAGCGAACTGTCGTGGGGGCCCGCGCTGATCGTGATGGTTCTGGGCGGAGCCGGGTCCGCCAGCCACACGATCAGCCCGACCATGATGACAAAAAGCAGCGCGAACGGTGCGGACGTCAATGAAAGGTCGCGCCAGGCCACATGAGCGTGGTGGTCTCGCGGCGAATGCGGAAAACGCGGAGGATGCGGTCGATGTTGTTTCACGTGACCCTGTCGGAATAGCCTCACACTTTTAAGGATGACATGATGCCGTATTTGGGCAGCGCTCAGTCTGCGTTTTCATAAAGTTATCGGCAGGCGTCTGTAAGGGTGTAGGCGGTGCGCAATTCAGCCACGCTTATAAGTCGCTTCCCACCATGAGCTGCACGCGGTCGGAGGCGAAGTGCGTAATACCATATTTGATTGGTGTGCCCTGAAGATCGACGTCGACATTCTCGACCCACAGAACCGGTTGCTGGCGGTTGATGTCCAGCCGCCGCGTGACTTCCGGATCGGGCAGCATGCTGCCGATACGACTCCACTTACGTAGATAGTCGGTCACGCCAAATTTGGCCATTGCATGCGTGATGCTGCCGTTGGGCGCCAACACCTGCGGCAGCTCCGCGAAACGCTTTGCCGGATACCAATTGCGCGCAAAAGTCAGTGGCACGCCGTCCGACTCGTGCAGGGACTCGATCTGGTAGACAAGCGCGCCGGTGCGCAATGCCAGCGCCTTCGCGACGGTTGGCTCAGCGCCAACCTTGAACGCCGAGAGCATCGTAGCGGCGGCCGCGTGATGTTGTTGGCGCAGGTTTTCCGAGAAGCGCGTACGGCGCCCGATCGTATAGTCGATCGCGCCTGGCCGCACAAACGTACCTCTCCCCTGCCTGACGCTGACAAGGCCGAGCGAGGCTAGCCCGATCATTGCGCGCCGCACCGTGTGGCGATTGACGTCGAACCGTTTAGCCAGTTCGTCTTCGGTCGGCAGGCGCCCGTCCTTGCCAAACCGGCCCGATCCGATCTCGGCAGCAAGTATCTGTTCGATCTGACTCCACATTGCAACGCCGGCCACGCGTGCGAACGGGGTATCCGGTGTGGCGTTATCGATCGCTGTCATTGTGTCGTCATTCCGGGCGGTTCAAATGAAGTGGCCATCGTGATTGTAGAGGGCGGCCTGTGATGGAAATATGAAGGGCATTCCTTGCATGAAGGTAAGGTTCAACATGTCCTCATACGTCTAGACGTTCAGATGAACGTATGTTCCTCGGCCTGATGGCACATTGCAGTGCGCGCGCAAAAAATCGCTGCACGCTGCCTCGGCCGACAGCCACCGCTGCGTCTTACAACAAGCCTACGACAGATTCATCTAGACGTCTCGATAAATACACTGATGTGTCATACGAGGTTTCTAGAATGGATTCGCTTGATGACGGTCCAGCCGCACTGACCACCTGCGCGGGCAGGCTTATAACCTTGAATTCGTCGTTGAACAGCTCGGTACGCACGAAATTCTAGTTGAGGAAATTATGAAGTTATCCAAAGTTCTGGTCGCCGTGGCGTTTGCAGCGGGTCTCGTCTCCATCACCGCTCATGCAGCCGGTACCTGTCCGAACAATGGCGTGGTTCGCTTTGGCGTCGAGCCGTACGAATCTGCGCAACGCATGCTGCCGGTCTATCAGGATCTCGCGAAGATGATCGGCGACAAGATTGGCTGCACGGTACAGCTTTATGTCGCAACCAGCTACAACGCGGAAATCGAGGCGATGCGTAACAACAAGCTCGAATTCGGTGAATTCGGCCCGCTTGGCTACGTGCTTGCCCATCAGGTCGCGCATGCCGAAGCCGTCGCCACGTTCGCTGGCGAGCAAGGCAAGCCGGCTACCTACTACGCCTCCATCGTCACGTGGCCCGGCTCGGGCATCAAGACGCTGGCCGACATCAAGGGCCGTTCGTTCGCCTACGCCGATCCGGCCTCCACGTCCGGCCACCTGTTCCCGGCGTTCGGTATGAGCAAGAACGGCATTGATCCGGACAAGGGCGTGAAGGGGATTTATGCAGGCAGTCACACTGCGTCGTTCGAAGCGCTGCGCAATCACAAGGTCGACGCGGGCGAACTGAACAGCGAAGAAATTTCGAGCGCCAAGTTGCACAACGAGTACGACCCTTCGGCATACGTAACGTTGTGGAAATCGGAACCGATTCCGCTCGACCCGTTGGCGGTGCGCGGCGACTTGCCCGCTGATTTCAAGGCTCGTCTGGCAAGCGTACTGAGCACGCTCGATCTGCACCAATTGCCGGAGGCGGACCAGAAGTTCCTGGCGTCGAATGAAAATCCGGAGCTGAGGACCGTGCCCCAAACGGATTCTGCTTATGACCAGATTCGTGATCTGGTCTCTACGCTCCACATCGACCTGGCAAAGCTGTGAGTACTCCGTTCAGTGCGTCAGGGGATATCCCGCTAAGCCCGGCGGCGGCATTCCCGGCCGCCGGGTCGGACATGCCGGGGGCGGCGCGGCCTGCCGTGCGCGCCTCTGGTGTGAAGTTAGCTGTCCGCGATCTGACCATGTGTTACGAGAACGGCCATACCGCGCTGAGCAACCTGAATCTGTCGGTCAGTGCCGGCGAGATGGTGGTGGTGCTTGGCAGTAACGGCAGCGGCAAGTCGACCTTCATGAAGTGCGTGGTCGGACTGAATCGGCCGACCGGCGGTTCAGTCAAAGTTGCAGGACGAGATCTCGCCGCGCTTTCCGGCGAAGCCCTGCGGCGGGCGCGTCTGCCGCTCGCACTTATTTCGCAGCATGCCAATCTCGTCAAGCGGCGCAGCGTACTTGCCAACGTTTGCTGCGGCGCGTTGGGGCGGCACCGGACGCTGGCGACCGCGCTGGGGCGACTGCCACGCAAGGAAATCGAACCAGCGCTGGGCTATCTGGACGAAGTCGGCTTGCTGCACCTTGCTCGCCAGCGTGCCGGCACGCTCTCCGGCGGACAAGCGCAGCGCGTCGCGGTTGCCCGTGCGCTGGCGCAACGTCCCGACGTGCTGCTTGCCGACGAGCCGGTTGCCAGTCTGGATCCCGAGGCGGCTGACGAGGTCATGCGGTTGTTGCGCCGCCTCGCCACCGAGGACGGCCTCGCCGTGGTATGCGTGCTGCACCAGCCCGAACTGGCGGCGCGCTATGCCGACCGACTCGTCGGACTACGCAGCGGTCTGCTGGAATTCGACCGGCCGGCGTCGGAAGTTTCCAGTCAGCAAATCGCGAGTCTTTATATCGCCGAGGCGTCATGAGCAAGGCTATTGAACTGCATACACCGCCAGGCGCGTCGGGCGCGCGCACTTTCTGGTCGGTGTGTGCCGCCGTCGTCTTCCTCGCGCTGTTTGTACAGGCGTGGATCGTCGTTCAAGCGCGTCCGGAGGACCTGCTTACCGGCGCGCACGGTATGGCCGACATCATTTCGCGCGCCATGCCGCCTGCGTTCGATCAGTTCGTCCCGAATCTGTGGCCGGTGCTCGAGACGATCGACCTCGCGATTTTCGGTACCGTGT
>Ga0185299_10008542_pt1 | contig 10064 bp, 4 predicted proteins | sample PaiPotPPA55metaG_FD_128002 | JGI IMG/M metagenome (GOLD analysis project Ga0185299, IMG submission 128002) | Iron sulfur acid spring bacterial and archeal communities from Banff, Canada, to study Microbial Dark Matter (Phase II) - Paint Pots PPA... ...
TGTCACTACGCCATGCGGGTCTGGAATCGCTCCCATCATGGAGCGTGGCACCTGTACGGACATTCTCATGGGAACCTCCCTGACACACCTACTTCCCTTTCCATGGATGTCGGCGTTGACACTCACGATTTCCGCCCGTGGCACTTCGACGAAATCAACCTGCTGATGGGTCAAAAAGCACGAGTGCGGAGCGAACTGTACGCAGGTCCCCCGACAAATTCCTCGTAATTCAGAGTGGAGCTCCCATCTGGGCGGCATTTTCAATTAGAAACATGCGCACTCTGGCCTGGGTTCAATTGACGTACAGGAGCGTAGGTGACCAGGCGTAGTTGCCAGATCTGTCGATGTAGCCGTATCTGCCATCCTTGGTCGTGACGAATGCAAGGCCGTGATGAAAATCCTCGACGTGAGCCAGTGCTTTTGGCTCGATAACCATCTTCCCCGTTTTGTCGATATAGCCCCATTTTCCGCCGATCTGGACTGCCGCAAGACCCTCTGAGAAGTGAAATGTCAGGTCAAACTTTGGTTCGATGACAACCTTACCTGATCGGTCGATAAAGCCGTACTTGCTGCCGAGCTTCCATCGGGAAAGACCTTCTACAAAATCTCCCCACACAGTTGCACAGTCTTTTTCACTTGGTGACACCGGTGGCCGCACAACATAGGCCCCCGTAGGGTCGATGTAGCCACAGTCGTGCTGGCGGTTAACTGCAGCAATATTCTCCTGGAACGAACTGGCCCACTCGAACTGAGGAGGAATAACCCATTTCCCAGTCTTGTCGATGTAGCCCCAGCCATCGTCCCCGGAGGATGATTTGGTCGCAGCAGCCAGCCCTTCTGAAAATGGATAGGCGTATGTAAAATCTGGCGGGATAACGACCTGGCCGGCCTTATCGATAAAACCCGTTTTTCCCTCCGACTCAATCTTTGCCAGTCCGTCGTGGAACGCGTCCCCCTTCTCGTCGCTCCCAATATTGCTCTTCCCTCCGCCCATGTCCTTGTAGGCTGGCGAAATGACGACCTTGCCGGTCTTGTCGATGAAGCCCCAGCGCCCGTCATACCCAAGCGGATCACCTGAAACCTGCACGCGTGCCAGGCCTTCTGAAAATTCCTCCGCCCACGGGAACTTCGGCTCGATGACTACTGATCCGCTCGTGTCGATGTACCCCCAGCTCCCGTCGCGCTCAAACCGAGCCAGCCCTTCAGAGAAATCCCCTACCTTGTCAAAACATAGCGGAATGATCACCTTGCCTGTGCGGTCGATAAAGCCGCCTCTGTCGTGGTCCATCACGGGGAAAAGTTCATCAGTTCGCGAGGCATCGGAAGGTGAGGTTGTACGGTGCGCAGCCATGCATGTCTGATCTCTTGGGACATGTTCGGCTACCAGTGTGCCGTCTGACGTAGCCTCACGCCCCGAACAGCCGCCATAGTTGGATTGGTATGTACCGCATAGTCCAGGCGAAAAGTCCGAAGCACTCCACTTCAATAGGCCCGACGGACCGCCATAACGCCAGAGCATCATGTGTTTGTCTGGAAATAGCAGCCAGTAAGACTCCGAGTAAGTGTTTCCGACAATGAGCAGTGTGATCTGGGGTTGTTGCACTCGTACCGGCTCGACCAGATCTTCCCGCCCGCGGGCCTTCATGTCTTCCGAAAAGGTACGCATTGCCTTCTCGCCAAACGACATGTTGTGAACATACGAGATCCGAATAGGCACTCGCGGATGTTCCTGCATAAACTCGTTCAACCATGGCACCGAGAGCGCCAGATCCTCGTACTTCCCAGCTGTGCTTAAAAACTCGTCTACCCCTCCAGCCTTACCGTTCACATAGCGCAGCACAACAGCATCGCTGACGTTGGGTGGAAAGCTTGACTTGCGCACCGTGGCATGGAGATTCATCTCTTCGGGTTCGCCCTTGTACGTCGCAGTTCCGTACTCCGGATGGTGCCAAGGGTTTATCTCAGATTCAGTCACGAGGTAGTTGCGGCGCAGAGCAGCCAATGCATCCCCTGCCCGATCTTCTGAGCCACGGAGGTTCCATTCCGTCTCGATCGAACTCATCACCGCGTCTGCAAGTTCGGTCAAGAAATCGTCGCCCGCAAGTCGTTCTTTGTTCACGGTCTTGCGGGGCATTAGAGCCGATACTGCACGCGATATCTGCGCGTTATAGGAGTCGCCTTCTTGCCCATCGACCTTCCAGGGCAGCATATAGACGTAGTAGGAGTGTGATACGGCGGTGAGCTTCGAACCATCTTCGAAGAGGACCTCCACTTTGGCTCCTGGATAATCGTCCGAACGCGTGAACCTGAAAAGATCCGGTATCACTTTAACAATCAGATCAGGGTTCGTGAATGAGGTCGCAAACAGCTCCCGCTGGCTCGCTGTGGTCTCGGTGCCCTGGGCCCGACCTCTCGGATGCTGGGAAGCGACATGCGCCTTGAGCCATGCCGAAGTTATGCCAAGATTCTCCATGTCCGGCTTGGCGACGCCTGGTGCCTTGAGGGCAGTTACAAGCGCCTCCACTTGTGCCGCATCCACAGGCTTGCCGTCGCGCACGAATGCACCATCCTTCGAGCGAATGATCACATCCGCGTTCTGAGATGTTCCCAGTCCGCCCCACCCAGAGTGAATCTCGATAAGGCGAACCGTCTTCTGTGCCTCGGTGATACTGGCCGAAAGGCACAGCGCCACGGGAAGGAACAGGCGGAGGGATGCAGAGAGTGAAGTTGAGTGCACGGCCCAATTATCCACCTGCGGGGACGCAGAACCAAGTTCTGAGTACATGCAATCTGAGTGAGGGATCAATTGCACAAAGCAAGGGAACAGGTGTCCATATCAATCATCAGCGCTCCCTGGCACTCGGCTAATCTCGTGGACACCGCACAGCTTGATTTAGCTACCGCGCCTGAAAGAATGCAATTCGTGATTACAGTTCCCCCTCGTCCCGCCAAGTTGTGTCTGAGAGAGAGAATTTCACTTCTTAAGCGTGGAATGGTTGGTGGTAATCCAGTCCTCGACCTGGTTGTAAAACTCGTTCGCCTGCACGAGGATTTCCATCGATTCAGTTTCTGTCGCAACGTTGGAGAAAGTATAGTCGATAGTGTTTCTCTTCCTCCGACAGGTCTCGAAGTAGTCGGCGTACTTCTGCGCAGGTTTGCCTAACACAAGTTTCGTGCTTTCTAACGACACTCGGTGATGTCCGACCTTGCTTACAATTCGATACCCAGCACACGCGATCGCCATGTTCGCGGCCTGGAGCGCAGCGTTGTAAGCGGTCGCGAACTTCCGATCCGCTGATAAGCCAGCAAGGCCCGCGTCGGCGAGGTCGCGGGCGATGAGGGCCCGCATATTGTCTAATTCCTTCTTGGAGGTTTTGTGTTTCTGGGCTTCCTTACTTGCCAACAAGCTCGTCCAAGTCACTCTGGCCTCCTTTCACAAACTGCTTCCGTCCTCGTAAAACGGCGGCAAGGAAATGGTCGCCCGACTTGGTTTTCTCCCGAAACTCCTCTGCGGAATAGGCCGTGACATTGACCTCTCTTCCTAGCTGCGTCTCCGCCTTGCGGAGCGCTGGAGACAGGTCGGCAAGACCTGCTGTGCCAATGACCATCACATCCACATCACTTGACGCATGTTCCCGGCTCCGTGCCACAGAGCCATATATAAAAGCGCACTGAATTTTGCCCCCAAACGGCTTTAGTATCTGCTCCAAGATGGGGGCCAGACCAGCCGTTTTTTCGAAGAGCTGCTGCAGGTCTCGGAACACCGGGGACTGGGTTTCCGCCTTGAAATATGCCCTCGTGCCTTCCCGACGATGCACCAATATTCCGCTTGCCACCAGAGATGATAACTCTCGCTGAAGGCTCGACGGGCTGGTGCCCAAACGGCCGGCGAGTTCCGAAAGATACCACCACTTATCTGGCTGGCCGAGCGTAGCCGCGAGCACGCCCTGCCGTACCTGTGGGAACAGCGCAGTGAGCACGGACGAGTTACGCATAATGCGTACATTATTACGCATATTGCGTAAGCTGTCAAACTGTACATTGGAGCGCGTAGGAGGGGGTAGGGTCAGGCACGAGCCGCTTCCAGTCGGGCGGCAGATAGAAACTGCAACAGTCGAGTCTCCTCATGCCGTTTGTTCTTAAACCAGTCTGTCGACCAGATTCTATAGATTTTCCAGCCATGGCTCTCAAGGATCTCCTGGCGTAGCCGATCGCGATCGCGGGCTGACTTCGCTGAGTGATAAGCGGCGCCATCGCACTCGATTCCTGCGAGGTATCGACCTGGATTGGCCGAGTCTTTAACGCCTATGTCGATCGAGAATCCCGAAACTCCCACCTGGGGCACAATTTCATACCCTGCCTGCTTGAGAATATAGCCCACTGAAATCTCAAAATCGCTGTCGGGTTCGCCGCCCGCTCCCGGGATCTCGGGGATTGTCCCATTTTTGGCAAATTCCAAGTATTGTCGGAGAACCCTCACTCCCCAAGAAGCGCCGTCCGTCATAATGTTGTTGGCTTGTAGGGATGAGAAAACCTGGACGCGCCTCTTGGCACGCGTGAACAGGACATTCAACCGTCGATGCCCCTGTGGTCCGTTGATTGGTCCGAACCTCTGGAATTGCTTGCCCTGCTCATTCGGTCCGTACGTCGTCGAAATGAAAATCACGTCCCGCTCATCGCCTTGTACATTTTCCAGGTTCTTGACAAACAACGGTTCCGACTTCCCCCGCCACTCCGATACAAACACCTCGGCGTGGGGATCATTCATGATTTCCTGGTCAAGCAGGTCGTCTATCAGTTCACGCTGTTCAAAGTTTAATGCCACGATTCCGAGGCTCTCTTGCGGGTGTAAGCGCATGTGTTCGACCGCTGCGCGAACCACTTGCTGTGCTTCAACGACATTCCTGCGATTCACAAATCGTCCATCCGGGACCTCGATTAGCTTCACTCCTAATTCTGGATGATCTGAATACGCCGACGGAAACACGACTAGGTTTTTATAGAACTCGTGGTTTGAAAACTCTATTAGGCTGTGGTGCCGTGAACGGTAATGCCAGCGCAATCGCCTGATCGGTTGGTACACCGACGTAGCGACATCAAGAATGCTTTCGGCATCTTCAGCAGCCGTAAGATCATCGTCGGTCACGTCCCCGTCTTCCAATACTCGTTCAAAGAACGTGGTCGGAGGAAGCTGCTTCGGATCTCCAACAACGACCAATTGCCCTCCCCGTGCGATTGCGCCGAGAGCGTCTTCCGGCTTGAGTTGGGATGCCTCATCCATAACCACGAGATCGAAGACTAGCCTGCCCGGCTCTAGGTACTGAGCGACCGACAATGGGCTCATCATGAAACATGGCTTAAGGGCTTTCAGAGCATCTCCCGCGCGGTTCACGAGCTGCCGTATTGGCACATGGCGTTTCTGTTTTGCCAGCTCATGATCGATAAGCGAGAGGTCACTCCACTGACCTATGGGTCCCGATCGAGAGCCCATTGGAACAGAACGGGCGTCAAGGACGGACGCCGCATACTTGGCATTAAGCGACATGATCTCTCGGTCAAGCCCAGCAAATCTGGCCCGGACATTCTCGTGAGCAAGCCCTTTGAACAACATCAGATCAGAATGGGCGTTAATGCAACTGGTGGCCAGAGAACTGTAGAAAAGATATTCGTAGACTCGGGGCACCGCGTCAGTCGTTACAGCATCGCTAAGAACCAGGCGTGGGAGCGCAGGCAACGTCGCCGCCGAGCACTCATCCCAACAGCGTAGCCAGTCGACATACATCGGTAGGTCGTCCGGGCAATGCAGCGCCCGTCCTAAGCGGGCAGCAACTGCCGTAAACGGAACTTCGTAAATCGTTTGACAACCCCAAAATCCCACGACATCCAGCTTGGCGATTTTGGTCATAGTCAGCAGTGTTCGCTGAAGTTCCGACATCGGGTCGATATAGCTAGTCAACTCCGCATGAAGTAACGGAGAGTTTGCGTCGAAATCTTGCAGCAGCCAACAGCGAACAGAGGGCGGAAGTGCGCCAGAGTCGACTTCGGCAGCGAAGTCCACTGCTTGCCTTATTGCGTCAATGTCTGTGTCTGGGCCTTCACAGACTTTCGCTAATCCGAGCTCCTTGGTTAAGCGATCAACCTCACGCGCATGTAGGCTTTCGTCACGGCACAACTCATGCAGCCTTCCCGCATGCGCCAATTTGAGAAGATTCTTTATCCCGCTCTGAGCTGCCAATGTGGACAGATGGGACAGATTGCGGTCCACCCCCTGGAGATTGGCGCAGAATTCTTCCAGAGACCCATCCCACAAACACCTCATAGAAGCCGGCAGGGCATCCGTTGCCGGCTTGGCCAGATCGCAAATGCTGGTCAGAGCGTGGATCTCCTCGCCCCTTCCTTCGACCTGTCGGCGCAAAGTTCGAAAATCTGCTACCGGCATCGAGGTGAGCACGTCCAGAAATTCTTTGCCCGCTGACCCTAAACTGAGACCTGCGCCGGAGAGCCATTCCGCCACACGCAGTAAGGCCGGCCACGGAGTGTTGATGCCGTCATAATGAACTCCCGCGACGTCGCTAAAACGCTTGTCGGTATTGAAAGATCTGAGGCGATCCTCGTACTCCGCCAGGTTCCTGAGTCCTGAGATAGCCTCTGAGTGGCCAACCCGTCTGGGCTTTTTCAGAATCCGGCGAAAGGTTCGCTTTGCATTTCGACAATCTTTTCGAAACAGACGGCTGACAAAGTTGCTTTCCAACAGATTGGCTGCATGATCATGCAGTGCGGCGGACGAAGGAAGGTTGCTTAGTTCAAACTGTTCTATGAGCTTTGCGCTTCTGGCGCGGATGTCAGCAGCTTTCTCCTGGGCCAACCTGATTACGGTCGGTGAATATTCACGCTGCAGCGCTGAATGCCGGTAGCCGAGGTCCTCATCGGGAGCAGTAGCGAGCGCACTGAATACTTCACGCAGCAAATTGAAGCCCTCACGGCTGCTGGAAACTTTCGGTGAAAAATTAGACTGCGCCCAAGACGACAAATTTGTGGCATGAGGGATCTGATGAAGTAGCTCTTTGATTCTCGTAGCATGGACATTGATCTCCGACGTGGACAGCTCTCCGATGCCATTCCCATTTACCAAGCAAGAAAGTTCGTGGAGAGAAGAAGGATAGCCTTGCGTGGCCGTGCTTAGATCGGCCACTTGCGAAATCTGAGCGCGAATCTTGCGCCAGCTTGATATCTGGTCGCAAAAGCTGCCAATAACCCGGCGTGAGCTATCTGAACGGAGATCAGGGAGGAGAGCAAAAGTAGGACTCGGGCTGGCAATAGGAACGCTTCCTTCAGCTGCGCGACACCATTCCAACTCGCCCAGACTCCCGGCAAGCACGAATCCACGTCCTTGGAGCTTACTGACGGAATCTGCACAGGCGTTCGCCAAATCCATGCCGCTGCGGACCAGTCTCAGCAAATCGGATTGTTCCGCATATCCGATGTCAGCTGATTCGACGCCGTACCAAGGATGTTCCTTCAATATTGGCGATTTCTCGAACATCTCCTTGGTCATAACCGCGAAAAGATCCGTGGCGTGCCTGCCCCGCTCATAAGCAGAACGGCTAAGTCGCTCCTCGTCCCGGATCATTAACGAATCTAGGTCTGGGACATTGGCAGGGAGGGCCATCGCTGCGCGGTGTTTGGCCCATATGATTTCGAAGGTTGTGCTTCCAAACTGAGGATGGGGTAGATTCAGCAAGCGAACGTACTTGTTAAGTTGGCCTCTAGTTTCCTTGGCCTGACTAAGCTTGTATTCCAAGTTCGGAGCGCCCCCGAAAGTACTGCGCGCGCTCAATCTTCGTTCGAGACCGTTTAGCAATTCACGTTTCTGCGTCTTGTGGCTATGCAATTCTAAGCAAAACAGACCTAAGCCAATTGCGTCGAGACGCCGGTAGACAACTTCCAGCGCGGCCAATTTCTCTGCAATGAACAGGACTGATTTCCCCTTTAGAAGCGCGGCAGCAATCAGATTCGTGATGCTCTGAGATTTTCCCGTTCCTGGTGGTCCCTCAATGACCAAATTCTTTCCATTGAGAGCGTCGATCAAGGCACTGTGCTGCGAACTGTCCGCGTCATAGAACAATCGCGGAACCGGCATCTCGAGATCCTCATCATCGATTGGATACTCGTCAGGGAACGTAACGCTTGATGCCTTGACACCTTCAAATAGGTTCTTGATGACAGAATGATCTGTAATCCGCACCTTGGCTGGCCACCGCGTAGGATCGAGATCGAGGAACATCAGAAGTTTCCCGAAACTCAGGAGTGCGAGGGTCAGGAAATTCTTGACCTGCCATCCTGGCCGACTCGAAATTGCTTCTCGAACAGCGTCGGCATAAGAAGATGGGTTATCTTCCTCACGGAGGTAGGGCACGGCCACGCCGAAGTCTCGTTTCATTTTCTCAACGAGAGACAAGTTGGTCGTGAGGTCCTCACTTGAATACTGGATTTGGTAGACCCAGCCCTGATTTCGAGGGGCCTTTTCCCGGTCAATTGTGACCGGCATAATTAGAAGGGGGGCGTGTGAAGCTTGAACGGTCTCCGAATCCTTCCACTCCAGGAATCCGAAGCACAAATAAAGCATATTCGCGCCGGATTCCTCGATTGAGGTCCGCGCTGTGGTCGTAATCTTCTTTGCAGTCCTGTCTAGGTCGTCTTGGTATGCCAGTACGCGCAGTCGCGGTGGTTCGTCAGGGGAATCTAGATCAAAGTCCGTGCTCCAGCCAAGCTCAGCAGCGTAGTCCTTTGCTGGAATCTTGTCTTCTTCCTCAGCGTCGTCGGTCAATAGGTGGGAATCGCCCGAATGTCGCACGACACCATCCGGCTCAGGAACGGCCTCGACCGTAAAGGCATTCCCCTCCATTAGGTGCTGAAACACTGTGTCAAGTGCGGTATCCACGAATCGCAGACATGACGTCTTCGGATGTCGAAAATTCAACAGCTTGTTGCGAGCAGTTAGGTCCAACAGTCGCGTCCGGATTTTTTCAAGGCCAGTGTGAACGTTCCCGAGAGAGAACTCCTCGCTGATCTTCGGGGCGTCAGACGTACCGTGTTGGGTTTCTTCCGACGGCATATTTGGAGCGAAAGCGGATATTAGCACGTGAGAACAGCCACGCATCGATTGCGCTAGGCACGCGCCACGGTAATGGAAAAGCCCTGCCTCCCCTGGGGGAGGCAGGGCTCTCTAACAAGTCAAGACTAAGCACTCAACCGGCGATTGTCTAGTGTTTCTACCGACGACAGGTCAACAGCACTGCTGTTGCCTGATTGTGAGTTTTCTAGAGTCGAAATCCAGATTTCTCAGTCCGTCGTTCGGCGGCTCACACCGCAGAAAGAAGTAATTCCTGTCGTCCCGTCGACGCTTTATCATCGAACATACTACGAACTGAATTGGAACGGCTTCGAACCGTGTTCGAGGCTGTTCGAGCAGTGTTCGCCACGCCATTTAGAAACTGCACAGACCTAAGCCGAAGGCTTAGGGATGGTGTCTCTTTGGAAAACGAATTGGTTTCTTCTAGGACGGCCCCTGCCACGACAAATCTACATCAGTCGTGGATAGCCTGCCGTTCCAGGCTGGCCTGCGAAAAACGCGTGCACCACCAACGGTTTCATGCTAAATTGACCTTGTGAAGCGCCTGCTTCAATTTCGATCGTCATTACGACTTAGTCCATCCCGACTGAGTTATTAACTCCTGCACAATTTATAGCCTCAGGCCCGTGGCGGAACTGGCATACGCAGCTGCCTCAAGAGCAGCCCTTTGTGGGTTCAACTCCCACCGGGCCTACCAGAATTCCTTCGTTCTTTGACAATTCAACGGAGAGTGGGCCGGACGGTAAGGCACTTGTCTGCTAAACAAGGGCTCTCGCAAGAGGCTAACGGGTTCAACTCCCGTACTCTCCGCCATGCGGAAGGTACTGCTGAATGGCCGGCAACTGGTCCTGAAAACCAGGGCATCGTGATGAGCGATGGGCGTTCGATTCGTCTACCTTCCGCCAAGTTTGCACAGGTGCGTGAGCCCGGC
>Ga0185299_10008546_pt1 | contig 10057 bp, 12 predicted proteins | sample PaiPotPPA55metaG_FD_128002 | JGI IMG/M metagenome (GOLD analysis project Ga0185299, IMG submission 128002) | Iron sulfur acid spring bacterial and archeal communities from Banff, Canada, to study Microbial Dark Matter (Phase II) - Paint Pots PPA... ...
ATTGCCTCCATCCGGAAAGAGTGGAAACGGCACCAGCGCGAGCAATAGGCTTTGGTTTTGGTTGGACAATCTTCCAGGCGCTTTTCATGCGTGACATGGCTGGCGGTTCCTACAAGAGCGCGCTCCGAAGGACTTTTATTTCGGAATTACTCTCGATGAATTGGTTGATGGCCGGGATGCTGCCTGCGATGACCCTCGCGATGATGGCGCTACCTGGCAGCCATAACCCGGGAACTGCGGACTTTTGGTTTGTGATGTCGATGGCGCTCTTGACCGGGTTCATCACGGCTTACCCAGTAAACTGGTGGCTCGTTTCTAAGGGTCTAAAGCACGGAATGATGACCGTTCGACCGGGAACCCATGAAAAAGATCCTAAATCGCAGAGCGGGGATAGCCTGCACGAAAAGACGCACTCTCAGCCCCACGCTCGGCCACCCGAAGTCCATGGTTCCGGTCACAGCGATGGAAACTGGCCTTCAAACGCGGCGGTCGGCCTTATGGCCGCGCTGTCCTTTCTGGCATTCGCGATAGGGCTTTGGGTCGCAGCACTTTTTTGAAGGCGATGCCGCTATCTTTTTGTCGATGTAGCGAGCGTCCAACAGACCGTTGACGAGGAGCAGGAAAGGGACAGAACAGAAAGGACGAGAATCGGAAAATCCTGAAGATCGAGAGGGTCTTCGCTTTCCAGCGTAACGCTCGAGCTCCGGGCGCGTCTAACGGCTTGTACGTCAGAGGACGCCTTCCGTGTGGAATGTAGCGCCCTCACTGTTTGGAAGGGTTTTGCGCCCCTGGCCTCGATTCATCTCCTGGGCCAGGGGCCACGCTACTATGAAAACATTGTTTTTGGCCCTGGTCATTAGCGGGGCGCTAATCGGAGGAACGTTCCCCACTAAGGCTGCGACCGTGGTAATAAAGGAATACAACTGGGACCATCCATACTGGCATCATCACCACTATGGATATTGGCATCGTCACAGAGGGTATTGGGCATACAGGCACGGCGAGCATATTTTCGTTACGATCGATTAAGACTGGCCGTGCCTCATGCGAAAGGAAGTTGTCTTGGCAGGAAGAGGGTTGATCGTGTTCGGGTTGATCATCTCTCTTGCCGCGTGCCAGAGCGGAGGATCTTCCAGCAAGAGCGCACAGATGACTGACCCGAACGCTGTCTTTGCTCAGGGTGGTGCGCAAACAAATGCCGCCAACGGAACCACTAGCGGTGTTCCATCTCGTAGGGGAAGGGGCCTTTCTCGTGTACCGTCTGGCGTAGGGTCCGGTGCAGATAGCGTGGGCCCTTGATGCGGGTCGCGGATTTATTCTCTTTAGCGCATCAGGCCAAAGGCTGAAGGGCGGAATCAATCGAGAACATGCCAGGGTAATCCTGCTTGCTGGCTCTCACGCCCTCGCGTCAGATGCCGACTGAGAGAATGGCGCTCAAGAGCGAACGAAAGCCGCCTAATGAAATCGTACTTTGACATCTGAAATAGTAAAAGAAGCGCAATGACAAACCTAGATCTTCTGGCATCGGTGCTCACGGACGACGTAAAACAGATGGCAATCAACAGAGTCTTGAGTGGCGGAAATTTAGCGCCGCGTGGCTGTGATCGGCGCAAGGCTAAACTTGCGCTGCTTCTCGCGATCGAGTTAAATCCGCACGAGGTGATGAAGCGCGAAGAAGCTGCGCTCCTTTATGGGATATCCGTCGAGAAACTTCGCGCATCATCAGACCAAATAACGAACTCCGTCAATCTGTGATTCCCCATGGAAGGATAACGGCGATCGCCGCGGTGCTGCTGGCGCTGGCTTCAGGCGGCGCTGACACGGCCGAACCGCTTCGGACGCTGGCACCAGGAATGCTTCGGGTTGGCACTTACTTTGTTAACCCGCCGTTCGAGTATGTCGCAAACGGTGCGGACGTGGGCTTCGAGGTCGATCTCATGGAGGAGATTGCGCGGCGGCTAGGGCTCAAGCCGGTCTTCGTCAACACGCACTGGGAGAGCATCCTCAAGGAGATGCAGGATGGTCGCTACGACTGCATCGTGGGCGCAATCACCATCACGCCCGAGCGCGAACGGGTACTCGCGTGGTCGGTTCCCTACGTGACGACGACGCTTAGCCTGGTGGTGAACCACGCGAAGACGCCCGCGATCCACAGCCTTGCGGATATGACGGGCGCCGTAGTAGGCGTGCAGGCGGCAACCACGGATTACGACGCGGCGCTCGTAATGCAAAAGCGAGGCGAGATCGGCAGGATAAAGGTCTATCCGTTCGACCGGATCAAGGACGCGATGACGGATCTTGATGCGGGGCGCATCACAGCCGTGATGAAGGTCGCTCCGGTGGCGGCGTGGCTGGCGGCGAAAAGCCCCGATCTGCTCATTGTGGCGCAAGTTCCGAACGACCCACAGCCGCTCGGGATCGGCTTCGGTAAGAATCAGCCGGCGCTGGTGGCTGCTGTGAACGGCGCACTCGTGGCGATGCAGCGGGACGGGAGCATAAATCAACTTAAGGAGAAGTGGGGCGTGCCGTGAGCGACAGTCAGGCGGTCTTGCAAATGAAAGGGCTGGTACGCCCCCTCCCGGGAAAGGGGACGGAATGAAGAGCAGGAAGCGGACAGTTCAGATAAGAAGACGAGAATCGGAAAATGCTGAGGAGAGCAGGAAAGGGGATATTATCGCCAATGCCCCAGCGGGAAGACCTGAGAGCCGTGGTTCGACCTCTTTGGTGCCCTGATCGGTGACTGGGTGGGAGAGAGGGTGCTCGTCTGTGATATTGATAGCGCTGACCGTCAACGCACCATTCCCCAGTTCCCTGGCCCATATCATTTTTAAGACCCCCTTTGCCTTCGTCCCTGTAACCTTGAAGGTATAAAGACCTAGGGTTCCCAAATTCGGTTCCTGGATAAACGCCGCGCTCTCGCCTTTTATAAAGCGCTCCTCTTGCAACTCTCCGAAGTGGTCATGGACAAAGGCGTTTTGCTCGAGATAGAGTCGGCAAATCTCCGGTGTGTCCCCATTGATTTTGGACTCGCAAGTGGACAGGCAAAGCTGCAGGCCAATAATTGTGGCCAGGACCGTAACGCAAATCGCCACGATCGAGACCCTGAGGGAGATCTTCTTATGAAGCCACGCGAAAGACATCAATAGTATCTCCTTCGACCGATGTCAGGGGGGATAAGGCGAAATAAAACAGGAATCCGCCGACGTCTCTAATCAGCTATAACTAGCAGCTATTGCCATAACCAAGGGAGTTTATCCAAAATTAAAAATCTGCTTAAATATGAAACTTAGCTTCAGTACTCTCGGGTGCCCGAACTGGTCCTTCGATGAGATAGCCAGAATCCGTGCGCTCCTTGAAGCCGCGGCTTAGACTCGCCGAAATCGGGTTCGAATGGACAGTGGCCACTGGAAGGGCGTGGTTGCCGGCCGTGCATTTGGATCGTAGTCTGATATCGATGGCGCTGATATTACAAGTAGACGACGAGGGCCACGTACGACCAAAGTTACGCTGCGACGCTTGCGGTAAGGTGATTGAGAGCCACTCTGGTGCAACTGCTGTTTGGGATAGCCAAAGCACAAAACCCGGAGCTGTGCTTGAGCCCACCTTTCAGTGCGAACATTGCAACGCGAAAGCAGGGGGAATTCCCTCATTGCCGATCGATCACTTCATGCTCTACTTGCTCAACAATATCCAGCTCACGCCAAGAGTTCTCGAAGAGGCGGGACGTAGACTAACTAATGACACGATAGGCCTTTAGGCGGCTGGAAACCCATACTTCTTCTTTGCCCCTAACATCAGGCCGGTCGATCCTGGCAACGTGTTGTGGGAGGGTTACGGTGCGCAATCGCCGTCACCCGACCCGATCCATCGCAGGCTATTCCGGAATTCGCTGAAGAGTTTGATCGGGCTGAAGATAAGCTTCGTAAATGCGCAATAATTCGAGTGCATCCTCGAGTGTTCCACGGTCCGGTCTTTGGTTTTCCAATAGCCGAGTTGTGAAATGAATGACCTCTGGCGCATAGCCGAGCAGGAAAAGGCCTTTGTTGTAAAGCTGGCCGAGTGAGAACTCAGGTTCCCAGGACAATGGAGCCGAATCCTCACTGAAGCCGCCAAAATAGTCGCCGACACGACCGTATTCGATGTTCTCATTTGCGCGACGGTAATGGATCAGACGGATATTGTTTTCCACAACCAGGTTTTCACCTCGGCCGACGACCTCTAGTCGTTCCAGGAATGAAGTACCGGATTGTCCCGCACTTAAATGCAGAGTACCAACGGCTCCGCTTCTAAATCGAATCGAGACCGTTGCCGATCCAACGATGTCATTGCGATTGACGAAGATCCATTCGATGGGGCCAGCAAGCAGGCGCAATACCGAATGGGGATGAACGATGTGGTCCAGAAAACCGATCATTTTGGTTGCATCTGCGCGGTTCTCAGAGGAAGGCAGCGATTGCGGATACCGAACGGTAATTGAGGTGACAGGGCCAAACTCCGGTCGGCTGACGATCTCCTTCGCTTTGAGGTTCGCAGGGAAGAACATCTTTTTGAAGCCAATACCAACGTGCCGATTGGTTTCGGCACTGATCCGCATCATTTCCTGGATCTCCGCTGAAGAACTCGCTGGCGGTTTCTCGATCCACGCGTGGGCGCCGGCACGGAGGCAATCGATCGCTAGTTTCGGATATTGGGGATGGCCGGTTTCATCCACATTCGCGACGATAAAAACGAGATCCAATTCTTCCCGCTGCAACATTTCAGCGTGGTTGGAGTAATAACGGTCTGCGCCAAAAACCTTCGCGCAGGCCTCGGCCTTTGCTGGATTCAAGTCGCACACGGCCACGAGATTTACCGGAGCATATTGAAATGTCGGGTAGATATTCCGAAAGGCGTGTCCGCCACAACCGATAAATCCGCTACGCAGTTTACTTGGATACTCGTAGTTGTAAGCAACCGGCATGAGAATGAAAAAGCGAGCTATTAACTGATCGTCTGGCGATCCGCGGACGAGAACGCAACAAAGAGAATGGCGTCCGCTTCGCCGATATTGGTGGCACAGTGCCACACATTAGGCTCGACTGTGACAGTATCGCCTTCGTCCAAGTCCGTTTCTTGATCCTCTGTGATCGTATGCCTGATTCGCCCCTCAATCACGACCAGGATTTCACAGCAGTTCGGATGGTAATGGCGGCCATTGGTTCGACCCGGCTTTAGTATACATCGGCCAACCGTCATTTCGTCGGAATTACCTAAGGCGCGATTCGCGAACCAGGTCAGGTTGCCCCAACTGAATTCCTGATGTTGCGATGTACTGTACGGGATTATTTTAATCTCGGAGGGCATATTCGTTGCAAAAGATTGTTCAGCAAATTGATCGATGCGAGCTAAATACAGGCTGGAAGCCTATGCTACATTACAGCGTCCTGTTATCGATGTTGGGGCGCGGGAGCACAAGCAACATGTCTATGTCCGTGAGGGCGATACTTGGAAGATCCGCAGGAATACTTTCGACCAGGGGTTGGGTTATTAGACGAAGTAGACTTGAATCAAAACGCGTCTGCGGCCACCCCGGCGTCTTTCCGTTTCACCAGTTTCAGCCTAAAACGGGAGAAATGCCCACCGGCGCCGTGCGCCCGACCACACGGAGCATATGAAACTGCTGCATTGAAAGATAGGCCAATTTTCCGGCGCAAAGAGCGCACTAAGCTCCACCCGAAAGGGCCATCCATCCACCCCAGCCCATCAGGACGAGTCCGGCAGCCTTGGCCACCCAAAATCCCCGGGGAATGATTTTCTCCAACAGCACGAACACGCTGAGCGCGGCGATCCAGGCGAGGTTCATCACGCCGACCGCGAACAGAACTGCCATCAAGAGCCAGCAACAGCCGAGGCAGTAGGCTCCGTGACGCAGGCCCATGAGGAAAGCGCCTGCGGAACCGTCTTGCCAGCAAGTCAGCAGGAACTGCAGCGGCGACCGGCAGTGCCTTAGACAAGTCTGTTTGAGCGGCGTCCACTGGTAGACGCCGGCCGCTATAAGCAGCAGACTACCGAGCAAGGGGCTGGTGCCGTCCATCATGGGGGAAATCAGCGCCAGCCTGTGCAGTCCCCACTGCGCCAGCGTGGCGGCGAGGCTGAATGCCGTCCACAATACCAGATAACCCGCGAGGAACACCCACAGGGGAACGAACGCCCTTCCCTGCGTGCGCCGGTTGCGGCTGATCGTGGCAAAGGCCAGCAGCATGGGGGTGGCCGACGGAACCATCATGGCGACCATCATCACCGCCCACATTGCGAAGACCAGTAACAGGTCCACGGGGCCCCACGCGCCGGTGCTGGGCATGGCCATCGCGACGAGGTCCATGTGTTGCATTGCCCAGCCCTGGTAAAATAAATATGCCCAGCCAAGCAGGGCGATTGCCGAGGCGCACACGACGACTATCGCGCGGTCCTGCCGCAAGAGCTTCGTCAATACTATCTCGTCATGCACGGCAGATCGCATCAGGCACCCAGATCGCGAAGGGCGAGTAAAATCCGTTCTTTCACGGTTGAGAGCAGATGTTCGGGGGCAATGCCTCGTCAGTTGTTCCAATCGAAGGCATTCAGTTGTGCATAGGTGTTCTTGAGCTCAAACGTCAGCTTTTCGCCTGCGCTGACGCGGCAAGACACCGTGTTACCCATCTCGGCCTCCTTGTATTCGAAACCATTGGGCAACGCGATGCGGGCCCTGTGCTCCTCGCCGGTAGCAGGGTTTTTGATGGGCTCTATATCGGACTCGGCGATACCCGGGATCCGAATAGTCGCACACCGTTTCTCGCGATCGACATTGAGGGTGATGGGGGCGAAGAGCGCCTCAATCAGATTGGGACAAACGGCCGCGAAGACCTCCCAGTACGGCCCGCCACGTTGACCGCTGTCAAGAGCGATCAGCGCGTCGCGCTGCTCCTTGCTGGCCTGTTCATCGACAATCGTGCGCCGCACGCCGTTGCCCTCATGTATCGCTCCCGGCCACCAGTAGAGGCGAGCGAAACGCACGCCGTCCAATCGGGTGTTGCCAAAATATCCGTCGCTAATCTGCCACGCGAGAAGGGCTTCGCAGTGCCCGGTCGTCGGCAGCGCATTGAACTGGCAGGGACAGCCCCAGCTGCAATTGCAGTTACCCACTTCTTCACCTGCGATCCGCCATTTGATTTTCGTCGGTTCGCTCATATTTCTTCTCCTTCACAACGCGCCTCCCCCCTAGTCGAGGAATGTCACGTTGAGTTGGGTTTTCGAAAGAATACCAACTGAGATTTATAGCGCTCCGGTCGAGCACATTGCAAGATTTTCCCAAAGGGGGGTTGAGGAAGGTCAAGGGGTTAGGGAACAACGCCTGGCGGCAACACAGTCAGTCGAGTTAGCGCATGTTGTCTGAGAGGGCATGCAGGTCCGGAATGTGCGCGCAAAAGTTCGCCGGAAAGCAAACGGGCGCGGGACATTTCGTCAATGGGTCCCAAGGGGAGTAGTTTTCGCACTAAAGCTGAGATTCGATAGCGGCCTTGTCTATGACCGACCATACTTTCTCGATCCGTTCGTCTCGAAACTCATAGAAAACGTTTTCGGTAAACGAGACTCTCTTCCCGTTTACATGGAGGCCAAACAGGATTCCTTTCGGCGTGCAGTCGAAGCTCAGACGGCTCGCTATACGAGGTGGCTCGGAAATCAGCAGATGGATGTCAAAATAGAGGTCTGGAATCGCACGAAAATCTCCCTCCAGCATCTCGCGATAGCCTGATAACCCGATCCGCTCGCCGTTGTAATGAACTTCCTCATGAACGAATTGCCCCAGATTCGGCCAGTCCTGTTTGTTCAGGCAGGCAATGTAGTCTCGGTAGATGTCGGAGAGGTCGGCTTTCGTCATGGCAGTTGCACCCATGTTCCTTCAAGGTTCCGACCGCAAAGCAGGGCGACGCAGAAATTCTGCACTAGAGCATGAACTTTTCCAATCATCGGTTGCGGCGGGTTCATCAAAATTAGTGCGAGCAGACGCATAAGCGAGTGACATCAACTCTTACCCTTATAGATGCCGCCCATCGTGACGAGGTACTGGGATAAAGTGCAAAACTATTTAGGCATGCAAGTTCCTGCAGGGTAGTGAGCCGAGCTTTCCGAACGGGGGTCAAGCCGCCACAGGCGCTATCCCGGAGGCATCGATCGCCGTTTCAATGGAATAGTGCGTCCCACAAACCTTCATTTTTGTCCACTTGCTGTCGGAAGCCCTAGGGGGTCCAAAAAAAGCGCTTGCAAAACAATACACCTTAGGGTGTAATGTTTGTATGGATCAACTGACAGATGTGCTGACAGCCATTTCCCACCCGACTCGGCGAGCGATTATTGGGCAGCTAGCAAACGGACCTGCTCGATTCCTGGATGTCGCAAAGCCGTTCGACACTGCTTTAAACGCGGTGACGAAGCATCTTAAGCTGCTCGAAAGAGCTGGACTCATTGAACGCCGGAAGCAAGGTCGCGAAGTCTTCATATCGTTTCGAGGTGAACCTCTTCGCGAGGTTGCGGGATGGGTGCATGAGTACGAGCGGTTCTGGAACGAACGCCTCGACCAGTTTGAGCAGTATTTCAAGGACAAGAAACAGAAGAAGGAGAAGAAGAAATGACAAAATCAACGAAGACCCTTGAATTCAAGTTTGAACGAACAATCCCTGCTCCTCTGGGCGAGGTGTTCGATTGATGGCTGAATCCAAAGATCCCCGGCAATCCGTGGAATGCAGCCGAAAAGTTTATGTTGGATCCGAAAGTAGACGGACTCTTTTACTGGACCCTCAAGGGGACGTCCCATTACGGCCGATTCACGGAGATTGAGCGGCCGGGTCGAATTCAGCATACCTGGATGTCACCAAAGACCTTAGGACAAGAGTCGATAGTTACTCTGACCTTTAAGAAACAGGGAGAAGACACGCTCATGACCCTCGTGCATTCCGACCTTCCGGATCATGAGCTGGCAAGGGGGCATGAGAAAGGGTGGAACTACTTTTTAAATATTTTCCTGAGCAATTTGGGGATGCCTCACGCAAGAGAAAGTAAAGGAGCGATCGTGGCAAAGATAATTTTTGGAAACCATTCGTCGGTTATGGTTGCGGCTGGTCGGAATCAACGAGGACCTCTCATTTTATGAGGGGGCCGGAGAAGGCCCGAACGTGGCAAAGGTAAAAGAGGCAATTAAGAAGGCAGCAATGAAAATTGAGCTACGAAAGGAGACGTCATGAAAGAAAGTAACGGCAAAACGAAGGAAACTCGCGGATACGCGCCAATCAATGGTCTGAAGATGTATTACGAAATCGAGGGCACTGGTGATCCCCTCGTTTATATTCCTCCTGCTTTCGGTTACGCCGGGGTGAACTCATTTCCCACACTTGTTCAAAGCCATTCGGTCATCACGGTCGATCTCCAAGGGCATGGCCGCACGGCGGATATCTCGGAGCGTCCGATCACCTTCGAGCAGCACGCCAAAGACGTGGTTGGACTGTTGAAATACCTTGAAATCTCAAAGGCCGACTTCTTCGGTGAAAGCTTCGGCGGTGTCGTAGCGACCATGATCGCAGTTCACTACCCCGAACTTGTCGGTCGCGTCGCGACCTACGGAGCAACCTTTGGTGCTCCGCAGATTGCCGTCAAACCGGAAATCCTGCGCACTAACCTCGCGCCTGACTCCAGGGGCATCCAATTTCAGAGAGAAAACTACAAGAAAGTGGCTCCCGATCCTGATTACTGGCCCAAGATTTGGGGCAAGGTTTGCAGCAATCAATGGGGAGGATTTTCGAGCGAAGAGTTGGGCTCAATCAAAGCGCCGGTTCTCATCGCCATTGGAGATCACGACTTTGTCCGCCTTGAACACGCCCTTGAGACCTTCAGGCATATCCCCAATGCCGAGCTCGCCGTGATCCCGGACGTTGGCCACTTCGCCCTGTATTGGGAACAAAAGAAGGTGATCCCGGCGGTCGAAAACTTCCTGAAAAAGCCTGAAAAGAAAATCCCGTTTGCAACCGCTGAAACGGGCTATCATCCC
>Ga0185299_10008548_pt1 | contig 10056 bp, 7 predicted proteins | sample PaiPotPPA55metaG_FD_128002 | JGI IMG/M metagenome (GOLD analysis project Ga0185299, IMG submission 128002) | Iron sulfur acid spring bacterial and archeal communities from Banff, Canada, to study Microbial Dark Matter (Phase II) - Paint Pots PPA... ...
GGTAATCCCGTTTTAGGATCCGGCAGTAATCGCGCGATTCAGTTGGGGCTGAAACTCATCTTCTAATGGCCGCAAACATGGGAGACCGTTCTATGAAATCTTTAACGTCACGGACAACGGCTTTTTTACTGATGTCGTTAGTTCTCTGCCAGCAGGTTCACGCACAGGGCAGCACCGGACGAATTTCGGGAACGATTACTGATCCATCGGGTGGGGCGGTGGTGGGTGCGCAGGTGGACGTTACCGACATTAACCGTGGTATTACAAGAACCCTGAAGACCGACCAGGCCGGAGAATATGTGGCACCGGATCTGCTTCCCGCGATGTACGAGGTTCACATCGAAGCCGCTGGTTTCAAAATGTTTGCACATACAAATATCCAATTGGAAGTTGGCAAGGATGCGCGAGTGGATGCGATCCTTCAACCCGGCGAGGTGACTACAACCGTTTTGGTCACGGCTGATTTACCCATGGTCGACAATACCAGCGCGACCTTGGGGGGGACTCTAAGCAATGCGACCATCAACGATCTACCACTCAATGGCCGCAATTATGAAAACCTCCTGCAACTGCGCCCGGGAGTGACAATCTATCCGGGGGGTGGAGCTTTTACACAGAGTACGAATGGCGGCCGACCGGACGAAAATGTTTACTTGATTGACGGATTAAATAACGACGAACCATTTTCCGGGATGAGCGTCATCAATGGCGCAACCGTTGCCGGAGATGCATCAACTATCCTGCCAATCGACGCCATTCAGGAATTCAATGTCGAAGAAAATCCCAAGGCGGAATACGGTTGGAAACCCGGAGCGATAGTTAACGTGGGACTAAAATCCGGCGAGAATACAATCCATGGCACGGCGTATGCGTTTGGCCGTTACGATTCGTGGGATGCTCGAAATTACTTTAATCCGGTGGGGACGGCGAAACAGCCTATCGACTTGCAGCAATTCGGGGCCACAGTGGGCGGCGCGATCAAGAAGGATAAGTTATTTTATTTTTTGGGATACGAAGGCCTGAACTATTCGGTCGGAAGCACAAACCAGGTGAGTGCTCCCACCATTACTTCTCTAGGAGGAGATCCTGCGAACAGTCTCCCCGATGCCGTTGCCGGCGTGCTGGGCGCTGGATTGCCTGTAAGCCCTCTCAGCTTGCAGCTCGCGGGATGCACGACAGCTCCGACGATTCAGTGCACAGGAAACTTATTTCCGGCGAACACTGGAGCCACGACCTCTTTTTCCCCGAATTTGCAGAGCTTTATCAAGGAAGACAATGGAATAGCGAAGGTCGATTATCACATCAATGATCGTCACGTCGTAAGTGGAATGTATTTTTTCGGACAGGTGGATGGCCAGTGGAATGACGCGCCGAACCAAGTAAAGCAAGAATGGGAGTCCGTTCTCCACACGCGGGCGGAAGCAGGTTCAGGCAGTTGGACTTGGACGCCAGGCTCTCGATGGGTAAATGAGTTAAGGATTGGGCTAGACCACTTGTACCAGCCCGGGTTTGGGGCAGACCATTCAGTAAACCCTACGAGTTACGGTATTAACACCGGAATCAGCAATCCTCTCTACTTTGGATTTCCCGTAATTCGGCTCAACGGCTTTGCGAACTTTGAACTGGGTGCTGGGGGCGGCCGACCCAGAATTCAAGGGCCCGATGAGGTCTTTCAGATACTCGATCATGTTTCTTACTTGCATGGCAAGCACGCTTTCAAATTTGGCGCTGAATTCCTTCGTGACAGCTTCATCGGGGCGTCTTATACGAACGCGCGCGGTCTAATTCGATTTGGAAACGTCGACGCCTTCGCTGCCACATGCCCTCCGGCAAACTCTCCTTGCGCCACACCGCTGGAGGATTTTTTTGCCGGCCAACCCGGTACCGGCGCAATTCTCGCCGGCAATCCTGAGCGGCACGTTCACAACGAGGGATATGCGGTCTTTGCACAGGATGACTACCGGATCAGGCCCACATTGACTTTAAACCTCGGGCTCCGATACGAACTCAACACAGTGTTAAAAGAATCGAAAGGTCAATTCGGTAATTTCGATCCGACCCTCGGGCTGGTGCAGGTCGGCAAACAGATAAGCTCGCCCTACGGCGGAGATCACCACGATTTCGCACCTCGACTGGGCTTGGCCTGGGATGTACGAGGCGACAGCAAGACGGTGGTACGGGCGGGTGCTGGAATTGTTTATGACCAACTTGCCTATGACGTATTCCTTGCGCAAGGGAGTGCAACCACTGGCACGATTGGCTTAGGACTGGTGCCGACGGGGGCACTGCTGAGCGGAACCAACGGTGTCTTGATTCCCAGTCCGGGCACAATTAGCACTGCTTCCGTCACGCTTCCCGGATCCGCGCTGAATTGGAACGGATCGTCGGTGGGTGGTCCGAGCATTTTCCCCGTCGGACAAGTCCAGTGTGGTGACGGAATAGGAAATGACCCCGGTCCGTGCAATACATTTGCCGTGGCGCGAAATCTGCGCACTCCGTTCGTTACCACCTGGACCCTCGACATTGAGAGGACGTTGACAAAAGATATAGCTCTCGAGGTTGGCTATGTCGGCAATCATGGATCTAGGCTGGTGGGCGTGGGGGACATCAATCAAGTGAATCCAAATTCCGCTGCCGAAATCGCATGCGGACATTGTGAACAGGCTGGTAGGCCGTTCTTCAGCCAGTTTCCTTATCTTGGTTACATTGACCGTCTTTCTAATCAGAACGTTTCCAATTACAACGGTCTTCAGATGACTCTGACGCAGCGGGTTTCGCAGGGGCTCTCCTACACTGCGGCCTACACTTACTCCCATGCGCTCGACGACGCTTCGGCAAATGAGGGCGCTGGCGTTCCCCTCGACAGCACTCGGCCGGGCTTGCAGTATGCGAGCAGCGATTTCGACGTTCGGCACCGCTTCACTCTCTCCGTGACCTACGCACTTCCGGGGAAAGAATCGTGGGGCCAACTGCTGAAAGGCTGGCAAATTAATTCGATTGTAGCGTTGCAAACGGGTCAGCCCTGGAGCCCGCAAGACACTTCTAACGATTTCAGCCTGACCGGCGAAGTGAATAACCCGACCTCCTCCTTTGAACGTTGGAATTTCGCCGGGAAGCCATCTGACTTCACCTCGAATCAAAATCCGATTCCTTATTTCACCGGACCCGATGCAAATTTTCCGAATGCCTGGCCCGCATGTCTAAACGCTGCTAATACGCCAGGGCTGCAATCATCGCTGAACCAGTTTGGATGCTATGTGAAGGGCAAATCTGTGCTGATACCTCCCGCGATCGGAAGCTACGGCACTGCAGGGCGCAATCTTTTTCGGGATTCCGGGTTCCGCAACTGGGATCTGTCACTGGTCAAGGGTTGGACTCTTGAAAAGCGGTTGACGGTTCAGTTTCGGGCGGAGCTCTTTAACATACTCAATCACCCAAGCTTCGCTAATCCCTACGGCGGACCGAACGGATATGCCAACAACGACCCTTCGACCGGATTCGGGTTCGGTTGTGGCTGTTCAACTCCTGATCAGGCGGGAACGAATCCGGTGCTTGGCTCAGGAAGCAATCGGGCCATTCAGTTGGGATTGAAACTAATATTCTAGAGCGTCCGCGGCGCAGTCAGGCTGGAGCGCGCGCTTATATTGAAATTGTCTGCTCGCATAGTTGGTGTTATTAGTGAGGACATAGGAGCCCAGGCAACATGAAGACTGAGATTCATAAGTCAAGTCGGCGGCAATTCTTGAATCAGGCGGTAACTGGCGCGGGATTGGCGCTAGCAGGAAGTGCGCTTCCGGCGTGGGCTCAACAAGGGTTGAAGTCCAAGACTCCTACGCCGCAGAGCATCACCTACCTTGATCGCAGATTGTACATCCGCAATATGGAGGTCCTCGCTCACATCCTGCCAGGCGAAGTTCGTACGGACAAGTTGCAGATGATGTCGATCGGTGACCGCCGGTATTTGTTGCAGAAGGGCGACGTAATTGATGTCAGCAACTTGCGCAAACCTTCGCTCTACAACAAGCATGGTTTTGAGGAGACTCGATTCGGGGCGCAACTCCAGGTGGCTTATAACAAAACACTGAAAAAGTGGATTCTAATGACTGGTGCTGGCCCGACCGGCGCCGTTGTCGTCTCGGAAGAATCGACCGGAAAATATGACAATCCGAAATGGCTTGAGGCGTACCGGAAAATTAAGGGGCTTCGTGGAGTGCGATTTTACGATGCCACGGATCCTTCTAAGATCGTCTTGCTTTCGGAATTTAGCACGGGAGCAACTGGTTCAGGCACCCATCGCAATTATTATGACGGGGGAAAGTATGCGTACCTGGATACGGCGCCGGACGACACCTTTATTCATCAACCTAATGCGGGACGGCCATTGGCCAATGGCAATATGATTGTGGACGTCTCCGATCCAACCAACGTCAAAGAGGTTTCGATGTGGTGGGTCCCGGGCTCGCGGAAGGGCGAGGAGGCGCAGTACGCTGAGTGGATGTGGTCCAAGTTGGTTCCTCCGGCGGTTGCCCCCGATCAAACTCCTTTTGCCGGCTTGCATGGACCGGTGTATGTTCCTAAAAGACTCGAAGACGGCGGGAACCGTGGATATGGGGCTTTCGGCTGTAACGGCATGAGGATTCTCGATCTTTCCGATCCCAAGAATCAGAAGGAGCTCGGCAAGTTCGAGCCGCCACCGCAATATTCAAGAACTGGAGTTGCGTTTCATACGATCTACTGCGGACTTCTTGACCGCGGGTTTGTTACCGCGAATGGTGAGACTCTCAACCCGGACTGCAACCAAATTTTTCTTCCGATATGGATGATTGACATTCGGGACGAACAACATCCTGTCCCGGTGGCGCAATTTCCGCGTCCCGTGCCCCCGCCCGAAGCCCCCTACGACGACTTCTGCTTCAAGCGAGGGCGCTTTGGTGCGCATAATCCGCCCCATCTCAAAGCTCCCGGACGGCCGCGGCAGGATTTCATCGCTTTTTCATACTTCATCGCGGGCTTACGCTGCTACGACGTGGGTAATTTAACGCGGCCGGAAGAGATCGCGTACTTCATTCCTCCTCAAGGTGACGTCCCTTACGGTTGGGGACGGAATGTGAGCAACGTCTTTGTAGAGTGGGACCGGAATATAATTTATGCGGCCACGGACACCGGGATTTACGCACTGAGTTGCCCTAACCTCGGTAAACCGGTTCTTGATCCCATGGCGGTAACGGAATGGTCGCTTCCGGGCTTGAACGAAGGAGCTCCGTAATGCCCGCGCACAACCGCGTGAACACGGGTCTGCCCTGAGCGCAATTCAGGCTAGCTTCCCAACATGAGATTCGAGAATATCCCAGGCTTTTTTCCCGACGATTTCTCTCCAACGCCCATAGAAAGGTCCGAGCCGAGCGCGGAATGAAGTTGTGTCTGCTTCATTTACTTTCATTCCTTGTGCGGCCAATTGTGTCTTGAGCTTGACGTTAAGCTTTTCGTTATCAGATCGCTGTAACGCAACAAATTTCGCGGTGTTCCGTTCGATCACGCGTTGCATAGGGGAGGGAAACTTCTGCCAGAGTTTTAGATTCGCCAGTTGATTGAACCCAGACCACATGTGACTGGTAAGGCTCACGTATTTCTGTATTTCGTAGAGCTTGAACGCTTCGACCACTGCCAGAGCGTTTTCCTCGGCGTCGGCCGCTCCACTCTTTAGGCAATCGTATAACTGGTTCACGTTATATGCGATCGGTGTGGCGCCCAATGATTGAAATAGATCGGTAAAAATGGGGCTATTTGGCGTGCGCATCTTAAGACCTTGAAGATCTTCGGCGCTGCGGATCGGCCTCGCGGTACACGTAATGTGACGAAAGCCATTCTCGAAGCATCCCCGCGGAATGGCGTATAAGCCTTTGGGAGTGAGTTCCAGCCGGAGATAATCGCCGAGATCGCCATCCATGGCCGCATAGACTTGTGCGTTATCACGAAAGGCAAATGGGATCCCTTGGATTTGCGCCGCTGGAACCAGAGGCGCGATCAGGCCACCCATCAACGTCAGAAAATCAAGTTCCCCAGCTACCAGTAGCTTCAGCGCGGACGGATCGCCACCCGCGATGTGATCGTTCTCGGCGAATGTCCGCACGCGTACGGTGCCACCTGTTTCCGCCTCCACCGCTGCCCATAACTCGGTGAGGCGCTTATGCAGAGGACTTTCAGGTGGCTGGTTGTGGAATTGCCGGAGGTCGAACTTTGGCGCCGTTGCATAGGAAGTAGTGGCAAAGCCCGCGACAGCAGTGAGACCAAAAAGAAAGTGTCGGCGCGTCACCGAGGAACGGCAAGCGAACGTTTCGCGCTGGAAGTTAGAGGTCACCGAGGCATCATGCTTTTCTTGGTTATCCATAATAGCCTTCGGGTACGCGTTATGACAGACAACATTCTGCATTCTGCAGGCTGCGACCGATGGCTGTCCACTGCTCGTTCGGTGCCATTGGAATGGAAAGGGATTGCAAGCGCACTGAAGTTGCACTTCGCAAACTGAAGCGGCCCGGGCGCCCAGGCGTTGCGACGGTACCATATCCCGATGATTGATAGACGAAAAGTGGGTTTTTCTAATGCACCGACTCGTCCCGAGCCCTTGCGCTCATGGGGAATGAAATGTTTACCTCACGCACCGGCTGGTCGATTCCACCCGGCTGCGAAGGAGCGCAGCTGAACACGACTTTATGTCCAGCTCGCGCAAAGATCGTCCAGCGTTAGCCACCCATCAGCCCGGATCGCAGAACGCCAACTCGTATGTCCCTCTATCGATTGATCAATTTCTGCAGTTTTTCCGGATACCTTTCCCCTTGCACCGGGATCTTCGCCGCTGTGGTCTCCAACTGCCGGAGATCGTCGGGCGTCAGCTCGATCGCAACCGCTCCGATGTTCTCTTCGAGCCGGTGCAGCTTCGTCGTACCCGGGATGGGCACGATCCACGGCTTCTGCGCAAGCAGCCAAGCGAGCGCGATCTGCGCGGGCGTCGCTTTCTTCTGTTGCGCAAATTTCCCCAGCAGGTCCACCAAAGCCTGATTCGCTCTTCGGTTCTCCGGCGTGAAGCGAGGTACGATATTGCGGAAATCGTTCTTGTCGAACTCCGTATCCTCGTTGATCTTCCCAGTAAGGAAGCCTTTACCAAGAGGACTGAAGGGAACGAATCCGATCCCAAGTTCCTCGAGCACCGGTAAGGCTTCCGCTTCAGGTTCTTTCCACCACAGCGAGTATTCGCTCTGGAGTGCCGTGACCGGCTGAACTGCGTGTGCGCGACGGATCGTTTGCACGCCTGCCTCAGAAAGACCAAAATGCTTCACCTTGCCCTGCTGGATCAGGTCTTTCACGGCTCCCGCCACGTCTTCAATAGGGACGCTCGGATCCACGCGGTGCTGGTAGAACAAATCGATCACATCGGTCTTGAGGCGGTTGAGTGAGGCCTCGGCGACTTCCTTGATGTGCTCCGGCCGACTGTCCAGCCCGTCCTGTTTGCCGGTGTTCGGATCAATTTTGAACCCGAACTTCGTGGCGATCACTGCTTGTTCACGGAAGGGAGCGAGGGCCTCACCCACCAGTTCTTCGTTTGTGAACGGGCCGTAGACTTCCGCCGTATCGAAGAATGTAACGCCGCGTTCGACTGCCGCTTGAATCAGCGCGATCCCTTCCTTCTTGTCCACGGCGGGCCCGTAGCCAAAGCTCAGTCCCATGCACCCCAGCCCAATGGCTGATACTTCCAGATTGCCTTTTCCAAGTTTGCGTTTTTTCATTGCTTATCCTTCCAAGTCAGTTTCCTTACAAAATTGGACCCAATTACCATGCTGCCTGTGCAGGCTGCATTTCGCGCCAGCGAGCAGGTGGGATTCCTTCCCAAGTGCGAAAAGCGCGAACGAAGGAGCTTCCGACCCCGTAGTCGCTTTCGCGGATTTGCCATCGCCTTTATCGCCATGACAACAAATTAGTCCGTCTAGTCAGACCGCGCAATCTATCTTATTAATAGTAGGGGTTTATCGCATACCTGGATGACTGTGGGACCGCCTGTACATGGAAGAGTATTGAATGTCACTCTGCTGGCGGTGGTCACCATCTCGCTGCGCGACAACTTATCGATCCGCGGGATCTGGAGGGCGAGAGATTCGTGATCGTGTCGGGCACGGCTCCTGTGCTGCGCGGGTGATCGACAATCACCTGAAGCGGTCCGGAATCAAAATCACGCCAGCTCACGAGGCGGACCGAGTTCTTAGTCCGGGCTCTCCTGATGTCAAATGTTGTCGATTGGATCAGTCCGAGAAACGCCCTAGCAGTGATCGTTCGATCGCCAGCGATCCCGCCACCGGATGCGAGCCGACGATAGAGCTGAGGTTGATGATGCTCCCGCCGTCGGCCCCGAACCGCTTGATCGCCTCCTGGGCGGTGAGAATCGCCCCCAGAACGTTGACGTCGTAGTGGAGGTGAAAGCTCTCTTCGGTGATCTCCGCGAAGGTACCGAAGCGGAATACCCCGGCGTTGTTGACCAAAACATCCAGTCTTCCGAACGCAGAATCCACTTCTTTGAATAACCGCGCGACATCGGCAGCCTTGGACACGTCGGCCCCGACCGCGATCGCCTCGCCCCCGTTGGTGGTGATCGCCTGAGCGACGCGTTCGGCGCCTTCCCGGTCGGAGGAATAGTTCACCGCCACGCGCGCGCCCGCAGCTCCCAGGGCCGTTGCAATCCCACCGCCTATGCCTTTGGACGCGCCCGTCACTATCGCCACTTTGTTAGACAGCCCGCTCATATTTCACGATTGTTCTTGATCCGACTCCCCGTACCAGCAAACGTCCATCGCTGTGAATGCGCGTATGAAAATCTCGATTTATGCTTCTATGCTAAAGAGCGTTTTGAAAGCGCGTCAACATTCAATTTTGCATCCTGAACGAATCGTCGGCAACTCTTAACCTTGGGATTTCTCCCAGTTTGCCAGTTCACTCAGGAGGGTTGGGGTATGATTGGCGACTTTGCTATCCCGCGACTTGAATCAGTTGAATCGGCGCGAAATATAATCCTTCCAGAGAGCGACTGACCTCTGCCTTCTCGCGATCTAGCTGCTCCTATTTGCTTTGTCAAATTATGGAAAAGGGAAGCCGCGCTAATGGTCATGACTGATAAGCGAAGCGTTGCCGAGCGCATGGTGTTTAGAGAGGTCACGCAGGATAACTGGCGTGACTTCGAGGGACTTTTTGAATGCCGGGGTGGTCCTAAGGCTTGTTGGTGCATGGTCTGGCGTGCAACGCCTGTTGAATCGAAACAGACAGACGGATTGACCCGCAAAGCTGCGATGAAGGCGCGTATCACGGCGGGTACGACTGTGGGACTGTTAGGCTATTTAAACAAGGAGCCCGTGGCGTGGTGTTCTGTGGCGCCGCGCTCAACCTACCGTAGACTCGTCGAACATGGCGGGGATGACGAAGGCGTTTGGTCGATTGCCTGCTTTTTTGTCGTGCGACGCTTGCGCGGCCAAGGCGTGAGCCAGCGCATCATCGCCGCTGCCGTGGAGTTCGCAAGAAACCGCGGCGCTTCGATCGTGGAAGCGTACCCTGTCGATCCGAGTTCTCCGAGCTATCGTTTCATGGGCTTCGTTCCAATGTTTGAGGCCGCTGGCTTTCGAGAAGTGGGTCGTGCGGGAAGCCGTCGGTATGTCTTCCAGTTGACGTTCGAACACGAGTAGCTCGCTCATCCGAGGATATTGGGTAAGCATTTCGCCGGTTTCCGTATTCTCTCCCCATAGTTGGCAACCCTTCCACAACCCTTTAGGATGACGCAGATGGTTGCAAGAACTGCTATATCCAGAACTGCTATATATGGTGAAAATCAATAACATCGCTCCGTCCGGTTTGCCGGTCAGAACGAAGCCGCTCGTGCGGCGGACGCTGCCGCGTGTATAGACCCCAGCGTCGGAACTGTCCTCTTGAAGAACGGACGGGGCCGGCGGTCCAGCGACGGTAAATTACGAGGCCTAATCGGAAGCGACTTGGTCGCTTCGGCTCCAGTCCCCTCCCCTCATA
>Ga0185299_10008549_pt1 | contig 10055 bp, 7 predicted proteins | sample PaiPotPPA55metaG_FD_128002 | JGI IMG/M metagenome (GOLD analysis project Ga0185299, IMG submission 128002) | Iron sulfur acid spring bacterial and archeal communities from Banff, Canada, to study Microbial Dark Matter (Phase II) - Paint Pots PPA... ...
CCGGGTTTTCCCGCATTGCCGCCTCGGAGAACGCGCCGTTGGCGGCAATCGCCGATGAAACGCGCGGTCTCTATGGCGTGCAGTTTCATCTCGAAGTCGCCCACACGCCGGACGGCGCGCGGCTGCTTGCGAATTTCGTCCACAAGGTCGCGGGACTGCGCGCCGATTGGACGATGGGCGCCTTTCGGGCCGAGGCGATTGCCGCGATCCGCGCGCGGGCCGGCGAAGGCCGGGTTTTGTGCGGTCTCTCGGGCGGCGTCGACTCGGCGGTCGCCGCGCTCTTGATCCACGAAGCGATCGGCGACCGCCTGATTTGCGTTTTTGTCGACCACGGCCTGCTGCGGCTTGGCGAAGCGCAAGAGGTCGTGCGTTTGTTTCGCGGCCATTACAATATTCCGCTCGTCCATGTCGAGGCGGGGGAACTATTTTTGGGCGCGTTGACTGGGATCGTGGACCCGGAAGAAAAACGCAAGATCATAGGGCGCCTGTTCATCGCGACATTCGAGCGCGAGGCCAAAAACGTCGCCGCCGATGGCCGCGGATTGCCGGAATTTTTAGGCCAGGGCACGCTCTATCCTGACGTGATCGAAAGCGCATCGTTCAGTGGCGGGCCTTCGGTCACGATAAAATCGCATCATAATGTCGGCGGCCTTCCCGAGCGCATGAACATGAAGCTGATCGAGCCCCTGCGCGAGTTGTTCAAGGACGAGGTGCGGACGCTCGGCCGGCAACTGGGCCTGCCCGGAAGTTTTGTCAACCGGCATCCGTTTCCAGGGCCGGGGCTCGCGATCCGCTGCCCCGGCGGCGTCACCCCCGAAAAGCTCGATATTCTGCGCCGGGCAGATGCCATCTATCTCGACGAAATCCGCAAGGCGGGCCTTTACGACAAGATTTGGCAGGCGTTCGCGGTGCTGTTGCCGGTTCGCAGCGTCGGCGTCATGGGCGATGGGCGGACTTATGATTTCGTCTGCGCGCTGCGTGCGGTCACCTCGGCCGATGGCATGACCGCGGATTTTTTTGCTTTCGACATGGCATTTCTCGGCCGCGCCGCGACGCGGATCATCAACGAGGTCAAGGGCATCAATCGGGTCGTCTACGATGTGACAAGCAAGCCGCCAGGGACAATCGAGTGGGAGTGAGGGGTGTGGGCGTAAGACCATGGATCGCGTCAAGGTGGGAATTCGGATACGCCAGGATGGCGATCTCCGTTTGAGCGCCGTCCGCCGCCGGTGCCAGTGTCGCCTCGAAGAATATCAGTTTCGCCAATCCGCATCATCGGCGATAAATGTCAACGGCACTGGCGCCCGAAATTGAAACAGCGAGAAGGACCAATGTCATGCCTACGATCACCACGAAGGACGGTACCGAGATTTTCTATAAGGATTGGGGTTCGGGGCAGCCCATTGTCTTCAGCCATGGCTGGCCCCTTTCCGCCGATGACTGGGATGTGCAGATGCTTTTCTTCCAGAGTCAAGGCTTCCGTGTGATCGCCCATGACCGGCGCGGACACGGCCGCTCGAGCCAGGTCGGGGGCGGCCACGACATGGATCACTACGCCGACGACCTCGCGGCGCTGACGGAGCATCTTGACCTCAAAAACGCCGTGCATGTCGGCCATTCCACCGGCGGCGGCGAAGTCGTGCATTACATTGCCCGCCATGGCGAAAGCCGCGTGGCAAAAGCGGCGATCATCAGCGCCGTGCCTCCGCTGATGGTGAAAACGTCGGCGAATCCGGGTGGGCTGCCCAAGGACGTGTTCGACGGCTTCCAGGCGCAGCTCGCCGCTAACCGCGCGCAATTCTATTACGACGTGCCGGCCGGACCGTTCTACGGCTACAACCGGCCAGGCGCGAAACCGTCGCAGGGCATCATCTGGAACTGGTGGCGCCAGGGCATGATGGGCGGCGCCAGGGCGCACTACGACGGCATCGTCGCCTTTTCCCAGACCGATTTCACCGAGGACCTGAAGAAGATCACGGTGCCGGTCCTGGTGATGCACGGCGACGACGATCAGATCGTGCCCTATGCCGACTCGGCGCCGCTGTCGGCAGAACTACTGAAGAATGGCACCCTGAAAACTTATGAGGGCTTTCCGCACGGCATGCCGACCACTGAGGCCAATATCATCAATGCCGACCTCCTGGCTTTCATCAGAGGCTAGAACTTGCGCGGTGACGGGACTTCGGTCTCGGTACCGGGCTGACTTTTCACCGCAAAGCCGACAGCGCTGTTCTCGCTGGTTAAGTGAAAATCGGCCGATTGATCTCAATCGTCGTTGAGACTGAGAAAATCGTTCATCGGACCAATTTCCCTTAAAAATTCAAAAGCGGAAAATTTTGACGGACTGGCCGTAGGAAACTCTTTTTTCTTATATCCAACGCATCAGAATGGGTGAGAATAATCGAGTGGGAGTAGGCGTATCGGCGCGAAAGTGGGACGCCAAGTCGCCCGGCGCCCTTTCCCTCGGCTGGGCAGTCTTACGGCAACCATTAGTCGTTACGGAAGGCTTTTCGGGGTCAACCGGCATTGCCGTTGGATAATGCCGCGTTGGGTGTCCTCAGCTTCCGTGGCGCAGGCGCCGAAACCCATAGACAAGCGCAGCGAGCAACGCTCCGAGGCCCAAAATTGCTCCGCCACGCTCCAAATCATAGGCAACCGCCTTCATCTCGGATCCATGCTTGCTCAGATAAAATCCTGTCAATGTCCATACCGAAACCCAAAGCGCGCCGCCGAGGGCATTAAAGACGAGAAAGCGGCGCCAACCCATTTTCAGCATGCCCGCCACGACGCCGTTCAACTGACGCAGGATATTGACGAACCTTGCAAACGCGACGGTTACGGGACCATATCGCGCGAAGACCGCTTCCACCCGGTTGAGCCGATCGGCGTTGATCCCGATCTTCTCCCCGTAACGAAGGATAATGGCGCGGCCAAGCCGCCTTCCAATCAAATACCCTATATTGTCTCCGAGCACGGCACCGGCCCATGCCGACAGCATCAAAGGCAGGAGCGATAATTCGCCGCGTCCCGCGAGAACCGAAGCAAAAATGAGCACGGACTCGCCTGGAAGAGGAAGTCCCAGAGACTCGAGGGTCAGAACGACCATGACCGCGGCGGCGCCGTAAGCATGGACAAAAGGCTCCAGGTTTCCGAGTACATGCTCGATCTCAACCAATAATGCCATCGTCGCCTCGAGCCATGATATTGCCAACTTTCACCGCGGAAGCCTCGCTCTACGCGACAAGCCAGTACAACTGCCATCTAGCCCCTCAGCAGTGGGCGGAGGTTGGACACTTCCTTGCAAGCAACTGTGCACAAATTTAGGACAGAGGTACGGAGGAGTCGATCTATTTTGCGGTCCAGTGCAACCAAAGTCGCGTGCGCCATTGGCGACATTCCGCGGTACGTCCATTTCGACATCAAGGCGTCGGTCGTGGCAACCTTCCTTGACAGCAACAACTAAATTCGGCGTCGCACTACTGCACAGCAACCTCTTTGGACAGCGGAAAATTCGCGTTTTGCCGCGCGACCAGGATGATGGCGGTGACGAATTCCGCGACAATCGCGAGGCCGACGAACCAGACGAAACGCGGATCCTGACGCACCAGCGTTTCGGCGCAAACGAGGATCGCGACATGGATCCCAGGGATGGCGAGCATGGTCGCCATTACCGCCGCCGAAGCGCCGCCGCTCGCGGAGGCGACGCTGAGGACAAGCCCGATCGCGAGCAGCGCATGGACCAGGGCAAGCAAAGGTATGCCGCACCGTTTCGCGGCCTCGCTCATCCATTCCGCGTACTGGCGCGGGTCTTCGCCGCTTGACGGCCGCTCGCGGAAGAATTCGAGGAACGGCCGCTCGAAGACACCTCGCCAATTGCGTTGCGGCAGGCCGCCAGAGCCTTGCATGCCGATCGGCGTCGCATATTCGTCGAAATTCGCTGTCCGTATCGAGGAGCCGTCTGCGGGAATTGTCTCAATCGAGCCTTCGCTCATGATCAATACGACGCCATTCGCGTTGCGGCGGAATTCCCCCTCAGCGGCGGTGATGATTTGCTCCTCGTTCCTCTCGGCGGAAAATTCATGGATGAACATGCCCGAGACGACATCGGCGGAACGCCAGCGGCGGAAGTAGAGCGTCCGCGCGCCATTGTCGAACGTGTAGAATTGCGCCGGCTCGAGCATCCGGTGATTGAGCGAATTGCGAATCACATAAATCACATCATGCATCTGGCCGACATGGGCCGGCGCGAAAACCGACGAGATCCAATAGCCCGCCGCCGCCGCGGTAATGGCGACGGAAGCGGCCGGCAACGAAATCGCCCAGGCCGAGAGGCGCATGGAATAAAGAACCGCGATCATGCCGTCGGCCGACATCCGCGTGAATTCGAGAGCGACGGCGACGCCAACCGCCATCGGCAAAGCGATGTAGAGTACCGTCGGCAGGACGCCGAGAAGTGCCGGCATAAGAAGTCCGCCACGGATCGCGGCCGGCGGAAGATATTGAAAAAGCGTGGTCATAACGACCGGAACGCAAAGTCCCGTTGCGACTAAAAGGGTTGCGAGCGCGATCCGTTTCGAAAGATAGCAAAAGAGGAGGCGAGACATCGAACAATCCCTATCGCGCCGGCCTAGGGCGCCGCGAACAAAATCAACTTTTCACCCGCGCCGCGGCTTGGGCGGCGAATTGGCGCCAAGCCGCATCGAAAACGCGGCCGCGAGGGAGACTTACCGCGCCAGCCCAATGGGCGAAATAGATTTTATCGCCAAAGATATCGAGCGGTCCCCCCGCGTCGAAGGTCACCCCATCGGCCTTGTAGAAGCTCTCGCCGGAAGCTCCAGGGATGCATTCGCGCAAAGGGGTGATCTTCAAACCCATCCGGTGCGCGACGTAGTTGGTCACGGGCTGGGCGAACAGCATGCCGCGCTGACGCACGGCATGAAAGATCGCTTCGTCCCTGTCGATCACGTCATGGAAGTCCTTCAAGCCAAGAATCTCTTTCGACGCGACGAAGAACCCGTCGTTGAAGAGCATCACATCGCGAAGAAAATCATACTCTTCGCGTTTTTTATTGTAGACATAGTCCGCCGTCGGCGCGGCCACTATGAAATCGCTCTTGCCTGCTTCCAGGCGGCCGAACATCTCGCGAAAATCGCGAAACAGGATGGTATCGACATCGAGATAAATGACCTCGTCGAGCGGCAACGCGAGGGCAAGAAATTTCCGCAGACGCCGGCGATGCCCTGGAAACATCGGGTAAAGCCGCTTGGCCAAGGCGTCGAGCTCGGCGCTGTCCGGTTCGACGAAATGGACTCCATAAATTCCGGCTGTCCGGCGCGTCAAAGCAACGTTGTCGTCGTAAGGGATGAGATAGAGAGGGGTCGCCGCATTGGTCGCGAGATAGCTCTCGAGAAATGGCAGAAGCCAATTGACGATCTTGTCGTTGGCGATGATCGCCATCCCATGATTTTTAGACGGGGGAGGGGAATTTTGCATTTTGCTCTTGAATTCGACTTGGTATCGGGGCCATCGCCAGGGGCCGGTGTAGCTGGTTCAGATGGAAAACCAGCTCAAGCTATCGGGGAGCTTTGCTTTTCCTGTAGCTTGACGAAGGCGGCCGGATCAAGCCGTAACTATGCCAGGCGGATATCGCCGCGAACGTGGAGTGAAACAGACTGTGCAGGCGCAAGAGCCGCTGGCTCAGCGAATAAATCCGGCCGCGCGCCTAGGCGTGCCGTCCTCCCCGCCGCTTGCGGGGAGAGTCGTGGCGATCGTTCATCCGGCATGGCATTCCTGCGGCAGCCATCAGGTGTTCGTCTCCCAGGCGCGGGCCTATCGCAGCCTCGGCGCGAAAGTCATCAGTGTCGCAATCGCCGATATGCCCGGCTCTGTCGATGGATCGCGCGCTTCCAAAGCCTATCTGGCCGCGACGGGCGACCTCGACGTCGGCGCCCGCATCTTCGCGGGCATGCCGCTGCGAAAAACGTTCAACGGCGGATTTCTGCGTGCCGGCAAGCAATGGATGCATGGCAATCATGCCGCGATTCGGATCGAGATCGCAAGGCTTGCAACCATCCCGGACGTGCTCGCGTCCGCGCCACGAGTCGATCTCATCCACTGCAACCATTTCTTCTGCATGCCCGTGGCGGCGCGCCTGCGCGAGCGGCACGATTGTCCGATCGTCCTCGACACGCACGATCTCCAGGCCCGACAATATGTCCTGCGCAATCATGCAGGCTGGGCCTTGCCGCCGGTGGCGCGCTACGAAGACATGCTCGCGATCGAACTCGAAGCCATGCGGCGGGCCGACATTTTGGTGCACCTCAACGACGAAGAGGCGGCCACCTTCCAAAAGCTCGTTCCGGACAGGCGGCACGCGTTGCTTTATCCCACTGTCAACGCCATGCCGGCAGGGCCTGGCGGCGACGCTCCGATCATCGTCGCCAGCGCGAATTATGCCAATCTCCTCGGCCTGGTCTGGTTTTTAAAAGAGGTTTTGCCGCTGGCGCCGGGCGTCCCGATCAGGATCCTCGGCAATATCGACCGCCAAATTAAATGGGGTGCGCCCGCTCTGTACAAGGCGCATTCCGGGCTCTTCCGGGGAAGGGTCGAGGTCGAGGAGCTCCATGACGCTTATCGTAACGCCGCAGCCGTTCTGCTGCCCGCCACGGCCGGGCACGGGATCTCGATCAAGACCATCGAAGCGTTGTCTTCCGGCGCGCCCCTGATTGCGACGCCGCTCGCCTTTCGCGGCCTCGGCATCAACGCGGCGTGCCTGCCAAACGTGACTGTCGCCGAAGGCGCCGCCGGTTTCGCGGCGGCCCTGGGGCGCGCGCATGCCACTCGTCATCTGCCCGGCGCAAGCCGGGAGTTGGCGGCCACGCGCAGGATCTATCAACAGCGCTTTGCGTTCGACGCTTATCGTAGCTCTCTCTGGCCCATCGTGCAGAAGGTCCTTGAGACTTGGCCGGGCATCAATTGCGCGGGCGGGCCGCCATAGGTAGCGCTCACGAGATTCCCTTCGCTCACCGAGGTCAGGCTGCGGCAAGCGAACATTCATGTATTTGGAAAATCGTGATCCCTTGTTTTTGCGGCTATTGGCAAGCTTTGGCGACCATGGCCCGCTAAAATAACCGCAAGCCTATGTTGCCACATAAGTTTCGAGCGGTCCGGGCATCCCGGCCTTTGGCTGCGTGCTCGCCGCAGCGATTTCCGGAAGGCCGGTCGCAACCTAATATCTCCGACAACAAATTATTATGGGTCGGCGTCTAGTATGACGTGGACGCAACGAGGCCCTCACGTGACACTAGCCGCGATGACACAAGAAGCCCGCCCGGCACGCCTCCTCGGCGCATTGCAGAGCAATGGCCCGGCCAACAATGATTCGGCATTTCCCGCGGCTCAGGTGGGTCCGGGTTCCAGCCTAGCTGGCACCTATCTCAATCAATTCAATGAAATGGTAAAATTGAATCGAGCGGCTTCCCGGCACTCCCGAATTGATTGGCGTTTTATTGAACGGGCAACCGACGAGCTACCAGGATTACTTCACCGCTTCGGCGATGCCAGGCCGCGCCTCCGCGGCCGACGTTTATGCCTCCTTGAACCGCTGCGTGCGGCAAAATTTCGTGGACGTTGTCGACGATCTCGAACGCAAGGCCCTCGGCGCCTTGGCCGCGATTAGACGCCACCACAAAACCCAAGGGGAATCCCGCCCCGACATCTTGACGGACATTTGCGCCCGCGCGGGAACCCATCTCCGCGAAGCGCTCGGCAAGGCATACGATCTCGTCAATTATGTTCCAGGCGGGCCGGGCAATTTCGCACCGCGCCGGAAACTCCGGGTCTCGCAAGCCTGAGCGCACGACCGCGATGCGGCTCGGATTCTAATCCGGGCGAGCGCAACGCGGCCGGAACGACCGCGCCCGACCGGCACCGGCGCAACCGAGCGGTTTGGCTTAAGGCTCATGGCGCCTCTTTGCCTTTGCCTGATGCGCGAGCTAAAACCCAAGATCCGCCGCTCCGCTCCTCCTAATCGCGTTGCTTCAACAATGCGCCTGTCCCGTTATTTTCTCCCGATTCTGCGCGAGACGCCGAAAGAAGCCGAGATCGTCTCGCACCGGTTGATGTTGCGTGCGGGCATGATCCGGCAGGAGGCGGCCGGGATTTACGCTTGGCTGCCGCTCGGACTTCGCGTCTTGCAAAGAGCTGGGCAGATCGTGCGCGAGGAAATGGACAGGGCCGGCGCGATCGAACTCTTGATGCCGACCCTCCAGCTTGCAGATCTTTGGCGGGAAACCGGCCGCTACGAGGCTTATGGCCCGGAAATGCTGCGAATCAAGGACCGTCATGAGCGGGAACTCCTCTATGGCCCGACCAACGAGGACATGATCACCGGGATCTTTCGCGCCTATGTTCATTCCTACCGGGATCTGCCCAAAATCCTTTACCATATCCAGTGGAAATTCCGCGACGAGCAAAGACCGCGCTTCGGCGTCATGCGCGGCCGCGAGTTCTTGATGAAGGATGCGTATTCCTTCGATGTCGACGAAGCGTCGGCGTGGCTTTCCTACAACAAGATGTTCGTCGCCTATTTGCGAATTTTTTCCCGGATGGGGTTGAAGGCGATCCCGATGCGCGCCGAGACCGGGCCGATCGGCGGCGACGTGAGCCATGAATTTATCATTTTGGCGGAAACCGGCGAGTCGGGGGTATTTTGCCACGCCGCCGTCTTGGATTTGCCCATCCCGCCCGAGGATACCGATTACGATGGCGACCTCTCGCCCATCGTCCACGCATGGACGAAGCTTTACGCGGCGACCGGGGACGTCCACGATCGAGCCCGTTTCGAGCGCGAGACGCCAGAAGAAAAACGCATCGAGACGCGCGGCATCGAGGTCGGCCAGGTGTTTTATTTCGGCGAAAAATATTCCAAGCCGATGCGCGCCTTGATCACCGGCCCCGACGGAGTCGAGCGGCCGTTCCAGGGCGGTTCCTATGGGGTCGGCGTGTCGCGTCTCGTCGGCGCCTTGATCGAGGCGAGCCACGACGAAAATGGGATTATCTGGCCCGAGGCCGTCGCGCCCTTCAAGGTAGGATTGGCCAATCTCAAGGTTGGCGACGGCACGACCGACGGCGCCTGCGCCGCGATATACGCCGCTCTCGAAAAAGCCGGCGTGGACGTGCTCTATGACGACACCGACGAGCGCCCCGGCGCCAAATTCGCCAAGCTCGATCTGATCGGGCTGCCTTATCAGATTATCGTCGGCCCCAAAGGACTGGCGTCGGGCACGGTGGAACTCAAGACAAGGGCGACCGGCGCGCGCGAAAATCTCGCCGCGGACGCGGCGATCGCACGGCTCGCGGGCTCATGACGGAAGCCTCTAAGACCACCCGCCCGTTCGCGCCCTTCGAGTGGATGATCGCGCTCCGCTATCTGCGCGCGCGGCGCCGGACGAGCTTTGTCTCGGTCATCGCCTTTTTCTCCTTTCTCGGGATTGCGCTGGGCGTCGCGACGCTGATCGTCGTCATGTCGGTGATGAATGGCTTTCACAAGGAGTTGCTCGCCAAGATCGTCGGCATCAACGGTCATATTTTCCTGCAGGCCGCCGACACGCAGTTCACCGATTACGATGAAGTGGTGAAGGAAGTAGCGGCGGTGCCCGGCGTCGAATTGGTCATCCCGATGATCGAGAGCCCGGCGGCGGCTTCCACCGCCAACATGGCGTTTGCCCTCGTGCGCGGAATAAGGGAGGCCGATATCAAGCGGCTCCCAGGCATCGCCCGCAACGTCAAGCAGGGCACCCTCGACGGTTTCGATACGGCGGGCGGCGTCGCGATTGGCCAAAGGCTCGCCGAAAATCTCGGGCTTCGCATCGGCGACAAGCTGAAAATCCTGATCGCGAACGGCGCCCAGACGCCTTTCGGCATTACCCCGCGCAGCAAGGTCTATCCGGTCGCCGCGATCTTTCAGATCGGCATGGCGGAGTTCGACAACCTCTTCGTCTATATGGCCTTGCCCGAGGCGCAGGGCTTCTTCAACAAGGACAATCAGGCAAGCG
>Ga0185299_10008550_pt1 | contig 10054 bp, 9 predicted proteins | sample PaiPotPPA55metaG_FD_128002 | JGI IMG/M metagenome (GOLD analysis project Ga0185299, IMG submission 128002) | Iron sulfur acid spring bacterial and archeal communities from Banff, Canada, to study Microbial Dark Matter (Phase II) - Paint Pots PPA... ...
CTGCCGAGGGAGGCGCCGGAGCGGGCTTTGCGTCATTCTGAGGCTGGGATGACTGTGGCCGGACCGGCATAGCCAACAACACACCGGCCCAAATCACACACGTGAAGAGAACAAACCTCGCGGCCCTGGCCCTATTCGGCAGGCGCGTAATATCCGGTCCTGGCATACACCCGTAGAGGCGGCAATCCTTTCGGTGGCAGCAGCTTCACTTTTATCTTACGCCATTTGCCGTCGCGCACGACCTTGGTGGGACGGTACCCCAGGACATATTGATTGCGCAGCTCCACTCCGATCTTGGTGGCCACATCCCCCAGGTCGTTGGGATTATCGATGGTAAACGCCCGCCCTCCGGTCAATTCCGTGATGTCGCTCAACAGTTGCGGGCCCAACCGTTCTTCGACCGCGGAAGCGTAGCGGTCGTAGATGCCGATGGCGTAGATCATCACGTCGGCTTCCTTCACCAATGACTTGATCTCGCCCTCGGTGTAGCGGCTGTGATTATCTCCACCATCGGAAATGATCAGCAGCGCCTTCTTCGGATACTTGGCCTGCCGCATCTTGCTGATGCCCATATAAATGGCGTCGAGCAGCGCGGTACGATGCCGGGGCACGGCGAAAACCAGCTTGTTCTGAATCTCGTCCACCGAGTTGGTGAAGTCGCTGACCGCCTCCGGTTCGTCGGAGAAGGTGATCATGAAAAACTCATCCTGCGGATTCGCTGTCTTGAAGAATTCGACCACCGCGTCTTTCGCGCGGTCCATCTTGCTCGCCATGCTTCCGCTGGAATCGAAGATCACGCCCAGCGATACCGGCGCATCTTCGCTGGAAAATGTTCGAATCTCCTGCGCCGCATTGCCTTCGAAGAGTTGGAAGTTGACCTTATCCAGGCCGGTCACCAGACGGTTCATAGGGTCGGTAATCGTAACTGGGACCAACACCAGGTCCACATCGACTTTCAGCGCGTGCACGTGCGTGGTAAGCCCCGTTGTGGTGGCGACCAGGTCCGCCTTGGGAGGGTCGGGAGGCTTATCCACTTCCCGCGGCAAAACGTGCACGTCATTCACGTCGGTTTGCCCGAAAGCGGGAAAGGCGAGGCAGGCCAGTCCCACCAGCCCCAGCGCCAGCCATAGCCGCAGCGCGCCCACGGGGGAAGAATTTTTGCATAGTTGGGGTTTAGTCGGGTCCCAGGGGAGAACCAGACAGCCACGTCGCACTACGGCCATCGGGTGAGATGACCAGCGCCCTTCATCCAGGCGGGCCATAGATACCTCAGTGAGGCGGATGTTAGCACAGCTTCCACCTCGCAGCGCAGAGTTTTTGTCAAATTTCGGAGACAAATTCCCGAGCCGGAGGTTGGTTGTTCTTTGTGAAGCAGGGGTTGCTTTGACAATGGAGCAATCTTGGGCAGAGATTTTGGCCGGCGGACTCGAAGTTTAGGGTTCGCCCCATTGGGCTTCATATCGAACCGGAGCCGATTTCGGTCCGGGAGGGCGGGGAAGAATCTCGCCAGCAAACCCTAAGCTGGTTCCCCGGCGATTTCCGCGATCTTGTTACAATCGGAAGTTTCCCATGGCAGACATCCATCCTTTTCGCCCTCTCCGCTACGACTTGCAACGAGTTTCGGCCTCGCAAGTCGTCACCCAGCCCTACGACAAGATCACTCCTGCGATGCAGCAACGATACTACGCCGCCAGCCCCTACAATCTTGTGCGCATCATTCTGGGGCGCCGCGAATCTGCAGAGGATGCGAACAACAATGTTTACACTCGGGCTGCCGCCTACGGGCGCCAGTGGCGAGCGGAGGGAATCTTCCGGCCGGATTCCGCCCCATCGATTTACATTTATTCCCAGACCTTCACTGCCCCGTCGGGAAAGAAGTTTGAACGCCACGGATTCATCGCGCTCGGTCGAGTGGAGGATTATTCCGCGAAGGTGGTCTTCCGGCACGAGCAAACTCTTGCCAAACCGAAGGCCGACCGCCTCGACCTGCTACGCGCCACTCGCGCACACTACGAACAGCTTTTTCTGCTCTATGAGGATTCCGGAGAGATCGATTCCTTGCTCACGCCCGCGCCCAACGCGGCCCCCGCCATCAGCCTAGCCGACGAATACGAAGTTGCGCACCGGGTCTGGCAGATTTCCGATCCCGCCGTGATTGCCGCAGTTCAGGAAAAGATGTGCGATCAGAAGCTGGTTATCGCCGACGGCCATCACCGCTACGAAACTGCGCTCAACTTTCGCAATGAATGCCGCGCCGCGGCTGGCGCCGCGCCGAACCCGGATGCTCCCTACGAATTCGTCATGATGACCTTGGTCAACCTGAACGATCCTGGACTGCTGGTGCTGCCTACGCATCGCCTGGTGCATTCGCTCGAAGCGTTCTCGGGGGACGAGTTTCAGAAAGCAAGCAGCCGCTTCTTTGCAGTGAAACAAATCGACCCCGCGCTCGACAGCACTCGCGCCACCGCCCTTCTGCGCGAGCGAGGCCGCGACGGAACCGCTCTGTTGGCCGTCACCGCCGATCGCGCCTTTGTCTTGCATTCTCCTAAGGCTGAGGGAGCTCAATTCCTTTCCGGCCTTTCCGCCCGCCAGCAAGCGCTGGACGTGGTCCAACTGCACAAATGCTTACTCGAAGGCGTGCTGAAGCTCTCGGAGGAATCGATTCGCCACCAGCAGAACCTCTCTTACCTGCGCGACGCCTCCGAGGCCTTGGACCAGGTCCGCAAAGGTACGGCCCAGGTCGCATTCCTCATGAATCCCTGCCCAGTGGCGCAGGTGCGGGATGTGGCTTTTGCCGGCGAAGTGATGCCGCAGAAGTCCACCGATTTCTATCCCAAGCTGCTCAGTGGATTAACTGTTTATGCCCTGGACTAGCCGCTACCGTAACGCCGGCGTCCCGCCCGCCGTCCGGTGGGCGGCCCGCCTACCAGCCCTAGGCGCATCCATCATCGTCTTTACCGCATGCGGGCTAGTCCTGATCGGCTCGATCGTTCTGCCCGCAGCCTCACCCGAGAAACGTCTTTCCGTCTACTCGGTCGCGGCCAACTATTCACTCCCCATGGTGCAGCGCGAAGGCCGGGAGTATGTCGGCCTTCTCGAAGTGCTCGAGCCTCTGGGCAAGGTGAGCGCGAAGTTGGATAGCCGGGGCTGGCGTCTCCGCTACAACAATGTCGAAGGCGATTTCCAGGTCGGCAAGCCGCGCGCCCGGGTGCAGGGCCGCGACGCCGCCCTCGGCGCAAAATTCCTGGTAGAGAATAATCGCGGACTCGTCCCCATCACCGCGCTCAGTTCCCTGCTGCCGCGCTTCCTGGGCGGCCCCGCCACTTTGCATGAGGAATCCGGGCGGCTCTTCATCGGCAGCGTGGCGACGCACTTCACCGCATCTCTAACCGCCAACAATCCTCCGCGGCTGGTCTTCCATTTCACCTCGCCGGTGAACCCGACCGTGGGCACCGAACCGGGTGCGCTTCGCATGACGTTTTCGCGCGAGCCTCTGGTCGCACCGGCCTCGCCAACTCTTACCTTCGGCAATAAGGCGATCCCTTCGGCCATTTACAGCGAAGGCAACGGGACAGCGGTGCTCACGGTGAATGCCACGATCCCGGTGATGGCCAGCTTCAGCAATGACGGACGCACGGTCACGATCTCTGGCACATCCGCGCCTGCGGCTGCGGTCGCGGGCACTCACCTGCAAAGTCCAACTCCGCCCGCGCCCGGAATCCCCGCGGCCGCGGCGCCACCAACGTCGGCGCCCACTCCCGCACCCACCAGTGCGCTACCCGCGACGATCTCGGCAGAGCGCCGATACTTTGCGGTCGTCGACGCCAGCCACGGAGGGGACGATCACGGAGAAACTTTCAGCAACACCCTGCTCGAAAAAGATGTCACGGTCGCCTTGGCCCGGAGCCTGCGCCAGGAACTCGAGAGCCGCGGCATAACCACGCTCGTGTTGCGCGACTCCGACGCCAACCTCTCGGTCGACCAGCGCGCCGTATTCGCCAATGCGGATCGCGCCGCGATCTACATCGCGGTGCACGCGGCCTCTAGTGGTCATGGCGTTCGCGTCTACACTGCGCTGCTTCCTTTCGATGGCGACGATCGGGGCAGCTTCCTCTCCTGGACAACCGCTCAGCACGCTTCGTTGGCAATCAGCCAGAGTGCCGCGAACGCGGTTGCCGCCGAAATGCAGAGACGTCAAATCCCGGTGCGCACCCTGACCGCTCCGCTTCGCCCTCTGGGTAACGTCATCGGAGCCGCCATCGCTGTCGAGGTCGCGCCGCAAGGGTCAGACTCCCGCCAACTCACCGCACCTGACTATCAGCAACTCGTTACCAGCGCAGTGGCGACCGCGATTGCCGCCACCCGCGATCAGCTCGGAGGCGCGCAATGATCCCCATATTGGCGTTGGCGAAGTTTGCCCCCAGAAAAAGGGGTAACGGAAAATGTGGGGACAGCCGCCCCCGGCGGTCCGGTCGAGCGCAGCTCGTCCGGGTTTGCAGGAATCACCAAACCGCTTCCTTATTCGCTCCTGGACCCGCGAGGCTCCAACCATGATCCCGCGCCATTTTGCGATCACCATGTTGGTGCTGCTGGCCGCAGTGCTGGGCCTGAGCTTGTATGCGTGGCACATGCGAACCATCGCCGTTTCTACGCCAGTCGCCTCGACCGATGCCCGTCCGCTGGCGCCTCCGGTGGCCGGACCTTCGGAGCGAGTGACCCTCTTTGTCGCGCACGACAATGATGGAACGCTGCGCGCCGAGTCGGCCCAGATTCCGCTGCCTTCCGGTCGGCAGCAGCGCGCCGAAGAACTTCTGCGCGCGCTGCTCTCGCTCTATCTCGATAAGTCGTCGCCCCATGTTCTGGGCTCGGGCGCCGAAATCCGCAGCGTGTTTCTGGTCGATCCGGGGGTCGCGGTTATCGATCTCAATTCCGCCTTCGCCGATACTCACCGTTCTGGCGTCCTGGTCGAGGAGCTGACGGTGGCGTCACTCATCCACACTATCTCCGCCAACACGCCGGACATTCTGAAAGTGAAAATTCTCGTGGACGGAAGAGAACGCGACACACTCGCCGGCCACGCCGACCTTTCCTCGTACTACGACGTAACCACGGTGAATCAACTGGCGACGCAACTGCAATCCGCGCCCTAGCAAACTGCTAAAAACCGTCTAAAGGCGCGCAAACTGTGGAACAGCGACGCTTCCGGCGCCACCTAAGACGCCCAGAATCGTTTAGCGGCTTCAGCCCTGTGGTCGTCTCGATTGCCGGCACCGGCACCTTCATGCTGCGAAAAAAGATCGCTCCGAAATTTGACGTCTGACCTCCCGGTTTCGAGATCTAAGGTCTGAAGAGAGGTCCGCTGCACGCAATCATTTACAATCGCGGATGGTGTTCTATCGCTCCGATAACCGCGCCCCCGAGCAACTCCGCCCCGTCGTTCTCACCCCGGACTTCATCTCGACCGCCGAAGGTTCAGTTCTGATTGAGGTGGGAAATACGCGGGTCATCTGCACGGCTTCGATCGAAGAGACCGTGCCCCAATTCATGCGCAACACGGGTAGGGGATGGATTTCCAGCGAATACAGCATGCTTCCCCGTTCCACCCTGACTCGCACGCCGCGCGAAGCTTCCAAGGGACGCCAGAGCGGACGCACCCACGAAATCCAGCGCCTCATCGGCCGTTCTCTACGCGCAGTCACCGATCTCGCGCGCCTCGGCGAGCGCACTGTCTGGATCGACTGCGACGTCATCCAGGCTGACGGAGGCACGCGCACCGCATCAATCACCGGCGCATTCGTCGCTCTAGGCCTCGCACTGGAAAAATTGGTGGACGCAGGAACTCTCCCGTCGGTTCCGCTCAAAGATTTTGTGGCCGCTGTGAGCGTGGGAATTGTGGATGGAGAAATACTGCTCGACCTCTGCTACGAAGAGGACTCGCGCGCCGACGTAGATATGAACTTCGTCATGACCGCCCGACATAAGTTCGTGGAAGTGCAGGCGACCGCCGAACACCAGGTCTTCGACGAGCCGCAACTCGCGAAGATGATCGCTTACGCCCGCCAGGGCGTGCAGTCTCTCATCGCCAAGCAACAGGCCGTGCTGCAAGCGCTGACGCCCAGGCAGTAGCCGCTGAAAATAATGCCTCGAGTCCGGGGTTGACTCAAACAATCCGTCGATGAATTCTATAAAAAGCGATGTCCAGAAAAAAAGCTGCGCCTCGACCGGAGGGCGAGAAGATTTGTGCCTCGACGTCCCATTTTTTGGAACCCATTGAGAATTAGGGCAAGCCACAACTGCGCTTAAGCGATCCACACCGTTTTCGCGTTCACGAATTCGCGAATGCCGAGAGCTCCCAGCTCGCGTCCGTGGCCGGACTGCTTTACGCCCCCGAAAGGAATGCGTGGATCGGAAGCGACCATCTTGTTGATGAATACCATCCCGGCTTCCAGTTCGTTGATGAAGCGCTCGCGCTCTTTGTCATCATTGGTCCACGCGCTCGCTCCCAAGCCGAAGCGCACGTCGTTGGCAATGCGGATCGCCTCATCCTGGTCCTTCGCCCGGAAAATCGACGCCACCGGACCAAAGAGCTCCTCCCTATAGGCCGGTGAATCTTTTGGAATATCGGTCAACACGGTGGGCGCATAGTAATTCCCCAGACGCTTTAAGGGATGCCCGCCGGTCAGCACTTTCGCTCCCGCCTTCACGGTTTTCTGCACATCGGCGTCGAGCGACGTCACCGCATCGGCCGTAGCCAGCGGACCCAACTCAGTATTCTCGTCCCAGGGATCGCCGATGCGAAGGCTCTCCATGCGCTGCACAAACTTGCGCTCAAACTCCGCCGCGATGGGTTCGGCCACGATGAAGCGCTTGGCGGCAATGCAAGACTGACCATTGTTGACGATGCGCGCCTCCACCGCCGTCTTCACCGCCGCGTTCAAATCCGCGCTGGGCATCACGATAAACGGATCGCTCCCGCCCAATTCGAGCACAACCTTCTTGATCCGCTTCGCCGCTCCAATGCCCACCTGAATCCCCGCCTGCTCGCTGCCGGTCAGTGTCGCCGCCACAACCCGCGGGTCGTTCAGCAGCCCGTCCACCGGTTGCGAACCGATGAGTAGTGTCTGAAAGGCGCCTTGGGGAAAACCAGCCTCCAGAAAAATGCTCTCGATGGCCAGCGCGCACTGCGGCACGTTCGAGGCATGCTTCAGCAGTCCAACATTGCCTGCCATCAGCGCCGGCACCGCAAAGCGGATCACCTGCCAGAAAGGAAAATTCCACGGCATCACCGCCAGAACCGGGCCGATAGGAAGATAACGGATGAAGCTCTTCTTCGCTCCCGTGTCCACAACTTCGTCGGCGAGAAACTGCTCCGCATTCTCGGCATAGTAGCGGCAGGCGGTGGTGCACTTGACCGCTTCGGCCAGGGCGGCCTTGTAGGGCTTGCCCATTTCGAGCGTCATCAGGTGCGCGAACTTGTCCTTATCGCGCTCCAGAATCTCAGCCGCCTTCAGCATGCGCTTCGCGCGCACGGCAAACGGCGTCTTCCGCTCAGCCTTGAACGCGCCGACGGCAAGCTGCAACTTTTTCTCGATCTCAGCGTCTGAAAGCGCCTGAAATGTTTTGACTACTTCGCCCGTCGCGGGATTTATGGTTGCAATGGCCATGGTAGCGGGACTACCTTTCGTTTCTATGATTGATCTTCGAGATTTTAAGGTTACAGGACGCAAATCTCGGCGCCTGTGAGCCCGCAGGCTGGTCATACCACTATACCATTTTGATTGCTCAACCCCAGAAGGCAGTATATACTTTGCGTATATACAAGGGATCTTCATGACTACTGCAAAAGTATTTCGCTCCGGCAATAGCCAGGCGGTCCGGCTGCCCAAGCAATACCGGTTCAAGGGCAAGGAAGTGGAGATTTTCCGTCGGGGCACTGAAATTGTTCTGCGGGAAAAGTCCGATAATCTGGCACACGCCTTTGACCTGATCATCGGCTTGCCCGACGACTTGGAACTTCCGGATCGCAAGACGGATCTTCCACAGGAACGCGAAGGCTTGTAGATGGACACGCGCTACCTGCTCGACGCGAACATCGTGATCTATATTCGTCAGAAGCGACCGGAAGCGGTACTTCGTCGTTTCTCCCGGCTTCGGGCCGGCGAGGCCGCCATTTCCGTCATCGCCTACGGCGAACTTTTGTATGGAGCCATGAAAAGCTCGCAGCGCGAGTCTGCGCTGGAGCGGTTACGCGAGTTGAGCAATCTGCTCCCCGCCCTTCCGTTGCCCGAGAAGGCAGCTGAGACATACGGCGCCATCCGCGCCGAACTGGCATCCAAAGGCGAGATGATCGGCAACAACGATCTCTGGATAGCGGCTCAGGCGCTTGCGTCAGGACTGACCCTGGTAACGAATAACGAGAAAGAATTCCGCCGCGTGCGCGGACTCAAGATCCAAAACTGGACAACGTAGAATTCTCCTGCGCCGATTTTTCCTCCCCTTGGTTTACAATAATCCGTTCCGCGCACTCGTCTTCATTGTGCAATTCTGATTCTGCAATTCTGGAGGATCCTATGAAAATCACACCCGGCAAACTTGCGGGCCTCAAGAACGTTTCCAACGAACGCGGGGTCATCGCCGCCGCCGCCATGGATCAGCGCGGCTCCCTGCAAAAGTCGCTGGCCAAGGAAAAGGGCGGCGAAGTAACCGACGCCATGATGGAAGAATTCAAAACCCTGGTCAGCGAAGTTCTCACCCCTCACGCCACCGCCATCCTGCTCGATCCCGAGTGGGGTCTTCCCGCCTCCAAGCGCCGCGCCAAAAATGCCGGCCTGCTGCTCGCCTATGAAAAGACGGGCTACGATAAAACCGGGCCCGGGCGCCTGGGCGATCTGCTCGACCACTGGTCGGCTCGCCGCCTGAAAGAAGCCGGCGCCGACTGCGTAAAGATTCTGCTTTACTACACTCCCGACGATCCCAAGAACGTCAACGACCAGAAGCACGCCTGGGTGGAGCGCATCGGCGACGAGTGCCGCGCCAACGACATCCCCTATTTCCTGGAATTTGTCGGCTACCAGGAGGGGGCGGACGAGAAAGGCCTGGACTACGCCAAGAAGAAACCGCACATCGTCACCGAAAGCATGCGCGAATTCAGCAAAGACCGCTACGGAGTCGACGTGCTCAAGGTGGAAGTACCGGTAAACATGAAGTTCGTCGAAGGCACCAAGTCGTTCGGGGGACAAAAAGCCTACAGCAAAAAAGAAGCGATCGACCTGTTCCACAAAGCCGCCAATGTCGCCACCAAGCCGTTCATTTATTTGTCAGCTGGCGTAAGCAATGCCGAGTTCAGCGAGACCCTGGAACTTGCCGGAGAATCGGGCGTGAAGTTCAACGGCGTCCTCTGCGGCCGTGCTACCTGGAAAGAAGGCATCCCCATCTACGCCAAGCAAGGCGCGGCTGCCTTCCGCAAGTGGCTCGAAACCGAAGGCGTCAAAAACATCCACAACGTCAACGACAAACTAAAAGCCGCCACCAGTTGGCACTCCATCTACGGCGTGGAGTTGGTACACGCATAGAAGTTGCTACCAAGATATGAGATGGGGTGCCCCATCCTAACGTCGCGCCTTGGCCACGTTGGGATGGGGATTTTGACTTCCGACCCTCTGGCTTCTGACTTGCCTCGAGTTCCTCAAACGCACTGCCCCGAGACGCTAGAATAGCCGGATGACCACTCTCATTACCGGCGCCTCGGGCGGAATTGGATACGAGCTAGCCAAACTCTTCGCCCGCGACCATCACAACCTAGTGTTAGTCGCTCGTAGCGCCGACAAACTCACGCAAGTCGCGACCGAACTGCAAGCGCACGGCGTCACAGTGAAGACCATTGCACTCGATCTGACCACGCCACTGGCTGCAAAGTTTCTCTTCGACCGGCTTCAAAGCGAGGCCACTCCCATCGACGTCCTCATCAACAACGCCGGTTTCGGCGCCTACGGGGAATTCGCAACAATGCCCGAGGAAGAAATCCTCGGCCAGATCCACCTCAATGTCACCGCGA
>Ga0185299_10008551_pt1 | contig 10052 bp, 10 predicted proteins | sample PaiPotPPA55metaG_FD_128002 | JGI IMG/M metagenome (GOLD analysis project Ga0185299, IMG submission 128002) | Iron sulfur acid spring bacterial and archeal communities from Banff, Canada, to study Microbial Dark Matter (Phase II) - Paint Pots PPA... ...
TGCCGCACGTGCTGACACCCTTCCAGGTCACCGCGGGAAAGCCAGTGCCGGGTAAGCGCGTACTGATCCTCGATGGCGACGGGCATTTCATGGGCGTCACCCTCGCGGAACATATGGCCAATCAGGGCAAGGAAGTCACCTATGTCTGCGACGCCGCCGATGTCGCCGAGTACGGCGTCTTTACCATGGAGTCCTTCAACAACAAGCGCATGCTGTTCGAAAAGGGCGTCAAGGTTTACACCAGTCATTGGGTCGACAAGATCGGGCCCGGCAAGGTTTCCTTGAGCTATCTCTACAAATACGGTCCCGATCTCACGGAGCCGCGTTCCGGCGCGATACCGCGCAAGGACAATGGCGGCGAGTTCGATTTAGGCATGGATGCCGTCATCCTCGTGACCTCCCGTGGCTCGAATGACGGACTATGGCGCGAATTGAAGGCACGCAAGGCCGAATGGGCGCCGAATGAGATTCAGGACATTTTTCGAACGGGAGACTGCAAGGCGCCTGCGCAGCTCAATCAGGCGCTGTGGGATGCGCATCGGCTGGCACGCGAATTCGACAGCCCGCACCCCGCGTATCCGCTGCCCTGGATCCGCGAACGGCAGCTCTGGGGCAGCCCGACGGTGCCCGCGTTAGGTGACCCACGTGTCAACGTGGAAGCAGGTTAAGATGCTCGTTCGTTCACCGAGGTGCCACTGATGACCGTATCGAACTCCACTGAAGCTACGGGAAAGAATGAACTCTCTCGCTCTTTGAAGCCCCGCCATCTGACCATGATCTCGATTGGCGGCATCATCGGCGCGGGCCTGTTCGTCAGCAGCAGCACGTCCATCATCGCGGGCGGTCCGGCCAGCTTCATCAGCTATGCCATCTGCGGCTTCTTAATACTCTTGGTGATGCGCATGCTCGCGGAAATGGCCACGGCGCTGCCCAAGGTGCGTTCGTTCACCGAGTTTGCCCGCGCCGGCCTCGGCGAGGGTGCCGGATTCGTGGTGGGCTGGCTGTATTGGTATTTCTGGGTTCTGGTGGTACCCGTCGAAGCGATCGCGGGGGCCAAGATCCTCGAGCATTGGATACCGCTGCCGCCATTGCCCATCGGCGTGGGACTCATGACCGTGATGACGTGCGTGAATCTGATGTCGGCGCGGTCCTATGCCGAATTCGAATTCTGGTTCGCCTCCATCAAGGTCGCGGCCATCGTGGTCTTCATCGCGATTGCGACTTCGTATGCCTTCGGCTGGACCGCCCCGCACGGAGCAACGTTCGGCAACCTGGTGGACTATGGTGGATTTACGCCGCATGGCTGGATAGCGGTGCTCGCCGCGGTGCCCACGGTTTTCTTCGCGATGACCGGCGCGGAGATCACCACCATTGCCGCGGCCGAATCCGCTCAGCCGGGGCGCGCCGTCGCGAGGATGGGTTCCGCGGTGATCGGACGGATTCTGGTGTTCTACGTGATTTCGCTGTTCCTGATCGTCTCGGTGACTCCATGGAACACGGTCCGCTCGGGCGAGTCCCCATTCACTCTGGCACTCAATACCATGCACGTGCCTTGGGCGGGCGAGATCATGACGGTCATCATCCTGACGGCGGTACTGTCCTGCATGAATTCCGCGTTTTACGTGAGCTCCCGGGTGCTATTCATTCTCGCCGCACACGGCGATGCGCCGAAAGGCTTGGTCAAGTTGAACGCCCGCAAGGTGCCGGTGGGCTCGGTGCTGATGGGTTCGTTGGCGGGTTTCCTCGGCATCCTTGCGGCCACCAAAGCGAAAGGCGTCTTCGACTTTCTGGTGAGTTCCTCCGGTGCCTTGGCCGTTTATATCTACATGGCCATCGCGGCAGCACAAATCACTCTGCGGAAACGCCGTGAACGCGATGGCGAACCTCTGCCGCCGGTGATGATGTGGCTGTTTCCCTGGCTGAGCTATGTGGCTATCGCCGCCATGGGCGCCGTCTTGGTCGCCATGGCATTCACCCCGGGTCTGCAGCAAGACTTCAAGTTCAGCTGCATCACGCTGGTGGTGGCCCTCGTCGCCTATGTCATCGTGCATCGTCTGCGCCAGCCGCGCGTGGCGCCATCCGCCGTCACCTAGTCCCGGCACGACTAAGCTGCTGATTCTTCGTTATTTCCGCTGCGTCGGAAGATTCAGAAATTTTTGTTTCTGTCAAGCGAGAAAAATTTAACTGTCAGATATAAAGCGTCCGCCCGTCAGCTCGTCAACTTTGGCAGCATAGATTCCAGCTTCGAGGCTAAAGGGTTCGAAGCGGATAAGGTTTAGGAGAATCTCGCGCCGGCAAGCCAGCCAACTCCCCCGCTGGTGCGATATCCCGGCGGCGTGGGTCCCTCAAAAGACCCACGCCGTTTTTTATTTCTGATGCTGGCGCCCAGAACCGCCGATGTGTCCTTTCTTTAGTCTCTAGTGTTGCACGGCGGCGTCGTGCCGTCGCGGCACAGGGCCGGGCCTTGATCGCGCTCTACGGCCGCAGGGCTATCCTCATGCGCCATGAGACTTCCCGAGACGCAGCCGGACAATAGACACGCGGCAAGACCCAAACTGATGAGAATCTTCACGGTTCCTCCTTCGCTGCCCTTCGGCAATCTCAGGCTCAGAGACTTACGTCCATCACGCGGTTCATGATGAGCGCACGACACGATTGAAAGCTAGGGCGTGAGCACGCGTATCCATGTAAGGGAGTGTCCTACTTTCGCAGGAACAAATTCCCGACACCCAGCATCCAACCACTACGACTATTAAGCGAGCGCGCGACCAAAATGAGGAGGCTAAATCGACCGTACGCATTGGCCTTCACCCTCGTTTTGGCAGGCGTTCTTCCGGGATGTGCGGCATACAAAAAATGCGGGTTCGGCGGCTGCCCCGGCGACGCTGAAATCGCGGCTGAAGTGCGCGCGCTGTTTGATCAACATCCAGTACTTGAGCCTCCGAATCTACTCGAGGTGCGGACTCTCGATCACGTCGTCTACCTGAATGGTGTGGTCGACACGGATGCGCAGCGGCTGATGGCGGAATCGGTTGCCCGCCAAGCCAAGGGCGTGACCAAGGTCGTAAACTCGATCGGCCTGAGCGGAGGCCGATAGGCCAAATAGCTGCTACGCTCGAGCCTCGCGGCCTGCGAAAGAATAACCAGCGGCCGGTCAGCTAAGATTCACTTGGGGGGTCAATAGATGCAAAAGCCCGACTTGCGGCAGCCCGGGCGACCGGCTGCCCTTCGATGGGTCGTACTCTTCGCCGCACTGGCAGGATGGGACATTGTCGCCGCCGCTCCGGTCGGCGCAGATCCCGTTCGCACCACGCCCGAATCGCTCGGGATAGACGCGGCACCGTTGGCGTCCCTCGACGCGGATATTGCGTCGGCGAAGTTTCCACTGGTCGACAGCTTGCTGGTCATGCGCTGCGGCGAGGTGGTTTTCGACCGCCGTTATCCTCACGACTACGCTGCGACCTACGGCAAGGAGGCGCACACCAAGGGACCTCTCAACGCGCGGCTGACCGGGCGCTACAACTACTTCGATCCCGCATGGCATCCCTATTATCACGGCACGGATGAGCACACCATGCAGTCGGTGTCGAAGACGGTGACTTCCGCGATCATCGGAATTGCCATGACCCGCGGCGACTTCAAAGCGCCGCTGTCGACGCCGGTGCTGCACTATTTCGACGAGAGCAAAGTCAGAAACGTCGACGCCCGCAAGCGCCGCATGACCTTGCGCGACTTGCTGACCATGACCAGCGGTATGGACTGGAACGAAGACCTGCCGTACGACGACCCCGCCAACCCGTCGGATTTGATGGAGGCCGCCGATGACTGGGTGAAATTCGTCATCGATCGGCCGATGAAGGAGGAACCGGGCACCGTATTCGCCTACTCGAGCGGCGCGACGGAATTGCTGGCATACATTTTCAAGCGCGAAACCGGCGCCGATATCGAGCATTACGCGAATGCCCATTTATTCGGACCGCTCGGCATCCGCAGCTACTTCTGGAAGCGGACGCCTCTGGGGGTTGTCGACACGGAGGGGGGCTTGTACCTGAGTGCCGAAGACCTGGCGAAGATCGGGCTGTTATACCTCAACGACGGACGCTGGAACGGACAGCGGTTGATGTCCTCGGAATGGATCAAGGAATCGTTGACGCCGAAAATCGACGCGGATGAAGGTTTCAAATACGGCTACCAGTGGTGGCTGCTGCCGCATGGCGAGCCCGCGCGCATGGCCTGGGCCGCACGGGGCATGGGCGGCCAGCGCCTGCTGGTGTTCCCTGAAGATCATCTGATCGTCGTGTCGACGGCTTGGCACATATTGAACGAGGCATCGATCGAGTTCGATGTGGTTCGCCGCCTGTTGCCGGGTGTGCACCCGCACCAGTGCGCGGCGCAATCAGGGAGCTGACCGTCATGATGAATCACCCGTTGCAGTGCCGATGCGGAACTCTCAAGGGCTACGTCGTGCATTCGACGCGTGTCAATCGCTGCGTGTGCTACTGCGGCGACTGCCAGGCATTCGCGCATTTCCTGGGCCGGCCCGGCGAGATTCTGGATGCGCAGGGCGGAACGGATGTGGTTCAAACCCGTCCGGCAAACGTCACCTTCACGCAAGGCCAGAGCGCTCTTGCCTGCATGCGGCTCAGCGAGAGAGGTCTCCTCCGCTGGTACGCCGCGTGTTGCAACACCCCCATAGGAAACACACTGTCGAATTTTCGAGTGTCTTTCGTCGGCCTCGTGCACTCGTGTTTGGAAGGCACCGGCGGATCGTTGGACGACTCTTTCGGACCCGTTCGTGCGCACGTGAACACGAAGAGCGCCAAGGGAGAAGTGAAGGCGGGCTCGGCCGGCATGATTTCAGTCATATTGCCGTTCATCGCCATGGTGGCGCGCCCGCGCATCGACGGCAGCTACAAGCGCACGCCCTTCTTCTCGGCGGACACCGGTGCCCCGGTAGTGACCCCCAAGGTACTAAGCCGCAGCGAGCGGGAAACGCTGATGAGCGCACTCTGACGAGCGGCTTCCGGCGCGGGAGGCCTCGCGCGTTTCCGCGGAGCATTCCGGCTAGTCGCTGACGCCGTTTGACTTTTTCACGCTCTCCAGCGCGCTTTCCCCTGAAGCAACTATGGACTTCTGCGCCACCCCGGAATTCGGCACGAGCACCGCGTTCGCGACGGCGCTTGCCGCAGGCGCAATGAGGTACTTCACGACCAAGCGTGCACTGTAGCCGTGTTCGCCGTCCCAGGAGGAAAATCCCGTGCAGACCTGCTTCGTCTGGTCGGACTCGACCCGCTCGAAAGCCTTGTCTGCGAAGCGCGCGCGTCCGACGGCATGGCCGGGGTCGACTCGACTTTCGCTCCAAGGCTGCGGTGAGTCCTCAGCCCGAGCGTACAGAACCATGGCGGTCACCACGGCCGACGCCGGCACGCTCGCGCAAAGCGTGACCTGCTGTGCTTCCTGCTCGTCGCACGCCGGTGTCGCATCGGGGGCGACGACGGCGCGCGCGCGGCACGGCCCAACCGTTGTCGTTGCGGCGACGCCTTCGGCGTCACGATCCTCAGCCGTGCGTGCGCTCGAACCGTGATCGCTCAAAGCTACCCGCTCCAGTCGCGCCGCAGTTGCGCTGATCTGCGCGAGCTGTGCCTGTAGCTGCCCGCGCAGTGCCGCCGTCTCGAGGTCCGACTGCTTCACCAAGTACTGCGAGAAGGCGAAACCGCCCGCCGCGGCGCCGATGAGGAGCAGACCTACTGCGAGCACCGGGCCGCGGCGCGATTTCTTTGTAGCCGGTACCCCGCGTGCGCGCTCCGACACTTCCTTGCGCCAGCTGACGCGAAGTTGAATCAAGGAGCCGATAACGGTACCCGCGGCGGCAACGGCCGCACCGGTCACTTTGTCGTCGAGATCGAACAGATTCATGAGCACTTCCGATAGGTCGTCCCAACGGCCGTTCCCCACTGCCGCCCATCCGGGGGCCCAAGTTCAAGGATCTGGACACGGCAGCATGCGCGGTCAATTTATCGCTGAAGACCGCCAGGGACTGAGAGATGGTTCCGGTTTTTCGGACGCTGGGATGACTGATCTCTGTCCGGGCGCTGTACGCGAATGCGCCACTGAAAAAGCACCGGCGTGCTGCATCGCGTCATGCCCCAGCGTCAGCTCGGCTCCAGAACGCCGATGGATCATGTCTCGATGAGGAGTGGTCTCGCTGCGGGACGCAGTTCGCGGCCGGCCTCGCCGGCTACCATCGCAAGGCGGCGGTGTGCACGGGAGCGTCCCAGAGCGCAGTCGTCTGCTCATCGAGCAGCGTCACGGTCACAGAACAGCCGGCCATCTCCAACGACGTCACATAGCTGCCGACCAGGCTGCGGGTCACCTTGAGCCCGCGTTTCGCGACCTGACGCTCGGCGGTATCGTACATGAGATAGAGTTCCGACGAGGGCGTACCCCCGAATCCATTGACCAGCAGCAGCGCCTCGCTGCCTGCCTTGGCGCACAGGTCGTCCGTAATGGCCTGAACGAGCTCCTCCGCAATCGCATTGGCGGACCTCAAGGGGACGCGTCGACGGCCCGCTTCACCGTGAATGCCGACTCCCATCTCCATTTCGTCATCGCCGAGCTCAAAGGTAGGCCGGCCGACTGCGGGAACGGTGCAGCTGGTGAGCGCAACCCCCATTGACCGAGTCATCTCGTTCACACGCTTTCCCAGACTCGTCAACGCAGCAAGTCCGTCTCCGCGCTCTGCCGCGGCTCCTAATACCTTCTCTACCACCAGGGTGCCGGCAACGCCGCGGCGACCCATGGAATTCTCGGATCTTTCGATGGCGACGTCATCGTCCGTGATCAGCGTGCCGGACTCCTTGGCGTACATTTCGGTCCCGAGCGAGAAATTCATGATATCGCCCGCGTAGTTCTTCACAATGAAGAGCACGCCGCCGCCGCAGTCGACCGCTTCGGCCGCGGCCAGCATCTGGTCAGGCGTCGGCGAGGTAAACACATTGCCCGGGCAGGCGGCATCCAGCATTCCGCTGCCGACAAATCCGATGTGTAGAGGCTCGTGCCCGCTGCCGCCGCCGGAAATCAGCGCCACTCTCCCGTCCGTCTTCACCCGCTTGCGGCGTACGAACCGGAACTCTGGATCGAGGACAACAATGTCATGATGGGTCTTGGCGAAGCCGGACAGACTCTCGGTCAGCATCGACTCCGCAGCATTCATAAACTTCTTCACGAAGCCTCCTTCCAACCCGCGCCAGCGTTGGTTCAGCGCTCTTGCAGGAGCCGTAGAACTCTGCGCAGCGTTTCATGCAGGAACTCGTCGAGTTCCTTGTTCTTCCTCGGATCGCGCAAATCCGGCACACGCAGCCGCAGCTCCCGCCAGCGTGCGCCGGCACCGCTGTCGGGCGCACGATGCGGATGGGCGCGGCGGTAGGCCGCCATGAAACTTTCTCTCTCCGCGGCGAGAAAGTGGCAGCCCTCAAAGATGCTCTCCAGGTGATTCGCGGGAATCGGTACGCTGTACTTCGCGTTGGTGATCTGCGATATGAAGCTGCGATTCTTGCCCAACCGTTCGGCCAGGCGCTGCTTGGTGCCGGCCGGGCGACGTTCCAGCACCTGCTGAAGTATGCGCTTGTAGTCAGCTACTGCGGAGTTATCCGCCATAGCTCGCGGCGTAGCATTCTTCATACCGACTGCTCTTGGGCGGAAGCCGCGCTTCCATAGCGGGCGATGGCGGCTTTGACGCCTGCCAGCGCGGCGGGCGCGACTGACAAGCAGCGCAAACCAATCGCCAGCAAGGCGGGGACACATCGCGGGTCACCGGCCATGTCGCCGCACAGGCTGACGGGAATTCCGTGAGTATCGGCGTGTTTGACTACTTCGCGCATGATCCGGAGCATGGCGGGCTGCAGCGGGTCTTGCAGGGCGGCCAAGGGCCGCGAATCCCTGCTGCAGGCGGTTACATACTGTATCAGGTCGTTGGAGCCGATCGAGAAGAAATCGGCCTTGAACAAGTCGCAGGTGAGGGCGGCGGCGGGCACTTCGACCATCATACCCAGCGCCGGTCGGACGCAGTCCAGACCTTCTTTCATCAATGACTCCACCGCATCGTCGAGCATTTGCCGCACCTGATCCAATTCATCCGGCCGGGTGACCATCGGCACCATGATCTGCAGCGGCCGCAGCGCCGCCGCACGTGCGAGAGCGCGCAGCTGCGTAGTCAGCACCTGCCGGTGCAGCAGCGAGAGCCGCACCCCCCTGAGCCCAAGGAAGGGATTCGACTCCGCATCGACGGTGTAACCAGCAATGGGCTTATCCGCACCCGCGTCGAGCAGCCGCACCGTAACGGGCCGTCCCTCGGCCCAGCGGACGATGCGGCAATACTCCTCATACTGTATCGCCTCGTCCATCAGATAGTGCTTGCTGCGAAGAAGCAACTCGGTGCGCACCAGGCCGATTCCGTCGCACCAAGCGGGATTCAGATTTCCGAGCTCGGCTCGGTCGGCCACATTGATCATGACCTGCACACGTTCTCCGCCTGCGGTCACGGCCGGGAGCGCCAGATGCTCTTCCGTTCCCAGGCGACCTATTCTCAGTGTTTGTTGACGCGCAGCGAAGTCAGCCAAGGTCTTCGCATCAGGCGACGTTATCAGCATACCGTTGTCCGCGTCGAGCAGGGCTTCGCCGTGTGCGTGCAGAAGACCCTGATCCAGACCGATCAGCATCGGCACGCCCCGGGCTCTGGCCAACATGGCGACGTGAGAGTTCGCGCTTCCCTCGGTAAGAGCGATGCCGCCGCCATCCCAGGACACTTCCAGAAAGCGTGAGGGCGGCAGGTCGTTGGCGATCACGATGGACCCCGGAGGAACGGGAATGAGCGCCGCTCCCGACAGTATGCTCGAGACGCGATCGCGCATGTCGCGTAGATCGGACGCTCGCGCACGGAAGTACATGTCATCGGCGGAATCGTACTGCCGGATCTGCGACTCCATCGCATCCTGCCAGGCTTGTTCCGGCGGCGTCTGCGCCGCGATCGCAGTAAACGCCGGCTCGCTGAGGACGGGATCCTGGAGCATGGCGATCTGAAAGGCCAACATGGCCTCGGCATCCGAATCGCTCGCTCGCTGCTTGAGCGCGGTAAGCTCGGCGCAAGCCGAGTCGATGGCCTGCCGCAGGCGCGCAGAATCGCTCGGCCCGCTCGACGGTGCTCGCATGCCGGTCCGCACCCTCTCCTGCAGGCGCACCAGTACGCCGCGGGCAAGGCCCGGCGAAGCGCAGATCCCGCGCAGGTATGCAGTCGTCTTGGCGCTAGACATTGATTCTCATTGATCTCTTGAATTCGTGAAGTCGCTCTGTACCAACCTGACCAAGGCGCTTACGGCATCGGCGGCATCAGTGCCTTCGGCTGCGAAGAACACCGTGGTCTGACGGGATGCTTTGAGGGCCATGACCCGCACGATACTCTTGGCATCCGTCCACGGACCCTGGTCGGAAAGCCCGATCCACACCTTTGCGGAGAATCGTTTTGCCAACTGGGTAAACATGATTGACGGGCGCGCGTGGAACCCTCCCTCATGCGTCAGCACGGTGGAGCCCGTAGCCCGCGGTGCGAATTCGTCCTGACTCATCAAGAGCCTCCTACATCCGCGGATACAATTCTTCCGCCGCGCGCCGCACCTTTTCCAAGGGTGAACCGCCGCTCGACTCGGTCGCCGCCATCACCGACCCCTCCACGATGGGCGCGTTGCAGACCACGACCTTCGCTCGTTTCTTCTCCGGCAACCGCTCTATCGCCATTTCGCTGTTCGTCTCTGCGCCGCCCATGTCCACCATTATGACGACGCCTCGATCCGACCAGGCCGTTTGGAGCGCCTTCTCGATGGCGTCGACGCTGGTTCCCAGGCCGCCGCCGGGATCACCTCCGCACCATGCCAAGGGCACGTCCAACCCAACCATCTGGCGCACCATATCGGCCGCGCCCTTCGCCACATCGGGGGAGTGCGAAACGATTACGATTCCAACATTTCTATTCACAGTCTTTCCTAAATGATTGGGTCAGG
>Ga0185299_10008553_pt1 | contig 10051 bp, 11 predicted proteins | sample PaiPotPPA55metaG_FD_128002 | JGI IMG/M metagenome (GOLD analysis project Ga0185299, IMG submission 128002) | Iron sulfur acid spring bacterial and archeal communities from Banff, Canada, to study Microbial Dark Matter (Phase II) - Paint Pots PPA... ...
TGTATTTGTCATAAGCAAATGAACGCAATGTCCGAACGGCGTTCCAGGCAATGACTCTACTGATGGCGATGTGCGGCGTGGCTAGGACGCCGCACTGGTGGAACTACTAAAAACTGGGGCCCCCGAATGTATCAATACGATCAGATCGACCAGAAAATCGTCGACGAACGCGTCGCTCAATACAGCGACCAAGTGCGCCGCCGCTTGTCCGGCGAGTTGAGCGAAGAAGAATTCCGGCCGCTGCGCTTGCAGAACGGTCTCTATATGCAGCGGCACGCGTACATGCACCGTATCGCGATTCCGTACGGCAACTTGCGCAGCGACCAGATGCGCATGCTCGGCACGATCGCGCGTGAGCACGACCGCGGTTACGGCCACTTTTCGACGCGGACGAACATCCAGTTCAACTGGATCAAGCTCGAAGAGACGCCGGAGATCCTGCGCAAGCTGGCGTCGGTGCAAATGCACGGCATTCAAACGTCAGGCAATTGCATCCGCAACATCACCGCCGATCAATTCGCCGGCGTGGCGCCCGATGAATTCGTCGATCCGCGTCCGTGGGCGGAAATCCTGCGTCAATGGTCGACCTTCCACCCCGAGTTCGCGTGGCTGCCGCGCAAGTTCAAGATCGCGATTAACGGCTCGGTGGAAGATCGCGCGGCCGTGCAGGTGCATGATCTCGGCGTGTATCTGAAGAAGAACGCAGCCGGTGAAGTGGTCGCAAGCATTCTCGCGGGCGGTGGCCTGGGACGTACGCCGATTGTTGGCGCGATCATCAAGGAAGACCTGCCCTGGCAGCATCTGCTGACGTACTGCGAAGCCGTATTGCGTGTGTATAACCGCTACGGCCGTCGCGACAACATCTACAAGGCGCGGATCAAGATTCTCGTGAAGGCGCTGAGCCCCGCGAAATTCGCGCAGCAAGTGGAAGAAGAGTGGGTCCATTTGAAGGACGGTCCTTCCACGCTCACGCAGGAAGAACTCGACCGCGTGTCGCAGTTCTTCGCACCGCCTGCGTATGAAAAGCTGCCGGATACGGATGCGTCGTATGAAAAGCATCTCATCGAGAGCAAGGCGTTTGCGCGCTGGATCGAACGCAACGTGCGTCCGCACAAGGTGCCGGGTTATGCGTCGGTGACGTTGTCGCTGAAGCCCACGGGCATTGCCCCGGGCGACGCAACGGACAAGCAGATGGAAGCCGTCGCCGATCTCGCCGACGAATACTCGTTCGGTGAAATCCGCGTTTCGCACGAGCAGAACCTGATCCTCGCGAACGTGAAGAAGCGCGACCTGTACACGGTGTGGGAACGCGCAAAGGCGCTGGGTTTCGCGACATCGAATATTGGTTTGCTGACCGACATCATTGCGTGCCCGGGCGGCGATTTCTGCTCGCTCGCAAACGCGAAGTCAATCCCGATTGCGCAAGCTATTCAAGAGCGTTTCAGCGACCTCGACTACGTGTATGACTTGGGCGACCTGACGCTCAACATCTCGGGTTGCATCAACGCTTGCGGTCATCATCACATTGGCAACATTGGTGTGCTGGGTGTCGATAAGGACGGCTCGGAGTGGTATCAGGTCACGCTCGGCGGCGAGCAAAGCTCGGGCGTAACGGGCGCGCATCTCGGCCGCGTGATCGGCCCGTCGTTCTCGGCGGAAGAGATGCCCGACGTGGTGTCGCAAGTGATCGATACGTTCGTCGAGAACCGCATTGAAGGCGAGCGTTTCATCGAGACGTACGGCCGTATCGGCATCGCACCGTTCAAGGAACGCGTGTACGCGTCGCGCCAGCCGGCGCATGCCTGATCTGCTGCGTTGAGTCGCTTAAGGAAAAAAGCACATGGCTTTGATAATCAAGAATCGCGAAGTGGTTGAAGACGACTGGACCGTGGTGCGCGCATCTGAAGATGGCACGCTGCCCGCAGTCGATGCATTGTTGCCGGCCAAGGTGATTGTACCGTTCACGTGGTGGAAAGAGCACAAGAACACGTTGACCGCGGCGCACAAGAAAGAACTGATCGGCGTGTGGCTCGCCCCCGACGACGAACCCGCGGAACTCGTCGAGGACTTCGACAAGATCGCGTTGATCGCCGTTGATTTCCCGAAGTTCAGCGATGGCCGCGGTTTCAGCATCGGCCGTTTGCTGCGCGAGCGTTATCAGTGGAAGGGCGAGTTGCGGGCCATTGGTGACGTACTGCGCGATCAGTTGCGCTTTCACGCACGTTGCGGTTTCGACGCCTTCGCCGTTCGCGCCGATAAAGACATTCACGACGCGCTGAATGCGTTCGCTGAGTTGAGCATTCCGTATCAGGGCGCAGTGGACAATCCGGAACCGCTGTTTCGCCGTCGTGGCGCAGTCGCCGGAGCGTCTGCATGAATGCCGAACTGCAAGCCAAAGTCGAACGTCTGGACTCCCTGCTCGATTCCATCGCGCAACGTCATGCGAACGTCAAGCTAGCCAGCAGTCTCGCCGCCGAAGATATGCTGCTTACGCATGCCATTCTTTCACGCGGTGTAAAGATCGGCATCTTTTCGCTGAACACGGGTCGTCTGCATGCTGAAACGCTGGGCATGATCGACCGTGTGAAAGAGCGTTATGGCTATGATATCGAGCAGTTTCATCCGCAGCCGCAAGCGGTTGAGGAGTATGTTCGGGATCACGGTCTGAACGCGTTCTATGAAAGCGTCGACCTGCGTAAAAGCTGCTGCGGGATTCGTAAGGTCGAACCGCTGAATCGCGCGCTGAGAGACGTGAGCGCGTGGGTCACGGGACAGCGCCGCGAGCAATCGGTGACTCGCGTAGAGTTGCACGAAGAAGAGCACGACGCGCCGCGTGGCATCGCCAAATTCAATCCGCTCGCGGACTGGACTGAAGCCGATGTCTGGGCCTATTTGAAAGCTTTCGATGTCCCCGTCAACCCGCTGCATGCGCGCGGTTATCCGAGCATTGGCTGTGAGCCGTGCACGCGCGCCATCCGCCCGGGCGAAGACAGCCGGGCAGGACGCTGGTGGTGGGAGTCACGGGACACGAAGGAATGCGGATTGCACGTGACGAATATAAAGATCGTGGAAGACCGCAGCGCAGCGCCAAGTTCGGCGCTCTGAACGCATTGATATTGACGCATGACGCTCGCCCAAGCCTGGTGTCATGCAAAGTAACCAAGGAACGACGCATATGAGCACCACGCTCGATTCAACAGTCAACGCCCCGGTCGCGAATAGCGGTAGCCGGATGGACCACATCGACTGGCTCGAAGCCGAGTCCATTCACATCCTGCGCGAACTCGTGGCCGAGTGCAGCAAGCCTGCGTTGCTGTTCTCCGGCGGTAAGGATTCGGTCGTTGTGCTGCATCTCGCATTGAAGGCATTTGGCCTGGGCTCGGGCCGTAAGACCGTGCTGCCGTTCCCGCTGGTTCATATCGATACCGGTCATAACTTTGACGAAGTCATCGACTTCCGCGATCGTCGCGCCGCTGAGATTGGTGCCGAACTCGTGGTCGGTCATGTCGAAGATTCGATCAGGAAAGGCACCGTGCGCCTGCGTCGCGAAACGGATTCGCGTAACGCCGCGCAAGCGGTGACGTTGCTCGAAACCATCGAAGAGTACGGTTATACGGCGTTGATCGGCGGCGCGCGCCGCGATGAAGAAAAGGCCCGTGCGAAAGAGCGCATCTTCTCTTTCCGCGATGAATTCGGCCAGTGGGACCCGAAAGCGCAACGCCCGGAACTGTGGAGCATCTATAACGCGCGCCTGCATAACGGCGAGCATCTGCGCGTGTTCCCGATCTCGAACTGGACCGAACTGGATATCTGGCAATACATCGGCCGCGAGAAGCTTGAACTGCCGTCCATTTACTATGCGCACGATCGCGAGATCATCCGCCGCAATGGCCTGCTCGTCCCGCTGACGCCACTGACGCCGTTGCAGGAAGGCGAAGTCTCGGAAGTAGCGCTTGTGCGTTTCCGGACGGTGGGCGACATCAGTTGCACGTGCCCCGTTGCCAGCGACGCCGACGATGTCGAGAAGATCATCGCCGAGACGGCCGTGACGGAAATCACGGAACGCGGCGCCACGCGCATGGACGATCAAGCGTCCGAAGCCGCGATGGAAACCCGCAAGAAACAAGGTTATTTCTAAGCATCACGCCGTAACAAGGAACAGGGAAACATCATGAGCATTCATCAACCCGAAGACCTCGGCGTGTTGCGTTTCATCACGGCAGGCAGCGTCGACGACGGCAAGAGCACGTTGATCGGCCGTCTGCTGTTCGATAGCAAGGCGGTGTTGTCGGATCAGTTGTCGGCGTTGTCGCGAGCGAAGAACAAGCGCACCGTTGGCGACGAAATCGATTTGTCGCTGCTAACGGATGGTCTTGAAGCCGAGCGTGAGCAGGGCATCACGATCGACGTTGCATACCGCTATTTCGCTACCGCCAAGCGCAAGTTCATCATTGCCGATACCCCCGGCCACGAGCAGTACACGCGCAACATGGTGACGGGTGCATCGACGGCGCATGCCGCGATCATTCTCGTCGACGCCACGCGGGTCACGTTGAAGGACGGTGTGGCGCAATTGCTGCCGCAGACCGTGCGCCATAGCGCGATCGTCAAGTTGCTTGGGCTGCAGCATGTGATCGTTGCGATCAACAAGATGGACCTGATCGACTTCAGCGAGTCTCGCTTCAACGAGATCCGCGACGCGTATGTTGAACTCGCGCGCCGGCTTGGAATTGCCGATGTGCGCTTCGTGCCGGTGTCGGCGTTGAAGGGCGACAACATCGTGACCGCCAGCGAGCGCATGCCCTGGTACGCGGGCGAGCCGCTGCTCGATCTGCTCGAAGCTTTACCGGTTGCGCAGCCTGTTGATCAGGCGCTGCGTTTTCCGGTGCAATGGGTCGCGCGCCAGGACGGCAATCAGGCCGACGATTTCCGCGGCTACATGGGCCGGGTGGAGTCGGGCGAGGTGAAGCTGGGCGACACGATCACCGTGCTGCCGGCGAACCGCGATGCAACCGTGGCCGAGATCATCGCGCCGGTTCCGGGCGGCGTGGCGCAGGTGGATCGTGCGTTCGCGGGCCAGACGGTTACCATTCGCCTGGCGGAACATATCGATGTGTCGCGCGGTGATACCTTCGTGCCGCGCAACACCAGTGGCACAAAGATCGAGCCGGCGAAGAAGCTGGACGCGGACCTCTGCTGGTTCGATGAAGAGCCGCTCTCGCCGCAGCGCAAGTACCTGCTGAAGCAGACTACGAACACGGTGTTCGCACGGATTGGCGCGATCAAGGAAGTGCTCGACGTGCATACGCTGCTGCACTCGGTGGACCGTCATAACCTGACGATGAACGACATTGGCCGCGTGGCGCTGACGCTTCAAAAGCCGATCGTCTGCGATGCCTACGACACGCATCAGGGTACCGGTGCGTTTGTTCTTATCGATGAAGCGACGCATCACACGGTTGCGGCCGGGATGATTCGCGCGTATTCAGCCTGAGTATTGACTATGGGTAAGGTGTATTTGATCGGCGCGGGGCCGGGTGCTGCGGACCTGATTACGGTTCGCGGTGCTCGGTTGCTGAGCCAGGCGCAAGTCGTTCTGCACGACGCGCTGATCGAGCCGGCCATGCTCGACTACGCGCCGGACGCGCGCAAGATCGCGGTGGGCAAGCGCTGTGGGCAGCGGTCGACCGCCCAGCATTTCATCAACAAGCAGATCGTCGATGCCGCTCGCGAGCATGAGATCGTCGTGCGCCTGAAGGGCGGAGACCCCATGCTGTTCGGTCGCGCGGACGAAGAAATGCGCGCGCTGGAAGCTGCGGGTATTGAGTACGAGGTGGTGCCGGGGATTACGGCCGCGCTGGCGAGCGCCGCGACGTTGAAGCGCTCGCTGACCTTGCGCGGGGTATCGCGGAGTGTGGCGTTGGCGACCTACAGCCGTGCGCCTGATACCGATGAAATCCGCGAGCAGGCAAGCGCGGATTCGCTCGTGTTCTACATGGGCCGCGACAGCGCGCCGGAGATCGCGCAGCAGCTTATCGATGCAGGGCGGCCGGCGTCGACGCCGGTTGCTATCGTCGAGGCTTGCAGTACGGAACGTGAGCGTTCGTTGACGCTGACGTTGGGCGAAATGGCAATTGGCGAGGCTCAGGACTGGCTCGATGCATCGCAGCCGAGTTTGCTGATGATCGGTGAGGCGTTTGCGGAGCGGTCGTTGGGGGTATCGGTCCAAGGCGTGGAAGCGGCAATGCAAGCCGCAGCCTGATCCAGGTCGAAGGCCGCGCGGAGAAAACTCGCGGCAGCATGCGGGATCTCTGCTTGATGCAGCTTGCCGTTCATTTCGTCTGAAAGCCCTCGTTGGTCAATGACCCGCGAGGGCTTTTTCACATGCATGCGGGATATCTGACTATCTGACGCTTGCCCCAATTGCGTTTTTCAACGCTCCGTTCCGCGGCCTTTGAAGAACTACGCTTTCTCCGCCGCTTTTTCCACTTCCCGCAGACCAATGGCCTGCGGCTTCCGGAACGCTGAGGTTATCTTGTCGCACTCTGCCTTGGGAACGCCGAATTCCCCGAAGTAGGTCCGCCACTCCCTCACAACCGCCGATAATTGCTGAATGATTTCGACGGCCGCGTGCTTGAGCAGGCCGAACCGCCCGGCTGCGGAGAGGGCATTGTCGAGCGTCGCCAGCCGGCCCATTGCCGGGCCAACTCCGAGGACGAGGAAGCGCTCGGAGCCCACCTGCGGCTTCGGCACGACGTCGTAAAGGTCGCTCAGACGCCAGCCCTTGTTCGCCCCGTCCCACACAAACGCGTGATTGCGCAGATGGTCGTCGTCGTTCGTCACGAGGATGTTGAACACCATGCGCTTGAACAACTCGACCTTGTCAGCCGCGACGAAACCCGTCGCGCCGCGTTCACCGAGCAGGTCGGCCAGGTCGGTGTAATTAGCCGATGCGGTATCGCTCTCATGCATCTTGAGCATGGTCAGCGCGCTCACGACGTGCCGTTTGCCGAACGCGCCTCCGGGCAGCGGCACGCGGTCAAACCGCTCGATCAGCATGACATCACGCCCGTCAGGCAGGTGCACGGGCTTGGTCACGGGAACGCGCATCCCGCACTTGCGGGCGAGTTCAAGCGTTGCGCGCTCGACCACAGGAACGTTGAAACCGTCCCGGGCGACGGGGAATTTGGCAACCCATTGCCGTCCATTGTCCAGCAGCACGGCTTTGGGTCTTGCACCACCGAACGTTGCACCGACACTAAAGAGCAATTGCAGCTTTTTCGGAACCGGCTTGCCGTCCTGGATCATGGCTGCGGCGTCGAGCAGATAGGACAGCTCTTTTGCATCCGGCAACTTGCCAGGTTCCGCAGGGGCGGTGGGGGAGTCCCTGAAATCCAGTGCGCCAGTCCGGTGTGGGCCGGCATGAGCGAGATATTCGGTCTCGGGCAAGCCGTCGGGCGCAGCCCGCAACATATTCTCGATAACGCGCCGTCCCCAGGAGTCCGGCGCTGCGTCACGAATGGCGCCAAACAGCGCCAGTCCGGCAGGTGGCTGGAATACCATTTCTTTGGACTGCTTCGCTTTGTCCAAAGGCATGCTGACCGGGTCCACAGCAGCGGCGTTCGCGCGTTGCAGATACTTGTTGCCGTAGACGAAGGTCGATCCGGCAGGCTTGATGCCTTCTTCGAATAGCTCGAGCTTACCGGCAGGAACCGACTCGGCCGCGCCTTCGAGGGCGATGAAGACGTATTTGCTCCATGTCGTAGTATTAAAAATCATACTCGCCTGTCTTCGAAGCGGTCTTGCGTGGGCGCACACGGGATTCCGTTTTACGCCGCGCTTCACCGATCACGTCGTTTTGCGGATTCGCGAGCGGCTGGAGCAATCCGAGCAGGCCGGCCCGTTCAAATGCATGCAGCCACGATGAGAAACTGACCGAAACATCGCCGTGTTCAATGCGTACCAGTGTGCTCGGGCTGATGTTGGCTCGTTCGGAAAAATCCTTCCGGGTCATGTTACGTGCGATCCGGGCAGCGGCGACAGCACGTCCCAGCCCCTCGGCCTCGCGGCTGAGTTCTGGAGAAGAAAATTCCCTGTTATTGCGCTTCATTTTGTCGTATCTGACATATAAACCCAATTAATTGGTCAGTATAGACAAAAACTGAAGAGTGTCAATGTTATGAAATGGAGAATTTATCCATATCTGAACAAATAAGTCACTTAATTGGTCAGATATGGATATTTTTAATAACCCAAGAGACGCTTGATTGATGAAGCGACCGCGGTGGGAATGTGCGGAAACTCACCCCGCGGTCAATGTCGGAGCACGGGTGCAGAGGCGTTGGCGGGAAAATTCTTCGGACAAGAAAATGCCCCGAAAGTCCATCACTTGCGGGGCATCGTGGAAAACGGTCGTGCTTTCGTGAGCACCTATCAGCGCGTTCGCGAGGGGACGAAAACCCTATTCAATCTGCCGAACGCAATATTGCGCAACCGCATTCAGCACTGACTCGTCTTCACCAACGGCTGTCGCACAGTGAAGGGTCAGCGACGGAAACATCACGTGGCATCGATCGAGCAATTCGGGCAGATCACGCCGTATGTGGCCGCCCTGACCGAAAAACACGGGCACGACGGTGACTGCATCGCACCCGTGCGCTACCAGCTGTTCGATAGCCGTGGGCAAATCAGGCGTCATCAGTTCGAGAAACGCGAGCGATACCGGCTCAGGGCGCAGCGCCCGCAGTTTCGTGGCGAGCCGTTCGAAAGGCTCGGCCCAGCGCGGATCCCGTGCACCGTGGCCGAACAAGATCAAACCGTGCTTGCTCATGGCGTTCTCCACAGTCTTGAAGCACTAATACCCTAATGCCGGTCTACCCACCGCAACCCGATCAAGCCGATGACCAGATACGCCAGCGCCGGCGCTGCGGCCGTCAATGGCGCGGGCCAGGTGTTCAGCGTACCAATGTGCGAGAACAGCGTGTTGATGAGCTGGAAGCTCATGCCGATCATGATGCCGCCGAATACCTTCACACCGACCACGCCGGCGCGCGTATGCAGGTACGCGAACGGCAGCGAAAGCACCAGCATCACGAGCACCGCGAGCGGATACAGGATCTTGCGCCAGAACGCGATCTGATAACGCTGCGTATCCTGATGATTTTCCGTCAAATGCTGGATGTAGCTGAACAGGCTGAACATCGACATCCGGTCCGGCGACACCAGCAGCACCGACAAAATCTGCGGCGTGAGTTCAGAGCGCAGTGAATACTCGGGCAGGGTGATCTGTTTCGCGCGATACACCGGGTTGAGTGCGTCTCCTGGATTCACGGCTTGCGGCGGTGCGTCGATAAGTTCGGTGTCCGTTACGTCGGTGAGTTTCCAGTGGCCCGGCGGCTGGAACACGCCACTTTTGGCAATCCGCACGTTCGTCAGCCGGAACAGCGAATCGAATTCGTAGATACGGACGTCGGCAATGGTCGTATCCGGATTCAGCGTGCCCACGTTCACGAAGCGCGTGACCTGTTCGCCGTCCGCGCGCGCGGTCAGCGTGTCTTTCACCCAGACGCCTGATTCGAAGTTCATCGACACCGACGACCCCAGCGCTTCGAGCCGCACCTTCTCCGAGAGCTGGTCGGAGTAGGGGCCAATCACTTCGCCGATCACATACGTGAGCAGCACCATCGGTATGCCAATCTTGAGCAGCGAGCGCAGCGCCTTGCCGGTGGACAATCCGGACACGCGGAAAATGGTGAACTCGGACGCGGCGGCCATTTGTGCGAACACGTAGATGGCGGCGATCAGCGCGGCAACCGGGATGATTTCGTAGAAGCGCGAGGGCGTTTGCAATGCCACCCGCAGCACGGCCAGCCCGAACTTGTAGTTGCCGTGCCCGACCGTGTTCAGCTCATTGATCAGGTCAAAGAAGAAGAACAGGCCTGAGAACGCAAACAGGATGAAGATGAACGCGAGATAGATCTGACGCGCGAAATACCGTTCGTAAATGCGCATTGCGTCAGGCCCCTTTCGAGCGGGTGAACGCCGGCAACTT
>Ga0185299_10008554_pt1 | contig 10050 bp, 9 predicted proteins | sample PaiPotPPA55metaG_FD_128002 | JGI IMG/M metagenome (GOLD analysis project Ga0185299, IMG submission 128002) | Iron sulfur acid spring bacterial and archeal communities from Banff, Canada, to study Microbial Dark Matter (Phase II) - Paint Pots PPA... ...
TGAGGTTGGGTCGTTCTCCTCGCCTGGCAGGCATAGCCCTACCAGGGTTCTGCCGGGGGTGCAACAGGCGAATGTCAAATTCAGCATCCACGAACACTGCCGCCTGTTGCACCCCCGGCAGGTTCCTGGTCGCCTCCGGTGCCAGGCGAGGAGAACGACCCAACCGGCGACAGCCACCACGGGTGAAACCCCACCACACGCAAACCCCAGCCGGACCGACACCCCCCGATGTTCTCTGAGCCGGTCCGCCGGAGGCGCTTTTGACCTTGATGTTCTTCACCACGACACCCGCGCAGGGAGCCGACGCGACCTCACGCACGACCCGACGTACGCGTGGAGGACGACCGGAGGGAGGACGACTCCGAAGTGCCCGAGGAGCGGAGCGACGTGGGCCGTCCCACCACGCAACGTCAGCACCAGCGCCAGCGTGGCCGTACGAGGTCCGGCGCGAAGCGCAGCGCAGCACCGGAACGTAGGAAGGCCGACCACCAACCCGAACCCAAACCCACGAACCCGAACCCACGAACACAGCACAAGCACCAGATTTTCCGAGCGGATGACCGAACCCGCCGATACCCCCGGCGTCCACCTTTCGGCCACGCGTCGCTGGTAGACACGAGCGAACCCGTTCGGCCGTCCCGCACACGGCCCGCGCACCGTGGAGGCGACCAGCATCCGACTTGACCACGCTCGAGTTCATCACCCGGCTGGCCGTCGGCCTCGGCTGCGGAGCGCTGATCGGCGTCGAACGGCAATGGCGGGCCAGGATGGCCGGGCTGCGGACTAACGCCCTGGTCGCCGCCGGGGCCACGCTCTTCGTGCTCTACTCGGACATCGACGGCAGTGCGAACTCCACCCAGGTCGCCGCGTACGTCGTCTCCGGTATCGGCTTCCTCGGCGGAGGGGTGATCCTGCGCGACGGGTTCAACGTGCGCGGCCTGAACACCGCGGCCACGCTCTGGTGCTCGGCCGCGATCGGTGTGCTCTCCGCCTCCGGCCACCTGGCCTTCGCGGGCATCGCCACCGTCACCGTGCTCGCCACGCATCTGCTCGGGCGTCCGCTCGGCCGCTTGATCGACCACGACAGCATGGTCGAGGAGGACGAGGACCTGCGCCCGTACCGGCTGCACATCACCTGCAAGCCGAAGAGCGAGCCGCACGTCAGGGCGCTGATCGTGCAGAACACCGGGGGCAGCGACGTGATCTTGCGCGGCATGGAGACCAAGCGCACCGAGGAGGGTGACGAGACGAAGCTCAGCGCCTCGTTGCTGCTCGACGGCGACGCCGCGACTCGGCTGGAGAGCATCGTCGCCCGGCTCTCCATCGAGCCCGGAATCCAGGCCGTGCACTGGCATTCCGCCGAACACGACCCGGTCCTGTCGAAGTCATCCGACGACGACTGATCGGCGACTGACCGACGACTGTTCGACGCCTGACCGACGACTTGCCGAAGACTTGGCACAATCCCGGCGGATCAGGCGCGGCTGACGGGGGCCGTGTGGGGGTAGGGGAGTACCGTGGTGGACTCCCCGGATCGCAGGGGCGCGGCGGGGCGGCGAAAGATCTCCGGACCGCGCCTGAAGTATCTCGCTTGGCCGGCGGTCACCCTCGTGGTGGCCGCCGAGGCCTTAGTGCTGGTGAACACGCCGCCGCGGTGGCGGCTCGCGCTCGCCTTCGCAATGACCGTGTCGATGTTGCTGATCGTGGTCGTGGTCACGGTCCGGATGGCGCACCGAAAAGCCGCCGCCTCGATGATGTACGAAGCGCCGCCGATGGCCTACGTGGCCGCCGCGCACGCGCCGCAGGACCCTGACGCGCCGAGTGAGCGCATCGGACTGGCCTACGAGCTCGCGCGCCGCCGGGTGCCCGCGAACTGGATCGCCGCGCGCTGCGCGCTGCCGCACGCCTTCGTCGAAATGATCATCGCGGAGGTCGCCGACAGCCCGGGCACCCCACGGCGCCGCGACTAGCCGACGGCCTCCGCCTCCACCTCCGCGAAATCACTCTCCGATCACGACGTCGGCGCGGGCGCCGCGAGGTTCTGGGCCGCGATGTTCCAGCCGGAGAGGCTGATCACCGGCGTGGCTCCGTCCAGGTCAGAGGCCTTGTACGTCACGCTGACGGTCTCCGACTCGCCGGGGAACAGCGTGATGTCGTCGTCGTTCCACAGCGCCGACGCCACCTCGTTGTCCCCGCTCTGCGGCGTGCCGCTCGCGCTGCCCCGGCGCAGATCCGTCCGCAGGAAGAACGCGACGGTCTTGGTCGAGGCGTTCGTGAGCGTCGCGCTCGTGACCGTGTCCGAACCGTCCGGACCCACCTTGCTCGCGGTGGTCACGTCGCTGGCCGTTACCGAACCGGCCGCGAGCGAGTTCAGGCCCTGGAGGTCGGCGTACTGGGTCATGGTCGCGTACGTCCCGGCGTTCTCGCCGTCCATCGTCGCGGTCCAGTTCACCTCGTCCGGGTACGTCGACTCCCAGTAGACGTTGCGGTCCACGACGTTCCCGTTCTGCCGCAGCGTCAGCTCGACGAAGTACGTGGTCGCCGACGACTTGCTCGTTACCTTCGCCGGGACCTTCGGCGTGAGCACCTTGTTCTTGACCTGCTGCGACGCGAGACTGACCCCGCCCGCCGTCTGGTCGTCGAGCACGGTGCCGGACAGGTTGTAGACCTTCGACTCGACCGACAGTCCGGTCTGCGTCGCCCCACCGAGGTTGTCAAGCGTCACGGTTCCGTTGTCCAAGGCATAGAGCGCGTGCAGCGTCTGGTTGGCCTCCTTGGTGCCGTAGTAGCTGCCGGCCTGGTCGCCGTCCTCGTTGTAGAGGTCCCAGAGCAGCGACGGCCAGCCCTTGTTGACCTGCCAGTACAGCGTGCCGGTGGACGGGGTGTCAGTGTTCGTCGAGTGGTCGAGGAAGGCCTCGAACTGCGCGCGGGTGTTCTCGTAGTTCTGCACCTGCCCGTCCTCGACGTACTGGTCCAGGCTGGTCGGGGTGCCGAAGCGGTTGTCCAGGGCCTGGTCGAAGTAGTAGAGCGTGCCGAACTCGTAGTCGCCGTGTCCGGTCTCGTAGTTCGCGTGGTACTGGTTGTAGGTCGGCGACTGCCAGAGCTTGCTCTGCTCGGCGGGGGAGAGGAAGCGGTTGATCGAGTCGAGGGTCGGGATCGTGTCGCCCGCGCTCTGCTCGCTGTCGAAGCCCCAGGAGCCGCCCGCGTTGGTCTGGTTGTCGTCGGGCTGGTTGTGTGTCGTGTCGTACCAGTAGTTCGGCGGCACCCAGTCGTACGGGCCCTCCTTCTCGCCCGAGTCGCCGAGCGGGGAGACGCTGTTCTCCTCGGCCGAGGCGACCACCGGCACATCGAAGTCGGCCTGCGCGAACGCGGCGAGGGTGTCCTTCGCGTCGGCCGAGCCGGGCGCGTTGTCGCTCCAGGCGAACGTGACGACGCTCGGGTGGTCGACCTCGTCCTGGCCGATCGCGAGTGCGGAGTTGGTGGCGACCGTCAGCAGGTTGCCGCTGAGGTTGTTGCCCCAGGCGTCGCAGCACTGGTACCCGGAATCGATCATGATCCCGGCCTGGTCCATCTGCTGGTAGAAGTCGTCCGGCATGAAGTGGCCCTCGAGCCGGATCATGTTGACGCCCATGTTCTTCATGATCGCGATCTGCTTGGCGATGTCCGCGGCCGAGTAGTGCAGGAACAGGTCCGGCGAGAAGCCGCCGCCGCGCGCCACGAACGCCACGCCGTTGATCTTGTACTGCCGAACCCCGTTCTCGTCCACCGGACCGGCTCCGACCAGCGAGGACGTCACGGTCCTGATGCCGAAGGTCCCGGTCGTCGAGGTGGACGTCGTCGTGCCTTGAGTGACCGAGGTGGTCAGCCCGTAGAGCGGCTGCGCGCCCATCTGGTACGGCCACCAGACGGCCGGATGCGCGATGGTCAGCGCCGAATAGTCGGCCGGGGTGAAGGAGACCGTCTGCGTAGTGTTCGCCGGCACGGTCACCGTCTGCTGCACGGTGATCGGCGACGCGCTGGAGCCGCTCGGCGGGGTGATCGTCGCGTCGACCACGCCGGTCTGCGAGGACGCGGTGTGATTGGTGACGTTCGTCTTCACCGTGAGCGCCGAACTGCTCAGATCGGCGGAGTTGGACTCGACCACGTGCGCGTCCGCGTTGCTCAGCGCGTCGGACGTGAGCAGTTGGAGCGGCATCTGGATGCCGGTGTTGTTGTCCGGCGGGATCTGGTTCCAGTCCACGTCGTCGAGCGTGAGCATGGTGTTCGGGTCGTTCGGATGGACCTCGAGCGCGAGCGTGTTCGTGCCCTTGACCAGGTCTCCGGTGACGTTGAAGGTGTAGCGGGTGTACGCGCCTTCGACAGTGCTCTGCGTCGCCACCTCGTGCCCGTCGACCCACACGTCGGCCGCCCCCACGATCCCGTTGACCACGAGGTTCGCGTACTGGCCGGAGGCGAGGTCGGCGGTGAAGTCGGTGCGGTACCACCAGGGCACGTCGAACTGCGCGACGGTGTCGGCGCCGATGGAACTCTCGTAGCCGAAGCAGGTCTTCATGTTGGTCGAGTAGTAGACGTCCGGGCAGGCGCCGTTCTGCAGCAACGCCTCGATCTCGGTGCCGGGCGCGCCTCCGTCGTCGTTCGTCACCGGCAGCCAGCCGGACGTGGAAAATCCGGGCGCCGAGATCTGCGTGCCGGAGGAACTGGTCTTGGCGCTGGAGAGCACCTGCCACCCGCCCGAGCCGAGCACCGTGCCGGGCACGGGGTACTGCGCGGCGACCGAGTCCGCCGCGAGCGCGGGCGCCGAGGCGGGCGGCGCTGCTGACGTGGATCTGCTGAGGGACGAAGCGGCCGCCCCGGTCGCGGCCGCGGCGACGAGCACGGCGGCGAGCGGGACGGCCAGGTGGGTTCTTAGGGTGCGCGTTCGGAGGATCATTCGGGTCTCCCGGGGGCGTGGGTGTCCGCAGGACTTATTGGTAAAGTTAGATAACTTTACACGCGCGGTGGACCCTAGCCGGGGAAACAGGACTCGTCAATGCTCGCCGCCGACCGAACGCCGCCCCGCGCCACCGCGCGGGTTAAGCCATCCGGGGTTACTATTCGAATATAGGCTCGAACCAGAACCGCGCGGCGCGCGGATCTTGCCGGGACGACGCGGCCGAGGCGGCCTCGCTTCGCCACTCCAACCCGCGCAAGGCGCTGACCTTGACCCGCCACAAGGAGGTGGACGATGGTCGCCCCGCACGCTGCCCATCCGAAGAAGATCTACGATCCACAGGCCCATCCGGAACTGGACGAGAACCGGCCTCCGCGCGCCTGGGTGGTTCCCCTGCTCGGCCTAGTCTTCGTCGCCCTGCTGGCCGTATCCATCGGCCTGACCGCCAACGGGCCGCAGAGCAATGCCTCCGGCGCCTCGGTCATCGCCTATTACACCGACCACAAGGACAGGGCGACGATCTCCGGTCTGATGACCGCGATCTCGATCCCCGCAGGTCTGTTCTTCTTCGGCCTGCTGCGCGAATACCTGCACGCCTCCCGGGCGGTGCGTCCGTACTCGATCATCGCGCTGGCCGGCGCGATCGTGTTCGCCGTCGGCGGCTGTATCCAGGCCGGTCTGACCATCAGCCTGACCGACGTGCCGACGCAGCTCTCGACCAGTGCCGCGCAGGCGCTCAACGTGCTGAGCAGCGACATGGGCGCGGGCCTGTTCATCGGCGGCCTCTCCACCATGCAGTTCGCATTCGGTATCGCGTTCCTGGTCGGCAAGGCCTTCCCGAAGTGGCTCGGCTGGCTCTCGATCGTCATCGGCGTGGTCTGCCTGCTCGGCCCGCTGGTCTTCTTCGGGCTCATCGCGACGGGTGTCTGGGTTCTGATCGTCAGCGCGATGATCTACCCGAGGTTGCGCGACAGCGGAAAGCTGGTGGCCACGACGTCGATGTGATGGCCGGCCTTATTTAGCTTCCGCCGAGCGGCGGTCGAAGACCTGGGGCCGGGCAACGCGGAGGGCGGTGGTGAGCGCGCCTAACAGCACCGCGTCGTCGCCGAGTTCGCTTGCTGCGATGATCGGGCGCAGGGGAGTGGTCTTGTGCAGCACTTCGCGCACCGGATCCAGCATCAGGTCCGCGCCGTGCCCGACACCGCCGCCCAGGACGACCATGTCCGGATCCAGGACCGCGCTGATTGCGGCAACAACGTGCGCGATGCGTTCGCCTTCCTGGCGCACGGCACCGACTGCGGCCGGGTTTCCCGCTCGCGCCTCGTCGAAGACGCGCTTCGCCGTCAGCCTGCCGGACAGGCCGCGCTCGCGGGCCGCGCGTACGACCGCGTCCGCGGAGACCGCCTCCTCGAGTTCGCCGCGCCGATGGGGATCGGTCGCGGCGTTCTCGTTCTGATCGGGCGCGGTGAACGAGACGGGCAGGAAGCCGACCTCGCCGGCCGCGCCGTGCGCCCCGGTGAACAGTTCGCCCTGCGCCACGATCCCGACGCCGAGACCGGTGCCGATCAGCACGTAGACGAACAGGCGGCTGCCCTGCCCGGCGCCGCGGTCGTATTCGCCGAGCGCTGCCAGGTTGGCGTCGTTGTGCACGGATAGATCGGGCTCGCCGAGTCGCTCGTGGATCCGCGCGAAAAGGCCGGAGCGTCCCCAGCCGGGCAGGTTGACCGCGAAGCGTACCCGGCCGTCTTCGGGATCGAATACGCCCGGGGTGCCGACGGCCGCGTGGATGACGCGTTCGGCGGAGATTCCGGCTCCGCTCAGCGCCTGCTCGGCGGCGTGGACCGCGGCGTCGGCCACGCCGGTCGCGGTGCGTTCCCGGTTCGGCACGTCGGTCCTGGCCAAGATCTCGCCGGACAGATCCGCGACGGCCGCGCGCAGCCTGGCCCGCCCGATGTCTATGCCGAGGACGTAGCCGGCGGTCGGGTCGGGCTCGTAGAGCAACGCCGTCCGGCCACGCTCCGCCGCGACCTTTCCGGCGGCCCGCACCAGTCCGTGCTCCTCCAACGCCGCGAGCGCGTGCGAGACCGTGGGTTTGGACAGTCCGGTGTCGCGCGCCATCTGGGCCCGCGAGGTGGGTCCCACCGCGCGCAGGTGATCGAGCAGCATGCGTTCGTTGTTGCTGCGCAGCCGCTGCCGGTTCCACGGAACTTCGTTGTCCACGGTCTCCCGTTCCTGATCACGCGTCCTGCGCCAACTGTAGCCAATCGGTGATCCGTAGCCTCTTGACTCATATTGTATAGGAACTTAACTTAACTAAACACATCTGCTACGCGCCCCGCCCCCGCCCCGCACCGTCCCCGCCCTCCCGGAGGAAGCGATGTCCGAGGTACTCCCGCCCCAGGCCGCCGAGGTTCAACAGCTAGACCGGAAGATCGGCCTGTTCCAGGCCGTGTCGATCAACATGAGCCAGATGGTCGGCATCGGTCCGTTCGTGACCATCCCGCTGATGGTCGGCGCGTTCGGCGGGCCGCAGGCGATCATCGGCTGGATCGCCGGCGCGATCCTGGCGCTGACCGACGGCCTGGTCTGGGCCGAGCTCGGCGCCTCGCTGCCCGGCTCCGGCGGCACGTACGTCTACCTGCGCGAGGCCTTCCAGTACCGGACAGGCCGGCTGATGCCGTTCTTGTTCGTCTGGACGGCGATGCTCTTCATTCCGCTGATCATGTCGACCGGCGTCCAAGGGCTCGTGCAATACCTCGCCTACCTGTGGCCGAGTATGACGACGGGTCAGGGCGACATCGTCGGCGTGGTGGTGATCGCGCTGGTCATGCTGCTGCTGTGGCGGCGCGTCGAGAACATCGGCAGACTGACCGTGGTGATGTGGGCCGTGATGATTGTGGCCGTGGCCGCCGTCATCCTCGCCTCCTTCACCCACTTCCACCCCTCGCTCGCCTTCACCTGGCCCGCGCACGCCGTGAACCTCGGCAGCGGCACCTTCTGGCTGGGCTTCGCCTCCGGCCTGACCATCGGCATCTACGACTACCTCGGCTACAACACCACCGCGTACCTCGGCGCCGAGGTACGCAACCCGGGCCGTGTGCTGCCGCGCTCCATCGTGGCCGCGATCGGTGCCGTCATGGGCATCTACCTGCTGCTGCAGATCGGCGTCCTCGGCGTCGTGAACTGGCACGACATGCTCATCCCGGGCAACGTGGCCTCGCAATCGGTCGCCTCGGCGGTCATGCAGGACACCTGGGGCAAGGGCGCGGCCGACGTCGTCACGGTGCTGATCCTCATCACCGCCTTCGCCTCCGTGTTCACCGGCCTGCTCGGCGGCTCGCGGGTGCCCTTCGACGCGGCCCACGACGGCGTGTTCTTCAAGTCCTTCGGCAGGCTGCACCAGAAGCACCACTTCCCGATCCTCGGCCTGCTCGCCATGGGCCTGGTGACCACGGCCGGGTTCCTGCTCGCCCGGCACGTCGGCTCCTCCGCCGCGCACCCGCCGCTGGCCATCCTGATCACGCTGCTCACCACCGTGATGGTGATCATCCAGTCCTTCTCCCAGATCGCCGCGGTGATCGTGCTGCGCAGGCGGCAGCCGAACCTCAAGCGGCCTTACCACATGTTCCTCTACCCGGTGCCGCTGATCGTCGCGGGTATCGGATGGGCGGTCATCTACGGTTACGCCGACAAGGCGAATCCGGGCGTGCATCCCATCGAATGGTCCATCGGTTGGGTGGCCCTCGGCGTCATCGCGTACCTCCTTTGGTCCAAGGCCGAGAAGACCTGGCCCTTCGGCCCCAAGCTGATCCGCGAGGAGTACGCGGACGGCGTCGAGTCCGTCGAATTGGAAACCCTCTGATATGAGTTCGGCGGTCGGCGTGATCGGCGTGGACGTCGGCGGCACCAAGATCGAGGTCGCACTCGCCGACGTGCAAGGGCTCGTACTTGTCCGGGAGTGACTGGAAACGCGCGCCGAACTCGGCCCCGACCAGGCGATTGCGTCGTACTGCGGAGGCCGTGCGCCGACTGGAGAAGGTCGCGTGCGGCGAGCACGGGGCCGTGGTCGGCGCGTGGGCCGCGGTCTGTCCCGGCGGTGATTCGGGACGACCACATCCAGCTCACGCCCAACCTGCCGGGCTGGGAGCGGCTGGCGATCTCCCGCCGGCTCGCCGAGGAGTTCGGGGTCCCGGAGGTCCGGGTGGCCAATGACGTGCGCGCCGGAGCCCTGGCCGAGGTGCGTTCGGCGCCTTGCGGGGCATCGACACCGGCGTGTACGTCAGTCTGGGTACTGGTACTCGTCGTCGCGCTGACGGGCGGTGGCAGGGTGTTGAGCGGGGCGCACCAGGCTGCGGGCGAGATCGCTTACATGAATCCGGGCACGGCGCCGATCGGCGCGGTTGCCGCCGGTCACGCGCCGCTGGAGGAGCTCGTCGGCGCGGCGGGCCTTGACCCTTGACCGTCCTCGGCACGGAAGTGACGAGCGAACAGCTGTTCCGGCGCACGGACGAGCCCGCGCGGCTGCTCGTGCGCCGGACGCTCGAGGCGTTGGCTCGAGCCCTGGCGAATCTCGCGGTTTTCGTGGACCCGGACCGGATCGTGCTCGGCGGCGGCATGATGTCCGCCGCCGACACGATCCTGCCGACGCTCACCGAACTGATCGCCTCGGCCACGCCCTTCCCGCCCGAACTGCGCGCGGCCCGCTTCCTCAGCGACGCCTCGCTGCACGGGGCGATCGCGCTGGCCGTGGAAAGCCTCGGCGCGGACCCGGACTAGACCGATGCAGTGCTGAAGTCGAGCACGGTCGTCGAGCGGTAGACCTCGCCGGGCCGCAGCACCGTGGAGGGGAACTCGGGCCGGTTCGGCGAGTCCGGGTAGTGCTGCGTCTCCAGCGCGACGCCGCCGTACTGCGGGTACGCCGCGCCGCCGGTGCCGACCAGCGAGCCGTCGAGGTGCGAGCAGATGTAGACCTGCACGCCCGGCTCGGTCGTCTCCATGTGCATCGTCCGGCCGCTGCGCGGATCCCTCAGCGACACGACGTTGCGCGGCTCGGCCGTGCGTGCGCCGGTCAGCAGGTAGCAGTGGTCGTAGCCGTTGGTGAGCACGAGTTGCGGGTGCGG
>Ga0185299_10008556_pt1 | contig 10049 bp, 14 predicted proteins | sample PaiPotPPA55metaG_FD_128002 | JGI IMG/M metagenome (GOLD analysis project Ga0185299, IMG submission 128002) | Iron sulfur acid spring bacterial and archeal communities from Banff, Canada, to study Microbial Dark Matter (Phase II) - Paint Pots PPA... ...
TCTTCGGACTCGCAATAAACGCTCAACCGGCCGGAGTCTGATTAGCGAGTTTCACTACCACTGTACCAATTCGACCCGGCGGTTCTTGGCGCGTCCCTCTTCTGCGTCATTGGATGAGACCGGCGCATAGACTCCACAGCCGAATGCATCCAGACGGTTTGCAGTTATACCGTACTTGCTAGTGAGTTCTCCTATGATGCTAGTTGCACGCCGCAGGCTTAAATTAAGGTTGTATTCTGGCTTTCCCTGATTATCTGTGTGCCCCACCACGTGCACACGCAAGGAGGGTTCGCCCTTCAAAAGTTTTGCGACTTCGGCCAGAGTCGCCTGCGATTCAGGTTTGACCACGTCCTTTTCTGAATCGAAATAGAGACCATACAGCGCTACTTTACCTGAATCGTGAATAGCTTGTTTCATCTCGTCTGCATTCACGAATGTCATTTTCTTTTCCATCGCGTCCGTCGATACAACCACCAGTTGTGCGAGCGCCCGGCCTTTGACAACCCTTCCTTCCAAGCGTTCTGGAATAACGCCATCCTTGTAGGCGGTGACGAAAACTAGGTAGTAGCTCGAGTTGGCATCTCGACTCTTGCCGACCAAGAGGCGCTCGTCTTCCTCGTCATACGCAAGGATTTGAGAGAGATCAGAGTCAGTAGCAACCTGGTGGAACGTAGGGCCAAACCAGCCAGGTTGACCGGCATCCTTCTCGTATTGGACCTCGATGCCGAGGCGCTGAAACTCCTGCTTATAGTTTCGGAATAGTTCGGCAGGTGACCGGCCTGCTGGAGCGAGGTACGTGTAATAGCTAACCTGGCCCTCAGTGGCCTTGCTTTTTTCGTACGCAGGAGGATTTTGGTTCGTGGGCGGGCCAAGGGGCAACAAATACTCATCAAACCGCGGTGCGCGATATCCGATCAGTTCACTTCCTTCGTAACGCTTCATTGCTGCAGGGTCTTTGGAGCTTGGCACGTCCTGCGCAGCACTTGTGAGAAGTGGAAAAGTCCAAAAGAGGCAAACTACAAGAAGATACATCAACGTTGCGCCCGACACCTGTCCGGGTTTATTGCCTCCTAAACCGTGACCTCCGTGTTTCACCAATTCAATTAGGGTATTCATCTCAGGCACACTCCTTGGGAATGATGAAGGTCAAGCATCGGTGAGCCGCACGTTTTAGGCTGGAGATGACGACGTCCTTCATCGGCTATTTCCCTAGCGTAGCAAGAAGACGACGCCGAGAACGAGAACTGCAACTCCATGGGAGAAACGGTTCTGCGTCAAGCACGTGCTTGCTTAGGCTGCGAGCTACGGATGAGCTGAATCGGGACGGAGAACCGACTGGACTACTGTTTGTCGTACACAACAACGTTGTTTACGTCACGGCCCTGGGCATCCTTACCCTTGAATGTCGAGGTTCTGGTTTTTCCGTCCGTGGAGACCTTCGATGTCACGGTCATCACAACCTGGTCGCCTTTCTTTATAGTGGCCTGGATCGTGTTAGCACCGATGCGCTTCACCGAAACGGTGTCGCCATAAGGCATGCCTGTGACAGGATAGTCCTTGCCATCGAATTTGGCATCGTACTGGACGTGAGTCGGGTTTCCGTCGCCATCGGTTCCTTCAGCATCGATTTTCACGCCGCTCTCGTCGGAATCAACCTTTAGAATCACATTCTTCGCCGCTGGCCCCGGACTGTACTTCGATTTTGCCGGGTTCATCTTCCAAGTCCCAGAATGCTGGTCGGCAGCCACAGCCGCACCACTCAGAGCGAGAGCCACAAGCAGCACTGTCGCGGTGCAAATGACAAACCCATTGAGACGCATAAACCTAACCTCCGTAGTAGGAATTGGGCGGGGTAAATGTTGTAGACGTTATCTACGGAAATTCGCCGAAAGTCCAGAGGATTCTTATAGATTGGACGACGCCGTAGAGAAAAAAGGTCACAACTGGTATTGCACGGTGGTGACCGAAAAACATCTTTAGGTAACGAATGAAGACCAATGCTGGCGAGAAAATCAGAACCTGAGGACCGGACCAAACATGATCCGAAGGTTGTTGTGCGCGCCGTTGTTATAGTAGATGTCGTCGCCGACGTTCGAGCCGTAACCCTCCGTTTCCTCGAAGGATTGCTCGAGGTCCACGTCAGTTCCGCGGAGGCTGTCAGCGCCCTAGCGCCTGTCCCGGGCGGTCCTACCTCCCGCCAGGTTGGCAAAACTCCACCTCGTCAATTTAGCCGTGCGCGCGGACCCCGGGTCAAAGAATGCTCACCATTAAGCAAAAATTCCAATCAAGTTGGTCGAATCTTCCGCATTGAGGGTTCTTCCTAAGATGTTAGGTTAACCACCGAACAGTACTTCTTGAATGTTCGTCACGTTTCCGCGCTATGTAAATTCGACATCCTTCTGCTTGAAGTTCGGACCTGATGAAACCGACCAATCGGCCTGAACAAGGCATTGCGTCCCCAATTCGCGTCCTCTTCTTCGATCATACCGCCGCATTGGGCGGCGGCGAGATTGCGCTCTTGAATCTTGTCAGGCATCTGGATCCCGCTAAGATGAAGCCGATAGTGTTGTTAGCCACTGACGGCCCCACTCATTTCCCTAACGGCTCACCATGCTTTGTGGCTGCCAGGGCGAAATGCAACTTCCGTGCGTCGAAATCGATCATGGTTAGGGGGAAACAGGGAAAAATAGAGGGAAAAACACGGGCTCGCGGACTCTATCCCAAGCCAAAATTTTAGAAAGCTCCTTCTATTCAATTACTTACAGACAGAGCGACACAACGAGAGGCAATATTCGTGAGTAATACCAAGATACGAACAGCGAAATTGTTAAATTACGGTCTCCACCTCTTGCCGAGTTGGCTTAAACTAGCGCGAGGTACTTTAGGCCGCCTCATAAAGGCTGGTCGCGACGACTTCCCAGAGTGGCTGCGAGGATGGACTGGTAGAAAGGGCGGCTGGCGCAACCGATTCCTGGCGGGTCGCGAAGACGATACCGGTCTTAGGGGAGTTTATTATGCCGATCGATAGTCCCAAAAAAAGAGGGCGGCCGCTGAAGAATCGTGCGAAAGACTCACGGGAACTCGCACGGACGGTAATAGTCATCGATGCGTTCCACACAGCCCGTAAGCAGGGTCAGAAGCATACATCAGCCATTCAAGATACAGTTGACTTCGTGAGGCAACACTACCCCGATGTGCCGATCTCACCGACCGTCGTGAGGCGTATTTTGGCGCAACTACAGCCCGCGGATAGCGAGATATCGCTCATAGTGGAGTCTTCAACTCCCTCAGACGACGATGTAGCGAGGCGCCTTCGCCTCCGGGAGCAGATCCCGGGATTCGGCGGAAACAGTTCCGCGACGAATTCAAGTGATCGGCGATCCAAGAAAACTTTCAAGCTCCGCTTCGGTAAACGGCCGCACTACTCCCGACACAACGCGAAAGTTTCGCCCATATAGCTCTAGTACTTCCGCTGCATTCCATGTTTAGCGCTGGATTTTTTGGACAGTGAATTGAGTGTATTCATGCGGCGGCTCCGAGTGCAAGGAGCTGCTGGCGAGCTTGGGCGGGCGTGAGATAACCCAAGCGCTGGACGATCCAGTGCTGGTTGTAACGCTCGCGAAATTCCGCCAGCGCGCATCGCAGTTCCTCGATGTTCTGGAACACCCTGACCCACAGCAACTGCTCCTTCAGCGTGCGAATGAACCGTTCCACACAGCCGTTGCATTCCGGTTGTCGCACGAACGACGGCGAAGACTCCATGCCCAGAAATGCGATTTCGGCTTGGTAGTCGTTGCTCATGTACTGACTGCCGTGATCGTGCCGGTTGTGGATGCCCGTCGCTGCGCCGGCGCGGAAGCCGCCGCAGTAGTCGCGCACTCCCTGTCGCAGCGGTTCCAGCGCTTCGAACCGCGTGGCTCTCTTGGCCGCGTGCAGGCCCACGCATTCCGTAGTGCAGTGATCCACGGCCACGAACACCGTCACTTGGCCGTCTTCGACGGTGGCCGTCAGGGTGTGGTCGCTGGCCCAGACTCCGTTGGGCCGCATCGTGACGATCGTGCCGGTGTGCGCATTCTCGGGCTTCGGGAACGTGCGCGACCGCGCCAACAACTGTGCTTCGCGCATCAGCCGCAGCACCCGCGCCTTCGATGTACGCACTTGCTGGAAGCGCAGCCGCGCCCACACTTTGCGATGCCCCTCGCCGTAAAACGGGGAGGCCGCCAGCACTTCGCGGATTTTCTCAAGCAACACCGCGTCGCTCCAAGCCGTCTTCGGCCCGCGACGCCCCAGCACTCGCCCTGGGGGCGCGGCGATTTCTCGCTGATAGTAAAAGCTGGAACGCGCCATCTCCCATTCGCGCGTCACACGCACCACGCCGTAACGTCGTCCCGAGAAGGGCGAAGCAGCGCGGCTCATGGCTTCGGCCTCCGCCAGACCAAAGGGCGTCCGGCCTCCATGCGGTGAATCTTTTCCCGCAGCAGTTCGTTGCTCATGCTTAGATCGGCGACCAACGATTTCAGCCGCTGCGTCTCTTCGTTGTCGACATCGGCTTCCCGCGCTTTCAGGTTGGCCGCGCCGCCCTCCAGGAACTGCTCCCGCCAGCCAGACAGCGTTGCAGCGGTCACACCCAGTTCGCGCGAAAGGGTTTCGAGATCTTCTCCGCGCAGCAGCCGCAGCACCGCTGCAAACTTGCGCTTCGCTGACCAGCGGCCCCGGCCGTCACGCTGCTCTTCGGGAACCCCTGCGGTCGCCCTCCGGGCTCCCTCCGTGGCTCCCGAAGCCGGTTCTCTCTCCTTGCTCATGCACACCTCCTCGTGATCTCTGACTCATTTTCATCACAATTCGGTGTCCAAGAAAACCCTAGGGCGCGGGATCCGCTGCATTCCAAGACCCAATTATTTGGACCTAATTACCTCTAGGGCCGGGAAGAAAATCCGGTTTAGTGTGAGGTGTGTGCTTTGTTGCTGCAGCGACACCAATAAAGCTGAACAACTCAGCATGGATGGCTCCGCAAAGGACCAGTTCCTGCGAACAAAACCATAGCCGCCGTCTTTTTGAAGCTGATGCGTCTAGAATTTGGCAGAAAGGAAAAGAGCCGAATGGGCAGAAATTCAAGAACCGAGACCACAGAGAAATTGGCCGCGGTCAGCCGAAGACTGGCAATTGAGTATAGGCACGTAGCAGACCTTAAGCCCTTCCCGGGGAATTCCCGGAAACACGACAAAAAACAAGTCCGGCAGCTCGCGAAGAGCATTGAGGTCTTTGGGTTCAACGTTCCGCTATTGATTAACGCTCACAGCCAAGTAATGGCCGGGCATGGGCGCCTTCTGGCATGCAAACTCTTGGGCATCACCGAAGTCCCCACCATCGGCCTGGAACATCTGACCGAGGCCCAAGCACGCGCGTTCACCATTGCCGACAACCGGCTAAATGAGAAATCCCAATGGGATCAGCAACTCCTTGGCGAGCAGCTCAAAATTCTTTCAGAGAACGACTTAGACTTCAACGTGGAGGTTACCGGTTTTGAGTTGGGAGAAATAGATTTATTCATCTCAAATCTAACCCCGTCCAGCGAGGGAGTTCCGAACAGCGATGAGGTCTTTCCCAATTTTGAAGGCCGTCCTGTGGTCACGCGAGCAGGGGACTGCTGGACTCTAGGGCGCCATCGGTTGTACTGCGGTGACGCTCAAAGCTCCTCTGCATACGCCACCTTGATGCAAGGGCAACGTGCGGAGATGGTTTTTGTAATGCCGCCCTGCAACGGTCCGGCCACGAAATTCGGGACAGCTTTTGATGAGGTGAGTGGGTCTCGCTCCGCTGATTTCTTGAGGACAGTATTGACGCATCTGGCGACCAACAGTGTTGATGGAGCATTGAATTTCGTCTGCATCGATTGGCGATACTCGGCAGAATTACTGGCGGCCGCGAAGTCCATCTACACCGAATTCAAGAACCTGTGCGTTTGGGTGAAAGAGACTGCCGGGAAGGGCTCGCTCTACTGCAACCAGCATGAATTAGTGTTCGTTTTTAAGGTTGGCAAAAAACCGCATGGCAACAACGTTAGGGTCGGACGGTATGGCCGGTATCGTACGGACGTCTGGAGCTGCCGGCCGGCGAAATCCTCATCTCGTCGTCGCGGAGAAGAAGATTTCCCCGAGGTGCATGAAAAAAGGAAGCCATTAGACATGGTAGCCGATGCAATCTTAGACTGCACTGCGAGGGAACAGATTGTTCTTGATCCATTTCTAGGCGGTGGCACGACACTCATCGCCACCGAGCGTACCGGCCGCGTCTGCTACGGCATGGAGCTTGACCCGCACTACGTCGATATAACCGTGCGTCGCTGGCAGTCATACACGGGACGCATCGCACGGGAATCGACCGGGCGATCGTTCGATGACATCGAGAAAGAGCTCCATCGCTGAACGGAAAAGAGTGGACTGAAGTTGGATACTAAGGGATTTAGTGTTGGAGTCGCGGCAAAACTATCTGAATAGGTCGAAACGAGAAGCATGATGAACAAACCTGACAAGAAGCCGATTTCTGAGTACGAAGTGGGTTTTAAAAAGCCCCCAACCAAAACCCGTTTCCAGAAGGGTCATTCCGGAAATCCGGGCGGGAGACCACGTGGTAGTGTGAATTGGCAGACCGAATTGTGTCGGGCCTTAAAAGAGCAAGTAACCGTTATCGAGAACGGGAAACGAAAATCTGTATCTAAGATACGGGCTGCTATGACGCAAGTAGCGAACAAGGCCGCGGGAGGTGATCTAAAGGCCGTTAAGCTAGTCACCGATCTCCAACCGCTAATCGAGAACGACGAGAAGTATCCGGGTGCGCCTCGGATGTCGATTGTAGAGGTGGTATACGCGCCACTGCCTGAGAAGAATCCTATAGATCTTAAAACAATCGCTCCTGATGAGGAACAGTGATGTTCACATAGGTAAATCCCCCGGGGGCGCTCGGCGGCGCACTGCATCGTTCGCACGATGCCCAACCTGCGGAGTCGGTAACCAGGGCAGGGCGGAATCTGAGGGTGGATGGCCGGTACGATGACCTTGGCGGTCAATGCGCTTGGGTTGGTGGGATTTTGGGCGATGGGAGGAACTTTGCGGCTTGCAGAATATTCTTTACGAAAGCGGGATTTACTATCGCGGCGCCTAGGAGCGTGCCTACCGTGTTGGTGATGATGTCCGTCGTGCCGGAGACTCTGCGGGGGATGTAAGCTTGCAGGACTTCGATGGTGAAGCTCAATAGGGCACCAAAGAGTGTGGCGCAGACGATTGCTCGGGAACGAGAGCGCGCCCGTGAGAAATAGACGCAGAGAATGACGCCAAGCGGAATGAAGCCGGCAATGTTCAGCAGGACATCGTTGACATAGAGGCGAGTCGGATCGAACTCCTTGACGGCGGATTTGAGCATAGCTTTGTGAGGGATATTGAAGCTTGCGGCGATTTCTAGAGTTGGGCCGGAGGCTACATCGCTGTGGATTTCGCGGCCAGCGCGTTCGGTAAACCGATAGCGGGCAATGGCCCCGTCCGCGTCAGAAGGATTCGTGATCTGAGTGGCGGACCACTCGGCGTAGTGGCTCGCAACTTCCGCGGGCGTTAGTTCCTTTGCGTAGATGGCCAGGCCGCGAATGTCGCCTAGCCATGGTCTGTAGTCGGCTGGGGAGGTACCGAGGACGATCTGGCCGGCGAGTTCGTTCGGGGAGATTGTGAATCTGGGAAATGACTGGGGATGCGTGGCGTTGCGGTAGACGACACTGCCATTGGGGCTGGAGGTAATCGTCAGCAGCACGAGCTTTCCGGTTTGGAAGGCGTGGTCCACGTCGAATTTGGTTTGTTTTACTTTTCCCTGACTATCTGTCGAGTCGTGCGTGACCAGCAGGCCGTCGGTCCATTGGCGAACTAATAGGTGGGTTGGATCGTCGGGGATGTAAAAGCCCAGGATGGTGTCGGAGACGCCGACGTTTGCCGGGCGGACGAGTAGTTCGATGCTGCAGGACTTTTGGGTGAACGTTGGGTGGGGCAATTGCAATGGCGATTTGCTTACGACTACGCCTGCGCGGTCGAAGCGGAGTCCGTTGGCGTCTTCGAGCCACATTACTTTGTTGGTTGGCCAGGGGTTGAAGGGCCAAAGCGTACCGACGAGAACGGCAATGATGGCGATCAAGCAAAGTAGGCCGATGCGGTCGTTTTCGATGGAGTGCGGCGGTTTTTCGTTCAAGATCGCCCCAGAGAGTCGACGCCTATTCTACGACGTTGCGGAATTAGATAAGAAATCCGAGCAGCGACGAACTGTGTGTGGCCGGTGATTCTTGCTGGGCGGAGTGCTCAATCAGGTTGAAAACTCCGAAGTGCAGAGCGGCTATTACTATGTCCATTCCGAACACAAATAAGTGCCAGGACGCGTTTTGTCGTAGAAGGTCCGAACCGTCCCCATAGGATACCTCATGTTTGTTGCCAATCGATTGCGAGTAGTTCGAGCAGGGTAGTGCCGTGCTGCCCTCGGGTGGCATTTAGGGCGAGCTGCAGTTCCCTGCGTCGAAATCGATCATGGCCACGGCGACTTCAGCCGGGTGTCCTTGCGGATGAGTGTCACCGGTTCGATGCCGTCGAGGCGAGGCATGTCGATGTCCGTAACCACTAGATCGTAGTGGCCGGTGCGCTCCGCGCCGCTGCCGCAGGGAATGTCGCGCGGACGCTGGCCGAGAATTATATTTTAGGGATACAAATTCTAGTTGGAGACTTGCTTCTTTGGCCGTGAAAGAAAGGGTCGCAGAAAGCTGAAACCCTTTTTCCTGTAACCCTCGGTTCCGGCTCGGAGAAAGGCTTCGCAGATTTGAGCCACACTGCGACCTTCGGATGAAGCGACCTCTTCGAGCTGATTCTTCAAATCTAATGGAATTCGGAAAGTAAACTGGGAATCTTTTTTCATTTCGGGGCAGATTCTACCATGACTACCTCGCAGTTTCCTGCGGTCAGCGGGTCTTGACATATGCAGTGCAATGCATTACACTGCACTGCATTGCAGTTAAATGTCGCTGATTGGAGATTGTCATGAGAAAACCTTTCCTTGGCTGGCGCGCTAACGCTCGGCGTGCCCGGTCTATTTGGGGCCAACTGCCGGTAGCGGCGTTAGAAGCGTTGAGAGAACTGACCAGTAGGCTTGCCGTGTCTGTTTCGGCCGGAGATCTGCAATTCTTGGAAAATCGTTGGTACGTCACGCACTCGGGCCTGCTACGGATAGCTCAACGGCGACGCTGCTTGGGAATTCGGACCGTTCTGCAGGAGCGACAGTCCGATCCAGTTGCGGGTCGATGGGTCTTCAAGGCCACCGTCTACAAAACCCGTGGGTCACGTGGCTTTGGTGGCTACGGCGACGCTGATCCCACGAACGTTTCTCCATTGGTCCGTGGCGCCGAGATGCGTGTTGCCGAAACTCGAGCAGTCAATCGAGCACTGCGGAAGGCGTACGGGATCGGGATCTGCTCCGTTGAGGAGCTCGGTTCGTTTTCTGCGCCGTCACAGCCTTCTTTTGATGCGGCGAGATCCAAGAGCCCTCATGCTTCAAACGGCTCAAACAACGGCCATCCACGCTTGCGAGACCAACTTTGTCTTCTAATCCGGCAGAACAACCTCGATCCGACTCTCGTCAAGGCATATGCAGCAGACTTTTGCGGAACACAAGCCCTCAGTGGTGCCAGCCGCGAGTTGGTCGAATCGTTCATTTCGCATCTGGCGGTATCCGCCAAAGAAAATCGCGATGCTCTGATCTGCAAACTCAACTCCTATTCCAAACCTCAGGAGGCCAGGCCATGAGACGACACATTCCTGGCCTCCATTCGGGTCAGCAGGATCCTGAGAACGATCTTGATGGATTGTTTCTTGTGCAGATAAAAGGGGCGGCCTATCGCTGGCATCGGCAGAAGTCCTATCTAGAAATACGATTCATCATCCTGGAACCGGAGTCCTCAGGGTCACGCACCTTCTCTGGGCGACTGTATTCCACCGACCGGGCGCTTTGGAAACTGAATTGGTTTCTTCGCG
>Ga0185299_10008560_pt1 | contig 10046 bp, 11 predicted proteins | sample PaiPotPPA55metaG_FD_128002 | JGI IMG/M metagenome (GOLD analysis project Ga0185299, IMG submission 128002) | Iron sulfur acid spring bacterial and archeal communities from Banff, Canada, to study Microbial Dark Matter (Phase II) - Paint Pots PPA... ...
GAACCTGCCGGGGGTGCAACAGGCGGCAGTGTTCGTGGATGCTGAATATGACATTCGCCTGTTGCACCCCCGACAGAACCCTGGTAGGGCTACGCCTGCCAGGCGAGGAGAGCGACCCAACCTCAGAGGGAAATATTTACGCTACGCTGTGCCACGGTCGCACCGGCCCGACTTGCAATGTCAAATTTAACATCCACTCGAATCGCTATCCCGACTACCTTCCAATCTACCAGGACCCACTGACAGAAAAGATAGTCTCGACGGGATATCTCGGGAACTCCAGGCGCGGCCGGTTCGTTCTCATAATAGCTGAACAATTCGAGAGTGAAATTTCGCATCCAAGCGAGTCGGTGCTGATGGTGGTGAGGTCGGTCGATGTTAAATTCCCCCGCGAACGCCATCCGAGACCCACCCGTGAATGCGGAATTTAACAGCGGAGATCGGGCGGCGGGACTGAGCCCGAGCGTAGCGTAAATATTTCTCTCTGAGGTTGGGTCGCTCTCCTCGCCTGGCAGGCGTAGCCCTACCAGGGTTCTGTCGGGGGTGCAACAGGCGAATGTCATATTCAGCATCCACGAACACTGCCGCCTGTTGCGCCCCCGGCAGGTTCCTGGTCGCCTCCGGTGCCAGGCGAGGAGAGCGACCCAACCGGCGACAGCCACCACGATTGAAACCCCACCACGCGCCAACCCCGACCGGACCGACACCCCCCGATGCTCTCTGAGTCGGCCCGCCGGAGGCGCCGTTGACGTTGACCTGCCTCACCACGAACACGACGCAGGGAGCCGACGCCACGTCAGACACAGGCCACAGTGCGCGTGGAGGACGACCGGAGGGAGGACGACTCCGAAGCGCCCGAGGAGCGCAGCGACGTGGGCCTCCCACCGACCGAACGCCACCACCAGCGCCAGCGTGCCCGTACGAGGTCCGGCGCGAAGCGCAGCGCAGCACCGGAACGTAGGAAGGCCAACCACCAACCACAAACCGACAACCACGCCAGCCAGTAAGAGCGTGCGGTTGCCAAGGCTTCTTACGCGGGTGGACGAACCTGGTGACTTATTCTTCAGGGTTTTGATCTCGTAGGGCTGCGCTGCGGTCGGCCGCGTCCGCCTCGAGAATGCGGGTGAGGAGTTCGGTGAGCCGGCCGAGGTCTTCGGCCGGGAGGCTGCTCATCGCCGCGGGCGGGCGCAGCAGGATGGCGTCGGCGGTCGCGAGGGCGTCGTGCCCGGCGGCCGTGAGCGTGACCAGCTTGCGGCGCTTGTCATCGGGGTGCGGACGGCGTTCGACGAGGCCGTGGGCTTCCAGCTTGTCGACGATCAGGGTCGCGTAGGGGGCGTCGACGCCGTTGGCCTCGGCGAGCTGGCCGAGGGTCGCCGGTCCGCCGCGAAGCTGGAGGAGGACCTTCGCCCGGCCGCCGCCGAGGCGGAATCCGAGCGCCTCGGCGAGCTCGCGGTGGCGGTTGTGAGCCTCGACGAACCGCCGCATGAGGGTCCAGGCCCGCTGGTCGGGATCGGGTACTGCGTTCACCACGCCACTGTACGGCCAAGGAAGTCAACGTAGTGCAGACCAGGGCTGTCCTTGAGGGAGTCGAGCGTCTTGACGACGTTCGGGATGCTGTCGTCGATGCCGAACGTGGCGTCCGGGCCGCCCATGTCGGTGCGTACCCAGCCGGGAGCCATCAGGACCAGGGCCCGGTCCTCGCCGACGTGCCGTGCCGCGTAGCTGCGCATGAACGTGTTGAGGGCGGCCTTGCTGCCGCGGTAGACCTCGTGGCCGCCGCGCTCGTTGTTGGCCACGCTGCCCTGCCCCGAGGACATCACGCCGATGGTGCCCGCGGGCTCGACGTGGTCCTGGAGGGCCTCGATGACGCGCAGCGGGCTGAGCGCGTTGGTGACCATGACCCGGACGAACTCGTCGGTCAAGGTCTCCGCGACCGTGCCGTCGGGCTCGTTGGTGACGCCGGCGTTGACGAAGAGCAGGTCGAACATCCGGTCCGCCAGACGCTCGTTCAGCGCGGCGATCTGCTCGGGCTCGGTGACGTCGATGGTCTCGATCTCGATCCGCCCGGCGAAGGTGTCGGCGAGGTCGTGCAGCGGGGTGCGGCTCGAACCGCGCACGGTGGCCACGATCTGCCAGCCGCCTTGTGCCCACTCGTTGGCCAGCGCGAGGCCCAGTCCGCGGGACGCGCCGATCAGCAGGACTCGCTTGCCCGAATTAGTTGTAGTCATAGCAACTATTGTGGGATGTATAACTAAGTTCGTCAAGCCGGGGGCAAGTCTTGACCTGGAGCCCACTCCAGGTGGCACGCTCGGGGCATGAGCACTGCGACGACCTACTCCCCCGCGCAGGCCGTGGAGCTGACGGGGTTTAGCCTGGACACGCTGCGTTACTACGAGCGGATCGGGCTGCTCGAACCCGTCCACCGCGCGGCCGGCGGCCATCGCCGCTATACGGAGGACGACCTCGAGTGGCTCGACATCCTGCGCTGCCTGCGCGGCACCGGAATGCCGATCGCGCAGATGAAGCAGTTCGCCGACCAGGTCAGGGAGGGCGAGCACACGTACGCCGACCGGCTGGCGCTGCTGGAGGCGCACGACCGGACCGTGGCCGCGCAGATGGCCGTGCTGGCCGAGCAGCGCGGCAAGGTGCAGGCGAAGATCTCCTACTACCGCGGCGCGCTGGCCGAACGCGCCGCGGACGAATAGTGCGGCCCGGTAGCGCGGCCTAGCGGCGCTTCTGCCTGCCCTCGAGCGCCTCGACGTAGTCCTTGGCCTCCTTGAGCCCGACGCCGGTGACCTCGCGGTAGATCTTGATCGCGCTGATCGTCCGGCCGCTCTGCAGCGCGATGTGGAAGGACGGGGGCAGCCGGGGGTCGATGGTCGTCTGAGGCTGCCCCGGGACGGAGTCCTGCGGCTCGCCCGGCACGTGCGGCGGCGGCAGGAACGAGGCGGGCGGCACGAACTCCTCCTGCCCGGTGAGGCCGAGGTGCTGGTGGAGCAGGGCGACTTGTTGTTCGAGCCGTGCTATTCGCTGTTCGGTCTCAAAGTCCATAAGCCGATCGTAGGGACGCGGCGGCTCGCCCGCAGCTCACATTGAATGACGAGTTACCGTCACGCATCGGTCCTCGGGTAGAGCAGCGCGGGGACGCCGGAGAGCGTTTCCAGCAGTTGGCCGAGATCGGCGTCCAAGCGGTCGCGTGCGACGGCGGAGAGCCGGGCTACAGGGGTCCAGGAGCCGTCCACGCGCTCGGCGGCCAGATCGTCCTGGAGCGTGGTCAGGCCTTGTCGGGCGGACGTGGCCAGCTGGGGATCGGCGTGCTGGATCAGCGGCGTCAGGATGCTGAGCAGTTCCTCAGTACCCTGCGTATTCGCGTAGATCGTGGCCAACGTCGCTCCGCTGCCGTAGTCGGCGATGCCGGTCAGCTGGAGCTGGAGTGCGTTCTCCAGGATCTCGTGCGTACGCAGCGGCAGGTCACCCGGGTCGACCTCCTCGCTTGGGAAGTCCTGCTGCAACCCGGCCGCGCTCGCCGCGAGCCCCTTCGTCAGGGCCCTCACCTTAGACAGCGGCTCCGCGTGCCAGAGCGCGTATTCGACGGCGAAGAAGCCCGTCCAGCTGCCGTCCTGGACGCCGTCGGGCAGGCCGTTCGCCATGCCGTCGATGGCGCCGTCAAAGTCGCCGAACGCGTTGTACGCCGCGCCCAGCCGCTCGTAGTCGAGGTGCGCGGTCAGCCACGCCTGCTTCGCCGCGGCCACGTTTCCGGCCGCGACGTCCGCGTCCAGCGTGCGGCAGTCGGCGACGAGCGTCGGGAGCCGGGACTCGACCCACGCGCTGTACGCGCGGACCGGAGCCTGCAGGGCGAGGTCGGGCATCGCGACGTATCCGGGCACTGCTTCGTCGGTCGTGCCGGTCACGCGGATGGGTGCGGACGTGCCGATCTTGCCGTTGCCGAAGACGCAGCGGACGGCGTAGTCGCCGGCTCCGAGCTCCGTCGAGAGCGGCAGCGTGGCATGCGGCGCGAGCTCCTGGATCTCGGCGTACACGTCGCCGCCGGTCGTCGCGATCACGTATACGTCCACGAAGTCGCGGGAGTCGTCCGTCACCTGGAAGGTCACCGCGCCCGCGGCGAGCGTGCTCGGCGGCGCGCCGCAGACACCCGGCGCCTCGGCCAGGTCGAGGGGATTCCGGCTACGCGGATCGCCCGCGGCGACGGCGATACCCGCCGCCGCCGCGAACACGATCGCCGCAGCCAGCGCGCCCAGCCTGAGGACGAGGCGGGCGCGCATTGGTTTGATATACACGATCGCTCTTACGTTGGTTGTCCGAAGATCTCCGTCCGACCGACTAGTTCCAGATGTCGGTGATCGGGGTTTCGCCGCTGCTGTCGCCGACCTCGCTCAGGCCGTACATCTGCTCAAGCGTCGCCAGCACGTTGTAGTGGTCGATGTTGTCGTCGTACTGGCCCTGAGCGACGTCCTGGCCGTAGAAGATCGTGGGGATCTGGTTGTTCTCGGTGTAGTCGTCCTCGTCCCAGGTGACGATCAGCAGGCTGTCATGCGTGGTGGCCCAGGTCGCGTACGCCGACAGGTTCGTGTTGAGCCACGTGTCGGCCTGCGCGATGGTGCCGTTGTGCATGTCGTCGTCCAGGTTCGGGATGACCCACGAGACGGTCGGCAGGCTCGAGTAGTCCGCGGAGCTGGGGAACGCGCTGAACGGCTGCTGGTCGGCGGACGGGATGTTGCTGAAGTTGACCCAGGGCGAGTGCTTACTCGCGTACAGGCCCGAGGTGCAGGTCGTCGAGCCGGCCTTCGGCAGGCCCTCGGAGTAGCCCTTGAAGGTGTAGCCGGCGGCCAGCAGCTCAGAGCCGAGGTTCGCCGTGGTGCCCTCCTTGAGCGGGCACTCGTCCGAGGTCAGGCCGAAGGTGCTGCCCGCGAACAGGGCGAGGTAGTTCGGGTCGCTCGGGTGCGTCACCGCGTACGACGAGGTCATCAGGGCGCCGTCGTCGGCCAGCGTGTTCATGTAGGGCGCGTCGCCGGTGTCGCCGATGATGTCGGAGAACGAGTGGTTCTCCTCCATCACGACGACGACGTGCGCGTACTGCGGGATGGACGAGGCGGCCAGCTTCGCAGCGGGCGCGGAGGCGGGGTGGCCGCCGGGCAGCAGCGCGAAGGCGGACGCGAGGCCGGCGACGCCGAGCACGGCGGCGGGCCAGGATTTGCGCAGGGTAGGGCGCATGGGTTTCGCTCCGTGGGTGGGAGACGGAAGGGTCGTTACGATGGAGATAATTGCCATCAAAGGTGCCCTCTACTCGTCTGTTACGCGTCAGTAACATGAACAAATCGGATGTGAGGGAGCGTCAGGTATCCGTTTTGGCGCCCCTCCCCCAACCTTCAGGGTTCGAGCAGGCCGATCGCCTGCCTCGTCCGACGCAGCTTCTCCTCCGCCAGTCCACGGGCCTGCGCGGCACCGCCGCGTAGCACGGTCCTGATGTAATTGGGGTGCGCGGAGTAGCTGTCGTAGCGCTTGCGGATGGGAACGATGGTGTCGATGACGGCGTCTGCGACGGCTGCCTTCAGCTCGCCGTAGCGGTCGAAGTGCCCTGACAGCTCGCGCGGGTCGCCGCCGGTGCACGCGGCGAGGATGTCGAGGAGGTTCGATACGCCGGGCTTACGCTCGGGGTCGTAGAGCACTTCGTTGCCCGTGTCCGTGACGGCGCGCATCACCTTGTTCCGCAGGGCTTCCTTATTGTCGAGCAGCAGCAGGACTCCGGCCGTGGACGCGCTGGACTTGCTCATCTTGTCCATGGGGGACGCGAGGTCCTTGAGCCGCGCGGCGATCGGCGGGTTCACGGCACGCGGGACGGTGAAGGTCCGGCCGTAGCGGGAGTTGAAGCGTACTGCGATGTCTCTGGCCAGCTCGACGTGCTGCTTCTGGTCCTGGCCGACCGGAACCTCGTCCGTGTCGTAGAGCAGGATGTCGCCGGCCATCAGGATCGGGTACGTGAGCAGCGACATGCGTACCTGCGCCTGCTTGGCGGACTTCTCCTTAAACTGGATCATCCGCTTGGCCTCGCCGTATCCGGCGACGCATTCGAGCAGGTAGTGCAGTTCGGTGTGCTGCGGCACGTGGGACTGGACGAGGAACAGACAGCGTTTCGGGTCGGCGCCGGCGGCGAGCAGCAGTCGGGCGAACTCGAGAGTCCGCCTGCGTACGGTTGCCGGGTCGTGTTCCAGGGTCAGCGCGTGCAGGTCGGAGATGAAGATGACGGTGCTGTTGGCGGCGTGCTTCTGGGCCTCGACGATCGGGCGGATGGCGCCGATGTAGTTGCCGAGGTGCAGGTCGCCGGAGGGCGTGAAGCCGGTCAGTCGCCGGGCCATGAGGGTGCTCCTTCGTCGCGGGTTGAGCGCGGGGGGTCGTGGGGTGCGGCCGACCCGGGCGGAGCGCTGCGACGCGGGAACGCGAAACGGCCGCCCGGATCGGGGCGGCCGCGGAAGTTCGTGTACGCGGAAGGGTGATGCCGCCCGATCAGGGGCGCCACCAGTTCAGGTGCTGAGCCGTATTCCGCATGAGCCGAGCCTATCACCAGGCTCACTCGGCGGCGCGGGTCCGCACCCGGAATCGCCGCCGCCTGGTGCGCGCGGGGCGCTCCGGCCGCTCGCCGTACTGCCAGCCGAAGGCCAGCGAGCCGCCGACCAGGCCGAGCAGCATGCCGACGAAGAAGCCGCCGAGGTTCGAGGTGAGCCAGGTGCCGAGCGCGGCGAGCACGGAGAGGATCGAGTAGAAGGTGCGGTGTGCGGGGTCGAACACGATCAGCAGGCCGAGCAGCCCGAGCACGATGGGGACGAGGTACCCGGCGAGCCCGTAGAGCCCGAAGTGCACGAGGATGCCGAACGGCGCCTGGTAGGTGGTCAGGATCTCGGCGGCGCCGAGCAGCACGATCAGCCCGCCCCAGAAGGGTCGGCTGCGCCGCCAGGACCGGAAGGCCAGGATGGCGCGATCCAGACGGGACAGACGGGAGGGCGGCGGTGGCGACGCGGGGGTGAGCGGCGCCGTGGTCTCGGATTCGGGCTCTGACTCGGATTCGGGTTCGGGTTCCGACTCCGGTTCTGGTACCGGTTCCGCGGCGGCGCTCTCCGTGGGCTCGACGGGCTCGGTCATCAGCAGCCGTTGTTCGAGAAGCTCATGCTCAGGCCCGGCAGGGTGAAGGTGGACGCGGTGGTCGCCCAGTTCTCCTGCCTCAGGTTCTTGATGTCGATGGTGTCGGCCTGCTGGCCGAAGGTGCCGAGCGGGCCGGAGACGCCCGGAACCTCGGTCAGCGTGCTCGCGTCCTGGTCGACGGCCATGTTGGTGAACGAGGCGTCGCCGGTCAGCTGGTCGGAGTCGACGATCAGGTCGGTGGCGGAGACGGGCGTGCTGCCGGCGCCGGCCCGGATGATCAGGTTGGTGAAGCCGATGCTCACGCTCTGGCACAGGTCGGTCAGCTTCGCCTGCTTGATCGCCGAGACGAACACCAGCATCTGGCCGTTGTCCTGAGCCAGGTTGGGGCTGCCCGGAGCGGTGTAGTCCAGCGCGCCGTACTGCTCGAAACCAGTGCCATGCATGTCGGTCGCGGTGACGGTGAACGGCATGCCGGAGATGGAGAACTGGGCGGCGAGCACGCCCTGCGCGGTGAGGACCACGAGCGCTCCCCCGGCCAGCGTGGCGGGCAGTGCAAGCGCGGCGAAACGGCGGAGCCTGACCCGGCCCGGGCGGCGCGCGGCCTTGGCGTTCTCCTCCGTGGCATTGCTGGCGGTACTCATGGATAAGCTCCCTGATACGCACGACGGTGGGCGGCGGGGCATACCGGAAGTTACCCCCGCGTACACGCCGGGTCAAGAGTATGAGAGCTATGAGAAAACCCGTGAGAGTTGTGACTGATCGTGCTGATCAGGACCACTGCGCACGATTACCGCCCGGGCTTGCCGCTCACGACTGATCGGGAGTCAGGAACAGCGGCATGCAGGGCAGCACGACGCGTGGCCGGGCGTCCTGGTCGACGGCCGGCTGAGGCTGTCCGGCCAGGCCGAAGGGGGCGAGCACGAAGTAGCCGAGCACGGGCAGCAGTTCGGGCAGTTCGTCGACCCGGCCGACCGCGATGCGCTGGTAGATCGACGCGTAGACGCCGCCGATCGCGGTGTCGATCAGGGCCATCCGATCGATGCCGGGCGGCAGCGCGGGCGCGCCGGAGAAGAACGCGCGGAAGCGGTGGAGCAGCTCGCCCTTCTTGCGCCGGGCCTCCGGGCCGACCATCTCGACCTCGACGATCGCGGCGGCGGCGAACGCGGGCGTGCCGGCGAGGACGTCGAGCAGGATCTCGAGGTGGCGCCACACGGCCGGGCGCCACTCCCCGCTCCCGTCGCCGTAAGCGCGTTCGAGCACTTCCAGAAGAAGGTCCGTGCCGTGCGTATAGGCGGCCAGGAAAGCAGCTTCCTTACCGTCGAAGTGCTCATAGAAAGCCGGCCGGGTCACGCCCGCGGCGCGGCAGATCTCGGTCACCGAGGCGTTCGCGTACCCGTGTGACGCGACGGTGCGCACGAGGCCGTCGTAAAGCCGGTCCCGCTGTGTGGCCAGCACGGTCTCCCGGGGCAGCCGACTCGGTCCGCGCTTGATGGCGCGTTCGGGATCGCGCCCGTCCCGCCCGCCCGGCAGCCGCACCGCGCTCGGGGAATCGAGGGCCGGGGTGTCTCCTCCGGCTATCGCAGAGATCATTGACGCCGCCATCGTGAAATCCCTTCCCTTCCCGAGCTTGACATGAAAACCCGTCGGGTTTAAAAACCTCTCAGGCAATGTTACTGGCGGGTTAAGAGCCGAAGCACCGAGCCACCACGGACCGCGCCCACCACGGCGTCAGGACACCTCTCCAGGCCCCAAAACCTCGAACTGCTTCGGATTATGCCGCGTCCCGGGCGTTTTACCAGCCCTTATCCCGACGTCATCCGCCGGCACGCGCCTGATGGTACCCACCGTCGATCAGGGAGTGCGAACAAATATGCGAGCATTGAGAAACCGCGCCGCGGCGAGCGGCGCCGGGGCATTGCTGCTGGCCCTGGCGGTGACCGGACCGGCTTCGGCCGCATCGACATCGAGCTCCGCGCCCACCGGACTGTACTCCGGAATGGGGACCTGCCCGCTCGCCTCGAGCCAATTGCAGGATCCCGACAACGGAGAGGTCGGCTGCACCGTCGCGACCATCGGCGGCGGCTCGCTGACGATCGGCGGCGTCACCGTGCCGCTTACTTCCACGATAACCGCGAAATTCGGCGTCTACTGGCCGCAGAACGGACCGACCGTCACCTTCGCCGACGGGAATACGGCCTCGATCTTCGACACCGCGGCCCCGACCGACGGCGACGAGCTGAGCTCGGCCCCGCTCGACGTGCCGATCCCGGGCCTGACGAACTTCTTCCCGGGCGTCACCAGCGCGATCGTGCAGGTCCAGCTGGCCGGGCCGATCACCGCGTTCACGCCGCTGGCCGACGGCGAGAACTACCCGCTCTTCCAGCTGCCGCTGAAATTCCACCTGCTCAACCTCTTCCTCGGCGGCGACTGCTACGTCGGCTCGGACAGCGACCCGATCCTGCTGCAGCCGACCACCGGCACGACGACGCCGCCCGCCCCGAACACACCGATCACCGGGAACGCGGGCACCGTCTCGCTGAACTCCGACCCCAACGGCTACTCCGACTTCATCGTCGGATTCAGCGGGGCGACGCTGGTGGACAACTCCTTCAGCGTCCCGGCGGCCACCGGCTGCGGACTCGGCGGCAGCCTGGACTGGCTGGTCGACCTGCTGTTCGGCCTCGGCTCCGCGGCCGGGCACAACTCCGCCAGCCTGACCGGCGTGGACACCGACCTCGCCGTGGATTCCTCGATCTCCGACCTGACCGCCGCGATTCAGGCCTCGGAGTAGGCCCTCTCCATCCCCCTGCCTCCATCCCCCTGCCACAACGACGTGAAGGGAATCCGTACCTCCCATGTCCAAGCGCACGCTCGCCTTCGTCGGCGCGGCC
>Ga0185299_10008565_pt1 | contig 10041 bp, 9 predicted proteins | sample PaiPotPPA55metaG_FD_128002 | JGI IMG/M metagenome (GOLD analysis project Ga0185299, IMG submission 128002) | Iron sulfur acid spring bacterial and archeal communities from Banff, Canada, to study Microbial Dark Matter (Phase II) - Paint Pots PPA... ...
CGAGATCTCGAGGAGAGCCACCGTTGCCGAAACGTACTTTTCAACCCCATGTGCGCCGCCGTCATAAAAAGCACGGTTTCCGCGCACGCATGAAGAGCCCGGGTGGACGTAGAGTGCTTGCGCAACGCCGCAAGAAAGGGCGCCACAGTCTCACGCGCGTCTAGCCTGCCGCTGGGATTCCCCCGAGCGTGCCGATTGGTGCGCCGCGTTGAATACGACGCGGTGTATCGAGACGGGCGCCGGAAATCGGGGCGCGAATTCGCAGTTTTTCTACGACCCAATGGCCTCGACGTGAGCCGGTTCGGCTGGAGCATCAAGAAGGCGCTGGGCGGCGCGGTGCGGCGCAACCGAATCAGGCGGCGCATCCGCGAAATCGTAAGGTTGCATCGACAGGAGATTGCCCCGGGATGGGACATTGTGATTCATCCGCGCAGCTCGGTCGCCACGACGAAATTCTTGGCGGCGACGGACGATCTGCTGAAGTTGCTCCCGCGCGCGAATCCGCTGGAATAGCCGCGGCTACAAGAACCGCGGCGAAGTGGTGGTCGCTCGCGTTCGTTCGCTTCTACAAGATTTTTCTTTCTCCGTTTTTTGGCGGCGCTTGCAAATTTTATCCTTCGTGCTCGAATTACGCTTACGAAGCCATCGGGCGGCACGGTGCGCGGCGCGGAATCGTGCTGGCGCTGAAGCGGCTGGGGCGGTGCCGTCCGTTTACGCAGGGCGGATTTGATCCAGTGCCGGACGAAGATTCCGCGATTTCGCACGAGCCGTCGTTGGCGTCTTCGTTTGCTGGCCCGCTACGAACCCGGGACAAAAAGTGAAAGAAATGTCCGATCAGATGCGCGGAATCGTTTTCGTTATGGCCGCGCTGGCGATTCTTTTTGTTTGGCAGCACTTTTATAAGCCTCCCGTGCCACCTCCTTCGGCGAAGGGCGCTCCCGCATCGCAGGTGACCGGATCATCTGCTTCCCAACCATCGGCTCCACAGACATCTGGAACGAGTTCGGCCGACGGGGTGCAGGGTGGCAGAATCAGCGCGGCCGCGCCCGCGAATCCTGCGTTGGAGCAAGCGAGCGAAGAGAAGTCGCAGGTCGTGGAGAGCGCGCTTTACCGCGTGGAATTTTCGAACCGGGGCGCGGTGGTGAGAAGCTGGCTGCTCAAGAAATATTTCGATGACGCGAAGCCGCCACGGCCTCTCGACCTGGTAAACGCGGATGCGTCCCAGCAGCTTGGCTGGCCCTTCTCGTTGCTGCTCTCGGACGCGCAGCAAACCGAGCAAGCAAATTCGGCGTTGTATAAAGTTACGGTCGATCAAGGGCGAGAGGGAACGAGCCCCGCCGCGTCGCCCTCCTTCGGAAGCGAATTTGCCGCGCCTGCAACCGTCACGTTCCACTGGAGTGACGGGCATTTGGATATCACGAAAAAGCTCAACTTCGATACGAGTTACGTAGTGTCGGTGAGCGCACAGGCTACGCTCGACGGCCGGCCGCTGCCGGTGGCCGTCGCATGGCGCGGAGGATTTGGCGACAAGGGCGTTTACAAGGCTACGTCGCTGGTAAATGTTTTTTACAAGCAGAATGACAAGCTGAACTTAATCGCGGTGAAGAAACTTGGAGTCTCCGGAAATCAAAGCCAGCCTTCTTTGCAGGGTGGTCCTTTGCAATACGTTGGAGTGGAGGACCAGTTCTTTACCGCGACGTTTCTTGCCGACGGAACGAATCTTTCGCTGTGGCACTGGGCGCAGGACCACAGCATCGTCGAGGACGGCAAACCCGCCACGGAGCAGATCGCGGAAATGGCGGCGGGAACCGCGTCGAGCGAGCCGCTGCAGATGCGCGCGTACGTGGGTCCGAAGGACATCGGGATTCTGATCGCGCAAAGGCCTCCGCTTGAAGACCTGGTGCAATTCGGGTGGACGGGAATCGTCGCGAAGCCGTTGCTGCTCGTGCTGCAATGGCTGCACAAGTACATCCCGAATTTCGGCTGGGCAATCATCGCGCTCACGCTGCTGATCAATATCGCGATGTTCCCGCTGAAGATGAAGAGCTGGCGGTCGATGCAGAAGATGCAGAAAGTGGGGCCGGAAATCCGGTCGATTCAGGATCGCTACAAAAAATATTCGGTGACCGACCCGCGCAAACGGAAGATGAACGAAGAAGTGATGGCCATCTACCAGCGCGAAGGCATCAACCCGATGGGAAGCTGCCTGCCGATGGTGTTTCAGATGCCGATCTGGTGGGCGCTGTGGCGCGTGCTGAATGGCGCGATCGAGCTGCGCCATGCGCCGTGGATCGGGTGGATCCACGATCTTTCCGCGATGGATCCGTATTACATTCTTCCGATCGCGATGACGATCACCATGTACTTGATGACGAAGATGACGCCGCAAACCACCACCGATCCGGCGCAGCAGAAAATGGTGGCGTTGATGCCGCTCATGATGGGATTTATTTTCTTTCGCTTATCGAGCGGGCTGAATTTGTATATGTTTACCAGCAACCTGGTCGGCGTGGCGCAGCAAGTTTATTTGAATCGCACCGATCCGCTTCCCGCCAAGGGAAAGCAGCTGAAGAAGAAAAACGAATGAACGAAGGACGCACGTATCCCGGGAAAGGGCCTGGCGATAAGAGCGCTGGAGCCGGCGCGAAGCGTTTCGTGCCGAAGGAAATGCCTCGCGCGGAAGTGCATCTCGACCGCGAACGCGCGGACGCGGAATTAAAGCGCTTTCTCGACCTCGCAGTGCGCGAATTGCATCTTGCCATCGAGTACGAGATCACATCGCCCGCGGCAGCCGGGGACGCTCCCGGAGAAGCGGAAGTGGTTGTTGCATTCCGCGGCGAGGACGAAAGCTTGTTGCTGGAACGCAATGCCGATTTGCTTCTTGCGCTGGAGCATTTGGCGCATCGCTGGCTGAAACTCGATCCGCGGCTCCACGATCGCGTGCGCTTTGATTGCGGCGATTACCGTGCGTCGCGCCTGGACGAGCTGAAACTTTCGGCACGCGTGGCGGCGCAACGCGTTCGCGAGACGTCGCAGCCATTTCGCTTCAATCCGATGTCATCGCGCGAACGTCGCATCATTCACCTTGAATTGAATGGCGCGGCAGGAGTGCGGACCGTGAGCGAAGGCGCGGGCGACCGCCGCCAGCTTGTGATTTATCCCGCTACCGTCAAGAAATAGACCCCACAATTAGGTCGGAGTGGCGCGGTGTTCGCGCCGTATCGTCAGATTTCGAGCGTGTAACCTTGCTTGCCAACGTTGAAGCATTGCGTTGCGCCGACGCGATCGCTCATGCCGGCGGCTTCGTGGATGTGGCCGCAGAATAAATAGGCAGGCTGGACGCGCTCGACCCATTGGCGCAGCGTCGGACTGCCTCCGTGTTTTCCGGCGGCGAATTCGTCGAGCTTCGTGCCGAGCGGCGGGAAGTGGACCACGAGATAGAGTGGATTGTTTTCTTCGAAAGCTTCCAGCGCCTTGGCAATTTCCTCTTCGGAGTATTCGCCGGGCGTATCGAACGGGGTGATGTTGCTGTAGCCGAGACCGGCCCAGCGTGTTGCGCCCTTCAACGATTCGAGCGTGCGCACTTGGCGATGAAAATCCACGAAGCCGAAATGGTCGCAGAAGGCGCGAGTATCGTCGTGAGTCTCATGGTTTCCGGGCAACACCCACAAACGCTCGCCGAGCGGCTTCAGCACCTCGCCGCAGCGGTCGAGCCCGCGACGAAAAGTGGATAGATCGCCGGCTGCGATATAAATGTTCGCCGGCTGCGCCGCGATTTTTTCAAGCGCGCGCAAATCGCCGTGAATGTCGCTGAAGATCAAGATTCTCATTGGGTCGCCGCCCTGCGTGGATGCAAGATTTTCTGCATCCGCCGCAACAAATTGCCATTTGATTGCCAGCCTTCTTCAATTACTTCGCCGTCGTCGTCGAACACCACACGATACGTGAATGGCTGCGGTTCGCGGCGGCTGATGAAGCGCTGGTCGAAAAAATTCACTACGTGATGGCCATCTTCCATGGATGTGCGGATGACGGGGAAACGCGCGAACGACCAGTAAAGCCGGACTTCCGGAAGCTGAACGGCGAGCGCCGTAAAGGAATCGGGCGCGGAATCGGGGCTGAAATTGAACGCCGGCGCGCCTTGCTGGCGCAGATCGAAACGCGATGCGTAGACGCCGTTGTTCGCGCGAATCACACCGCCCCAGTCCAGCAGCGAGGGAGGCAATGGAAGCGCGCCCATGCGTTCGACTGAAATGTGATTCGCTGAAGCGTATTGCTCCACGCGCGTCAGAGCTGCATGATGCGCCACGCCGCAGGCAATAATGTACGCGAACATCGCGTAGGTACCCGCCCGGCACCACGCGCGGCGCGTCACGCGAGATCCCCAATCCGCGACGGACGGCAAAAAAAGTAGCGCGGCGATGACGAAAATTGCAAGCTCCGCGATCCAAGCGTGGAACGGAAAGCCGACGCTGCCGGCGAGAAGCCACACGCCTAATGTTGCAAGCGCGAACAAGATGCCTGCCCATGTTGCGCGCTTCCACCATCCGCTCCGATCGCGATAGACCCACGCCTCGATCTGCGGCAGGAGCACGATGGCCGTAAAGGCGAAATCGATAATGAAAAGAAGATCCCACGCAACGCGATTCTGCGAAATTGGGTCCCACATGCGAGTGCCGAACGACGTCATGCCGTCGAGCGCGATGTGGCTCCCGATGGCAATGCCGTAAATGACGCACAGAATTCCCCATGAGGGTGTTTCCATACCTAGGCGGCGCGCAATCCGATGCGTCAGCCAGGCGAAAATCAAAGCGAAGGCGGGCATTGCAATCCACGAATGCGTGATTCCGCGATGAAATCTCACCACCGCCAGGGGATCGCGTGAGAACGCCTCTGCCACTACGTCCACATCGGGGAAAACGGCTCCGAGCGTGGCCGCAAAGGTTGCGACGCGTCCGTGCTTTTCTGAGAAGTAGCCCTTGGCGATTAGCGAGCCGACGATTCCGTGGGTTACGGTGTCCATGAAGGGTTCAAGAACGAGAACAAAGTCGAGAAAGTGTACACGATATGCGAACGCTAGACGATTTCGATAAGCGGGGAGCGCTTGGCGATCACTTCTCCAATTGGGCGCGCGGGGATATTGCGGCGCTCGAAGGCAGCGAGCGCGGCTTTTGCCGCTTCTGGCGCGAGCGAAACGAGCAGGCCGCCGGACGTCTGCGGATCGAAGAAAAGCGCGCGAAATTCTTCGGCTACTCCGGGAGCAAAATCGACGCAGCTCTCGATGAATTCGCGATTGTTCTTCAGGCCGCCGGAAAAGAATCCACCGCGCGCCGCTTCGACGGCGCCGGGCAGATAGGCCACGCGAGCGTGGTCCAACCGCATAGAAACGCCGCTGCCGATCGCCATTTCGCGCGCGTGCCCCAGAAGCGCGAATCCGGTGACATCGGTAACTGCGTGGACGGGGCGGCTGTTCTGGGTGGCGCCATTTGTTTCGCGGTTATGCGCATCGTCGATTTCGTGCAGCGCATCGGCGGCTTCGAGGTTGAGGCGCGTCATCGACGCGGTCGAAGCTTCCACCCACGCGTCCTCCGCGTGGCCTTGCTTCAACGCGGTCGAAATCATTCCCGTGCCGATTGGCTTGGTGAAGAGCAGTATATCGCCTGGGCGCGCGCCGACATTTTTCCAGATGTGCCGCGGATCGATCAAGCCGGTGACGGCGTAGCCGAATTTCAATTCTTCGTCGCGGATGGAATGTCCGCCTACTACCGTGCAGCTTGCCTCCGTCATTTTCGCGAGGCCGCCGCGCAGAATCTCTTCGAGAATTTCAGGCGGACTAGCGGCTGGAAACGCCACAATGGTTAGCGCTGAGATTGGCCGGCCGCCCATCGCGTAGACGTCGCTCAGCGAATTTGCGGCGGCTACCTGGCCGAAGAGCGAGGGATCGTCCACGATGGGCGTGAAGAAGTCGACTGTCTGAACGAGAGCCAATTCGTCGCTCAGGCGGTAGACGGCCGCATCGTCGCTGGTTTCAAAGCCCACCAGGACGTTCGAATCGTGCTGCCGAGGGAGCCGCTTCAACACGCGATCAAGAATGCTTGGACTGAGTTTGGCGGCGCAGCCGGCGGACTTGGCGGTGGCGGTCAATTTAATAGCTTCAGGCAATGCGTCCTCCGACGATATTTCGAAGCACGATTATAGCGCCTGCTCGCGATTCTCCCGCGAGATTGAAATTCGCGGACCAACCTTACTGAGGGTTCAACGTGGCTACCGCCAGGAAAAGCTCGCGCTCCGCACCGACTGGAATTTGCGGAGAACTAAGTACTATTACCCCTTTTGCATCGAGGCCTGACATTGTTGCTGCGGTTCGCACGCACGCTCCTACAATTGTAAGAGCCACAATTATGCAGCAAGCGGCGTCCTGACGACCGCGACGAGAGCCCAAGCGTCTGTGCCGTCGCGATTTTCTCTGAAGTACAGGAACTTAAGCGATGCTGATACCGGTAGCGCATGAAAATTTGCGGGGACGACGTTGGCCATGGGTGACGGTCGCAATTATCGCGTTTAACTTCGTCGTGTTCTTCGCAACCTATGGGCGTCTTGACTCGGACTTGGCGCAAGTGGGCCAAGTACAACTGCACCTTCTTCTGTTGACCGCTCATTATCCCGACGCTCCGGTGACTGGCGACGCCGCGCGAATGGTGGCGACGTTCAAGCGCCAGCACCCCAAACCTTACGCGACGCTTGCGGGAGCGCGTCAGCGCCCCTTCGACCCTTGGGACGCGCAGATGCAGCAGGGGAAATGGACCGCGACGGACATCGAATCGCAGGCGATGGAACTAAGCGGGAAATTCGACGCGCTGCACAGCGATTCACTGGCGTGGAACTACGCGTTTCACTCCTATCACCCGACGATCAAGAGTTTCATCACGGCGCAGTTTCTCCACGGCGGATGGCTGCACATTATTTTTAACATGTGGTTCTTGTGGCTCGCAGGTACCGTTCTCGAAGATGCCTGGGGCCGCGTGGTGTACCCGATTTTCTATCTCGTGTCGGGCTTGGTTTCCTGGTTCGTGCAGGGGGCAGTATTCCCAGATAGCTTTGTGCCGTGCGTAGGCGCTTCGGGTGCTATCGCTGGATTGATGGGCGGATTTTTGGCGCGCTTCCCGACCACGAAAATCAAGTTGATGTGGATATGGGGATTCGGTCTGATCCGCGCGTACAAATTGGTGCCCGCTTACATCATTCTTCCGCTGTGGCTTGTGATTCAGGTTTTTTGGGGCGCGCTCGCGGCTTCGTATGGCGTAGACGCGGGCGTTGCGTACTGGGCGCATATCGGCGGCTTCGCGTTTGGAATGATTGGCGCGGTGGTGTTGCGCTCGACAGGCCTCGAGCACGCAGCGGATCAGGCGATCGAGGCGAAGGTTTCTTTGGTCGTCGATCCGCGGATTGTTCGCGCTTCCGAATCTATCGGCGGTGATAAGCCGGACGCGGCCATACCGGAATTGAAGCAACTCGTCGCGGATCAGCCTGATTCCATCGACGGGCACGAACTTCTCTTGCGCGCGTACGAGAAGAAGCAGGATATCGACGGCGAGAAAGAAACGCTCGCAGCTCTTTGCCGGTTGAACGTCGCTTCCGGCGACCTGCAAACGGCGTGGAACTATTACGAGCAATTTTCAAACCTGGGGGGCGAGAAAATTTCGCGCGGCGTATGGATGGAGTTGTGCCGGTGGCTCGAATCGCAAAGCAACTGGGAACGCGCTACGTCCGAATACAAGCGCCTGGCCCAGATGAATCCCACCGAACGCGTTTCCGTGCAGGCGCTGCTCGCGGCGGCGCGCATCAATATTGACAAACTGAATCGGCCGAGCGAAGCGGAACGGCTTTATAAAGCCGCGGAGACATCCGCGGTACCGCACGAAGAACAAAATGTCGTCATCGAGGACGGTTTGAAACGGTGTTCGGCGGCGATTCCGGCGTTTGGAAAGTACAGCGCCTGAGCTCATGTTCTGGTTAGGAACTCTTAGGCGTGAGCTGCAGAGCGAATCGGGATTGTGACGGGTTTCGCGGCTTGCGTGGCAGACAGCATGTGGCACTTGCCGTCGAACACGGCGCCCGGTTCGATGATTAGACAAGGCGTGTGAATTTCGCCGGTGACGATGGCTTTGGTTTTAATCTCCACTTTTCCCTTGGCTTTGATAATTCCGTCGAAGCGCCCCGCGATAATCACGTAATTTCCAGAAATCTCACCTTCCACAGTGGCGCTTTCGCCGAGCACGAGGATCTCGTCGGAAACCAGAGCTCCTTTCACGAAGGAGTCGACTCGGAACGTACCGGTACACTCAAGCTTCCCATCCAGCTTGACGTCCTTCTCGAGGAAGCCGGTCCACTCTCCGGATTCGGCGCGCTTGCGATCAAACCAGCCCATAACCAACACTCCTATTGACGTAGCATTTACGTAGATTCATTTTCCCATCAGTTGGTCGTACAGGCGAGTCAAATCACTATCGCCGTAGTATTCAAAGACTAACTGCCCCGGCTTGGCACCGCGCTTCGGATGCAGTAGGACTCGGGTGGAATATTCGCGCTGCAGGTCTTCGAGAGCAGCTTTCGTGTTTGGATCGGTCTGGAACTGTGTCGGGCTATGGTGTTGAATCGATCCACGCGACGCCAGACGTTCAACTTGACGGACCGTCATTCCCCCCCGCGCGACGCGTCTCGCAAGTTCCACGCGTGACGGTGAATCGGCAATTGCGAGAAGCGCGCGGGCATGTCCGGCGCTTAGGCGTCCATCCTCTAGGAGCTGCTGGATCGGCTCTTCGAGTTTCAACAGGCGGACAGCGTTCGCAATCGTGGCTCGGTCCTTTCCGGTGCGCGTTGCTACCTGTTCCTGCGTGAGATTGAATTCATCCGTCAGCCGTTGAAAAGCATGCGCTTGCTCGATGGGATTCAGATCTTCGCGCTGGAGATTTTCCACCAGCGTCATTTCGAGCGCCATCTCTTCCGGCACATTTCTGACGATTACCGGAACGCGACCAAGACCGGCTCGCTGAGCCGCGCGCCAACGACGCTCGCCGGCGATCAATTGATGGCGCCCGCCAATCCTCCGCGCAACCAAGGGCTGCACGATTCCGCTCGAGCGTATCGACTGCGCTAATTCCTCGAGAGCTTCCTCGCGGAATCGCGTGCGCGGTTGATAGGGGCTCGGATCGATCAGGTCGATGTCGATCTGAAACAGCCCCTCGCTAAGCGCCGGTGCCGCCGCTGTTGCCGCCGCCGTCGTGGCCATCGGTTGTGGGTTGAACGTTGGAGGAGCTTGTGGAACTGCCGCTACCGGCGCCTGCGGCGGCGCTTGCGGCGGACTCACCTGTTCCGGCTCCCGAATCAGTGCGCTGAGACCCTTTCCCAAGGCGTTTCTGGGCATTCGCAATAACCTCCTTGGCGAGTTGAATATAGCTTTCCGCACCTTTACTATTTATGTCGTAGAACATCACCGGCTTCCCGTGGCTAGGAGCCTCGGCGAGGCGCACATTCCTAGGTATGACAGACTCGAAAACCTGCGAACCAAAGAAACTGCGGAGATCGGCTGCCACCTGCTTCGAAAGCGTAGTCCTGTCGTCGTACATAGTGAGGAGGATGCCCTCGATCGCAAGCGTGGGATTGATCGTTCGACGGAGACGCATGAGCGTGTCTAGAAGCTCAGAGACACCCTCCAGAGCCAAATACTCGCACTGAATCGGGACCAACACTGAATCGCTGGCTGCCAAGGCATTGAGAGTAAGGAGGTCGAGGGCCGGCGGACAATCGATCAAAATGAAGCGGTAGCGTTCGCGAAGCTCCTGTAGGATTGCCTTCAGTTGGTATTCGCGATTTTCCATCCCTACTAGCTCAACTGCCGCGCCGACAAGGTTCTTGTCCGACGGGATGATGTCGAGTCCTTCCACTTGTGTGCGGAGGATAATGCGGTCGATAGGTTCGGATAGAATCAGCGACTGATAGAGCGTTCTTCGTGCGGGGTCTCTGGGGAATCCGAGTGCGCTT
>Ga0185299_10008566_pt1 | contig 10040 bp, 5 predicted proteins | sample PaiPotPPA55metaG_FD_128002 | JGI IMG/M metagenome (GOLD analysis project Ga0185299, IMG submission 128002) | Iron sulfur acid spring bacterial and archeal communities from Banff, Canada, to study Microbial Dark Matter (Phase II) - Paint Pots PPA... ...
CAGTCGCTGCGGATTCCCGCTGTCGCCACGTCCACCTTCGATCTCGGCCGCTACTTCAACCAGGTGCTGCCCGACAAGACGGCCGCTGCACGCCATGAGATCTACGTGCCGCCGCTGCTGCTCACGCCGCGCTCGCAGTTGCGCCTGCACTTCTACTACGACTACCCGAAGACCGGCGAATGCCAGGGCCGTGTTCTGGATAACGTGGTGGGTTCCATCGACCCGAACTCGACCATCGACTTGTCGGGCTTCCCGCACTACATGGCGCTGCCCGACCTTGCAGCCTTTGCGAATGGCGGTTTCCCGTTCACGCGCATGGCCGACCTGTCCGAGACGGCGGTCATCATGCCGAACGACGCCAACTCCGCCGACTTCAGCCTGTACTTGCTGGAGATGGGGCGCATGGGGGCATCGACGGGATATCCGGTGACCGGCGTGACCGTCGCCCAGGCCGATCAGATCGACAATCTCGCCGATAAAGACCTGCTGATCCTGGGCTCGCCCGGCCGCCAGCCACTGCTGCAACGCTGGGCGAAACAGATGCCCTTCTCGGGCGACGGCGAGTCGCGCAACTTCGAACTCTCCGACGTGACGTTCAAGGTGGTCGACTGGTGGCACGGCGCGCATGGTGTGGAGCGCCTGCCGGCGCGCGCCGACCTGTCGCTCGTCAGCTCGAACGGCGACGCGCTCATCACCGGCTTCGAGTCGCCCCTGAAAAGCAATCGCAGCGCGGTGGCGCTGATCAGCGCCGCGGGACAGTCCGACGCCGACCTGTCCGCAGCCTTGCTCGACAACGACGTGCTGCCCGAGATCCAGGGCGCCATGGCCGTGATTCACGGACGCGACGTGACGGTGACATCGAATGGCCAGGCGTATTACGTCGGCTATCTGTCACCGTTCGCCTACATGCGCTGGGCGTTGTCGTCGCACCCGCTCTTGCTCGTGCTGGGCGGCTTGCTCGCGGCCGTCATTATCGCGGCACTGTTCTACCGTACGCTGCGCGCCATCGCTGCGCGCCGTTTGAGGGATTGATATGCAGGCTGGTTTCAGGCGTGGATCGAAGACTGCAATTCTTGCGCTGGCGCTGACCGGCATGGGGACCACGTTCAGCGCTCATGCGTCGTCAGCGGCCACGGCGGCCGCGCAATGTACCGACTGGACCGCTTACCGGACCTTCACCGCGCGCTTCGTGCAGGCCGACGGCCGCGTGATCGATTACTCCACGCCGACGCAGCAGACAACCTCCGAAGGCCAGTCCTACGCGATGTTCTTTGCGCTGGTCGCAAACGACCGCGCGACCTTTGACCGGCTGCTCGCCTGGACGCGCACGAACCTCGCGGCGAACCAGTTCGAACCGGGCAACGTCCGGTTGCCTTCATGGCAATGGGGCAGGAAGCCGGACGGCTCGTTTGGCGTGCTCGATCCCAATTCCGCCTCCGACTCCGATCTGTGGATCGCCTACGACCTGCTGCAAGCCGGCCGCCTCTGGAACGAGAAAACCTACACGCAACTGGGCATGGCGCTGGCCGCTCAGATCGTGCGCCAGGAAGTGACGAATCTCGCGGGCCTGGGGCCCATGCTGCTGCCCGGACCGCAGGGCTTCAGGACCGGTGACGTGACGCGCCTGAATCCGAGCTACTCGCCGCTGCCGGTCTTGCGCGGCCTTGCTCACGAGATGCCGGACGGCCCGTGGAACCAGCTTGCCGAGAACAGCTACAAGCTCGTGACAACTACCGCGCCGCGCGGTTTTTCGCCGGACTGGGCGGCGTACAAGTCGGGGCAGTTCGTCGTGGATCCGCAGACCACCGACACCGGCAGCTACGACGCCATTCGCGTGTATCTGTGGGCCGGGCTGACCTCCAGCGCCGACCCGCTCGGCAAACCGTGGCTTACGGCGCTCGGCGGCATGCGCCAGGCCGTCGCGCAAAACGGTTATCCGCCGGAACGGGTGAATGTGTCGACCGGGATCACGAGCGGCGAAGGCCCGCTCAGTTACTGGGCCGCGCTTGCACCGTACTTCAAGACACTCGGCGACGACCGCGGCCTGGGCCTTGCCCGCACGCATCTCGCGGTGCTCGACGCGCCCGTGGCAACCTCTTCGGGCGCCGCGCCGGCAAGTTCCAACCGTCAACCGGTTTATTACGACCGGGTGCTGGGCTTGTTCGGCGCCGGATTTATAGAAGGCCGATACCGTTTCGACGAAGCCGGCCGACTCGTGCCGAGCTGGAGAAGCGCATGTTGAAGTTGAAACGGCCCCTGTTCCCCATGAAACCGCACGCCGGCGCGCGGGCGATTGCGCTGAGCCTCGCAGCGGGCTGTGTCGCCAGCCTGCCGCTGACCGTGCTCGCGCAAGCCGCCGGCAGCGCGGCCACCGCAGCGGCCGGCACGGGCACCAGCGCCAATTCGCCGATGACCGTGCTGATCGATCAGGGCCGCTATTGGCAGGCGCATCGCCGGGGGGATCTGGCCGAGCAGGCGTGGCAGAAGGTGCTGCGCATTGACCCGAAGCAGCCCGACGCGCTCTATGGCATGGGCATGATCCTCGCGGACCGCAAGGACGGCAGCGGGGCGCAGCAGTATCTGCAGCGCCTGCGGGAAGCTGCACCGCAGTATCCGGATATCGACGAACTCGGCCGGCGGCTGGGCGAAACCAGTCCGCGCGACCAGACCGTGAACGACGCCCGGCGGCTCGCGCAAAGCGGGCAGAACGCGTCGGCGGTTCAGGAATATCAACGTGCGATTGACGGCAAGCCCGCCACGCCCGAACTCACGCTCGAGTATTACCAGGCGCTCGCCGCCACGCCGCAAGGCTGGGATCAGGCGCGTCAGGGCCTGACGCAGCTCGCGCGCCAGAACCCCAACGACCCGCGCTACGCGCTGGCGCTGGCGCAGCACCTGACTTACCGCGACACCACGCGCCGCGACGGCATCGCGCGTCTTGCGCAATTGAGCGCCGATAGCACCGTCGGCGAGCAGGCGAAGAAGAGCTGGCGCCAGGCACTCCTGTGGCTCGGTGCACGCGCGTCCGACGCCCCGCTCTATCAGGCCTATTTGCAGGCATCGCCGGACGATCCCGCGGTCAAGGCGCGTTTCGATTCGATGGTGCAGCAGGACAAACAGGCTCGCGATCGCGCGCAAGAGAATGCGGCTGTCGATGCCCGCGGCCGCGCAGTCGCCGATGGCTTCGCAGCGCTGGATCGTGGCGATATCGTCACGGCGCGCGCCCGTTTTTCGGCGGTGCTGGCGAACAGCCCGAACGACGGCGATGCGCTCGGCGGCATGGGTATCGCCGCGTTGAAGCAGGAAAAATTCGACGAAGCGCGTACCTATCTGGAGCGGGCATCGCGTGCCGGCAATCCGGCTCGTTGGAAGGATGCGCTCACCAGCGCGACCTACTGGAGTTATACGAGCGCGGGTATTGGCGCGCGCAGCAATGGCGAGATCGAGAAAGCGAAGTCGATGTTCGAGCGCGCGATCGCGCTGAATCCGTCTGACACCACCGCGCAGACAATGCTTGGGGAAACGTTGCTCAACAGCGGTGACCCGCGCGGCGCCGAACAGGCGTACCGGATGGCGCTGCGCCGTCAGGCCGACAACCCCGACGCGATCCGCGGACTGGTCGGAGCACTGGCCGCGCAGGGCCGCGGCGACGAAGCGCTCAGCTTCGCGAACCAGTTGAACGCGGAGCAGCAGGCGAAGGCTGGCGGCATCAACAAGCTGCGCGGCGAAGCGCAGGCGGCGCAGGCGCGCGCGGCGGAAGCGCGTGGCGACCTGGGCACCGCGCGCAGCCTCTTCGAAGATGCGCTGCTGAACAATCCCGACGATGTCTGGATGCGCCTCGACCTCGCCCGCATTTATGTGCGTCAAGGTGCGGTCGGCAATGCGCGCAGCATGATGGACGGCTTGCTCGCCACGCACCCCGACATGACCGATGCGCTGTATGCAAGCGCACTGCTCTCGGCCGAGACGCAGGACTGGGCGACGGGGTTGTCGCAGCTGGAACGCATCCCGGTCAACCAGCGCACCACCGCCATGACCGTGCTGCAGCACCGCTTGTGGGTTCACACCCAGGCAGAGCTCGCGAACCGGATGTCGCGCGCCGGGCAGACGCAACAAGCCGAAGCGGTCTTGCAGGCCGCTACACCGACCGCCCAGGGCAGCCCGGAACTGATCGGCGTGCTGGCTTCGTCTTATCTGCAGGCGGGCGACACCATGCGCGCGTTGTCTCTGGTGCGCGGCGCAATGGCCGCCGCCCCCGACGACACCGGCCTGCTGCTGCAATACGCAGGTATCCTGACTGCCGTTCCCGTCGCTGCGGGACAAACCAATCCGCAGCAGGAAGCCGAGCTGAGCTCGGTCATGCGGCGGCTGGCCGCATCGCAGCTCACGCCGCAGCAACGCATCGACTTCAACAACCTGAACATCGGCATTGTGGTGAAACAGGCCGATACCGTGCGCCAGCGCGGGGACCTGGCAAGCGCCTACGATGTGATCGCGCCCTGGCTTGCCGCCATGCCCGACAATCCCGATCTGCAAGGCGCGCTGGCCCGTTTGTACACCTCCGCCGGCGATGACCGCAGCGCGCTCGCGAGCTATCGGGCGGCACTGGCTCGACGGCCTGACGACATCGACTTGCAGGTTGCAGCGATTGGCGCGGCGTCCGGTGCAAAGGAATTTTCGTTTGCCGAAGCAACGGCGAACCAGGCGCTGCGGGCAGCACCTGAGGACCCCCGCGTGCTCGCCGCGACCGGCCGGATGTATCACGCCGAGGGCAAGCTCTCGCTGGCATCGCGTTACTTGCAGCAGGCGTTGATCGCGGCGAATACACCTGTGCGTCAAACAGCGCACGGCACTAGCCAGGGTGCGCAACCCAATGTTCCGCGTGGCTGGGAATCCGCGATGCAGCGCATTGGGTCAATGCCGCTTCCCGGCACCAACCCGTTTGAAGGCAAGACCGCCGTGGATACGTCGGCGGGCGCATCGGGCGCGCCAACCGGTCCGCTGAGCGGACTGTTCTCGCGCTCGACCACGCCAATGCCCGGACTGCCCCCTTATCCCCAGTCTTCCTCACCGACGCAGAACGTGCCGAACTATTTGCCTCCGCCTCAACCCGCACCTTATTCGACACCGTATGTTGCACCCTATTCGACGCCGGGCAATGTCGCTCGCCCGGTAGCGACAGGCGGTGGATATGGTCCCGATACCTACGGTTCAAGCCAGTCTGGTGGGCCGGCTGCGGCGCCGCTGCAGCCTTATCCGGGGCAGGCGCCAGCGCAAGACGCGGGGCAGTATCAAGGTCAATATCAGCCGCAGGGGCAGGCTCAATATCAGCCGCAGGCCTATCAGCAACCGTATCAGCCGCAATATCAGCAGCCTTATCCGGCGCAGAACCAGCAGCAATATCAACAGCCGTATCAGCAGCCGTATCAACAGCAACAACCGTATCCGGCCCAATATCAGCAGGCTCAGCAACCGTATAACCCGGCGGTCAGTTCGCCGTGGCCCATGTCGCCCGCTGCGCGCGAAGCGCAAGCGAACGCTCAGCAGCCGCAACCCCGCACGTATTCCAGCGCGCCGGCAGCGAAGTCGAAACATACGTCAACACGCAAGCAGGCCACAGCGCGTAACTCCCGCCAAGCCGATCAAACCGACTACACGCAGCAACCCTACCCGCAGCAACAACAGCGGTACGCGCAACAGGGTTACGGGTATCCGCAGCAGCAGCAACAACAACAGCAACCGTACGTGAACCAAGGCTACGGGCAGCCCTACATTCCGCAACCGCCTGCCGGTTACGGCCAAGCCTACGCGCCGGCTCAACCGGCACAGGCGTACTCGGGCATGGCGGGCAACAATCCGACGAGCGTGGCAAATGCACAAACGCTGGGCGTCGCCGATGAACTCGCGCAAATCAACCGCGCCCAATCGAGCACGGTGTCGGGCGGGATCATCTTTCGCCAACGCACAGGTGAAGACGGGCTGTCGAACCTGACGGATATCGAAGCGCCGGTTCAGGGCCGCATCGCTGCGGGGAACGGGCATATTGTCGTGACGGCGACGCCGGTCACGCTGGATGCGGGCACGGCCCAAGCGACCGCCGACACGCTCAAGCGCTTCGGTTCGGGGCAAGCCGCGTTGAGCTCGCCTTTGAACAACAACTACGGCAATCAAACGGCGAGCGGTGTTGGTTTGTCCGTGGGATACGAAACGAATAGCGTCAAGGTCGACGTCGGCACCACGCCGCTCGGCTTCCGCGAAGAAAACGTGGTCGGTGGAGCACAGTACAACGGCAGCATCACGGACAAGGTTTCGTACTCGATCGCCGTCGCGCGGCGCGCGGTCACTGACAGCTTGCTCTCCTATGCAGGCACCCGCGACCAGGGTCAAAGCTTGCAATGGGGCGGCGTCACGTCAAACGGCGGACGTGTGGATCTTGGCTGGGACGACGGAACGAGCGGCGTGTACGTGAATGCCGCGTTCCAGTACTACGATGGCCAAAATGTCGCGAGCAATACCGCCGAAAAGGGTGGCGGCGGTTTCTATACGCGCCTGTTCCAGGACGGGAACACCACGCTGACGGCAGGCGTGAACACCACGCTGATGCACTACGACAAGAACCTGTCGTACTTCACCTATGGCCAGGGCGGCTACTTCAGCCCGCAGCAGTACATGATCCTGAACCTGCCGGTGGAGTATATGGGCCGCAATGGGCCGTTCACCTACGACCTCAAGGGTTCGATTGGCGTCCAGCATTATCGGCAGGATGCGTCGGATTATTTCCCGACCACCGGCAACATCCAGCCTGGAAGTTCAGGAACCACCGGTGGCGTTTATAGCAGCAGCACCAAGACCGGCCTCTCATATTCATTCAGCGCGACGGGCGAATATCAGCTCGCCCCGCAACTTACGGTTGGGGCAACAGCGTCTCTTGGCAATGCCTATCAATATCGCGAATATCTGGCCGCCGTATACGTGCGGTACAGCTTCACGAAACAAGTCGGTGCGCTGCCCTTCCCGCCGGCGCCGCTTAGTTCGCCGTACCTGTCGCTAACGAATTGACGAGGTAGTGACCCACGCGTGAAAAAAGCGGTTTGAGCGACCTTCGCCCAAACCGCTTTTTCGTAGACGCGAGCTCGCGGCCGATTGTCCTGGGAGTGCGATCGTGCGTGACTTAAGGGGATCGGGTTCCTGAAGGGGTTCAAGTCCCTACCGTTTTGGGTCCCAGCGTTTCCTAAACCTAAACCAGCACCGCCCCGCCATCCACCACATGCGTCTGTCCCGTCGCGAATCCACTTTCCATCAGGAAGAGATACGCCGCCGCGACATCTCGCGCCTCGCCCACTCGTCCGACGGGCAAATGCTTGCCGACTTGTTCGTACATTGCTTGCCGGTCCTCTTCGGACATGTTCTGCCATAGGTTCGTTACGAGCATTCCTGGAGACACTGCATTCACGCGCAGCGGGGCCAATTCGACGGCAAGCGTGCGCGTGAGCGCTTCCATCGCGCCGCACACACTCGCGCCGAACGCCCAGCCGCTGCGCGGACGCAATGCCGCCACACCCGTTGTCAGCACGATCGAACCGCCTGCCGCGATATGCGGCGCGCCGTATTTGACCGCGGCTAGCGCACCCCAATAGCGGATATCGAAGGCTCGTCTTGCCAGCGATAAATCCGTCGATGCAATCTCACCAAGCCGCAGTGCATCGCCTGCGGTGAACACCAGGTGATCGAAGCTGCCAGCCGCGTTGAAAAACGCTCCGATAGCGTGTTCACTGGTGAGATCGAGCGCGTGGCCCTCGGCATTCGATCCGAGCGCTGTTACCGCCGCCTCGACACGGCCCGCATGACTCGATGCAATCACAACGTGTGCACCTTCCGCCAGCGCATACTCCGCCACCGCGTAGCCGATACCCGATGAACCGCCGAGCACGATCACTTTCTTGCCATCGAGGCGGCCTTTAGGGGCCGTGTTTTCTTCCGCCCTAGTCATGGGTTGCACTCCTGAATAAAGGTGAATACCCCAAGCGAAATCCTGGGAAATCGATGCCCTTCTACGAAGCTTTTTCAATCAGCGATTGCAACACCGTATCGAGCGGCACACGGCCTTTGCGCACTTCGTTTTCAGCGCCTTCGAAGCAGATCCACTCTTCGTTGAAACCATCGATCATCTGCATGCGCGGTGTCGGGTTTTTCATCCCTTGCGAGCGGAACAAGTCTTCCCACGTGTCACGCGGTACGGCTGTCATACTGACTTCGCGGCCGAGCAGGCGAGCAAAGCTCTCGGCGATCATGTCGGGCGAAATACGCTGCGGCCCTTCCAGTTCGACGATACGGCGCCCGGTCCACGATTCGCGCAACAGGTCCGCTGCAACACGGCCAATATCTGCGGTTGCGACCATCGGCACGCGTTTATCGAGCGGCTGCAAGAAGCTGGGAACGATGCCTGAATCGCGCGCGGGCGCCACATCCCACGCCGCATTTTCGATGAACCATGCGGCTCGCAGGAAAGCCACGGGCATGGGCAGCGTGCCCAGTTCCTGTTCGAGGATTTGTAACTGGTTCAGCAGATTCGGCTGCGTGGCTTGTGCGCCGATGGTGGACAGCACGACCACCCTGGACGGTTTGGCCGCCGCGAGTGCAGCCCGCAACGTGGCGATAGTCTTGCGCGCTTCGGGAAAGCCCGGCGTGGGGTCGAATGTCGGCGGCAGCAGAACAAACACGCCGTCCGCACCTTCGAATGCGTGCTGCAATGCCTGTTGGTCGTTGACGTCGGCGAGTGCCACTTCGCAGCCCTGCTTCGCCCAAACCTCGCCCTTCGCTGCGTCGCGAACGACGGCGCGAACATCGTGGCCCGCGGCCAACAACAAACGCGCAACAACGCCCCCGACCTGCCCTGTGATTCCGGTCACTGCAAGCATGGTTTCTCTCCAGAAAATTAGGCAGCAAGCGCTGCGTTGGAGAGGATTGTGTGAGACGGGACCCGGTTTGACGATAGCCCCGATGTCATTTCATTCATGACATAGGAGCATTGATCGTGGGTTCGGCAATGATATGCAGGTAGCGCCGAATTGTAGTCGCGGGACGGACTGCGCGGCTCCAAGCGCGGATTCGAGCCGAGCTTACGCGCGGGGCTTACAACAAACTAAAAAGCCGTTCCCGCATAAGCTGGAACGGCCTCTCTTTCCTGAACGACCGGCATGACGATCTTCACGCCGGCATCCATCAGTAAATTTACTGCCGTACGCCTTCAGCTTGAATATGCAGCGTCGTCTTCATCTTGAAGCCATACGCCTTGCCGTAGTCCACGCCGAAGTCGGCGCGATCAAACGTTGCCGTCGATTCCGTGCCGCACACTTCCTTCTTCAGCATCGGGTTCGTGAAGCACTTGAACGATTCGATCTTCAGGTTCAGCGGCTTCGTCACGCCATGCAGAGTCAGCTCGCCGATCACTTCGACCGGCACATCGCCCTTGAACTTCATCGACGTGCCCTTGTAGGTCGCCGTCGGGAACTTGTCGGCGTCGAAGAATTGCGCGCTCTTCAGTTCGCCGTTCAGCTTGTCGTTGCCAATATCGATCGACGTCATGTCGATGGTCGCATCCAGCGTGCCCTTCTGGGCCGCGCGATCGAGCGTCACCGTGCCGCTGCTCTTCGTGAACTTGCCGCGCCAGATCGAGATGCCGCCGAAGTGATCGGCCTCGAAGCTCGGGGACGTGTGGTTCGGGTCGAGCTGATACGTGACTTCTTCAGCCATCGCGTTGAACGAAACGGCCGCGAAAAGCGCGCCTGCAGCTGCAATCAGAAGGTTCTTTTTCATGAGTTTCCCAGGATGAATGTTGAAAGCGATGAACGCTTGTTTCTTGGCTTATTTCTTGACTGCAACGAGGTGGAACTTGATGACGACTTCGTCGGCCACGACCGAGGTGTCTTTCCATTCGCCGGAGCCGACATCGAACTGCGTGCGTTTGATGGGCAGCGCGCCGTCAAAGGTTTGCGTCGCGCCCTGGCTCGTCACGGTGACCGGCACGGTGACGTTCTGCG
>Ga0185299_10008569_pt1 | contig 10039 bp, 8 predicted proteins | sample PaiPotPPA55metaG_FD_128002 | JGI IMG/M metagenome (GOLD analysis project Ga0185299, IMG submission 128002) | Iron sulfur acid spring bacterial and archeal communities from Banff, Canada, to study Microbial Dark Matter (Phase II) - Paint Pots PPA... ...
CCCACGTTCGCAAAAAGACCATGGAACGCAATTCAGCGTTCAACAAAAATTGATCAAAAACTTTGAAGCGAGGAAGGCGTGCTTGCGGAATGCTCCGTACGTCGCCTCACCTTTTGATTTCGATCGCCGTGGCGATTGAAACTCGTAAGGTTTCCTGCTCCATCCCATCTCGCGCAGCGAGACGTGGCGAAGACTGATACTTTCCAAGCGAAATAATTATTTGGCTTCTGGCGCGAAACCAAACCCCGAGAATTTCACCTGGCCGACGTGCCGATTTGGAGGGCCCAATAACGAATCGACAACACCATTAGTGTAGCCGATTCGAACCGATTTCTCAAGCCGTTTGAGTGTTTAAGTTGGACTATAAACCTTTTGTTAATAAAGATTTACAGCTTTGCCACGCGGCTAGGCGGCGGGTATAGAGGAGTTTGAGATTTGACTGGGACAGAAGCGTTCTGGAAGCGTTTCAGAACCCAAAAAATGAAGCGCTTTTTTACTGCGAAAACACATGAATCAAATGCGCATGGGCATGATGATGTAGCGATAGCGGTACGATTCGTCGGCGAGCGGGCGCATTTGGCCGGCGGATTGTTCGTCTTTTAGTTCGATGCTGATGGGACCATCGGCGGCGGCACCGAGAAAATCCAGCATGTAACTGGAATTGAAACCAATGGCGATGGGATCGCCGGAATATTCCTTTTCGATATTTTCTTTGGCTTCGCCATACTCCGGACTGGAAGCGGAAATTTCGATTCCTTCGTGAGAGACGGCCAGTTTGACTGCATGCGAGCGTTGGTCGGCGAGTTGCGAAACGCGGCGCACTGCGTCGCATAATTCGGATCGCTCGATGACCACCGTTTTGTTGTTTTCGCGCGGGAGGACTGCTTCGTAATTCGGAAATTGACCGGTAAGAATGCGTGAGATCAACAAACGGTGCCCAGCCTGGAAAAACAAGTGGCTTTCGTCTTTGGCAAAATCGAGTTGCGCATCGGAACCAGCCATGCTGGAAAGTTTTTCGACTTCATCCATGGCTTTCTTGGGAATCAAAACTTTCACTTCGCCGTTCAGTCCATTGAGTTTTTGGCTGGTTTCCGCGAGGGCCAGACGATGACCATCGGTCGCGACCATGGCAATGGTGTCCGGCTTTAAGATAAGCAGGCCGCCATTCAAGGTATAGCGGGACTCTTCCATGGAGATGGCGAATTTGGTTTTAGCGATCAAACTTTGCAGCGTGGCCGCAGGGAGCTTCACCAGCGGGTGAGGCATCGCGGGAAGCGCGGGGAAATTCTCCCGGGCCATGCCGACCAGTTTGTACTTCTTTTTGTCACTGACAATTTCGACCCAGTGATTTTCAAGCAGACGAAATTTGATTTCGCCTTCGGGTAGCAGGCGTATGAGCTCGAGAAGTTTCTTAGCGGGGATCGTTCCCGCACCTTCCTTTTTAATTTTTACTTCGCAGGACGTGCGGATACTGAGTTCCAGGTCCGTGGCGGTAATGGTGAGGCGCGTCCCTTTAGCTTCGACAAGAATATTAGACAGGATGGGAATGGTAGTTTTGCGCTCGACCACACCTTGCGTGGTAGTCAATTCATTTAACAGCGCGGACTTGGTTACGCTGAATTCCATCGCTTGATAATCCTCACGTGCCGAAACGGGTGCAGTTGCGGTCATTGGCCTTCCCTATGCAGTTATACCGCTGTCGTACTTTACCCGTTTTCATGGGAAGTATAAAGCGCAATGCGCTGATTGATGCTGTGGAAATGAACTGATAAAGAATTTCATAAGCAACAAGGTTTTGAATTTGACTCAGGAAATTATAAAGTTTGTTGTGGTGATGACGGCTGTGGATTGGTGGAAATCGCGCGAAGCGCGTATGGTGAGTGCGAGATAGGTAGGAAGGTGCGCAGGTGGCTCAATGTGGGAATGTCGGAAAAGTGAGCGTCATGGCGGTTTGCGTCACGTCGGTGCCGAATTCTTCCTTCACGGTTCACAGTTTATTCAAAGATTTAGCAACGGTTGTTCACAGAACTGTCTGATCACACGACAGACCGAAGATGGATTTCGCGGAATTAGGCCTTTGACGAACCCCACTAAATGGCGTTAAGGAACCTCTCCTCGTCGAAGCGCTTCGATGATGCACCGAAACTCATCTCGCTTTTCGGGAGTGTTGAGGAGGTCGAAGTGTGGTATCAGCCGAGAGCGAAGGTTCTCTAGTCGCTCATCGGCAAGCCTGACGGATGTTGCATCGTCCCAACCCCAGGCTCCGTCAGTGCCAAGTAAATGCTTCTCCAGCTTGTCTGCCCATTTTTGCGGGGTGATGGTCCGTTTTATCGGGAGCATCGCAATTAGTAGCATGAGGATCACTAGAACAGCGGGTGTAACGATGAGCCACGCTGTCGAATGCAGAAAGTAGGCAGCGAGGAATCCCGATGCAAGTAGGAAGGCGAGAAGGTATAGACAACCCTGTCTACCGGAAAGGTGAAGAGCCATCATTGTAATCCTCTACGTTTTTGGCGCCTTCTTGAATGGCAAGGTTTTTAGGTGATTTGCTAATAAAAGGTGCATCACAAAAAATACCAATCGGCGGATTGGTTTCCTCGCTCCAGGATTACTGCAGCGCATCCATCAGGCGGGTGATGGTGCGATTCAAATCTTTATCATTACGACGAAGCTCTTCAATTTTATTGATGGAGTGAAGGACGGTGGTGTGATGTTTCCCGCCGAATTGGCGGCCGATCTCCGGGAGTGAGGCGGTGGTCAGTTGCTTGACGATGTACATGGCCACCTGGCGCGGGAAAGCGATGGCGCGAGTGTTACTGCGCACTTTCAAATCCTGTTCGCGCAAATTGAAATGTTCGCTGACGCGTTTTTGAATCAGGTCAATGGTGACGCGCTTTTCCTGCGAGGCAATGATGTTGCGCAAAACCTGCTGCGCGGTGGAAAGCGAAACGGTCACGCCGGTCAGCGAGGCATAAGCCATCAAACGGGTGAGCGCGCCTTCGAGCTCGCGCACGTTGGATTTAATGGCCCGCGCGATGTATTCAGCAACGTCATCGGGAAGCGAGAAGCGATCGTTGTCGGCCTTCTTCTGAAGAATCGCGATTTTGGTTTCGAGATCGGGCGGTTGGATATCCGCGATCAATCCCCACTCGAAACGCGAGCGTAATCTCTCTTCAATGGAGTTGATGTCTTTCGGCAAGCAATCGCTCGAAATGACGATCTGCTTTTGCTGTTCATAGAGCGCGTTGAAAGTGTGGAAGAACTCTTCCTGGGTGCGTTCTTTTCCGGCGATGAACTGGATGTCGTCGACCAGCAAAACATCGACGGTGTGAAAACGGTCGCGGAAGCTGATCATGCGATCGAAGCGAATGGAGTTAATGACTTCGATAGTGAATTTTTCCGCGCTGACGTAACTGAGGCGCATGGCCGGATTGCGCTGCTTGATGGTGTGCCCGATGGCATGCATCAAGTGGGTCTTGCCCATACCCACGCCGCCGTAAAGGAACAGCGGGTTGTAAGCCTTGGAAGGCTGCTCGGCAACGGCCCGCGAGGCAGCGTGAGCAAACTCGTTGGACTTACCGACCACGAAACTATCAAAAGTGTAGCGGGGATTGAGTTGGTGATCGCTGCTCTCGAAATCAAGCTTGGATTGCTTGATGCTGGAAACCGCCGGAGTGGCTGGCAACGGCTCGTCATCGTTGCAGAGGTACTGCACCTTCATGTTGGGAGTGCCAATCTCGTGAAAGACGGCTTTAACAATTTCGCCGTAGGTGCGGGTCAGAACCTGGCGAAAAACGGTGCTGGGGATCTGCACGTAGAGTGTTTCGCCTTCGGCGCGATTGAGGCGGGTAGGCTGGAACCAGGTATTGAAGGTGTTGATGCTGACCCGGGACTTCACGTGGTCTAAGAACTTTTCCCAGGAATTGGCGGAGATAGTCATCGGTAAGGAATAGAAAGCCTACGCTATTTCCACAGATGTGAATAACCTGTGGAAAGCAGACTTGGATTCATCTTTCTTAAGTCTTCGGAATCTTGCCCGCGATGGTGCCAGTACTTCGCCCCTGCAAACCGTCGCGTCCTTTTTGGATTTACCGGCCCACGAACCGCCGGGGAGTGACAGCGCGGGATTGTCGCCCATTCGTGTGCACGGGGCAAGAGAAAAGTGCGATGCAACGTTTGGGAACATTCACACACGGTGCACAGTTTTTCCACAACGCGAATTTACGTGCATCAATGAGGAATTTCTTAATTTTATTGGGATAAATGACGGAATTTTATGTTTGAAAGCTTCAATAACTATTTTGTGCCGGTGCACGGGCTGTTAAAAACTCAAACTGTTTACAAATATATTTTGAAGCGTCAGGCCCAACTTGTGGCCGAAGAAGGAAAACTGACCAAGGTTGCGTGAGAGATTTGGGCGCGCTGACTCGGACGCACTAATCTACTCTTTCGCGGGCTGGAAGGAGGAGGAAGTGTGCTGGTCTGCTGCGCTTGGAATGGCAGTTTTTCGTGTGATACGGATTAGTGGATATTCACTGCAGGCCCAGTCAATACTGTGAATCGAATTGTAACTTCACGCGTCGGGGAGCGCGGTGCTCACTGTCCCAGCTTGATATCGGGACGCTCGAATTCGAAGATGCCGAGGGGGTCGCTGCCGATCAGGATGCGATCGTTTTCGACGAGAATGCTATTAGCGTCCAGACGCGTTCCGTCCGGGGTGTACAGCTGGTAAGTGGCTTTGCGATAGCCATCTTTGTCGAAACGCAGAAGCCGGTTATGCAGAGCGATCCAGACCCCGCCGCTATCGCGAACCACGCCGATGGCGGTGAGGATCGGCTTGAAGGCGGGCTGCTTGCCCTTGCGCTCTTGCCGTTCGATTTCCTTTCTGGCGGCTTGCGCGGCGGCGAAGGCCTCGATTTCCGTGAATTGAATGGTCTGCAAGGCGTATCCGTTGCGGTCGTACTGGCGAACGGTCGGCTCGGGAGTGTAGATAAACGCATAGTAGATGTTCCCGCGAGCGTCGGTAGCGAGGTAGCCAGAGTTGAGATAACGATTGAGGTCCTCGCGGCTGGAGATCTCTTCCAGTTCACCGAAATCGCGAATGTCTCTACCGTTTTTGTCGAAGACCAGGATGAGGTGAGGATCGTGCAATGTTGCGACCGCGACTTCGCCGTCGGGAAGTGCGGCCACAGAAAGCGGGGCGTTCACGCGGAAGGATTTGAGCCGGTTGCCGTCCGCGGAATACTCCGCAATCAGGTTGGCCGCGCGGTCCGCGACATAAATTTGGCCTGCGGCATCCACATCGAAATCTTCGGCGAAACTTGCTCCTGCAGCGGGGCCTCCTGGACCGGTGGTTTTGGAGGGCGCATCGGCAGCGGGCGAGCCAATGGTCAGGAGTTTGCGATCCTTGGCGTCAAAGACCATCAAGCCTTGCGAGCTCAGGATATAAGTCTTGTCGCTATCGCCACGCTTGATAGCGCGCAGTCCTGAGCCAACCTCCGGAAAGAGGCGGCGCTTGGCGGTTAGTTCGCCTTCGTACTGCGCGGAAGCGATTGCGGCGCAGGCGGCCAAGACACAGACCGACGCGCTGGATTTAAATAGCAACTTCGCCATGTTCATTCGATTTTCCTGAATGCTCAGAGCATGGACGGGCCGCCAGGGTTGCCCGTTACAGCTGCTTAGCATTATGTGCAGTGCTTCAGCTCTGCGGAGCAAAGAGAACCCGAAGACCCGGATTCATAGCTCAACTGCGAATCCGGGGCGACCTCATCCTCGGTGGCGGCTTAAATTTTTAGCGAAACGGACGAGTTGGCGGATGTGCCGACGACTATGTATCAAGGCGGTAGCGAAGGCGCTCGATGGAGCGGGCGCGCAAGCGGCCGGCGGAATTGCGCGGGGATTCGTCAGCAGTTTCGATCAGCACGGTGTTCATTTGGATGTCGCCCTCGGCGACCTCAAAGCGCGCTGGCAAGCCGTCCAGAAATTTTTTGATGATGCCCTGCCGATCCATGCCGATGACGCCGCCATGAGGCCCGGTCATGCCCACATCGGTAATGTACGCGGTGCCCTGTGGCAACACATGCTCATCGGCGGTGGCCACGTGAGTATGCGTTCCGACAACGGCCGTGGCTCGCCCGTCCAGATACCAACCCATAGCCACCTTCTCGCTGGTGGTTTCCGCGTGGATGTCGACGAAGACGAAGTCGATGTCCGGCGACAGGGTGGCGAGCTCGCTGTCTGCCTTGCGAAACGGGTCATCGATAGCGGGCAGAAAGGTGCGGCCCTGAAGATTCAACACCGCGTACTTAACGCCGTTTTTGGCGGTGCCGCAGAAGAGGCCGCTGCCGGGGCTGCCATCCGGAAAATTCGCGGGGCGCAGCAGGCGAGGCTCGTGAGGCAGATAATCCATGATTTCGCGGCGGTCCCAACTGTGATTGCCGCCAGTGAGGACGTCGATGCCGTCATGGAGAAATTCGTCGGCCAGGCGAGGGGTGATGCCGAATCCAGCGGCGGAGTTTTCACCGTTGGCAATGACCAGATCGATTTTTTTCTGGGCGACGACGTCGGCGAGACGGTCGCGAACGATTTGGCGTCCGGGCGCGCCAACGATATCACCGACGAAGAGAACACGCATGGAGGGAGTGTACAGAGGATGTGGAGCGGTTCAAAGGAATCAATGCTTTAGTACTTTTACTTAGTTGAACATTCAAACAAGGAGCCAATTTATGCAGTTGAACATTCAACTAAGCAAGCGATTAGTTAAGCTGATTATTTGAGGCAGGCGAATAAAATACGAAATAATGAGCCGAGAGGACGGTTACTCTTTGGTCAAATCTGCGTGGGACGATGCGCTGCGTTGCACTCAAGTTGAGCAGTCCTTCGCGAACGCCCTCTCTGGGCGCTGAAAGCCAGCTTGTCGGACCTACCGCCCCGAGTTCTTCAGGTTTACGCCGCTCCGACCAACCGGTCCGACGGGCTCAATTTTGGCAACATGTTAACTGATTGGTCACAAAATTTTCTTGCTGAGTTCTGTGCGGACTAGTGCTAGAATTAGCGCCTGATCTAAAGGTCTAAGGTGCGCTGTCCACTCGAGCAGCGTGCCGCCAAAGGGCCTGAGGTGTCCAGGTGTCCGTCCGTCAGTCCAAGTCTCACCGTAGTCGCCGTGCCTCCGGAAAAGTCAAAATCAGGGAGAGGCTTGCGCAGACGTATAGGCATGTTCCGTTCCGGACCAGGGTGGCGGTTGCGGGCGCTTTGACGACACTGTGCTGTATCGTCATATTGGGCGCGTCTTTGGAGCTTGGTTTTCGTGCCTGGCAACCTATCGCTACCGCTGAGCCTGTCGCTGCGTCGTTCTGGCCTCCTCCGTCAATCCTCTTGCCCACAGGCCATCCCCGGGCTCTTTACCCGTACTCGGTGATTCCCGGGGGCGCACAATCGCCACGGGAGCTAAAGGAAGCAGCGGCGATGGATCCGGTGGTCGCGCAACACTATGCGGACTTCGATATTGCCAACGCTCGCCGCGTGACGCTGGATGCTCCGAAATTGGTGTACGTTTCCTATCGCATCGGTAACAAAGTCTTCTGGACCAAAAATAAGCTGGCGCTGCGAAAAGGCGAGGCCATGCTGAGCGACGGTCAGAAGATGGCGCGAACGCGGTGCGGGAATCGAATTTCGGTGCTGCCAGTCAGACCTAACGCCCCTGCCGAACCGAGTTCGTCGGAGCTGGATGGCCCGGAGTTTGCGCCTATTGTTTCGACGCCATATCTCGCGGCATATACAGCTCCCATGCCGGGCGGTCCATTCCAATCACCCGGCGGCCCGGGCGCCTCCTTTGTGCCGGTTGCGCCTTTTTTTCCTTTGCCCGGTGGTGGCGGAATTGGCGGTAGCAGGAACTCAACTACACCGCCTCCGGGCGGTGGTGGCGGTACACCCGGCGGTGGCGGCGGAAACACTCCTTCTCCTGGTGGAGGGAATGGTGGCGGCGGCACTCCTGGCGGTGGTGGTGGCACGCCGGGTGGTGGTGGAGGGACTCCTCCTCCTGGCGGCGGAAGTGGCGGCGGTGGAACACCGGGTGGTGGGGGTGGCGGTACACCTCTTCCTGGTGGCGGCGGCGGTGGTACGCCCGGTGGTGGTGGCGGAACTCCACCTCCCGTTGGTGTGCCTGAACCAGGCACGGGTGCACTGGTTTTGATTGGGTTGGGCGCCGCGGGGATGCGGGCGCGTCGTAAACGAAAAGCGTGTTAAGATTTATTCAGTGAACGCAAACTTCTATTAGCGGCTTCTCTTCAAAGCCTATTGGGCCTATTGGGCCTATTGGGCCTATTGGGCCTATTGGGCCTATTGGCTTTCGTGTCGTTACTTTCCTTCCGTTAATTCATCTGAACAGTTAAATTCGTGAGGATTTTATGGCCGTAACACTATCCGAGAGATTAGATCAGCTTGGCGCGCGCTACGATGAGCTCACTAAGGAGCTCTCCACATCCGAAGTGGTGTCCGACTCTTCCCATTTTCAAAAAGTAGCCAAGCAGCACGCCGAGCTGGAACAGATCGTCGAAAAGCATCGCGAGTTCAAGCAAATCGAAAAAGATCTGGCTGGCGCGCACCAAATGATCGGCGAAGCGGAAGATTCGGAAATGAAGCAACTGGCCTACGACGAAGAAAAGCAACTGGTGGCGCGCAAAGAAACCGTCGAACGCGAGCTGAAACTGCTCCTACTCCCCAAGGATCCCAACGACGAAAAGAGCGTCATCGTGGAAATTCGCGCCGGCACGGGGGGCGACGAGGCGGCACTTTTTGCCGCTGAACTTTTCCGCATGTATTCGCGGTACGCGGAAACGTTGGGTTGGAAAGTCGAGGTGCTGGAGAGTTCCCCGTCTTCGCTGGGCGGGCTGAAGGAAATCGTCGCGGCCATTCAGGGTTACAAGGTTTATTCCAAGCTGAAGTATGAAAGTGGTGTTCACCGCGTGCAGCGCGTGCCCGCGACTGAGCAGCAAGGGCGCATCCATACTTCCGCCGCGACCGTCGCGGTGCTGCCGGAAGCCGATGAGATCGACATTAAAATTGAGGCCAAAGATTTGCGCATCGATACTTTTTGCTCTTCCGGACCCGGCGGGCAGTCCGTTAACACCACCTATTCCGCGGTGCGCATCACGCATTTGCCAAGCGGCCTGGTGGTCTCACAGCAGGATGAAAAATCGCAGATCAAGAATCGAGCCAAGGCCATGCGTGTCTTGCGCGCACGGCTTTATGAGCAGGAGCAGGAAAAACAGCAAGCGGCCATCGTGGCGGAACGCCGCGGCCAGATTAAAACCGGCGACCGCTCGGAAAAAATTCGCACGTATAACTTCCCGCAAAATCGCGTGACCGATCACCGCATTGGCTTGACGCTGCACCAGCTCACCGATGTGATGGACGGCAAGCTCGCGCCCCTGGTGGACGGCCTGGTTTCGCACTACGAAGCGGAACGGCTCGATCAGGAGTTGGGCGCGGCGTAATCGTTTTTCGAGTGCCTATTTGGATGTCTGTTTCGATGTCAAACAGCCTGCATTGCGATCTAAAAATACCAATGGATATTCGTGGCGCGCTGCGCATGGGAATTTCGCGGCTGCGCGAGAAGCAAGTTGCTTCGTACACGCTCGCTGCGGAATTGCTGTTGCTGCACGTGTTGGGGCGTGACCGCGCCTGGTTGTATGCGCATCCTGAAGAACCGATAGGTTCTCAAGAGCTGGACACTTTCTTATCTCTGATTAGTCGTCGCGCAAACGGCGAGCCCACGCAACACCTCACCGGCAAACAGGAATTTTGGAGCCTGGAATTTGAAGTTACGCCGGACGTGCTTATTCCCCGGCCTGAAACAGAACATGTCATTGAAGTCGCACTCGACCGTCTGGCGTTACGCGAACTTCGCGCAGGCAGGCCGCAAAAGACGAATGGTGAAGGTTTTTTAATTGCGGACATCGGAACGGGCTCCGGCTGCCTAGCAATTGCTCTAGCGAAGGAGCTGCCGGCGGCGACGTTGTATGCCACGGACATTTCCCCC
>Ga0185299_10008571_pt1 | contig 10035 bp, 10 predicted proteins | sample PaiPotPPA55metaG_FD_128002 | JGI IMG/M metagenome (GOLD analysis project Ga0185299, IMG submission 128002) | Iron sulfur acid spring bacterial and archeal communities from Banff, Canada, to study Microbial Dark Matter (Phase II) - Paint Pots PPA... ...
CGGTCTCGACCGTGACTTCAACGGCGAAATTCTGCTCGAATGTATGCCGCAACAAGGTCCATCGAGCAGGATCGGTGTGATCTTTCAGGAGCCTCGTTTATTGCCCTGGCTGAGCGTTGCGGACAACGTCGCTTTTCCGGCCGGACCTCGTCGTGGACATGATCCGCGTGTACGTGAACTGCTGGCGGAAGTGGGTCTTGCCGAGGCGCGCGAGTATCTTCCCAAGCAGTTGTCCGGCGGCATGGCGCAACGGGTGGCGATCGCACGAGGGCTGTTCTCGAAGCCTGATGTGCTGTTGCTTGACGAGCCATTCAGCGCCGTCGATGCAATGACGCGCATGCGCTTGCAGGATCTGCTGTTATCGCTCGTGCAGGCACACGGCACAGCGGCGCTCCTGGTCACGCACGACCTGGACGAAGCACTGTATCTCTCCGACCGCGTGCTGCTGATGACACCGTCGGGTAAAAACGGCGCGGGCCGGATCGCGCGTGAGATCAAGGTGAACGTCGAGCGGCCGCGCGATCGCCGCGATGGTTTGCTTGCCAGCATGCGCGGTGAATTGCTGGAGGGTCTTGGGGCAGTCGCGGCTTAAGCCTGCTTCTGCCCCTTCAGCGCAGTATCAAAGCCTCGCAATCGAGACTTCAGTCGACTTCACGAACGCAATGACTTCGCTACCAACCTTCAGTTCGAGCTCATCGATAGAACGTGTGGTGATCACCGAAGTGACAATGCCATAAGGGGTTTCCACGTCGACTTCCGAGACCACCGAGCCGCGAATGATCTCCTTGATATGGCCTTTGAACTGATTACGCACGTTGATTGCCGTGATGCCCATGATGATGCTCCGTATTGATTGAATAGTGCCGGGGCCAGTCGACAGCGGCAATGAGTGAGTTGATACAACGACACCTAGCTCGGCTGCGCTCCATGCCTCAGCACGCGCGACAACACCTGTTCCTCCAGCGCCGCGAAACCTTCAGCCGTACGCAAACGCGGGCGTTGTAGCGCGATGGCGGCGTCGAACGATATCTTCCCTTCTTCAATCAACACAATCCGCTCACCCAGCGCCACCGCTTCTTGCACGTCATGCGTTACCAGCAGCGCAGTGAAGCGATGCTCGCGCCACAACCGTTCGATCAGCGCGTGCATTTCAATCCGCGTCAATGCGTCGAGCGCGCCTAGCGGCTCATCCAGCAACAGCAGATCCGGCCGATGCACGAGCGCACGCGCAAGTGCCACGCGTTGCCGCTGACCGCCCGACAATTGCGCAGGCCAGTCGTTTTCCCGTGCGCTCAAACCCACTTCAGCCAGAGTCGCGCGAGCGTCGTCACGCGACGAACGCGGCAAGCCGAGCATGACGTTTTGCAACACGCTCTTCCACGGCAGCAGGCGAGCATCCTGGAACATGATGCGGGTCTCCAGGATACTGGCTCCCGCCGCCGCGTTGCGCTGCACGACACCGCCGGTCGCCTTTTCAAGGCCCGCGATCAGGCGCAGTAACGTGGACTTGCCGCAGCCGCTGCGTCCGACTATGGATACAAAACTGCCGCGCTCGATGGTGAAATCGAAGTTCGACAGCACCTTGCGTTCGCCGAAATGCTTGTCGACGCCTTGCAGCGCGACGGCCATGTCAGTGGGACGCGCGCGCGGCGCAGGCGCTGCCGGTGCGCGTTCGCGCGTGGCGATTTCCCGCTCGTCGCCGTCCAGCACGACGCTGCCCGATGCATACGATGTATGACTCAAGGTCACGGTTTTGCTCCCTTCTGATACGCAGGATGCCAACGCAGCGTTGCCCGTTCGATCGACTTCGCGAGCATGTCCGCAAGCTTGCCGAGCAGCGCATAAAGCAGGATGCCGACCACAACCACATCGGTCTGCAGGAACTCCCGCGCGTTCATGGTCATATAGCCAATACCCGATTGCGCCGAGATGGTTTCCGCCACGATCAGCATCACCCACATCAACCCGAACGCGAAACGCACGCCTACGAGAATCGAGGGCAATGCCCCCGGTAAAATCACATCGCGATACAGCGCGAAGCCCGAGAGTCCGTAGCTGCGAGCCATCTCGATCAGGTCTGCATCGACAGAACGAATGCCGTGATACGTGTTCGTATAGACCGGAAAAAATACGCCGAGCGCGACCAGGAAAAGCTTCGCTTCCTCGCCGATGCCGAACCACAGGATCACCAGCGGAATCATGGCGAGCGCGGGGATATTGCGGATCATCTGCACGGTCGAGTCGATGGCGATCTCAGCCGGCTTGAACAGTCCTGTTCCAAGCCCGAGCACGAATCCGATCCCACCGCCGATTGCAAAACCCGTCAACGCACGCCATGCGCTGACCTTCACGTTCGCCCACATGTCGCCCGACTGGATCAATTCCCATGCGGCTTTCACGACGGCCAGCGGCTCGGGCAGCACACGCGACGACAAACCGCCCGTGCGCGCTGCCAGTTCCCATGCGATCAGGATCAAGATGGGCACAAGCCACGGCGCAGCCTGTACACCCGCGCGGCGAAAAAACGGAACTGCGTTCATCGAACCTCCGGTTCAACTTTGCGAAGCACGCGGCAAATACGACGTGCCGACAATTTCACCGAACGGTCCTGACAGCGGGCCGGACGTCCGCTCTTTCTGTTCGCGCGGCAGCAGCGGGAACACGAGTTCGGCGAACCGGTACGACTCTTCAAGATGCGGATAGCCGGACAGAATGAAGGTGTCGATCCCTAGCGCCGCATACTCCTTCATCAAGCCCGCGACCTGTTCCGGATTCCCCACCAGCGCCGTGCCTGCACCGCCACGCACGAGGCCGACGCCGGCCCACAGATGCGGATGGACCTCGAGCTTGTCGCGCTGGCCGCCATGCAACGCTGCCATGCGCCGCTGGCCTTCCGAATCCATCTTTGCAAACGATGCCTGCGCGCGCTGGATGGTTTCGTCGTCGAGCTTGCTGATGAGTCTGTCGGCATCGGCCCACGCTTCCTGCTCCGTCTCGCGCACGATCACGTGCAGGCGAATGCCGAACTTGATCTTGCGGCCTTTGTCGGCTGCGCGGCGACGGATGTCGGCCAGCTTCTTTTCGACTTCGGCAGGCGGTTCGCCCCAGGTCAGATAGGTATCGATATGATCAGCCGCGATCTCGCGCGCCGCGGGTGACGAGCCGCCGAACCACAGCGGCGGATGCGCCTTTTGTACCGGCGGATAGAGCACCTTGCCGCCCTTGGAACTCAAGTGCTTGCCGTCGAAATCGATCGAACCGCGTTCATGCGACGACTCGAGCAGACCGCGCCAGATGCGCAGGAATTCATCGGTGACTTCGTAGCGGGTGTCGTGGTCGTTGAACACTCCGTCGCCCGCCAGTTCGACCGGGTCGCCGCCCGTCACAACATTGATCAGCAGACGGCCGCCGGAGAGGCGGTCGAACGTCGACGCCATGCGCGCGGACAACGCCGGTGAGGTCAGGCCGGGGCGAATCGCGACGAGGAACTTGAGCCGCTTCGTAGCGGGAATCAGGCTCGATGCAACCACCCACGCGTCTTCGCAGGACCGGCCCGTGGGCAGCAGGACGCCCTCGTAGCCGAGCGTATCGGCCGCGACGGCGATCTGGCGGAAGTAGTCGTAATCAGCGGCGCGCGCGCCTTGCGTCGTGCCGAGATAACGGCTGTCGCCGTGGGTCGGAATGAACCAGAAAACATTCATCGAGGGCTCCTGCCTTGCTTATTTAAGTTCAAGTGTCGATTGAGGAATCGGACGGGCCGAGGCGAAGAAATACCCCGCACGCCCATGACCCACGTTAGTTGATTCATCTTAGCGACGCCGACTTTGCGGATGAACGATTTATTTGAGCTAAGGTTCTCGCCAATTCTGCTTACGCGTCTCTAGCGGCGCAGGAGCGCAGCGCTTGCGTTAAGCGACGTTCCAGCGTGCATCGGTCACCGCCAGCTTCTTCGGAATCAGCTTCAGGTCGGTGAAGGTATCGGCGATTTGTTGCTGGTACGCGAGGGTCTCCGTCGTGATCGGATGCACGCCGTAGCCTGTGCGTTTCAATGCGCGTTCAAGCGTCGGCTGGTCGAGCCCGACCAGCGGTGACAGAAGCTTCGCGACATCCGGCACGTTGTCGCGACCCCATTGATCGATGCGGTCCAGCTCCTCCAGTAACGCGTGCACGAGTTGCGGCTGCGCGGTCGCGAATTGACGTGTTGCGAGGTAATACTGCGTGTTGCGCACCAGCCCCGTGCCGTCCGCGATCACGCGCGCATTTGCCTGACGTTCAACGGCCGCGAGATAGGGGTCCCAGATCACCCATGCATCGACACTGCCCTGCACGAATGCCGCTCGTGCATCGGCGGGAGCGAGATAGACTGGGCGGATGTCCGCATACGAAAGTCCCGCGTTCTTAAGCGCCTCCACCAACAAGTAATGAACATTCGAGCCCTTGTTCAACGCCACTTTCTTGCCACGCAGATCCTCCACCTTGTGGATCGTTGAATCGTTCGGCACGACAATCGCTTCACCTTGCGGCGCAGGCGGTTCGTTGCCGACATAAACGAAATCCACGCCCGCGGCTTGCGCGAAGATCGGTGGAGTCTCGCCTACCGTGCCGGCATCGACTGCACCCGCGTTGAGTCCTTCGAGCAGTTGTGGCCCGGCTGGAAATTCGAGCCATTGCACGGTGATGCCCTGTGAGGCGAGTCGCTTGTCGAGCGTGCCGCGTGCCTTCAGAACTACGAAGTTGCCGTACTTCTGATAACCGATGCGGAACGTTTTGGCTGGCCCTTCCGCGCGTGCTGTCTGGCTCGCCAGTAGCGCCGCGCCGCCGGTCAAAACGCTGCTTGCTCCCGCACTCAACGCGGCAATTTTGAGTAGCGCGCGCCGCCGCGACGGAACCCGTGGTTGCGGTAACGTTTCGTCTGCGGGTGCTCGATGATGGTCGGACATACGGTATTCCTTCAATAAGAGTAAAAGCGTTGCACCAGTGACGATCAGAGTCGCCCGGGTCGTGGATCCGGTACGAAGCCGTCACGGTTCGGCATCTTTACCTTAGGCAGTGATTGCTCATCGAGCCGCGTATTGGGTGGCACAATTCCGTTTTGATTCAGCAGGAACGCGCTCACCGCGTAGACCTCGTCGGCGGACAAGGACTCCGGCGCGTCGTAGGGCATTGCGCGGTGAATGTAGTCAAACAATGTGGTTGCGTAGGGCCAGTAACTGCCGACCGTGCGTTTGGGTTTCGCACTCGCCAGCGTGCCGCGGCCGCCTACCAGTGCATCGCCGATCAGCCCCTGACCCAACGCGCCGTGGCAAGCCGCACACTTCGTTGCGAACACGTGCGCGCCCGTCGTTACGTCGCCGCTGCCGGCAGGAAGACCGCGGCCATCCGGCGCGACATCGATATTCCACGCGGCGATTTCGTCCTCAGTCAGCGGCGTGCCAATGTCATGCGCCGCGTAGGACACCGGCGTCACTATCGTCAGCGCGAGCAACAGCGCCTTACGCATTGCGCACCTCGCCCGAAGCGTCGACACGCCATTGCTGGATCGCGTTGTAGTGATACTGCGAGTTAAGACCGCGTGCAGCGACCAGCGCTTCGCGCGTGGGTTGCATATAGCCGGTTGAATCGGTGGCACGCGAAAGGATGCTTGCCGGCTCGCCGGTCCAGTGCCAGTCGGCCTGAAAACGCGTAAGCGCACGGTCGCGCACGGGGGTTTCCAGCCGCGCCGATCGCCAACTGCCACCGCCGTCCGTCGACACCTCCACCTTGCGGATCGTCCCGCGTCCCGACCACGCCAGTCCGGCGATCGGATAAAACCCATGCGTCGTCAGCCGATGCCCCGGCGACGGGCGTGTGATGACCGATTTTGCATCCATCTCGAACACGAACTGGCGTGCGGTACCGTCGGCGAGAAGGTTCGTGTACTTCGACGTTTCCTCGCGCGTCTGCAACGGGGCATCGACTATTTTTAGGCGACGCAGCCATTTCACGTGTGTATTGCCCTCGAAGCCGGGCACGATCAATCGCAGCGGATATCCGTTCTCGGGACGCAAGCGTTCGCCGTTCTGCGCATAAGCCACGAGCGCCCGATCCGCAATGCGGTCCAGCGGCAAGCTGCGCGTCATCGCGGCGGCGTCGGCGCCTTCGGCCAGCACCCAACCCGACGCACCGGACGTGCCGCTTACTTCCTCGAGCAACGTGGACAAACGCACGCCGGTCCATTCGCAGCACGACAACAGACCGTGCGTCAGTTGCACCGGCAAACCGCTCGGACCGTTCCATTCGTTGCCCGTGTTCCCCGAACATTCGATGAAATGAATCCGCGACTCCGACGGCAGCCGCAGGATATCGTCCATGGTAAAAAGCTTTGGATTCCGTACGAGTCCGTGGATCGCCAGCCGATGCATCGCCGGATCGATATCTGGAACACCTGCATGATGGCGCTCGTAGACGAGGCCGTTCGGCGTGATCGAACCGTGGAGATCGGCGAGCGGCGTCATCGACGAAGCCGCGCCGGGCAACGGCCACGCCCTGGCCGCGCGGCGCACCACGTCCGCCTCATATCGCGACGGCAAACCGTATGGATGTTCGAGGATCGGTGCACCCGGTGTCTTAGACCATGGCGCGACATCAAGTGGCTTGAGCCACTCCGCCGCGCGGGCTTGCGAAGCGACGAGGCCACCCGCAGCCAGACCGCCAAGTAGACGCCGGCGGCCGGGTGAAGGTGAGAATTTACGGGAGCTCATCGGTTAGCTACGGCTGAATGGAAGGCAGCCGACCATATTAGCAACGCGCGCGTCCCGCACTAAACGATCAATCGTGATATCCATTGCAGCGGAAATGCTGAGACAGCCGCGCGTTTCCGGCCGCGTGGCGCGGACTTGAAATTACGCCAGTTATCCCGCATCTCATCATCCCTTTATCCGGAGCACGATCATGGGAAGCCGTCCCCAATTCATCGACGATCTCTCACGCGACCCCGCCGAACCCGCCCTCGCAAGCCCACTCGGCGACAACGCCCTTCTGGACGCGTATTCCCAAACCGTCATCAGCGCGCTCGAACGGGTGCAGCAGGCTGTCGCCTTTATTTCCGTCGAACGGCGTTTTCCGGGCGACAAAAACGGCCGCGGCGCACGCGGCGGCACAGGTTCGGGTTTCATCTTCACGCCCGACGGTTATCTGCTGACGAATAGCCACGTCGTACATGGCGCAACACATATCCGCGTGACGCTCGCAGACGGCGCGAAGTTCGACGCCGATCTCGTCGGCGACGATCCGGACAGCGACCTCGCGGTGCTGCGCATCGGCTCGGCCGACGCGTTGCCGCACGTCGAGCTGGGTGAATCCGGCAAGCTGCGTGTCGGGCAGATCGCCATCGCCGTGGGGAACCCTCTCGGCCTCGCGCAGACGGTCACGACCGGCGTGGTCTCGGCGCTCGGACGGTCGCTGCGGTCCAACTCCGGACGCATGATCTACGATGTCATCCAGACCGACGCCGCGCTGAATCCCGGCAACTCCGGCGGCCCGCTGATCAACTCGGCAGGTCAGGTGATCGGTGTGAATACCGCGATCATTGCCGGTGCGCAGGCGATCTCGTTCGCGACGGCCATCGACACAGCCAAGTGGGTCATCATGCAGCTCTTCGCGCACGGACGCGTTCGGCGTGCGTACATCGGCGTGGCCGGCACGACGTCGCCTATCTCACGCCGCGTGCAGCGTTATTTCGACCTGCCGGCGGCGAGCGGCGTGCATGTGATGGAGGTCGTGAAGGCTAGCCCGGCTGCGCTCGGTGGATTGCGTACCGACGACAGGATCGTTGCCATCGATACCCTCGCGGTAGATAGCGTCGATAGCTTGCAGCGCGCGCTGGATGTTTCGCGGATCGACCGGGCGGTGAAGGTCACCGTATTGCGCGGTTCGCAAAAGCTGGAACTGCAGGTGACGCCTGTCGAACAGGCTGGTTGAAGCTAAAGCGGCCGGCGTGTTTAAGAGGAACGCAGCTTAATCACGCCCCTTCGCCATGCTCGAGAACACGCCGTCGCGTCGGATCAGACCATGAAACAACGCGGCGCCGAGATGCGCGAGGAAGGTCGCGAACAGCAACAAAGCAAGGACCGTATGCGCTGAACGAAGCAACGCATAAAGTTGCACATCCTGCGGGACGATGGGTGGCAGGTTCACCGGCCCGAACAGATGAATCGGAAAACCGCCGGCTGACAGCATCGACCAGCCGACCAGCGGCATGGCGAATAACAAGGCGTAGAAAACCCAGTGCGACAGATGCGCAATGTGCTGCTGCCAGCGCGGCATGTCATTGGGCAACGGCGGCGTGCGATGAGTCAAGCGCACGATGAACCGCACGCTCACCAGCACAAGAATTGCTATGCCCAGCGGCTTGTGAATCGCGAGCAGCGTCTGATGCCATGAAGATAAAGTGGCAACCATCCCCACGCCGATAAACAGCATCGCGACGACCAGCGGCGCCATGAGCCAGTGAAGCAAGCGGGCTGGCGGACTAAAGTGTTTTTGATCGGTGCTCATTCGTGATCCCGTCCCGGTTGTTGAGAGGAGGCCAGACGCTGCGCCTCTTCATGCGTGCGGCGATTGTAAGAGACCGCGTAGGCGGACGAGCGCGCAGCCAGTAGCGGATCGGCGGACGGCTTGAGTCCATCGGGGAGGATGGTCGGATCGTAGTTGATGTCACGGCAATCGCCGTCGCTCTGCGCGCGCTCGTGTTCTATCACCAGCGTACCTGCATCGATGTGCGGCCGGTCGTCAGGCCACGCCTGGGTTGCGTCGGTGGTCGGATCACCAGGCCTGGCTACCGTCAGGATCAGACGCCAGCGCAGCGGGCCGCTTGCCAACCGGCTGCGTAGTTCGTTGTCGAGGAAATCATGCTGACTCTTTTCCTCTGCGGTGACGGGTTCGTACGTAGCCTCAGGCACCATCGACCACCGGATGAAGTGAGTCTTGCCGCTTGCATCGATGGCACGAAATGCGTTGATGCCGTAATACGCCGCATTGCCGAAACTCGACGACGGCGGGTGGCTTTTCACCCAGCTCTGAAACGGCCCGGTCTCGGGGTGCGCGGCAAAGAACGCCTTGAGCTTCGCCGGATCGGGCTTGCCCGTTGCGGGATCGGGTCTCGACGCCACCAGTTGAGCGAAGAAAGCCCGTGGCGTATTGACGATAAACACCGGCGTATTGTTCATGCCCGTACGCCATTGCTGACCATGGGGCAGCTTGAAATCAAGCGCCATGCTGCGTACCGGCACGCTGGCATCCGGCGCCGACGGATCGCTACCCGGAATCGCAAAGCGGCCGATGACCGGCGTGCGCACGGCCTTGAACACGCCAGCGCGAGAGATGTCCCCGGCCTGGCCGTTGCCTTCGAAGTATCCCGCCACGCACACGCCCTTCGCATGATTGCGGCGAAACCCCGGATGAACACCCGCGTTCGCTTCGAAAGTATTGACGATGCGCTGCGGCGTCAGGCGATGCGGCGTGACGAAACCACCGACATAGACGAAAGCACCGCCGATGGCCGCTACGACCGCGCCGATAGCCGCAAGCCGGAATAGCGGGGCCGCTTGCCGCCCGCGAGGACGCAGTGAAAATGGGTCATTCTTCATGTGAATTGATCCGGTTGCATTGCTGTCGTGATTGATTCGATATCCTCACCGAATCAATCACGACGACGAGCATAATTTACCTTTCGATGTCTGGAACTCAACAACAGGGCGAACCACGTTACTTAGCCACTTATTCCGGGCCGTCGCAATTACCTATCCGGCGCGATGACCGGGAACAAACGCAGCCACGGTATTGTTCGTTGGACACCGTGGCTGCAAACTCATTTTATTGCGTAGAGACAGGAGCGCTGCCGGGCGCCCTGGCGCCGCCCATCGCGGTCAACTGCGAGTAGACGTCATGCGACAGGTCGAGCAGCACCTTGCGGTCGATCGCGCCTGATACGGCGTAGCCGAAATCGCCGTCGATCCAATAGAACACGTTCACCGAACCGTCCTGATACAGCTTGAA
>Ga0185299_10008572_pt1 | contig 10035 bp, 8 predicted proteins | sample PaiPotPPA55metaG_FD_128002 | JGI IMG/M metagenome (GOLD analysis project Ga0185299, IMG submission 128002) | Iron sulfur acid spring bacterial and archeal communities from Banff, Canada, to study Microbial Dark Matter (Phase II) - Paint Pots PPA... ...
CGGTGATCGCCCTCTTAGCTTGGGCGCTAAGGTCAGATGGGAGACGAACTGGTTCTCGTCGGGGAAGCAACTCAGGTCCGGACCGTATTCGGTGAGAACGGCTTGCACTGCGCCCACCCCCGATGGCATCGAGGGCCGCGGTATTTCTGGTAACCTAGACGCATAAGAACGCGCAACAACAGTATCCATGTGCCCTTGCTTCGTAGCGGCAGGCCAGCCCGGTCGGCTCGCGGCCGCCAGCTTTCCGTGAGAACACTGTTTGTCCTCTTCCTGGTATTTCTGACCCTCCACGGACAGTCCCTTGCTCTAGCCTCTCAGGAAGAATCGCACCATGCGTCCGACCATTGCTGCCTGCTGTGTCACGTCGGCCCGCTGCCGTTCCTGCAGACTACCGTAAGCGCCACGGTGACGCCGATCTTCCTGGTAGCCTGGCTCGCCCCAGCCCCGGATTTTGAGCCGACCTGCCAGGCGCCGTTGTTCGCCTGTTCCTCACGGGGCCCTCCCGCCGCATAGCTGCTCCCACTGCCCAGCCGTTTCCTAAAAGAGGAGAAGAGTATCGCCATGCAGACAGCATCGTTGTGCATTGGCATGCGGCGATTTTCATGCGCCACATGTGCTCCCGCAGCTCTGTTAGTGTCGCTGGGGCTGTTCCAACTGGGCTGCGGATCGAAAAAGGCCGAAAGCACAGCCGCGTCCGAGGCCAACGTGCAGCCCGGCTTTTTCACAGTGCCATCGAATCAAACAGCACACTTGAAAATCACCCAAGTGGCGAAGGCCTCCTGGGGAGTGGCGGTCCACACCACAGGCACCGTGGATTGGGACCAGGACCACACCACCCAAGCCATCACGCAAGTGAACGGGCCGATCACGCGCATTCTGGTGGATGTCGGGACGCCCGTCAAAAAGGACGAGCCGCTGCTGTACGTCTCCAGTCCCGATGTGGCCAACGCCATCGCGGCGTACCGCAAGGCCCGCAACCGCGAGCGGTTCAACAAACGGATCGTGGACCGCATGAAGGAAATGCTGGACCACGGGGCAGTGGCCGTGAAGGATTACGAAAGCAGCGTGGCGGACTATAACGACGCCACCACGGATGTCCAGAACAGCGTGCAGCCTTTGCGCATATTCGGCATCACCGCGCAGGACATCGACCAGGCGGAGAAGCAGGGCACATCCATCAGCACCGAACTGGCCGTGCGCTCTCCGATTTCCGGTGTGATCGTGCAGAAGCTGATTTCTCCCGGCATGCTGATTGAAGCGGGACAGACCGTCTGTTTCCAGATCAGCGACGTTTCCATCGTCTGGGTGCAAGGCCACATTTTCGATCGCGACTTGCCGTCGGTGCGGAGCGGCGATGCGGTGGAGGAAACCAATCCATCGTTGAACCGCACCTTCCGCGGCGCCATTTCCTACATTGGATCGTTCGTGGACCCCACCACCCGTACCACACCGGTCCGCATCGTTACCAGCAATCCCGGCGGCCTGCTGAAGAAGGACATGTTCGTGGACGCGGTCATCCAAACCGGCCGGCGGAACAACATTCTGGTGGTGCCGGTGGCGGCGGTGCTGCGCGACGACAAGAACGAGCCCATCGTGTACGTGCAGGCGGAACCCGGTAAATTCGCGCAACGCTCCGTAACCATCGGGCCGCAGCAAAACGGACTGGTAGAGATTGCCAGCGGATTGCGGGAAGGCGAAAACGTAGTGGCGGACGGCAGTCTCTTCCTGCAGTTCGCCAACGCGATTCAATAGGCCGCAAACATGATTGCGAAACTGGTCTCTTTCGCCCTGCGGCAGCGATTCGTGATTGTGATCGCCTCGCTCGCCCTGATGGTTTGGGGCGCTATCTCTTTCCAGAAGCTGCCGATCGACGCCTATCCGGATTTGTCGCCGCCGCACGTGGAGATCATTACGCAGTGGCCCGGCCACGCGGCCGAGGAAGTCGAGCGGCTGGTCAGCATTCCGATTGAAATCGAGATGAACGGCATTCCGCGGCTGGAAGCCCTGCGCTCGATTTCGCTCTACGGATTGTCCGCCATCGAGATGAATTATGAATACGGCGCCGATCCGTATTTCGTGCGCGAACAGGCCTTCGAGCGCATGGCCAACGCCCAGGTGCCGGGCGGCCTGCAGCCCACCCTATCGCCGTTATTCAGCCCCAGCGGGCTGATCTACCGGTATGTCTTGCAAAGTCCGGACCGCTCGGTGCAGGACCTGAAGGTGATCGAGGATTGGGTGCTGGAGCGCCATTACCGTTCCATACAGGGTGTGGCGGACGATTCGGGTTTCGGCGGCACCACCATGCAATATCAGGTGCTGCTGGATCCCAACAAACTGTTCGCCTACGGGGTGACCGTACCGCAAGTAACGCAGCAACTGGGCAACAACAATGCCAACGCGGGCGGCGGATTCTACTCCCAGGGCGGGCAATTCTACTACATCCGGGGATTGGGGCTGGTGCGCGATACGGCGGACATCGGAAACATCGTTCTGCAGGAGAAGAACGGAATTCCAGTATATGTCAAAGACATCGCCAAGGTGGAGATCGGCCACGCGCCGCGGCTCGGCCAGTTCGGATACATGCGGCAGGATGAGGCGGTGGAAGGCGTCATCCTGATGCGCGTAGGCGAGCAGGCCCAGGTCATTCTGCGCCGCGTGGAGGCGATGACCAAGGAACTCAACGAACATGTGCTGCCGCCGGATGTGAAAGTCGTACCGTACTACGACCGGCAGGGCCTGATCGAAGAAACCACGAATACGGTGGAAAACAACCTGCTGCGCGGCATGCTGCTGGTGCTGGTGATTCTGGGCGTGTTCCTGTTCAGTGTGCGCACGGCACTGATCGTCGCGGTGACCATTCCGTTCGCGCTAATGTTCTCGTTCATCTGTCTCGACTGGCGGCATATTCCAGCGAACCTGCTGTCCATCGGCGCTATCGACTTCGGCATTATCGTGGACGGCTCCGTGGTGATGGTGGAAAACATATTCCGGGAGCTGGCGGCCCGCCGTCCACAGATCAACGTCCTGGATCCATATCACGTGATCGAAACCATCCGTGCGGCGTCGCACGACGTGGAGCGGCCGATCTTCTACGCAATTGCGGTGATCATCGCCGGATATCTGCCGATTTACGTGCTCACGGGGCCGTCGGGCCGGCTGTTCCAGCCCATGGCGGACACCATGTCGTTCGCGCTGTTGGGAGCACTGCTTTGCACGCTGACACTGCTGCCCGTGCTGTGCTCCTTCTTTCTGCGGAAGCACGTACATGAACCCCGCGCGCGGGTCTACGAGGCCATTCGCGGCTCGTACGGCAGAACGCTGGGCTGGTGCCTGCGCAACCGCTTGATCACCGTAGCCGTCATTCTGGCCATCTTCGCGGCATCGCTGCTGCTGATTCCAGGGATCGGCGGCGAATTCATGCCGCATCTGGACGAAGGCGCGCTGTGGGTGCGCGCCACCGCGCCTTACACCATTTCCTTTGAAGAGGCCTCCAAGCTCTCGCCGCAGATCCGGGACATCCTGCGCAGCTTCCCACAGGTGACCACCGTGGGCAACGAGCTGGGGCGGCCCGACGACGGCACGGATACCACAGGATTCTTCAACAACGAGTTCTATGTGGGACTGAGACCCTACAACGACAGCGCCTGGAGCGGCAAAATCCACAGCAAGTCCGAGTTGACTAAAGCCATTCAGCAGAAACTGGCGGCGTTTCCAGGCGTCATCTTCAACTACACGCAACCGGCCGAGGATGCCGTGGACGAGGCCGAGACCGGGCTGAAGAGCTCGCTGGCGGTGAAGATCTTCGGTCCGGAGCTGGCGACTCTCGAGGATAGGGCCTTGCAAGTGAAGAATGTGATCTCCAAGGTTCCGGGGATCACCGGGATCACGGTGGTGCGGGAACTCGGCCAGCCCACCCTCATCATCACGCCGGACCGCGCCAAACTGGCTCGCTACGGCCTGAACGTGAGCGACGTGAACACGCTGGTAGGGACCGCCATGGGGGGCACGGCCGCCACGCAAGTGATCCAAGGCGAGCGCCAGTTCGACCTGGTGGTGCGCATGCAGGAACCATTCCGCAGCGATGAGAATGCCATCAAGAGCCTGCTGATCGCCACGCCCGACGGCCAATATCTGCCGCTCAGCCAATTCTGCGAAATCAAGGTGGAAAGCGGCGCATCGTTTATTTACCGCGAGTCGAATTCGCGGTTCATCGGCGTGCAGTTCAGCGTGGAGGGGCGCGACCTGGCGAGTGCGGTGGGCGAAGCCCGCCGGAAAGTCGCCGGGGCCGTGAGGCTTCCTATAGGCTACAGGTTCGATTGGGGCGGCGAGTATAAGGAATACCTGGCATCGCAACAGCAGATGAAGATCATCGGGCCGTTGACCGTGCTATTGATTCTCCTGATCCTGTTTGCGCTCTACGGAAACCTGAAATTCCCGCTGATCATTTTCTTGAGCGTGCTGGTGACGGAACCGGTCGGCGGGCTGCTGGCGCTGCGCCTTACGCACACCAATTTCAGTGTTTCGTCGATGCTGGGTTTCGTGGCGTTGATGGGCGTCGCGGTGCAGACCAGTGTGATTCTGTATTCGTTCATCAACAAGCTGCGGCTGGAAGGGAAAGATATCCCGACGGCCACACTGGAGGCCTCGCTGTTACGGCTGCGCCCCATCATGATGACGGCGCTGGTGGCCTGTTTCGGTTTGCTGCCGGCGGCCATGTCCACGGGTATCGGCAGTGATTCGCAGAAGCCGTTCGCGATTGTGATCGTGGCCGGGCTGGCGTCGCGGCTTTTCTTGTCGATTTTCCTTGCGCCGGTGCTCTACGCGCTGGCGGCGCGGGACGGCGATATTTTGCAGGTTTGATGGGGCAAAATGCGGCGATCGATCCGGCATCTACTAATCGGGATTCTCCTGGGGAGTTGCCTGTGCCCTGCGCAGACCACCATGATATGACGCGGCAGCAGGTGAAGGACAAGTTCCCAGCGGACAATCCCAACCTCCGCGCGGGCCAACTGAATATCCAGGAATCCAAGGCGCAGAGTGCCGAAATCGGCGTTCATCCGCGTTCATCGGCGGCCGACAATGAGCTTGAGAGTCTGGGTCGAGGACGGCACTTTATGAGGATGGGCCGCTGATGAACGCGGATACTTCGACGCCTTGACCGAGCGGGTGCTGGGACCGGTTTTCGGAGTGGCCAACACCCTGGGCGCCGAATTCCTGGAGAAGGTCTACCGAGGTTCCTCCCATGGGTTGATGAGGTTGGTTTACTGGATCGCGCCAGGATGGTCTGGCATCCGGAAGTTATCCACGGACGGGCGGTCGCCATGGCGGTGAGGTCCCTCTGTTGGAGTGGCAAAAGTGGCTTCTCCACGTTAGCCGCGGCCGTAGCGGTTCAGGTAATGCGAGCCCGACTGGAGGGCGCCGGAGGAGACGAGCCAGACCTGCCAGTGCGAGAACAGGCCGTCGGTGATGGCGAAGTTGCTGGCCCACTGGAGGTCGGCCGCGAGGCGCCAGACTCCCAGGGCCGCGGCCATGACGGCAGCCGGCGTCAATAGGGCGGCCAGCGCCAGGGCGACGCGGCGGTTCTTGCCGCGCTTGCGCTCCACCTTCGGACCTCTGCCAAGCCGGATCCGGACTACCATCTTGGTACCACTCTAGCAGCAATTGCGATAAATTATACACATCATGATTCGTCCTCTGAAGGCGGCAGTGTTCGGCACGGGGTTCGTGGGCCGCGTGCATTTGGAAGGAATCCGGCGGCTGGGATTTGTGCAGCTTTACGCGATCGGCGAAAGCCAGGTCGAGAAGGCGCAGAAGCTGGGCGAGGAGTTTCAGGTCGCGAAGATCGCGGCGGATTACCACGAGATTCTGAACGACCCGGCGGTCGACGCCGTGCATGTGTGCACGCCGAACGCGCTGCACTTCCCGATGGTCACCGATGCGCTCAACGCCGGTAAGCACGTAATCTGCGAGAAGCCGCTCTCGACTTCCGCCGAAAATGCGCGCAAGCTGGTGGCGCTGGCCAGGGAGAAGAATCGCCGCAACTGCACCTTCCACAATCTGCGCTTCTATCCGCTGGTGCAGCAGATGCGGCGCATGCGCGAATCGGGCGAACTCGGCGAGATCCTGGTGGTGCAAGGGACCTATTCGCAGGACTGGCTGCTGTATGACACGGATTGGAACTGGCGCATCGACTCGAAAGCCAACGGGCCTTCGCGGTGCATGGCGGATATCGGCTCGCATTGGTGCGACATGGCGGAGCACGTCACCGGATTGCGCATCACGTCGCTGTGTGCCGACTTGCAGACTTTCCACAAGACGCGGAAGCAGCCCAAGAAATCGATCGAGACTTTCGCGGGCAAAACGCTGCGGCCCGAGGATTACGACGAAGTGCCCATCGACACCGAGGATTTCGGCGCGGTGGTGTTTCGGATGGGCGCTCGGGCGCGCGGCGTTTTTAGCGCCAGCCAGGTCTCGGCCGGACGAAAGAATCGGCTGAGCATCGAGATCTACGGCAGCCAAGCGTCGGTGGCGTGGGATCAGGAGCGGCCCGACGAGCTATGGATCGGGCAGCGCAACGCGCCGAATCGCGTTTTGCTGAAAGATCCATCGCTGATGCTGGAGGGCGCGCGCTCGTACGCCGATCTGCCGGGCGGCCACAGTGAAGGGTACGACGACACCTTCAAGCAGGTCTTTCGCCGCTTTTATGGTTCTGTGGCCGATCCCACGGCGCCCGCGGAGTATCCGCAGTTCGCCGACGGCCTGCGCCAGTTGCAGATTCTGGAGACGGAGCTGGCCAGCTCCGCCACCCACGCCTGGATGGACGTGCCGGCCGCTATGCAGGCTGCGGCAGACTGAACGTGTTCTCCTTGGCGGGCGCTTCCTGCCGGTTCTGGCGGAGCCACTCCTGCAGAGCTTCCTTGTAAAGCACGATGCCCTTGCGGGAATAGCGCACGAAGCCCTGGCGGCGCAGTTCGTTCATGTATTGCGTGACGATCTCGCGCGAGGTGCCGACGTATTGCGCCAGCAGTTCGTGGGTCATATGCGGCATGGCCGTGGTGCCGCTGCTTTCCAGCGTGCCCATGCGGCCGGCGAAGCGGATCAGCGAGCGGGCCAGGCGCCGCTTGATATTGTCGACGGAGAAGCCGTCGATGCGATGCTCGAGCTCGATGCCGCGGCGGACGAGGATTTGCATGAGCGCGACGCCCAGGCGCGGGCGCTTGACCATGACATCCTCGATTTCGGCGCTGGACCATACCATGACTTTGGCGCTCGTTAACGCCGTGGCCTGTTCGTTGCGACGCGGCAGGTTCATGGCCGCTTCGCCGAAGAACTCGTCGGTCTTGTAGACGTCGACGAGGGTGCGGCGACCGTTATCGGCCAGCCGCGTGACCTTTACCTTGCCGTCCAGAACCAGATAGATGTCGGTAGCGGGCTGGTGCTCGCTGTAGATGATCTGTCCTTTCTTATACTGTACAACCGTCGAACAGGGCAGATGCGCTAGGGGATCTTCCAACTGTTTCGGCGCCATTACCATGTAACTGCTTGCCATATCTTTCATCCTCCAAATTCGATTTGATCTGAGTGCCGCCCATCCGCCGTATCGAATGCAACGTGATGACCGTGCCCTCCATGACTCTGATTAAAACCGAACTGGACCGTAGGGTCAATAACATTTGGCTGTACAGTCGATGTATCTTGAATTAACGCTGGGCTGATTGAAAGGAAAGGGGCTTAGGGCTGTTGTTACTCGTGGTTACATGGCCTCATGTACTTGTGTTATGGTCTGGTTGAACCCCTATCATGCCAACTGAATCGTACTCTCGGCGCGTATTCCTGACCACGGCTGCCAGCCTGCCGCTGCTGGCGCGCGACTCCGGCATCCCGGTCGGGCTGGAGCTTTACTCGGTGCGGGACGACCTGAAACGGGACCTGATGGGCACTGTGCGGGCGGTCGCCAAGATGGGCTACACCTGCGTGGAGTTCTTTGGGCCGTACTTCGACTGGACGCCGGCGTACGCCAAGCAGGTGCGGGCGCTGTTGGACGAGCTGGGCGTCCGGTGCTTTTCCACGCACAACGACTTGCGGTCTTTCGATGCGGAAGGGTTGCCGCACGCGGTGGAGTTGAATCAGATTCTCGGCAGCAAGTACGTGGTGCTGGCCAGCGCGGGGAATGTAAGCGGGCTGGATGGATGGAAGCACGTGGCGGAGCGGCTGAATCAGGGGGCCGAGAAGCTGGGGAAGGCGGGGCTGCGTGCGGGGTATCACAATCACCAGGCGGAATGGAAGCCGGTGGATGGCGAGTGGCCCATGGAGGTGCTGGCGGCGAACACGAGCAAGGACGTGATGCTGCAGCTTGATGTGGGTACGTGCCTGGAGGCGGGCGCGGATCCGGTGGCGTGGATCGAGCGGAACCCCGGACGGATTCGTTCGATGCATTGCAAGGATTGGTCGGCCGAGGGCGGGTATAAGGTGCTGCTGGGGGAAGGGGCTGCGCCGTGGAAGAGGCTGTTTGCGGCGGCGGAGAAGACCGGCGGGATTGAGTTTTATTTGGTGGAGCAGGAAGGGAGCGCGTATCCGGCGATGGAGACGGCGGCGCGGTGTTTGGCGAATTTCCGTCGGCTGCATGGGTAGGCGGTCGTCGGTGTCTAACTGACTTGATGGACGCTAGAGGGCAGCTAGTTCGGGCTGTCGTTTGGGAAGCCGCTCTTTGCTATACAGCGACGACCTGGGTGTTATCGACGGAAGGGGCTTGGCCGCCGAATGGTCCGCTCCAATTCGTGGGTGCAGTGGTTGGGGCCGCCACGGCCGCCCTGTTTCTGTTCCATATCGTGCCAGCGGAAGTTGTCCCCCAGTTGTCCCGCCGAGCGACCGGCTGGATGGTCTATGTCCTGCGCGCCCTGGTTGTCTGGTATTGCGTCGGGGCCTTCGCGTCGTTCATTAGCCTCGCCCATAATGAGGGCTATATCCTCTTACTGGGACACCCCGATCAGACGGTATTGATCAACGGCGCTGGGCTGGCTTTCGGGTTATTTGCGGTCCTCGTGGTATGGCGTGAGGACCGGCTCGGATTGATCGTTCCCGGCGTACTCGGGACGCTCGGCTTGATGTTCATTCTGGCGGCTCTGTTGGCCACGTCCGCCTGATTTTGGACCCACATCCAGCAGTTATCCAGTGGCGAAGATGCTCTTTCCGACAACGTGAAGGTCTTTAGGGGTGTTCTTCTGGCGACGGTGCCTGCCGCCATTTTTGCAGTGCGCCTTGGGCGTTTGCGACCTCCGCGGTCCACCATTTTCCGGACAGGAGTCCTGGGTCTGTGGCTTCCCGTAGTCTCCTCTGCTACGCTGGCATCACTCGCAAAGATGTGCGGCGCACGTTTGTATTGGCGGCCTTCGCTGCCAATCGACGAAGGTGCTATCTTCGCATGGGTCAACCAACCTAGCCGCCTGGGTCGGTGGACAGTGATCGCACCCGTCATCACTCTGATGGTTCTTACGCTCGTGGTCCTGATGGTTTGGATCAAAGAAACCATGCCAAAAACGGAGAGCCCTTGGAAAAATTGGGCGCTGATCGTATTGATTGGGTCACTTGGACTGGAGTTCGCACTCGATGACCAGTTCTCGTTCCAGGTATATTACGAACCTTGGTTGTGGTCTGTTTTGGTTGGTGCGGTGGCTCTCGCCGTATGGGGTGCGGTGTTAGCGCTCCGCCGTTCCCCATGAGTGGCAGACCGGTCGCTGACGCTCGCGGTTCGGTGTGTTGCTAGAGTCCCGCCCCATAGGACCGACACTAGCGCTGTCGCGCGCAGGGGTCGGGGGTTCAAAGGGTTCATAGGCGCTAACGTAAGGACCGGCCATCGCCGGAGTTTCCTATGCCTGAACTCTGCCGACTTCCCGGACGGCGACGTCCGGCATGTTTCGGCCGCTTCACATTTCCGCAATGGGGTTTCCCGGCAATTGACGGCGCGCCGTAACCCTGTTCCGCGGGGTTCGACCGGTAGCCAGGCGCTTTGGCCGGTTGACCACAAGCCAATGTACC
>Ga0185299_10008573_pt1 | contig 10035 bp, 13 predicted proteins | sample PaiPotPPA55metaG_FD_128002 | JGI IMG/M metagenome (GOLD analysis project Ga0185299, IMG submission 128002) | Iron sulfur acid spring bacterial and archeal communities from Banff, Canada, to study Microbial Dark Matter (Phase II) - Paint Pots PPA... ...
GGGTTGATCAAAGAGCTCGCCTCGGCGGGTTCCATCTTAACGTTTGGGTTCCGCAACTCTGGGCCGTGCCAGCTATTGGTTTTCCCCGCAAGGACTGCCGGACCTTAACCGAAGGAGTGCGAGCGGCGATCGGGATTATCCGGTCACCGAGTTACTCACGAAGACGGTATGAATGCGTAGGTCTCCCTTGCTGTCGCGATAACTCTCATTGCGGCTGAATGAACCACCGCTACCATCCGGAAACAGAAAAGCACCATCCCTCCAAACGCCCCCTTCGCGCTCCACTTCGGCCATATTGTCGGTCTTTCTGTCTTCCAAAATCTTGGCGATACTCATGCGAAAGACCCGTCGGAGAAGGAACGCCTCCTTGGAAAATTCACAGCAGAGCCTAAGCCACCTTCAAATGTCGTCGCCGACGCATAGCCGCGCGCGGCAATGCTGAAGGCGGCGGTTACTTGGAGCGGTAACCACCCCGATTCCACGAACGCCGTCTTTTGGGAGGTGCCCGGTGATTTGTTAGGGGACACGAGCAACCACGACAATGCGCTCGCGTTCAAGCATTGTCAAATGCGCGCCTAACTCGTCCTGTGAGGAGTTGACCCGCCCATGAAGGTGGCAAGTCAAGCGGTTGCTAAGCAAAGTGAGCGGGACGTCTCGTGGGGATCGCATACTAGAGCAGTTGATTTCATCGCTGGTCAGCTTCGGCTCGCGCGCCTCCGCCACCACCGTGGAAAAACTCCCCCGCCACGTCGTGCTCCATCTGCGTCTCGCGGAGAGGAGCCGATGGCTAAACGAAAGACCGAAGAAGAATCGGTACCGCCAGACGAAGATCGATGTTCCTCAGCCGCACTGGCGGCGGGGCCTTGCGGCTCAGGACGATCAACTGCTGATGCAGGACAATGTTTTCACCTTCTCGCCCGGTGACTTCAGTCGGGATTGCGCAACGAGCAGGAGCCCGGTCAGGAACGCGAACATCGCGCCTTCTATAAGCGCAACTATCGCACTACGTCACCCGGAGGAGGCTTTCGGTAGCGACAAGTGATGTGTCACCGACCCGGTAGCCCGCTGATACGTTCGGTCTGCTAGACTTCTCCCCTGCGGCTTCCCACAAATAATAAACTAATACCAAGGTGCCTTATCGTGTCGTCGATCCGCCACATAAAGGAACAGAAGCGGGCCATCATTCATGGGCATGCCCAGTCCGATAATCTTAAAGGATTGACACAAGTTTTAACGACCTTGGCATCCCTTGTGCTCCTTTGGTGGGTCGCTCTGTTGAGTGTCAAGGTTTCCCCCTGGCTCACCGTCCCTGCGGTATTGCTGATCAGCCTATTCACGTTGCGCGCTTTTGCGCTGATGCACGAATGCGGCCATGGCAGCTTGTTTCGCACTCAGCGGCTCAATCGCGCATTCGGTTTTCTGCTTGGCGTGGTCTCGGGCATGCCGCAGTACGTGTGGTCGCAGCATCATAATTTTCACCACGCCACCAACGGCAATTGGGACAAATATCGCGGACTATATACGACGCTGTCAGTGGATGAATATGCGGCGATGGCCGACGCGCAGCAGCGCATGTATCGGGGTAAGTGCAGCATCGCGGTAGCACCTTTTGCCGGCCTCATATATGTGATTTTCAATCCGCGCTTTACCTGGCTCAAAGGCAGTTTCAGCCTGATGAGGCATATTGTTAAAGGGAAAATTGCGCAACCAAACTTGTCGATAAAGGCGCGCGCCGCCACTTTTGAAACGCGCTATTGGAAATCAAAAAAAGAGTACTGGCATATGTTCTGGAACAATGTCGTATTGCTCAGCATATGGGCGTTGATGTGCTGGGGATTCGGCACGGTGCTGTTTGTTGCGATTTATTTAATCAGCGCATCGCTTGCCGGCGCCGCGGGCATTATTTTGTTCACCGTTCAGCATAATTTCGAGCACTCCTATGCAGGCGATGGCAGAGATTGGGACTACGAGACCGCAGCGATTGAGGGAACGAGTTTTCTGATTTTGCCCCGCTGGCTAAATTTTTTCACCGCCAATATTGCTTATCATCACGTCCACCATCTATCCGCTAAAATTCCCAACTACCGCTTGATCAGATGCCACAACGAAAATTTAAAGCTCTTTTCGGATGTCACACGAGTAAAATTATTTCACATTCATAAAGCCTTGAAATACATTCTCTGGGACGCGCGCGCACACCGAATTATTTCGGTAGCGGAGTATCGGCAGCAGATGAACCAAGCTCGTTATGCGACTGACCTGTCCCTTCTCAAAACTTAATCTGCGAGAATCTGCATGCCACTCGGCGACGCGGTCGATCCGAAGCGGCGCGCCGCACTCGGCAAGAACCTGAGTGAAATGCTGCCTAGACGGCCCCTTTCGAGCGCTATCCGCCACTTTTTGTGGCAAGATTTGCGCGGGAACTCCCAAGCCCGCAACGCGAGGGCGTCGATTCAATGGCTCAGGATATCAAGAGCAAGGCACTGGACCTGGCATTAAGCCAGATCGAAAAACAGTTCGGCAAGGGCTCGATAATGAAGCTCGGCGAGCAAGCGATCGAGGGAGATATTCCGGTGATCCCGACCGGCTCGCTCGGGCTTGACCTTGCGCTCGGAGTGGGCGGGCTGCCGCGCGGGCGCGTAGTCGAAATCTACGGCCCCGACTCGTCGGGCAAGACCACGCTCGCGCTCGAATGTATCGCCGAGGCGCAGAAGCGCGGCGGTGTCTGCGCCTTTATCGACGCGGAACACGCGCTCGACGCGGGTTACGCGCGCAAGCTCGGCGTCAGCGTCGAGGACCTCCTCATCTCGCAGCCGGACAACGGCGAACAGGCGCTCGAAATCACGGAAACGCTGGTGCAGTCGGGCGCGATCGACGTGCTCGTGATCGATTCGGTCGCCGCGCTGGTGCCACGCGCCGAAATCGAGGGCGAGATGGGCGAGCCGCAGATGGGCTTGCAGGCGCGCCTGATGTCGCAGGCGCTGCGCAAGCTCACCTCGATCATCTCGCGCTCGCGCACGATCGTCATCTTCATCAATCAGATCCGAATGAAGATCGGCGTGATGTTCGGCAATCCGGAAACCACCTCCGGCGGCAACGCGCTCAAGTTCTACTCGTCGGTGCGTATCGATATCCGCCGTATCGGCACGATCAAGAGCGCCACCGAGGTCATCGGCTCACGCACCAAGGTCAAGGTCGTGAAGAACAAGGTCGCGCCGCCCTTCCGCGAGGCCGAGTTCGACATCCTCTATGGTTCGGGCGTTTCAAAGGAAGGCGAACTGGTCGACATGGCGTCCGAGCACAACATTATCGAGAAGCTCGGCGCATGGTATTCCTACGACGGCGAGCGGATCGGCCAGGGCCGTGAGAACGCGCGCGACTTTTTGAAGGCGAACCCTACGATAGCTGATGAAATCGAGGCCAAGCTCCGCGCAAAGCTCGCGCCGAAGCCCGTCGCCGGTATGGTCCGCGTCGATAGCACCGCGGAAGAAAAACCTGACTCCACCCCACCGCCACCTCAGAAGCGTACATAGTAGGCGCACGTTTGCTAGCTATGGCGGAAACCGTCTCTAGCATATGACGTCGGGAGCTATTGTCGAATAGCTCTCCCATGTTTTCGCCAGAGGCGATCAGGCAATCGCGACCGGCCCGCGCGCGCGTATCATGGCGGTACGCGGACTCGAAGTCACGGTGCGCCCCGATTCGGCGGCGGGCTCCGCGGGCCTGCCGCAGCGTTGATCGCGGCGAGTAATCGTTACCCTGAACCCCGCAGATGGCGGCGTGTGGACGGAGGAAACCCGATGGTGAGCGGAGTGGGCATAGTAATCGTGATCGCCGCGATCGTGCTGCTGAGCGGTCTCAAGGTGCTCAACGAATATGAGCGCGCGGTGGTTTTCCGGCTCGGCCGCCTGAATCCGTTTCGCGGCCCGGGAATAATCTTCGTCATCCCGATTCTGGAGCGCGCGATACGTATCGACTTGCGCACGGTGACGCTCGACATTCCAGCACAGGACGTCATCACGCGCGACAATGTGACGGTGAAGGTCAGCGCGGTGCTCTACTTTCGCGTGATCGATCCGTCGCGCGCGGTGACCGAGGTGCGCGACTATCTGTACGGCACGATGCAGCTTGCGCAAACGACGCTGCGATCGGTCGGCGGCCAGACCGAACTCGACGATTTGTTGAGCCAGCGTGAGAAGCTCAACGCGAAAATTCAGGAGATCATCGACGCGCAGACCGAGCCGTGGGGTATCAAGGTGGTATTGGTCGAGCTCAAGAACATCGACTTGCCGCGGGACATGCAGCGCGCGATCGCGGCGCAGGCCGAGGCCGAACGCGAGCGGCGCGCCAAGGTCATCGCGGCAGAGGGCGAATTCCAGGCCGCGCAACGCCTGGCGGAGGCCGCCGAGATCATGGGCAAGAGCCCCATCACGCTGCAATTGCGCTATCTGCAGACGCTCGCCGAGATCGCGACCGAGCACAATTCGACCATCGTGTTCCCGGTGCCAATCGATTTGTTCGAACCGTTCCTGCGCCTGCGCCAGATGACCGCCGCAACGCCGGGGCCATCAGATCCGGGCGACGCTAAGCTAGATCCCGCTGGAGAACGCTGAACATCAAGGAGTGGTTCGCGGATAGAGGGTGATTGGAACTCGCGGTGACATCAATCGACTCCCGGACGACAGCTCTTTGTGATGATTTCAAGATATCGCGACGACTGACAGGGCTGCGGCTCTTCGCGAATCAGATTTGGCGCCGGAGAAGCTGGAACGAAGGCCGGTCAACTCCCCTTATTTCGAGGCGAGCCGACGCCAAAGTACCCTCAATAATGCGGCTCAAGTGGTATGCTCACAGGACTGGCTGCCGGTCGCGAATCGAGCAATGTGTGTGTCCTAAGGAGGCTCTAGCGTATGACGCGCAGATTGCCCAACCCTGGGCCGGAAAAGCTGGCAGCTGATCTCAAAGGTCTCACCCTGCGCTCGGACCGCGAGTTGAGGTGTGCCGGCCACGTCAGAGCTATGCATGAAGACGGCTCCAAACAGCCGCCCCCGGACGGAGCCCTAAAAGAAACAGGGCCGAACCATCTCGGACTCGACCCTCACTCCAACTTGTTTTCAGACTACTTCTTGACTTTCGTCTTCCTCGCCTTTGCGGCCGAACCATAACGTTTCTTGAAGCACTCGCGGCATCGTCGATCCCGCCGTTTGACGAAGCTCGGAGCCAAGTCGTCGCTCCCGCAATAGCGGCAAACCAGCCTGTCTGGATTCGGCTTACTGATCATCTCCTTTTGGCGAGGCCGATCAGTTTTGACCTTTATCGGGGCAGCCTCCTTCCGGAGAGCCCTCTTACCGGCCGGCCTCACCTCCGTCTGATCTTTCCCGGCCCGTGGACGGGAGCCACCGATCGATGATTCGTGCCTGCTCCCGTTCGCTAATTTCGTATTTTCCATTCTCTCAGATTCTCCTAAGCCCTGACGGCTCGTCGGGATGTTCGCTCTGTTCCGACCATGAAGCGAGTGGAATCTCCGCGATTTGCATGTGATTCGCGCGGGGCAGAGAAATCAGGGATTGGCGCCGATTACCGGACAGCGCGAAGTGGGGCGATTGGAAGGCGAATGAGTACCGGCGAATTACGTCAGACGCGCGAAGCGTGCCCTGCGCACGGGACTGGCTACCCGCCGCGAAAGGAGCAATGTGTGTGTATGTGGAGGGTCAGAAACTGGCTATGAAGCGCATTCTATCCGACGCGAAAATCGAGAAACTCGCGAGGGAATTACAGGACCTGGAAGCGCGAGACGATGACGAACTGAAATACCGCTGGAGGATCCTCTATGGAATGGAGCCCCCTCAAAAGATTCACCGCTCTCTCTTGATCGCGGCGGTTGCTCACCGAATCCAAGAGAATGCATTCGGCCCCCTGAAACCCTCGGTCCGGCGCCACCTAAGTCTGGCCGTCATCGATCCGGGTACTCCCCGCCCCTCCCCGCACTACTCGAGCCTGCGTTCTGGAATCGGAACCGTATTGGTTCGTGACTGGGGTGGGGTCACCCATCAGGCAAAGGTGCTCGAAGACGGGATCATGTTTCGCGGCCAACGATACAAATCACTTTCTGAGGTTGCGCGCGTGATCACCGGTTCACGTTGGTCGGGACCGCTGTTCTTTGGCCTCAAGGCCGTTGCCAAGGACTCTAATCATGGAACCCGCTAAAGCCTCAAGCCGTCGCTGTGCAATTTACACCCGCAAATCGTCTGAGGAAGGATTGGAACAGGACTTCAACTCGCTGCATGCGCAGCGCGAGGCGTGCGAAGCGTTCATCAAGAGCCAGACTGGTGAAGGCTGGCGTCTGGTCAAGACCGCATACGACGACGGCGGCTTGTCAGGCGGTACAATGGAACGACCGGCGCTCCAGCGTCTACTTGGTGACATCAATCAGGGCCTGATTGATGTGGTGGTGGTCTACAAAGTTGACCGCTTAACCCGCTCGCTCGCCGACTTCGCCAAGATGGTGGAGGTGTTCGACGCGCACGGGGTCTCCTTCGTCGCCGTCACCCAGCAGTTCAATACGACGACTTCGATGGGACGTCTGACGCTCAACATCCTGCTGTCTTTTGCCCAGTTCGAACGCGAGGTGACGGGAGAATGGATCCGCGACAAGATCGCGGCCTCCAAACGCAAAGGGATGTGGATGGGCGGCGTCGTTCCACTGGGGTATGTCGTCCGCGACCGTCGCATCGTGATTGAAGAGCGGGAGGTGGAGACTGTCCGAAATATTTTCAAGCGTTATCTGGAGCTCGGCTGTGTACGGTTGCTCAAAGTAGATTTGGACAATCGCGGTATCGTCTCAAAGCGGAGAACTTCCAGCAGCGGAGTCGAGTCCGGCGGGCATTCGTTCTCCCGAGGGGCACTATATGCGCTTCTCTCGAATCCAATTTACACCGGCGAGATCAGACACAGAAACCTCCGCCATCCTGGGCAGCATCAGGCGATCGTCGATCGAGCGGTGTGGGAGCGAACTCAGCAGCAGCTTAAAGAGCACCGAGTTCGCACCAGGAGCCACGATGGAAGCGTCGAAAAGAGTCCCCTCATCGGACGAATGTTCGACGAGAACGGCATTGGGCTTACACCCAGTCACGCACGGAAAGGACAGAGAAGGTACCGGTACTACGTCTCCCGTAGCTTCCCGGTCCACGGGCTTGCGCCGTCACGCCTCGGCTGGCGGCTGCCCGCAAGAGAACTCGAAGATCGAGTTGCTGGCTCAATTCGGGAAATGCTCGGCGACGAGCCAGCCGTGCTTGAGGCTGCTCAGAAATCTGACATTAACTCCAGCCAGATCGACCGCGTACTCCGCGCGGCGCGAACCTGGCTTCAGCGTCTTCATTTGGAAGTCGAACAGACCTCCGCGATTGCCGAGTTGGTGGAGCGGGTGGAACTCGCATCTGACGGCATAAGGGTGTCGATTAAGCTACCCATTGCAGGTGCGGAGAAGTCCCAGGCTCAGCTTCCCGACCGGGTCGCGATTGCGCGATCGTTTCCAATGCAACTGAAGCGGCGCGGAGTCGAGTTGCGCCTGATCGTAGGCGATCACAATCGATCGGCGACTTTCGTGGATCTATCGCTATTGAAAGCCGTTGCTCGGGCACACCGCTGGTTCGACGAGCTCAGCACCGGCAAGGCAAGATCGCTTGCCGAGATCGCTGCGCGCGAGGGACTAGCCGTTCGGTACGTGGGTCGGCTGATCCGTCTGGCATTCCTGGCGCCGCAAATCGTTGAGTCCATCGTCGAGGGCCGGCAGCCGACCACTCTTTCGGCAGAAGCGCTCACCCGGCGTATCGCCCTTCCTCTCTCTTGGAGCGCGCAGAGAACTGCTCTGGGCTTTGAGTAGCCAGGAACCTTTGTTCTTGCGCCTCTGGTTCTCAATTGGCTTGACGACGCCTCAGGAGTCGATGCTGAGACCATGCGTACACCCGTCGGAAGGTCGAAGCGCTCGTCGCATCGGTCGCGATATCGCCGATTCCTGACCAAGCGTCCCCTTCATCGGGGCGTGCATCGGCACCGAAATATTCGCTCACAGAGAGAAATTTGAAGTATCGCGCGGCAGCTCGCTATTTTGGCGTTCTCCGGTGCCGATGGTCGATGCAAATCGCCGCCACACACGGGCAGTTTGCGTACTTCTCCGGAGATTGTCTGAAATCAGGGACTCGGTGGCGGAGAGGACGGGATTCGAACCAGCGGTACCGTCAAATTGACGCCTCGCGATGGCTTACCTACCGTTTACCGGTAGTCTGCTGCGCTTCTCCATTTTCCTTGACGACGCAGGCCCAACGGGCGTCAACCTGCGCCAGATCCCCCCGACTATGTGGGATTATCTCTCATGGCAGCCAATTCACCCGCTTCATCGCCGTGGCGAAATCTGGCGCTCGCGTTCGAGCGTGCCAAGGAACTGCTTCGATTGGCTCGACCAACTGACGTTGGGTCGAGACATTCGAGGCCGCACTTGAGGCACCATCCACCTGCGGCGCCACGAAATAGCCCGCTATGCTGCGCGCTAGCTCTTGGGCGGCCGCGGAGCCGACATTGCCAATCCCTCAAGTGCGAGCCCGTACCCAAGATTATCCAGCATTGCCCGCTTGATCGGTTGGGTCAGCGCGACGCGCGCATAACGGCTCGCGAGTCGCGGCCGTTTCGCTATTTGCCCCGCCAACTCCCACGCCCGCGTCAGGAGTTTGTCGCGCGAAACGATCTCGCTCACCACGCCCAGCGTCAACGCCTCTGCGGCGGAGAGCTTCTGCCCCGTCAGCAGGAAATAGCGGCCGCGATTCGCGCCGAGCACCAGCGGCCAGACGACGTGCACGCCGTCGCCGGGAACTACAGCGTTCGGGAAATGCGGGGCGTCCTGGAACTCCGCATTTTCCGAGCAGATCACGATGTCCGAAAGCACTGGAATTTCCGCGTGGATCAGCGCCGGACCGTTAACCGCCGCGATAACCGGCACCTCGATGTCGAGCAGGTTCATCAAGAGATGCTTGGCGTCTTTATATATGTGGTCCCACTTGTCGGTCGTCATCTGCGCGAGGTTCCGGCCCATGTCGAGCTCGGAGCAGTAAATGTCGCCGGTGCCAGTGATGATAACGACTTTGTTTTCCTCGTCGCGGCTGATCTCGGCGAACGCGTAGCCCAGCTCCTCATGTGCGGCCATGCTCCATTTGAGCGGACCGCCTTCGGTATGAAAGACGATTTGCAGGATACCGTCGCGCCGTTCCATCCGAATGTGCTTGTACCTGTTTTTGTAATCGTCGAAGTTTGCCATAAGATTCCCTCAGGGTTGTTTGTGAATCGCTTGTTCAGCAAAGCATCGCCATGATTCGCCCGTTGTTGAATAGCGGCACCCGGTACGTTCGGCCGTCCCCGTTGAACAGGGCCTGCGCCATTGGCGGGTTGCGAAAATCCTGCATCAGGCCAAACTTTAACATCTCGCCTTTGATCCTCGTCACTCTGAATGAGCTGGGCGAGAACCGGCCTGCGCGAGGCGTCGCTTCGCCTCCCCCACCACGCTCTCCGGAAGCGGGCCCTTCAGGGCGGCGTCGATATTGTCGTGCGAGCGTCCAACGTCTCTTGTTCCTACAATCGTTCTATCCAGATCGGGTCGGAGAGTGTGAACCGCAAGGTGAACTCGAGCGGGCTCAGGCCATGGAGGGGATCATCCAGACCTGCCTTTTCCCAAGCTCGCGCAGGCCGCTCCCAGGCAGCATGTAGTAAGTTCGTTGTCAGTCGCTAGGCGCACCGCGCCGTCTATTCGCCGGTCAAGCCATACAGGCGCGCAGCGTTGTCAAAAGTGATCTTCCGCGTGACTTCGTCGGGTACACCGGCGAAATCTTTTGCGATAACTTCGCGCGACTTGGGCCAGGTTGAGTCAGTGTGCGGGAAGTCGGAGCCCCACATATAGTTGTTCTCACCAAACAATTCGTAGGTTTTAGGGCCGACTGGATCATCGAGAAATGTCGCCCACACCTGTCGCTTGATATATTCGCTAGGCCG
>Ga0185299_10008574_pt1 | contig 10035 bp, 9 predicted proteins | sample PaiPotPPA55metaG_FD_128002 | JGI IMG/M metagenome (GOLD analysis project Ga0185299, IMG submission 128002) | Iron sulfur acid spring bacterial and archeal communities from Banff, Canada, to study Microbial Dark Matter (Phase II) - Paint Pots PPA... ...
CTGCCGGAGCTTGCGCGGAGCCTGGGGAAGTTGATGGCTGAATTTCGCAAGGCGTCGGCGGATTTCCGCGGGGCATTTGAGCAAGAGATGAAGGACATGGAGCGGCAGGTGCGCGAGGTGGAGCGCAAGAAGGCTGCGGATGCAGCGGCTAAGGCTGCTGACGCGGCGCCAGCGCAGGCGGCGACGTTCGCTACGCCCGCGGGAGTGGAAACGCCGGCGGTGGAGGCGGGGCAATCTTCTTCTGGCACTGGCGGGTCTGGCGAGGCGTCGGCTGGGGCTTCTGCCGATGCGTTTGGGGAGCCGATTGATGCACGCGTGACGGAGGGCACGGCGGAACTGGTGGTTACGCCGGCGGCTGAATCGGTGGCGCGATCTTCGACCGGATCGACGGAGACTGCGACGGAAGGCACGAGTTCGAACGGAGCGGCAGCGGAAGCGGAGAGCACTAATACGAATGCTAACGGAAACGGTTCAAACACAGGCGCCGGAACGGGCGCTGAAACAAACGGTGAAACAAAGGGCCACGTAGTCAGTATTGATGTTCCTCATGACCAGCAACCCGCCTGAAGCAACGATTATGCCGCCAGTGCCGCCGGAAGATCCTGGCGGGCAGATGACATTTTTTGAGCATCTGGTGGAGCTGCGCAAGCGGATCATTACGTCGCTGATAGCGGTGGGAATTGGCGCGGGCGTGGGGTGGTTCGTGGCTCCGTATTTCGTTTCGTGGATTACCAAGCCGATGTTGAAAGCGCTGGCGGACCAGCATTTGACGCAGCAGTTGGTGTACACGAATCCCACGGGCTTCCTGAGCCTGTTGATTGCGCTTTCGATTTATCTGGGGCTGGTGCTGGCATCGCCGGTGGTGTTGTACCAATTCTGGTTATTCGTGGCGCCGGCTTTGTACAAACACGAGCGCAGCGCCACGACGGGATTTTTGTTTTCTACGGTGATTTTATTTTTGGCGGGCATTGGTTTCGGGTATTTTATGATGCTGCCGAAGGTGCTGAAATTCTTGATTAGTTTTCAAGGGCCGGTGGTACCGCTGATCAGCATCAATGAATATTTTGATTTGACGTTGATGGTGCTGCTGGGCGCGGGATTGATATTCGAGTTGCCGGTGTTGATTTTCTTTTTGACGTTGTTTGGAATTGTGACGCCGAAATTTCTATTTGTTAATTCCAAGTACGCGATTCTGGTGATTGCGATAATTGCGGCGATTGTTACGCCGACTCCGGACGCCTTGACGATGCTGGTGGTGATGGCTCCGATGGTGGTTTTGTATTTTGCAGGGATTGGGGTGTCGGCGCTAGTGGTGGGGAAACGGAACAGGCGACTGGCAGCGGCGGCTGGAACTCCGGCTGCGGAGGCACACTGAGTGGGTTCGAGAGCGGGGATAAAAGATAATTTTAAGTTGCCGACGCGCATGACATGGAAGTTGTTAAGCGCACAAGTTGCGCTTTTTTTGTGTGTCGGGCCCTTCAGTTTGACGGGATGCAAAGCGAACAGCGATGAGGCGCATGGCACCGCCGGCAATTCAGCGGTAGCCAGTGCGGCTGCGCCGGGCGCTGGGCACCGCGGCGCAGACGATGCTCCGGCTCCGGACACTACGGGCGGGTTCGATGGCAAGCGGGCGTTCGAACATGTGGCCAGGCAAGTAGGGTTTGGGCCGCGGCCATCGGGATCGCAAGCTCTTGCGCAAACGCAGGATTACATATTGACGCAATTGAAGAGCGACGGGTGCACCACGGAAGTGGATGCGTTTAACGCGGACACACCCATCGGGCGGCTGCCGATGAAAAACATTTTGGTGAAGATTCCAGGCGATGATGCATCGATCATTTTGCTGGGCACGCACTACGATTCGCTGCTGCGGCATGACATTACGTTTGTGGGCGCGGACGACAGCGGGTCATCGACGGCGGTGATGCTGGAACTAGCCAGGCTGCTTTGCGGTAAGCATGGAAAGCACGCGGTGTGGATCGCGTTTTTTGATGGCGAAGAAGCGATGAAGGACTGGAGCGAGACGGACAGCCGCTACGGCAGCAGGCAAATGGCGGCGCGATTGGCTGCGAGCGGCGATCTCCCCAAGATCAAAGCGTTTTTGTTGGCGGACATGGTCGGGAGCCGGTCTTTGCACTTTGCTCGGGAGTCCTCGTCCACTCCATCGCTGGTGGATCTAATGTGGGCCACGGCGGCGAAGCTGCGGTACTCGCAGATATTTGTGAATACCTCGAGTGGCGCGCAAGACGATCACGATTCGTTTTTGAAGCGCAAGGTTCCGTCCATGGATGTAATCGATTTTGATCGAGAGCAGGACGTGCCGTTCTGGCATACCGCTGACGATACGCTGGATAAAATCAGCGCGCGGAGCCTGGCGATCAGCGGGCACGTATTTCTGGAAACGGTGAACGAGCTTCAGAAGCGATAAATGTCCCGTTGGCTGGGCCTGCTGGACCGGAACGCTGTGCTACATTCGAAACAGTTGTTATCGTCTCCGTCCACAATGAAAGCAAAAATCATCCGAGTACGATCGGCTGCGGGGGAGTACGCCGTGTTATCTGGCGCGGGAATTTTGCGCGATGCGGCGGACGAGATTGCGAAGTTAGGCGAATTCTCAAGCGTGCATGTGTTGACGTCGCCGAAGGTGTGGCGCGCAGTCGGGAAAGCAGTGAAGGCGGCTATTCCGCGCGATGCTTTGAAAAACGTGCATTTGTTTGACGATGCCGAAACGAAGAAGAACATGCGCACGGTGGAATTGCTATGCCGCAAGTTGACGCGCGCTGGAGCGGATCGAAAATCGCTCATTGTTGCCGTGGGCGGCGGGGTCGTTGGAGATGTGGCCGGATTTGTGGCGGCAAGTTATTTGCGAGGCGTGGCGTTGGTGCATGTGCCAACGACGCTGGTGGCGCAGGTGGATAGCTCCATTGGCGGGAAGACTGGCGTGAATTTGCCGGAAGGGAAGAACCTGATCGGGGCGTTTTATCCTCCGGGGTTGGTTGTGATTGATACGGATTTGTTGAGGACTTTGCCAGAGCGGCAGTTCCGCAGCGGAATAGCCGAGGTCATAAAATACGGAGTGATCGCGGATGCGGAGTTGTTCGCTTATTTAGAGCAGAACATGGAGAAGTTGCTGCGCCAAGATCCCGGTGTGTTGGAGTTTGTAGTACCGCGTTGCGTGGAGATCAAGGCGGATGTGGTGAGTCGCGACGAGCGCGAATCGGGGTTGCGGGAGAATTTAAATTTCGGGCACACGTTCGGGCATGCGTTGGAGAGCGTAACGAAGTACCGGCGCTACCTCCACGGCGAAGCGGTGGCGTGGGGCATGATCGCGGCATCTCTGCTGGGGCGCGAACTGGGAATCACCAGGAACAATGATGTGTCGCAGGTGGTGTCCTTGATCCGGAGGACTGGCAAAATGCCGGATTGGCCTCGGGTGACGCCCAAAATACTTATCGCGGCGATGTTTTCTGATAAAAAGACGCGGGCTGGGAAATTGCGGTTTGTGTTGTCGCGGCGCATAGGCGAAGCGCACTCTAGCGAAGGAGTGCCAATGGATGCGGTGGACAGCGCGATGCAATTGACGCCGAATGTTTTGGGTCGAGCAGAGAAAATGCATCGAACCGGGAAATTACATGGTTGAGACTGCCGCACCGGTGAAGGGAACACAACCGCTCGGAACGCGGACGGAAGCGGAAGCATCGCAAAAAGTTCGTGAGATGTTTACGCAGATCGCGCCGAAATACGATCTGCTGAATCATTTGTTGTCTCTGCAACTGGATCGGTTGTGGCGGGCGAGAGCGGCGCGATTGCTGGCGCCGATTTTGAAGCGGCCCGATGCGTTGGTGTTGGATTTGTGCTGCGGCACCGGGGACCTGGCACTTTCGCTGGCGCGTGTGGGTCCGGCGAGGGTGCTGGGTGCCGATTTTGCGCACCCGATGCTGGTGCAGGCGATGGCTAAAAGCGGCGCGAAGATTCCGTTTCTGGAGGCCGATGCGCTGCGGCTGCCGTTTGCGGATTCGTCATTCGATTTACTGACGGCCGCGTTTGGGTTTCGCAACCTGGCGAACTACGAAGAGGGTTTGCGGGAAATGATGCGTGTTTTGAAGCCGAGCGGGATGGTGGCGATTCTTGAGTTTACGGAGCCACCAGAGGGACTTCTTGGCAATTTATATAGGTGGTATTTCCGCGGCGTTTTGCCACGCATTGGTGGCATGCTTTCGGGCGATCATGACGCATATACGTATCTGCCACGGTCGGTGTCGCGATTCTTTCGTCCTGCACAACTTGCGGCGCTGATGGAGTCGGTCGGGTATACGGCGGTGCAGTATCGAGTATGGACGATGGGTACAGTGGCTTTTCACACCGCGCAACGGACAAAACTTTAGGTGACGCTATTTAGCGGGCCCATCCGGGATCGCCGCCAGATTTGCGCAAAGTATCTTCCAAATCGCTTAGGCCTTGTTTTAGTGCCTCGATTTCCTTGCGCTTGGCTGCAATTTTTGCGTCCTTCTCGTTGATCTCTTTGCGGGTGTACTGCTCGGTCATGGCTTTTTGCGGATCGGGATAATACTGAATCTGATCTTTTTGATTTTCGCGTTGCAGAATGTCCAATTCTTTTTCTGCGCGAGCAATGTTTTCGCGTTGTTCTTTGAAGCGCTTGCGCCAGCCGGCTTCGAGTTTGGCGTCTTCATCTGCGGAGGTTGTGGTTTTCGCCGAAGCGCCTGCAACCGGCTTAGAGGCTCCTTGCGTTGAGGAAGAGGAATCATCCGCGGCTGATGTGGCTGGAGCTGCCGGCTTGGGCTTGCTCACGTCGTCGTCGGTATAAACTTTTCGTGGTTTTGGGGCGCTATGCTTGGCTTCGCGCGCGCGGCGGGCGGCGTCGGCAACGGGATCGCCGGTTTGCTGCGAGGCGTCTTGTTGACGCGCGACGACAATGAGGGAAGAGAAGAGAATGGCGCAGCTTAACGCTGACGCCGTGAGAAGTGATTTGGCCCGCATAGAACCTGCTTTCCGCAGTGAGACGCGTTAAAACCCTTAGAGCCAGGCTCGCCAGATAACAATCGGCCTGATGAATGCCACTTACTCCTGATGAATGCCACTTACTATTGTACTGCTTCGTGGAGTGGTGGCGTGAGGGTGGCAGCGTAACGATAAACGGGTAGGCGTTTATCACAGCGCTCCGCAACGTTGAGTTACCAAGTATCAAGGCGTGCGGGAGGTTAGATTTATTACCGGGGAGGAGAAGAGAAATACTACGACCAAGGCACCAATGCCGAGAAAAGTACCCAGCGGGAGTTGGTACTGGGTGGCGATGGCCCACCGCAGGGAACGTACTTTGCCGAGGCCGCGGCGGCTGGCGCGTTCGGCGAGGCGGCGCTTCCAGCCGATGGCGTAGAGGGCCAGGATCAGGCCGAGGCCCAAAATGCTGCCTAGCAATGTGCCTAGCAGGATGGTGATGAAGGTGCCACGCAAGCCTAGGAAAGTGCCTACCATGGCCATCATTTTTACGTCCCCGAAACCCATGCCTTCGCGGCCGCGAATAACTTTGTAGAGAGTGGCGGCGCCCCACAGCAGGAGGCTACCAAAGGCGGCGCCGAGAAGTGCGTCAACAATGCCCAAGGTGCCTTCTGGAATCGCGCCGTGGAAGAGGCGAATATTTAACAGGATGGCGGTGCCGTCGCCCGGGGGAACGAAGTAGGCAAAGATCAAGCCGGCGATAAAACCGGGGAGGTTTACGGCGTCGGGGAGGATGCGCACGCGCAGATCGGTGATAGTCAGGACGACGATGATGCAGGAGAATACCAGCCACTTGAAAGTTTCCATGGTCAGGCCGAAGCTGAGATAGCAACCTACGAACAGCAATCCGGTTACGAGCTCTATCAGCGGATACATGGGGGAGATGGGCAGGGCGCAGGCGCGACATTTGCCGCGCAGCCACAGCCAACCGAGGATGGGCACGTTGTCGTAAGGCTTGATGGGGGTGTGGCAGCGTGGGCAGCGAGAGCCGGGTGAGACGATGGACTGTCCTTCTGGAATGCGCGAGATGCACACATTGAGAAAGCTGCCGATGATGATTCCAAAAATAAAAAAGAAGAAGAGGACCACGGATTGACTGTGCCACAGTCGAGGGTGGGCCTCAAGAAACGGCGGGTGTGGCGTGTCGGATGGCTAACATGGCTGGTTCAAGAATCGCGGCGGTTTTCGCTCTTTTGCCGCAGCCAACGGAAAACTTCTTCGCCATCAATTGGCTGGACGCGGCCGCTCTTGATGTCATCATAGCGAGTATCGAGCATGTTGCGAACGTGGGACAAGGAAACGCTCGGCGAGAACCTATTTTATGAAATGGTTTGAGCGGAAAATTCGGCGTTATGAGCATCGCCGTTGGACTACGGATGATAACCGGCGGGTGCAGCCGTTCGAATGGGGGCTTGAGCATATTGACGGAAGCGGGGCGGAGTCTAATCCGCAGGAGTACATACGGCAGTACGCGCGGCATGCGATTGAAACGAGCCATGATTGGTTTGCGACTGCGCCTCCGCCCGATTATCGAGTGGACAGCGAGAACGTGCTGACATTTCCCAGTTCCATTGAGTCGGCGTGGCCGGAAAACAATATTGTTCACGCGCAGATTTTTCCGGGGAAGAAAAATGGGGCGGCAGTATTGGTGCTGCCAAACTGGAATGCCAAGTGGCATGGACAGCGGGGGCTTTGCGAGTGGATTCAGCGGCTGGGGATTACGGCAGTGAAGATGAGCATGCCGTATCACGACCGGCGGATGGCCAAGGGCCATGAACGCGCGGACCAGATATGCGGGCCGAATATCGGGCTGACGCTACAAGCGAACCGGCAAGCGGTGCAAGATACGCGGCGATGTTTGCGGTGGCTGGAGCAGCAAGGTTATAGGCGGCTGGGACTGCTGGGGACAAGTATCGGATCGTCGATCGGATATATCGCGCTGATGCACGATGAAGCGATTCGCGCGGGCGGCTTCTTTCACATTTCCACTTATTATGCGGATGTGGTGAGTCAAGGCATGACTACCAATCACGTGTGGGAAAGCTTGCGGCATCACGTGACGGTGGATGAGTTGCGGGAGTATTGGGCGCCAATCAGCCCGATGCCGTATGTGGAGCGCGGACTTGGAGCGGATCGGAAGTGCTTCATGGTTTATGGGAAGTACGATCCCACGATGTTGCCGGAATTGACGGAGCAAATGTTGAATTCGCTGCGGCGGCACGGATCGAATCCGCGGGTGTTGGAGTTGGCCTGCGGGCATTATTCGCTGGAGCTGCGGCCGTTCAGTTATATCGCGGGGTATCGGATGCTTTCGTTTTTCCGGCGGGCATTAAGTTAAGCAATCCTCGATAGGTTTGTCAGCGAGTACGCAGTTCAGGGATGCAGCAGTGGTGACCGCGAAAATTGCCGGCTTGTGCTAAGGTGCTGCGACTGGAGGGCAATGTGGGAACGTCAACGCCGCAGATGGAGCAGCTCAAGAAAAATATGAAAGCGGCGTGGATGGCCGGAGATTTTGGCCAGATCGCGAGATATAACGAGGAAGAGGCGGAGCAGTTTATCAAGCGACTGGAAATCCGGCGCGGGGCGGATGTGCTGGATGTGGCTTGCGGAACGGGAAACACGGCCATTCCGGCGGCGCGCGAAGGCGCGAACGTGATTGGAGTGGACATCGCGACGAACCTGCTGGAACAAGCGCGAGCGCGAGCGACGAGTGAAAGATTGAAGGCGGAGTTTCGCGAAGGCGATGCGGAGGCGCTGCCTTTTGGCGCGGCGGAATTCGATGCGGTGATTTCGATGTTTGGGGCCATGTTTGCACCGCGTCCCGCTTTAGTGGCGGCGGAATTGGCGCGGGTTTGCCGGGTGGATGGGTTTATCGCCATGGCCAACTGGACGCCGACGGGTTTTGTGGGTAAGAACTTCGCGATCAATGCGCGATATTTGCCGCCGCCGGAGAATCTGGAAGCGCCGATATTGTGGGGCAAAGAGGAAGTTGTTGCGGAGCGATTTTCTAAAGTAGGTTGGAAAGTCGAGACCACGCGGCGGAACCTGGCTTTCAAATATCCGTATGCGGCCGCGGGCGTGGTGAAATTATTCCGCGAATATTTTGGGCCGACGAAGGTAGCTTTTTCGCGGCTTGATGCAGTCGGACAGGAGGGACTGGCCGCTGATCTGGAAAAACTCTGGGCCGAGCATAATGAAGGAGCGGCGAACGAGACACACGTTAAAGCGGAATATTTGGAAGTGATTGCGCGCAAGGCTTAACGGTACGTTGTCACGAAGGTTGACTTCAGTTGGCGTCATCGAATAATGTCCGCGCAACTGCGAAGAGCGGTTACCCGGTTGAAACATTCGCAGGTTTTTGAGCGGGCCCCTACCTACATTTGAAACCATTTTTCAGCCGAGGAGGTCGGCCAATATGAAAAAAGTATGCCTTGGTCTGCTGGGCGTGTGTATGGCGATGGGGTTTTCCCTTGGAACAGCGGCGCAAGAACATTCCGGAGCGATGATGACGCCACCGAAGGTGTTGACGGTGACGCGGGAATTCCTGAAGCCGGGGAAGAATGGTACGCCGCACGACAAGACAGAAAGCGCGTTCGTGGCGGCAATGAGCGATGCAAAATGGCCCACGTATTATTTGGGGCTGGACTCGCTGAGCGGCAAAGTCAGGTCAATATTTCTTACTGGCTATGACTCCTTCGAGGGGTGGGAGAAGGATATGCATGCGCAGCAGAAAAATCCGAAGCTGGCTGTGGCACTGGACCGCGCGTATGCCGACGATGCACCGTTGCTCGACAGCGTGGACCAGAGTGCCTGGATGTTTCGAGAAGACTATAGTTATCGTCCCACCACCGACATGGGAAGCGCGCGGATGATGGATATAGAAGTTTTTCACCTCAAGCCCGGTCATGAGGGGGACTGGGACGCCATCGTGAAGCTCGTGAAAGGTGCGTACGCTAAAGGCCTGGAAGGACGCTGGGACATGTTTCAACTGATCTATGGCGGGGGACCTGCATACGTGGCCATTACTCCTGCGAAGTCCTTTGCGGAAATCGACAGATTTTACGGAGCAGGCAAAAAGTTCGAGGAGGCTATGGGCGCGGAGGGGCTGAGGAAGCTGGGTGAACTTACCGCCGCGGCCGTTGAATCCACGGACACCAATTTGTTTGTGATCAATCCAAAGATGAGCTATGTGCCGGACGAGGTGGCGAAGTCGGCACCGGAGTTCTGGCGTCCGAAAGAGTAAAAATTCGACGGAGTCAGGGGAGAGTTGAAAGCCGCCAGCGAGAATGTTCCCGCTCGCGGCTTTCTGTTTTGTGAGTAATCCTGGCGGCTGTGGGCGGTTATTCCTCACGTAAAGCGCGAGTGGGTTCAATTCTTGCCGCGCGGTAGGCGGGGATGATGCTGGCGAGCAAGGCGACGGCGGCAAGTATCGCTGCGACCGCTGCAAAGGTGAGGGGGTCGTGCGCGGCGATGCCGTAGATGAAGCTGGCTATTATTCGTCCCAGGGCAAGCGCGCCGGCGACGCCAAGAAGAAGACCAATCAGCGCGGGCTTCATTCCTTCCGTGATGATCAAGCGCAAAATATCTTTCACCTCCGCGCCTAGCGCTACACGAATGCCGATTTCGCGGACGCGGCGCCGGACCGCGAAAGCTAACACGCTATAAATTCCCACCGCTGCCAATACCAATGCGAGGACCGCAAAGGCCGCGAGGAGCAACATGCTGAAACGGCGCTGCGAGAGAGAACTGTCGACCACATCGTCCATGGTCATGACGTCGGTCACGGGTTGATCGCTGTCGATGGAATGGATTGCAGCCGTGACTGCGGAGACGAGGCTGCTCGGTTGCGATTGGGTGCGTAACGCTAGTTGCATGGGAGAGGGATGCCATTCGGCGACGCCGGACCCGGAGGGTTGGCTGGCTGGCAAATAGATAGTGGCTGAGGAGGGGGCGGCGTCCATGCCGAGCAGCTTCACGTCGCCGACGATGCCCACGATTTCGCGGACTCGGTCGGGAGAG
>Ga0185299_10008575_pt1 | contig 10032 bp, 10 predicted proteins | sample PaiPotPPA55metaG_FD_128002 | JGI IMG/M metagenome (GOLD analysis project Ga0185299, IMG submission 128002) | Iron sulfur acid spring bacterial and archeal communities from Banff, Canada, to study Microbial Dark Matter (Phase II) - Paint Pots PPA... ...
ATATATTGCACATCGTATTCCGAGCCGCGCGGGTGAAGCACGCCGTTGGCTTCATAGAGCCAGCCAGGTTGTTGATTGACGAGATCGCTGAGGTTGCGGCCGGGCTGGGGGGACATTTGCTGATCGATGGTTTGTCTGCCGACGGAATAAATTGAGCCGGTGCGGCTGGGATCGACGAGCGTGGCGGAATCGGTGACCTGAATCTGTGTGGCTACGGGAGCGACGCCGAGAGTGACAGGGATGCGCATCGGGACTTCGGAGCGGATGTCTACGAGATTGCTCCAGGGCGCAAATCCTTCGGCGTTGATGTTTAGACGATAAACTCCGAAGGGAAGATCCTGCGCGGTGTAGTGGCCGTCCTGGGTGATCTTGAAGGTGCGGTGTAGCTGATTGGCTTCGCTGAGCAACTCGGCGTCGGCGGCGACGGCTGCGCCGGCTGAATCGTGGACCTCGATGCGCAGTTCTCCGCGGACACGCTGCGCGTGCAGGGTAGTTGTGCCGAGGCAAAAAGCTGCCAGGGCAGCGAAGAGCAGGTAATGGAGTGGGGCGCGCATCTCTATCGTCGGTGGTAATAACCTTTCGAGCTTTCCCTATGCTCTGCGGGTTGCCAAACAGATTTCTAGAAACTGAATTATCACGTGGCACGGTGCCGGAACTGCGACCGATCTTTCTCCGCAGCCAACCTCGCGAGGCTTTTTTACGTTAACACGGAGGGCACCGAGGCTATCGGAGTCAGGGGACACGCGGCAACTAAAGAGCAACAATTAAGGTGCGTGGCTGTTTGCTAATATTTCAGCTTCGGGGCTCGCTCGGGCCTCGAATCCGTTGGGGATTATGCGTCGTTTGTTATGCACTATTGGCTTTACCGGGAAAACCGCGGAGGATTTTTTCGCGTTGCTTCGCGGCGCGGGCGTCGAGAGCGTAATCGATGTACGGCAGAACCGCACGGGGCAACTTTCGGCGTTCGCCAAACACCCGGACCTGGAGTTTTTCCTACGGCAGATTGGGAACATCGGATACCGGCACGAACCGTCGCTGGCACCTTCGCCCGAGCTGCGAAAATCCTATCAAGAAGCTAAAGACTGGGCTGCTTACGAGGAAAGCTTTTTAAAATTACTGAAGCAGCGTGGCGTTCCGAAGAGTCTTGATACGTCCAGCTGGCCCGCTAATGTTGCGTTGCTTTGCACCGAACCGGGGCCAGAGAAATGTCACCGCCGGTTAGTCGCTGAGGTGTTGGCGAAGCGCTGGGGCGCGGCGGGCGATGACGTGGAAGTGCGACATTTGGTCTCAAGTACGAAACGTGGGAAACGGCAGCAGCGCGGGATTGCGTCATGAGTTCCAATCCGAATTTATCTGCCGACAAAAAAGCATCAGGCGTGGTGCTTGATGGAGTGGCGATTACCGGCTGGGCGGCGGCGTTAGGAGCGCGGCGCGTGCTATCGGAAGAGGTGGACAGAGCATTTGGCATGCCCATTGGGAAATTGCGAAGCCGCGCGGGAATTGAGTCTGTGTCTTACGCCGCTGAGGGCGAGACGGAACTGACTCTGAGCGCAGAGGCAATGCAGCGGGCGCTTCGCGTTGCGGAATGCCAGGCCAACGAAATTGACTGGATCATCGCAAGCAGCGAGACGCACGTCGCATATCCCTCGCTGGCCGCGCAACTTCATAAACGCGCCAATGTTCGCGAAAAGTGCGGGGTGTTGGATGCTGGAGGCGCTTGCCTGGGCCTGCTGAATGCGCTGGCGGTGGCGCAATCTTTTCTGGATAGCGGTCGGGCGAGAAACGTTGCGGTGGTCACGGCGGATGTTCACAGCCGCACGTTGGTACCGGGGCGGGTCACGGGGGAATTTGGCGGTTTGTTTGGAGACGGCGCCAGCGCATTTATTCTGCGCAGTGATCGCGAAGCTGGAAACCTGGATGCCTACCACTTAGGAAAATTTTTGTTTGGGTGCGCGAATCAATACGCAGAAGCAATTTGCGTGGCGGGCAATGAAAATGGGGGATTGGCGGTGCGGTTTGACGGGGAAGCATTGTCGCGCGCGGCGATTACGCGTATGGAGCGCATGTTGACGGAGGTGGAAAAGGAGAGCGGAATTTGTCGCCAGGAGGTGGGGGCGTTTGCGACGCATCAGCCTAATCCGCGGCTGGTCAAGCTGCTGGCCAAGCAATGCAATGTCCCGGTCAGTGTTTTTCCAGAAGTAGCGCGCAAGTCGGGGAATCTCGGTTCGTCTACCTGCGGTGTGGCGCTGAATGTCGCGCTTGACGCTGCTGCAAAAATGCCGGTTTCGGCGCGCAAGGCGATTTTCCTCGCATCACTTGGCCCGGGACTTTTATATGGAGGAGGCTGGCTGACACCGAGAGCGATCGCGGACATCGCGCCGTAACTTTTTATCCGTGCTTGAATTTCGAGCGACGATACCAAGACAGTGAGTTATTCGGTACGTTGGAGTTCTAAAGGAGGGCGAGCCGCGAGTTTTTTCGCCACGCCACGCATTTCATCGTGGATAAGGCCATTCGTCGCAAGGATGACCGGTCCACCCAGGCGATAGGGTTGGCCAGAAAAGTCGGTGACTTTACCCCCGGCTTCTTCGATCAGCAAAACTCCTGCAGCGGTATCCCAAGGCTTCAATCCAAATTCCCAAAAACCTTCGAAGCGGCCGGCAGCGACGCTGGCTAAATCAAGCGCGGCGGAACCGTCTCGTCGCACGCCGTGCGAACGCATGGTGAAATCGCCGTAGTACCTGAGGTTGGGGCTGGCGGTGCGCTTGTGCGTGGGGAAGCCGGTACAAAGCAGGCTGGCGGAAAGCGTGGCGATTTTCGAGGCGTTGATTTTCTTGGCGTTGAAGGTTGCGCCCTGGCCGCGAGCCGCCGCGAAAAGTTCTTCGTAGATGGGGTTGTAAACGACGGCTGCGAGAAGGGAGTCATGCTGCGCGAGAGCCAGGGAGACGCAAAAGAGGGGATAGCCGTGAGCGAAATTGGTGGTGCCATCGAGGGGATCAACGTGCCAGCGGTAGCCGGAAGTGGCCACCGACTCGTGGCCTCCGCCTTCCTCGGCGGCGATGGCATGGTCGGGGAATAATTTCGTGATGCGCGAGACGATGGCGGCCTCGGAGCGCTTGTCGGCTTGGGTGACGAGGTCGACTTCATCGCCTTTGTAGGAAATTTTCGCGGGGCGCGCAAATTCTTCGCGCAGGATTTGGCCGGCTTCGCGGGCGATCTCGATGGCAGCTTGCAGATAATTTTCAGGCATTAAAAATTCGAAACAACTTCCGGCGGTAATTTCCGCCTTGATAGTCTATCAGGCGCTTGCTCTGCCAGTTGCTACTTACCGCCACTACTGCGGACCGGTGAGATAGGTTTTTCGATGGCGCACCTTGTAATTGTCCAGCACTTTGACCTGAATGCTGCGGTATGTGTTGACCGGGCCGCGCGGATTGGGGTAGTAGCCCAGACGATATTGGGTGCGCAGCTCGCGATCAATGCGATCGAAAATAATGTCGAGATCCTGCGCGGTATCGGGGAAGAAAATCGCCCCGCCGGTGGTATCGGTGATGGTTTCGATGGCGTGCTCGCCGGCGGTGTTGCGGCCGCTTTCGTTTTTCACCGGGCGCACGATGATGCTATAGAGCAAAGTGTTGGCACGCACGGCGGCTTTGCGGGCGGCCTCGAAATCCGCGCGGCTGGTGGTTTCGCCGCCGTCGGTAACCATAATAATGACGCGGCGGCGGTCTTCCTTGCGGTGTTCGAGCGCGCTAGAGCCCAGCAGCAGAGCGTCGTAGATGGAGGTACCGGCGCCATCGGGGATTTTTTGCACGGCGCTTTGCAGCACCTTGACATTCTCGGAGAAGCCCGCGATCTGCCTGACGTTTTCATCAAACGCGAAAACGGACAGGCGGTCTTCAGGACGCAAAACCTGAGCGATGAAGTGTGCGGCGGCCTGTTGTTCGAAGGAGATTTCTTTGTGAGCGCTGAGGCTGGCGTCAATCATCAAGGCGATGTCCAGGGGCTGCTTGGTTTCTGATTCAAAAACTTCTATTTTTTGTTGCACGCCCTCTTCAAATATCTGAAAGGCCTCGATGGGCAGGTCTGGAGCGGGGCGATTGTTGTCGTCGAGGACGCTAACGAGCACGTTAACGAGATTGACGCTGACGCGAATGCGGCCTTGTTGATTGGGCTCGTCGTTGGAATTGCTATCGCGATTATCTTTATTAACGGGCTCAGGTGGGCTGGTGTTCTCCGGCGTGGCGGTGGTGGTGCTGCTGGTGGTGCCAGGCGCGCTGGTTTTGGATTTAGGTTTTCGGGCCCAGGGAGGGCGGTCCGCGCTGTCCTGCGACGCCGCACTGGCGGCCACCAATAACGCCGCGGCGGTCAGGATAGCGAGTTGTTTTACGCTAAAGCGGAGGGTGCACATCCGGAGATTAAGATGCAGGTTTCACCGCGGATGTCGCCGAAGGCACGGGCGGCAATTCTCCATCGGCCCAGACGGAACCGTCTTCAAAGTATTCTTTTTTCCAGATAGGCACAGTACGTTTCAGGGTGTCGATGGCATAGCGGCAGGCGTCGAAGGCGGCGGCGCGGTGCGGAGCGCTTACGGCGATGTACACGCTCGTTTCCCCGATTTTGAGGCGTCCAAGGCGGTGGACTATGGCGACGCGATGGATGGGAAACTGATTGTGGAGGTGCGCGGCGATCTCCTGAATCTTAGCCAGAGCCATGGGCTCGTAGGCCTCGTACTCCAGGTAGAGGGTGCGGCGATTTTTGGAATGGTCGCGGACGAATCCGTCGAAGATAACAATTGCGCCGTCTCCATTGCCGCGAACATAAGCTGCCAGGGCGACCGGGTCTATGGGTTCATGAACCAGCGAAGTGAAATCGGAGGAGGGTGTTGCCATGGGTATACTTCAGCCACCGCTTACGGGCGGCAGGAAGGCGACTTCATCGCCAGCATGAAGAACGGTGTTCCATGGCGCGAACTCCTGATTGCGGGAGGCGACCAGAGACGAGCGATACTGCCGGAGTTCGGGATAGCGGCTGGCGTAGTGGGCAAAAAGAGATTCGATGTTGGCCTCGGCCGGGAGGTCTACGGAGTCTTGGATGAGTCCGGCGATCTCTTTGAGGCGACCGAAAAAGAGAACCTTGACGCGGATCGATTGGGATACGGAAGGCACGAGACGATTGTAACCTGCGGGTAGAGATGGGGCTAGTGGACACTGTAGTTGGCGCAGGGTTCGACGGCGTTTGGGTTAGTCCAGCGGGCGACAGTTGAGATACAACGCGAAGGATTCCTGGCGAGGGCATGATGAACATTTTGATGACCGGGGCGAACGGGCTCGTAGGAACGGCGCTAGTGAAAACGTTTACGGGCGAGGGATACACGATTTACCGGTTGACGCGCGCCGAAACACCCAAGGCCAGAGCCGGCGAGCCTGGGGTTTTTGACATTCCGTGGACTTCGAGTAACGGCGAGATTGGCGGTTCTGTTGGTTCCAGTTCGCTTCACGCTCCGGCTAATGTGGATGCGGTCATCAATCTGGCTGGAGCGCCAATAGTGGGCAGCCGGTGGACGAAAGGGCGCAAGGCACTGCTGCGATCAAGTCGCGTGGACACGACGCGTGGACTGGTGAGCGCGATCGCAAAAATGGAGAAGCGGCCGCAAGTGTTGATTTCGGCGTCGGCGATTGGTTACTACGGCAACCGCGGCGACGAACTGGTGACAGAGAAGAGCACGCCGGGCACGGATTTTCTCGCGGACCTCGCGAAGGAATGGGAAAGCGAAGCGGTTAAGGCCGAAAAATTTGGGGTGCGCATTGTGTTGCTGCGGTTTGGAATTATTCTGGCAAAAGAGGGTGGCGCTCTGCCAAAGATGATGATGCCGTTCAAATATGGACTTGGCGGAAAGCTGGGGTCCGGACGGCAATGGACGTCATGGATCGCGTTACAAGACGTTGTGGCGATCATCCACGGGGCACTGCGCAATGAAAGTTGGAAGGGTCCGATGAATCTTGTGGCGCCTCAACCGATGCGCAATTCCGATTTCACAAAATCGCTGGCGAGGGCTATGCATCGCCCAGCGATATTTGCCGCGCCAGCATTTGCGCTACGGCTGGCGATGGGTGAAATGGCCGATACATTGTTAGGAGGGGTGCGCGTGGCGCCGCAAGTGTTGGAGCAGCACGGCTACCGATTTCTTCATGCGAATCTGGATGAGGCGTTGAAGGCCATTCTTGGCTGACGGCAGCGAAGTGGTAACGCTTCACGCGATTCATTTTTAAATTGGAACGGCTCCTACGCGATTGGTTCCAAATCGGTACCAGTCTTATTCGGGAAGCCAACGCGGATAAATAATGTAATATGCCAGTTTTTTGCGGCCGTCTCCGTAAGCCCCTGATTGTAAAACTCTAATTTCCGCGTTTTTTCTTGCACTGAAACCCTAGCACAAAAGATTGCGAGTATTCCCTGCTGGCCATTTGACTGCATTGCCTTATGGCATGCGGCCCTTCCCGCAAAGCGGATTGAAATGTTATTTGGCCAGGCGGCTGACTCTCTATTCACTTCTGGTTGGCGTAGCAATGTGCGATATCGGATGCGCGAACGTGGCGTCCGTACCGTCGCCGCCGATCGGGCCGCAAGCGATCGGCGTAACGGTGACGCCCTCGAGCGGATTGGTGATGCTCGGCAATCAATTTGTGTTTGCGGCAGCAGTAAAAAACAGCTTGGATTCGACCGTCACCTGGAGCGTGAACGGCGTCGCAGGTGGCGGAGCACAGACGGGGACGATCACCGCTGATGGTGTCTACACGGCACCCGGGGATTTGCCAATCCCAGCGAACCTGACGGTAACGGCTACCAGCCACGCGGACGTCAGCAAATCAGGAACTGCACTTATCACGGTGCAGAGCGACGTTTCTATCACGTTGCCCTCGGGTGGCGGCACGGGCGCGGTGCCGGTTGAACTCGGTGCAACGCACGCGTTTCTGGCGGTGGTCAGTAGTGGGGCACATCCAGACAAATCCGTGCTCTGGAGCGTGTCGGGCCTGGCGTGTCCATTACTGTGTGGATCGGTGGACACCAGCGGTAATTACACAGCGCCACAAATTTTGCCTGGGTCGCCGAATGTGACGCTTACGGCGCGCAGTGTGGCGGATAGCTCCAGGCAAGTGTCGGCAACGATTACCATCACCAGCAATTTTGTGCTGCAACTGTCCGTTCCCTCAACTGTGCCAATTTCTTCCACAGCCACGTTTATAGCGACGCTTAATCCGGTACCGGGATCAAATCCAAGCACGGTTGTTTCCTGGAGCTTATCAGGCAGCGGATGCAATAGGGTTTTGTGCGGAACGCTGAGCGTGGTGACTGAGCAATCCGCCGGGGGAAATGCTACCGCGGCGTCGGCAAGTTACACGTCACCGATAGCATCTCCGGCGCCGAATGCCATCGAGGTCACGGTCACGCCTCTCGCTGATCCATCCAAAGCGGTGCAGCAGCAGTTTTCCATTCAAGGCGCGTCGGCGGGAGTCAGCGTAACTGTTTCTCCCGCAACAGCAACGCGGGCAATTAATCATCACCTGACGTTGACCGCGCAAGTGAGCGGCACCACGAACACGAACGTTACCTGGAATGTGAATGGAGTGGCGGGCGGAAGCGCTGCGATTGGACGGATTTGCGTGGTGGCTTCGAATCCGTGCCAGGCGGTGACCAGCGGAGCTTTGCAAGTGGACTACGTTGCTCCCGCTACGGTGCCGACGCCCGATCCGGTTACGGTGCAGGTGGTGAGTGTCGCGGACGTGAGCAAGAGCGGCGCTTCGCAAGTGACGATTATTAACCACGTGCTCGTTACAGTGCTGCCGGGGAGCGCGCTGGTTGTTCCGCTAGGCGTGCAGCCCTTCGTTGCCACGGTGCTGGGCACCGACAACCAAAACGTGGTGTGGCAGGTTCAAGGCGCGGGATGCTCGGCGGCGGGAAGTTGTGGAGCGATTACACCTGCGGGCGTGTACACCACACCTGGCATGGCGCCTATGCCAGACGCGCTGCAAGTGGTGGCCATTAGCAGCGAAGATACATCGCAATCGGGAAGCGCGAACGTCACCATTTCCACGGGCGTCAATATCCTGACGCTGCATCCCGCTAGCGTTTATGCGGGCGCGGCCAACGGATTCACGTTGAAGGTGATTGGAACTGGGTTCGCGGCATCGACGTCGGGTACCGGCGCGGTATTGCTGATTGGCGGCACAGCACGCACTACCAGTTGCAGTACGACGCAGGAATGTATTGCTCCAGTGACGGCGGCGGACGTTGCGCTTGCCGGCAATGTCAGTGTGCAAGTGCAAAATCCTGGAGGTACAGAGTCAAACGCGGTTTCGTTGGTGGTGGCGGCGCCCAACGCTTCGGATGATGTGATTTCGTTGAACGCAGGCGCGCCAGAAGTTTCGGGCAAAGACATCGTGGTGGTTGAGCCCACCACTGCAGGCGTGTCGATCCCTGGCAACGACGTGGATTTAGATGTCGCTGCTCTAGGCAGTTTTTCCGCGGTGAATAATTCGTGCACGCTGGGCGGAAATCCGGTGATGCTGACTCGTCCGCAAAGCGGCGTGGCCACGGCGGATGTTTGCCTTTTTTCGCAAAGCGGGCTGGACGCCAGCATGACCTTTACGGTGACTGGCCCGGGCGATGTCGCGGTCATTGCCAAGCAGCCGGTGGGGTTAGGAATTGTACGGCTGACGTTGCAGCTACCTGCCACTGCTGCTCCTTCCGCGCGCACGCTGTTCATTCAAAACACAAATCTGGATAAAACCGCGGCTACTGGAACGCTATGGGTGAAGTGACGTTTGAAAAGGTGCTCTGAGATGAGCTACGTGGAGCGCAGACGTTTTCTATGGTTTTTATTTTTGACGGGCATCGCTTTGGCGGCGGCGGTAGCCAACTCCACCACGCTGGCGAGGATGAGCTTCGACGAACTGGCGCAGAAATCTTCGGCGGTGGCAAGAGTCCGTTGTCAAGGCGCTGAAAGTTATTGGGATGGCGGAGAACTGTGGACGGATACGCGATTTGAAGTTGTGGAGCGCAGCAAAGGGTCGCTGGGAGCATGGATTACGGTGCGCATGCTGGGCGGGCGCGCGGATGGATTTACCTCGCGTGTGGATGGTGTGCCGGTGTTCCGAGTTGGAGAAGAGGTTTGTTTATTTTTGTGGGGCAAGCCTGGAGAAGCTTACCGAGTGCTGGGGTGGTCGCAGGGAACATTCCGGATTCGTCGTGATCCACGAACTGGTGAGGAGAAGATTACGCAGGAGTCGTCGGGTGCGAATTTTGATCAACGCACGCGGCAATTCCACGCGGACGTCCGCGGCGACGTCCAACGCGAGGGAATTCGGGGCATGGCGTTAGCGGCGTTTCAGGAGAAATTGCGGCAGGCCTTGGGCCGAGGTGTCGCGGCCGAGAACTAAGACGACTCGATCAATGTATTGCTAAGCCCGGCGACGATGGTGTGCGGGCCACGCCTCCGCTGGTGGTGTGTTTGACGTAGCTAGTCAGCGTGTTTCGGTGATGAAACGAAATAACGGAACATACGTGGCATTCGAAAGAGGGTTTGCTGGAGGTGCGAGATGAAAAAGGGAATTAAGAGTGCTTGCCCATGCGCCCTGACATTTTTCTATGCTGCGTGGGGCGCAACGGCGACGTGCGGCTACGCGTTCAATGAAATTGTGCCTGACGTGCGGCAATCGGCTTCCATTTCTGGCGGCTCGGCTTGCCCCGGTGCGCTCGCACATTCGCGCCGTGGCGGCAGCCCGGGCTGTTCAGTGGAGCACCGCACTGGGCATCAATCCACTGACGATCATTACGCAGGATCAGACTCCGAACGGACGACTGGCGGAGATCGAACAGGTAATCACGCAATCCTTAGGCGTGTGGTCGGGCGTAACGGGAAGCACATTGCAATCGGTCCCAGCCGCCGTTACGCGCACAACGGCACAAAATGCTTGCGGCCCGGACTGAGTCAACTCGATTTGCTTTAACCAGGCGGACCTGGCATTTACT
>Ga0185299_10008576_pt1 | contig 10029 bp, 6 predicted proteins | sample PaiPotPPA55metaG_FD_128002 | JGI IMG/M metagenome (GOLD analysis project Ga0185299, IMG submission 128002) | Iron sulfur acid spring bacterial and archeal communities from Banff, Canada, to study Microbial Dark Matter (Phase II) - Paint Pots PPA... ...
TTGCACCCATCCACTGGCTATCGAGCCCAATTCGGATGGTCACGGCGCCTATCTTAAAGGCTTAGCATCTGTCTTCTCTTCCTCGAAAACATAGACGAGCGCTTTTCCTTCAGGCACTTGCCCTTGCGGATGCTGGCTCTTATCGGTTTTCACGTCGTACTGGACGTTGTCGGCACCACAGCCAGCCGCTGCGCGGGCAGCAGCAGCTTGATCCTGGGCAAACACAGGCAGAGCAAACAGCGCGAGCAACGACACTACGAGTATGCTTTTCATGGGCCGCCTCCAGCCATTCAGGTTTCGCCCCGCACCGGAAAAATGAAATTAGTGTGTACGTATGAATGACGTAAAACGCGGCGACCGCGTTTCAATTCCTGACGACTGCCGCGGTAAGTTACACTCCGGGGATACAGGAATCCCTTCGGTCAGGCAAGAAGATGAAATCGTCATTGGAAGAAACATTGATGGAGGTCTGGCGGCAAGTGCTTGTTGAGAAGGCGGGCATGGTCGAGCTCGGCGGGAAGAGTTATCGCGTGCTGAAGACGCCTAAAAAGGGATTGCGGCAAGTGGACTTTGTTTTCGATGGGCGCGAGATTCGCGGACTCGAGCAAAACCCGGAAACAAGATCCCGGTGGGCGCAAATGGCTGCGTCGGGCAAGAAAGTCATGCAGTTCCTGAGTCAGGGCCGCTATATCGGCGTCGTCGCCGAAGGTAAGCTCTCCCTCTACGGCGGCGCGGGCAGAGGCGGTGCCGGGCTCTCTTCAAGTTGAACAAGTCGCGAGCCGTGTGCTAGCATCCGGCTCCTCCGCCCTTCGGGTCGGCCGCTTGGCACGCCAATCGACTGGACGAAGGGTCCGCAGGGTCATCGCGCTGACGCCGGGGCGCCCTTGGAATCCGCTCCACGCGGGTTTTTCGGGCAATGCGTCGTGATGCTCATGCAAATGCCAGGCACGAATTCGAGGTCCGGCTTCACACATCGTATTTCCGGATACTTGTATAAATCGGGAAGAACCCACCGCAGAGACGTAGAGTCCGCAGAGAACAGAGAACAACATTCGGGGCCGGCGACGGTACTTCTTCTCTCGAATTTCCATTTCGACTCTTGCAGTCCCCAACGAGGTGAACCATGAAATCCTACACAACTGAAGGGATACGCAACGTTGGCATTGTAGGCCACGGCGACACGGGGAAAACCCAGCTCGTGTCGTCGTTGCTGTATACGGCGGGCATGACGCCGCGCCACGGCAAAGTGGCCGACGGCTCGACCACCACCGACTGGGACGAAGAAGAAATCGCGCGCAAGATCTCGATCAATACCGGCCTGGCGTACGCCGAATGGCAAGCGCCGGGCCAGGCAGACAAGACAAAAATCAATCTGCTCGACACGCCGGGTTACTCGACGTTCATCAATGAAACGAAATCATCGCTGATTGCCGCCGACGCGTCGCTGATTCTGGTGGACGCGGCCGCGGGCGTGCAGGTGGTGACCGAAAAAGTTTGGGACTACGCAACGGAATACGATCAGCCGCGCGCCTTCATCATCAACTGGATGGATCGCGAGCTTGCGAGCTTCGAGCGCGCGCTCAACTCGCTGAAGCAAGTGTTCGGCCGCGGCGTGATTCCAATTCAGCTGCCAATCGGCTCGGAGAAGAGTTTCCGGGGCGTGATCGACCTGGTGACGATGAAGGCGCTGATCTACACGCCCGATGGCGACGGCAAAGCGAAAATCGAGGAAATTCCAGCCGACATGGCCGACGAGGCGCAGGCAGCGCATGAAGCGCTGGTGGAACTCGTTGCCGAAGGCGAAGACGAGTTGATGCAGGAATTCTTCGAGAAAGGCACGCTTCCAGCCGAGGATCTGAGGAAGGGTCTGCACGAGGAAGTTCGCGACAAGAAGGTCTTTCCCGTGCTGCTGAGTTCCGCCCTGCACAATATTGGCAGCGACGCGATCCTGAATCTCATCGTCGAAATCCTTCCGTCGCCGGCTTATCGCGGAAAAGCGCACGGACACACAGCGGCGGCTCACAAGGGGGACGCCGTCGAGCGCAAGATCGCCGATTCCGAGCCTCTTGCGATCTTCGTTTTCAAGACGCTGGCCGATCCCTTCGCCGGGCGCATCACGTATTTCAAGGTGATGTCGGGCGTTCTGAAGAACGACGCGACGCTGCAAAACTACCACCGCAATTCGCAGGAACGTTTGCAGCACGTGCAGGTGATGCAGGGAAAGACCGCGACCGGCGTCAACGATCTGCACGCGGGCGACATTGGCACCGTGGCGAAACTCAAAGAGACGACGACCGGCGAAACGCTCGGCGACAAGAGCGCGCCAATTTTTTACGTGACCGCGCGTATTCCGGAGCCGTCGATCACATTTGCGGTCGAGCCGAAGACGCGCGCCGATGAGGATCGCATCGGAGTGGCGATTCACAGGATCCTCGAAGAGGACCTGGCTTTGCGATTCTCGCGCGACCCGCAAACGAAAGAATTTCTTCTCAGTGGCGCGGGACAGCAGCACATCGAAGTAGTGGTGGCGAAACTTCGCAAGCGCTATCACGTGGAAATGACGCTGAAGCCGCCGAAAGTTCCCTATCGCGAGACGATTCGCGGCAAAGCCGACGCCGAAGGCAAGCACAAGAAACAGACGGGAGGCCACGGCCAGTTCGGGCTGTGCCGTATCAAGATGGAACCGCTGCCGCGCGGCAAGGGAATCGAATTCGTCGACGATGTTTTCGGCGGCGCGATTCCCAAGAACTGGATTCCGTCGGTCGAAAGGGGCATTCGCGAATCGGCCGAACGCGGATACCTCGCCGGTTTTCCGGTGGTGGACTTCCGCGCGAGCCTCTATGACGGCAAGTACCACGACGTGGATTCAAGCGACATGGCATTCAGGATCGCGGGATCGCTCGCGTTCAAGGAAGCGATGAAGCAGGCGCGGCCGGCGCTGCTCGAACCCATCATGCACGTGGAGGTGTATGCCCCGGACCAGTATTCGGGCGACTTGATGGGCCATCTGAGCGGGCGCCGCGGAAAAATCAGCGGCAGCGAGACGCGCACCGGAAGCGTCATTATCAAAGCGCTGGTGCCGTTCGCGGAAATGCTCAGCTACGCGAACGAGCTGATTTCGATGACGCAGGGACGCGGAAGCTACTCGATGGAATTTTCGCACTACGACTTCGTGCCCAGCGAGCTGGCTGAAAAAGTGATCGCGGCCCACAAACCGCACCACGCAGGCGACGAAGCGGAAGGCATGTCGGCATAGCTCCGCATCACTAGTTGCGCCGCGCGGCAATCCCGACGGGTTCGCGCCGAGCTAGCGCGAAACGTTCGAAGAGGCGGCGCCGTTCTGGTCTGCGGGAGGCTGCGCGTGACCCCGCTTCGATTTCTGATGTTTGCTGGGTTTGGGCTGGCTGCTGTTACCGGACGTGAATCCCGGGCAGCCGTAGCCGTAACATGGTCCAGTCTCGCGGAACCACCCACCCGACACGGGCGAACAACAACCCAAAAGGGACAGTACCAGACCGGCTGCTGCAAGTTTTTTGTTCATGCGGTTCCTCTCGATGGCGCGCCGCGGATCAAGGCGCACTCTACCTACGTATCGGCAGCCAGATACGAAATGTCCACGGGGACGTGGGCGGTAGGTGCCGGGCCTGGACTACGTCTCTGTGTGCCGCTTTGGTACGGTGTTTATCGCGGCTGGAAGAACCCTGTCAAGCGTTTGTGTTCTTCGAAGGCAGGCCCGAAATTCGCTCGCGAACCAGCCGCGAGCGCGCGAGTCCAATCTCGCTAGGTTGCCCAAATTGGCGCTTGCGAACGGCAGCGAGCGTGGGTCAAGCTCAACCGCCATGAAGAAAGCTATAAGGTCGAAAAAGCCAGGCGATGCGACGCTGGCAATCCACGCCGGCGAAGAGCGGTTTCATGTGGGGGCGCCGGTAGGCGTCTCCATTGCGCGGACTGCGAACTTCACTTTCAAAAGCACGGAAGAAATGAAGCGCTGGGCCGAAGGAAAAAGCTCGGCCTACATCTACACGCGCTATGGCAATCCGACGCTCGCCATCGCGGAACGGAAGATCGCCGCGCTCGAGCGCGCGGAAGCGGCGATCGTTACCGCCTCCGGGATGGCGGCAATCTCGAGCTCGCTTCTCGCTGTGTTGAAGGCGGGCGACGAAGTGATCTCCACGCCGCAACTTTACGGCGGAACCTACCGGCTGATGCGCGACGTGCTTCCCCGGTTCGGCATCGCCGTGCGCCACGTGGAGCCGGACCTTGCTGGAATCGAGCGGCTCGCGGGCCCGCGAACCAAGGCGCTCTACATTGAAACGCCCAGCAATCCCACGTTGCGGCTCGTCGATCTGCGCAAAGCGGTGGCGTTTGCAAAAGAGTGGGGCTTGGTTTCGCTGATTGACAATACGTTCTCGAGCCCTGTGTTGCAGAAACCGATCGAACTCGGGTTCAATATCGTGCTTCACAGCGCGACGAAATTCCTGGCCGGCCACTCGGACGTCATCGCCGGGGCGGCCGCAGGCAGCCGCGTTCTGATTGAGAAGGTGCGGCAAAACATCATCAATCTGGGAGGCTCGATGGATCCGGAGGCAGCCTTCCTGCTGATTCGCGGCATGAAGACGCTTGAGGTTCGCGTTGAGCGACAGGGCAAGACCGCGATGACCGTTGCAAAATATCTCGCGCGGCATCCGAAAGTCGCGCGGGTGCACTATCCGGGACTAACTTCACATCCGGATCACGCACTCGCGAAACGCCAGATGCGCGGGTTCGGCTCGATGCTCGCTTTCGACCTTAAGGGCGGACTTACCGCCGCGCGCCGCTTCTGCGACCGCGTCCGAGTATTCCTGCTGGCCGCGAGCCTGGGCGGGGTGGAATCGCTGGTCGTTCTGCCGATCTATACTTCGCACTACAAAATGTCGGCGGCGGAGTTGCGCGCAGCCAGCGTGGAACCCGGGACGGTGCGTGTTTCTGTGGGCCTGGAGGATCCCGCGGACCTGATCGAAGACCTGCGCCAAGCCTTGAGCTGAAACAGAAGGGCGGCCGACCAATTCAGCATTTTCGAGAATCGCGCGACTATTGAACTCACCGTATACCTATGACAGAATCCCGTAAACGTTTACAGGGTCAGTAAGGTCAACTCGCCTATGATCTCGCGCGTAGTCTCCACGGCCACTGTCTTCCTCTTTTTCTTGATGATGGCGGCCAGTGCTTCGGGACAAGCCCGACCTGGCATGCCCACTGCCGCGCCAATGCAGCCTGGGCCGCCGGGCGGGGGCCTTGGCATTCCGTACGCATCCATCACCATCATTGTGGCGGATGCGAATGGAGCGAATCTGAGCCAGCAAGCGCTGGTCAAGCTCTACAGCAATTCGACCCAAACGAACGTATGGGGGACAACTCAAGATCGCTCTCAGATCATATTCGACCAGGTTCCTCCGTCCGACTACGAGGTGGAAGTGAGCGCGGCGGGATACGAGACGACGACCAAGGACTTGAACGTAATGACGGCGGGACAGAACTACGAGCTGATCGTCCGGCTGAAGCCGGATGATTCCGGCGCCGTCACGAATCCAGTTCCAGGACAGTTACTCGCGCCCAAGGCGCGTAAGGAGGTTCAAGAGGGAATTTCGAACCTGAACGCGGGAAGACTGAATCAAGCGGAGAAACACTTCGAGGCAGCCTATAAGCTGGCGTCGACCAACGCCGATTTGAATTATTTGCTCGGGTTTCTCTACTTGCAGAAAAAGGATCCGGACCAGGCACAAACATACCTGGCCAAAGCTGTCTCGATTGATTCGCGGCACGTGCGCGCGCTTACAGCGCTCGGCCAGCTCCGCTTGCAAAGAAAAGACTACGCGGGAGCCATAACACCGCTCGAACAGGTGGTTTCCGTTGATCCCGGATATTGGATGGGTCATTGGCTGCTCTCGGAAGCTTACCTGCGGATCAGTGATTTCGAGAAGTCGCTTGACCAGGCCGACCTCGCAATCCAGAAGGGCAAGGGCGCGGCGGGCCGCGCCGAAATCGTAAAGGGAGAGGCGTTAGCGAGTTTGGGCCGGCGCGAAGAGGCAATTCAAGCCTTCGAAACCTTCTTGAAAGATGCGCCAAAGGATCCCACCGGGCCGGCGGTTCGCGAAATGATCGCGCAGATGAAAACCACGAGCGCGCCGGCATATCGAGGGACTTCTGGCAGCGAGGTGGTGTCCGCACTGCCGGTCGCCACTACCGCTCTCGGGCCCGCGGAGAGCAAGCTCTCGATTCCGCTGTGGCACCCGGGGTCTATTGACGACGAAAAGCCGGCGATTGCGGAAGGTGTTGCTTGTCCGTCGGACCAAGTGATCGCGGGCGCGGGCAAGCGTGCGAAAGAGCTCGTTGATAACGTGGGCCGCTTCGACGCTACCGAGGACGTCTTGCACGAGGAGCTCGACGAGTTCGGGAAACCGATCTCGAGGGAGAGGCGCAAGTTCGACTACCTAGTGACGATCTCAGAAACCCGGCCGGGAAGGCTGATGGTGGATGAATATCGCAGCGCGCTGACCGACCGGGGCGATTTTCCCGACAACATTGCAACCCGGGGTCTGCACGGACTCGCCATGGTGTTCCATCCCGTGCTTCGCGACGATTTCCAAATGACCTGCGAAGGACTGGGCGACTGGCGCGGACAAGCGACGTGGCTTGTTTACTTCCGCCAGCGTCCGGATCGCCCGAACCGCCTGATGAGCTACAGGTTCACCGACGCCGAGTATTCCGTTCCTCTGAAGGGCCGCGCGTGGATCGCGGCCGGCACATTCCAGATCGTTCACCTCGAAGCGGACTTGCTGAATCCCATGCCGAATATCCAGCTGCTGAGTCAGCACGAAGCTGTGGATTATGGCGCTGTGGCCTTTAAGACCAAGAAGACCGAACTCTGGCTTCCGAAGAGCGCGGATCTTTACTTCGATTTTCGGCGCCACCGCTATCATCGGCGCCACAGCTTCGGCAGCTACAAGCTGTTTTCGGTCGCCGCCGACCAGAAAATTGGGGACCCGAAAGAAAGCGATGAATCGAAGACCCCGCCTTCAAAGCCCCAGCACTAGTCCAGGGCCGGGTTCTGGCGATTTGGCGGTGCGCCGATTGATCGAGGCTCTAGAAGATGAGAAACTCGCAGCGTCCCTCCTGCTAGTCGCCTCGATGTGGAGGACAGCGTGAACCGACTGCAGAAATGCGTGATGGCTGCCTCGATCCTCGGCCTCGCCCTGGGTTCGAGCATTTCCGCTCAGACGCGTTTGCGCTCGGCTACGCCCACCGGGCCAACATCTCCCTCGGGCCTTTCGGATCCGGCCGTTGTAGGATCATCGATCATCGTATCCGTGGTCGACGAAGCGGGAACGCCCCTCGATAAACAGGCCATCGTCAAGCTCTTTGACGAGGCGACGCAGTCCGTAACCTGGGGCAGCACGCAAGGCCGAACCGAAGCGCAATTCGACAACGTAAAAGCGGGCCAGTACCAAATTGAGGTGAGCGCGTCGGGCTTCAAGACTACCCAACAGGAATTGACGGCCACGAGCAGCCACGAAGCGTATCGCATTCTCGTGGCCCTTCCGCTAGACGTTTCCGGCGCGGTAACCGACATAAAGCCGGGGCAAGTGCTGGCACCGAGAGCTCGCAAAGAAGTGGAAAAAGGAATGGCCGCGCTCAAGCAAGGCGACCTCAATGAAGCGCAGAAACACCTTGAAGAGGCCTACAAGCTGGCCCCCGCCAACGCAGATGTGAATTACCTGCTGGGCGTTCTGTGTGTGCGGCGCAAGGACACAGCGCAAGCGCAAGCCTATCTGAATCGCGCCATTTCGCTTGATTCCCGGCATATTGGGGCGCTGACGGAGCTGGGCCAACTGCTCTTGCAGCAAAGAGATTTTGCGGGGGCCGCGGCTGTTCTCGAACCGGCGGTGTTGCTGGACCCAAAACAGTGGCGGGGTCATTGGCTGCTTGCCGACACATACCTCAGACAGCAAGAGTTCGAGAAGGCCCGGCTACAGGCGGCACTGGCAATCAAGGAGAGCAAGGGCGGCGCCGTCGAAGCCAGACTCGTCCTGGGCGAGGCACTGGCAGGACTTGGACGCAAAGAAGAAGCGATACAGGCGCTGGAGCTTTTCTTGCACGACGAGCCCCGCAGCCCGGCCGCGCCGGGCGTTCGAGAGTTGATAGCGAAACTTCAGAGTACCTCGGCGAGTCCAGTAACAAACAAGCCCTAAGAACGGAGAAGGGGGCTGGGGGTCTGAGCGGCGCTCAGACTTGAACGGCGGGACCCGCGCCGTGTCGTGATTTGGTTAACCTTCGGTACGGCAGGTCCATTGACTCGGTCGTGGGTGCTTCGTACTATCTTCGATAGCTCGCAGGGACCCCGCGGTGGGAGTATTGACCGCAGCCTGCCTGCTTTGTTCAGGGCTACACGCAGCGCCAAGTATATGAAGCACCGCGCGACATTCTGGGTCACGCTGGCAGCCGGCACGATATTGCTGGCTGGCTGCGAGGAAACCGCCACCAAACAGGTCTGCGTGCAGCCTCCAGCTCCCGTGCCTGCCCAAGTGCCGCAGTACGCGCGTGAACCGCTTCCCTTCCCAAGTAAGCCAGTCCTTTACGTTTCGCTGTTGCCGGACGCGCGCCCCGCCATCGATATCCTGCTGGACAAGGTTCAGGCAAGCTTCAACGCAGGCCAGAAAGAATACAAGGCCGGGAATCTGGAGAACGCGCGAGCAAACTTCGATCACGCGGTGAACCTAATCCTATCGAGCGGTTTCCAGGTGGATGCCGATCCTCGCTTGTCCGATCTTTTCGACCAGATCGGCGAATCGATGCACTCCTACGAACTGGATGCCACGCAAAGCGCGGAGGATGAGGAAGCGGACGCTCCGAGCCAGCCCGCCCCCATCGATGAAATCGCAAACATGAGGTTGCCTGCGGCCGATCCCCGCCTGGCACTGAGAGCCGAAAAAGAACTGATCAGCGTGCCCCACGATCTGCCGCTGACAGTCAACGACTCAGTGCTGCAATACCTGAGTTTCTTCACGACGCCGCGCGGCCGGGCGGTGGCGGAGCGCGGCCTCGGGCGCGCCGGGCGCTACAGCGAAATGATCCGCCGGGTGCTAAAGCAGGAAGGCGTGCCGCAGGACTTGATCTATCTGGCGCAGGCGGAGAGCGCGTTCCTGCCGGACGCAGTCTCGCGAAAAGGCGCTCGCGGTATTTGGCAATTCATGCCGTACCGTGGCGAGGAATATGATCTCGACCGCAGCTATTGGGTGGACGAGCGCAGCGACCCGGAAAAAGCCACGCGTGCGGCCGCCCGCCACATGCGCGATTTGTACGACATGTTCGGGGACTGGTATCTCGTGATGGCGGCTTACAACTCCGGGCCGCTGAACGTGGTGCGCGCGGTGGAGCGCACCGGTTACGCCGATTTCTGGGAGTTGCAGAAGCGTCACGCGCTGCCCAAACAGACTCAGGATTACGTGCCGATCATCATTGCCATGGCGCTGGTGGCCAAGGATCCGGCTCTTTACGGGGTGCAGGTGGCCGCCGAAAAGCCGCAGCCGTTCGAAACGATTCGGCCGGGCCATCCGATTGACCTGCGGCTGGTGGCGGACGCAACAGGGGCCGAGATCGACGACTTGCGCGCTCTCAATCCGGAGTTGCTGCGCAACGTGACGCCGAACGACGCGCAGTTCGAATTGAAGGTGCCCGCAGGCTTCGGGGAGAAGTTCAACGCGAACATCCAGCAGGTCCCGGAAGAGAAATGGACGAGCTGGCGGCTGCACCAGGTGGAGAACGGCGAGACCTTGGCGGATATCTCGCGGCACTACAGCGTGACGGTGGCGTCGATGGAGAACGCGAACCACCTTGTGGCGCACGCGCAAGTTCCCGCGGGATTCTGGCTGAACGTTCCCACAGCGCCGCCCGCCGTGCAGCTGGTGCACTACCGCGTGCAGCGTGGGGACACACTCGCGGCGATTGCCGACCGCTTCGACGTTACGGTGGCGGAGCTGAAACGGTGGAATC
>Ga0185299_10008578_pt1 | contig 10027 bp, 9 predicted proteins | sample PaiPotPPA55metaG_FD_128002 | JGI IMG/M metagenome (GOLD analysis project Ga0185299, IMG submission 128002) | Iron sulfur acid spring bacterial and archeal communities from Banff, Canada, to study Microbial Dark Matter (Phase II) - Paint Pots PPA... ...
GCCGGGCGGCGTGAGGGTGAGAGGACCTTGAGTGCCGTCCATGAGGTCAGTTAGCCGCAATTTTCCGCCCCTGAGGGGTCAGTGAATCCACCATCAAAGAACGGCGAATTTCGGGCGATTGTTCGTCCAACGGTTGAATTCCCATAAGCGGCGCCATGCGCTGCACGATCCGGCTCACGCCCGGCGCCGCCGCCCAGCCGCCGGTGGCGAAGCCGGCCGACTGTCTGTTGCCGTGCGGCTCGTCGATGCTGATCATCACGAGATAGCGCGGCTCGGTGATAGGAAAGGCGCCGACGAAGGAGGAAAGCAGCTGCTTGCGGTCGTAGCGCGCGCCGGCGACCTTCTCGGCCGTGCCGGTCTTGCCGCCGACGAGGTAGCCGGGCGCGCTGGCGAGCTTGCCGGTGCCCTGCTCGACGACGAGGCGCAGCAGGCGGCGCATATCCTCCGAGGTCTTGGCCGAGAGCACTTGCTGGCCCAAGGGCGCGTAGCCCACCGGATGCTTGATCAGCGTGGCGCGGTGCAGCACGCCGCCATTAACCACGGCGCTGGCCGCCGTCGCCATCTGCAGCGGGCTCACGGAGATGCCGTGGCCATAGGCGACGGTCATGGTGTTGATCTCGCGCCAGGGCGAGGGCACCAGGGGCGCGCCGATCTCCGGCAGCTCGAAGGCGGGCGCCTTGAGCAGGCCGAGCCGCGCCAGGAACTGCTTCTGCTGCTCGGTTCCCGCCTCGACCGCCATCCGCGCCGAGCCGATATTCGAGGAATACTGGAAGATCTCCGGCACGGTGAGCCAGCGGCGCTGCGGATGGTCGTCGTGGATGGTGAAGCGGCCGATGCGCAGCGGCTGCGTCGCGTCGTAGCTGCTGGCGAGGGTCGCCGTGTGCGTCTCGAGCGCCATCGCCGTGTTAAAGATCTTGAAGGTCGAGCCCATCTCGTAGATGCCGAGCGTCGCCCGGTTGAACGTCGTCTCCGGCGTCGCCGTGCCGGGATTGTTGGGATCGAAATCGGGCAGCGACACCAGCGCCAGGACCTCGCCGGTGTTGACGTCCATGATCAGGCCCATGCCGCCGGCGGCGCTGAAATCGGCCATCTGCCGCGCGATCTCGTCGCGCAGGATGTATTGCAGCCGCACATCGATCGACAGCGCCACCGGCCCCTGATGGTCGCGCAGGACCTCGTCGAGGCCGCGCTCCATGCCGGCGAGGCCCTTGTTGTCGATGCCGGTGTAGCCGACGACGTGGGCGGCGAGGTTCCCCTTGGGATAGATGCGGCGCTCCTCGTCCTGGAACTGAAGGCCGGGGATGCCGAGCCTGTTGACGGCGAGCTCCTGGCGCGGCGTCAGCTGCCGCTTGATCCAGACGAAGCTCTTGTCGCCGGCCAGCTTGGCGTAGACCTCGCTTTCGTCGAGATCCGGCAGCGCGCCGACGAGCTTCCTGGCGACGCCATGGGGATCCTGGATCTGCTTAGGATTGGCGAAGAGCGAGGGCGTGACCAGCGTGGTCGCGAGCAGCACGCCGTTGCGGTCGGTGATGTCGGCGCGGCTGGTCTCGAGGTGCTCGGCGACATGGTTGCGGGCGAGGCGCGGCCCGCCGCTCTTCAGCCCGGCGACCTCGACGAGGCGAGCGCCGATCACCAGGAAGGCGAGACAGAACAGCGCGCCGGTGATGATGAGGCGGGTGTGGCTCGTCTCGAGCGACTGCTGCGCCGGACCTTGCGGGCCTGCCGGCGCGCAGGGCGCCGGCTTGAAATGGCGCGGACGGCACGGATTGTCGTCGAGCGGGAGCTGCTTCATTGCGGAACCTCGGACGGGACACTGGCAAGCCACGACGCCGCTGCCGGCCGGGAGGATGCCGGCAGCGGCGCCGCGACCGCGACCGCAGCGGAAGGTACTGGGGAACGCCGCGGTAAAGTATCGATGGCCCCAAGCTGCGCGGTGGCGATCGGCCGGAGGCTGAGATAGCGCTTGGCCAACCGGTCGAGACGGTCGGGCTGGTTGAGGAAGCTCCACTCGGCGCCGAGCACGCGGGTCGACTCGCGGCTGGCCACGATCTGGCGGTTGATGCGCGTGAGCTCATCCTCGAGCTTCACCACCGCGTATTTGATCTGGAACATGGCGTAGCCGCTGGCGGCGACCAGCAGCAGCCAGATGGCGGTGCCGAGGCGGATCATGCCGCTTGCTCCCATGGCGGCGCCACGGTGCGCTCGGCCGCACGCAGCCGGGCCGAGCGCGCGCGCGGATTGCGCGCGAGCTCGGCGGCGCCGGGCGTCACCGGCTTGCGCGTCAGCAGGCGGAAGCTCGGCGCGCGCGCCGGCGCGGCGGGGCGATGGCGCGAGCCCTGCGGCGGCGCTTCGCTGCGCTGGCGCAGGAATTCCTTGACCTTGCGGTCCTCAAGCGAATGGAAGGAGACGATGGCGAGGCGGCCGCCGGGCGCCAGCAGGCGCTCGGCCGCGGCCAGCGCGCGCTCGAGCTCACCCGGCTCGTCATTCACTTCCATGCGCAGGGCCTGGAAGGTGCGGGTGGCGGGATCGATGCCGCCGCTGGTCGGCACGACGGCGCGGACGATCTGCGCCAGCTCGTTGGTGCGCGTGAGCGGCGCCGTCTTGCGCGCGGCGACGATGGCGCGGGCGACGCGGCGGGAGAAGCGCTCCTCGCCATAGATATAGATGAGATTGGCGAGGGCGGTCTCCGGCAGCGTGTTGACGAGATCGGCGGCGCTGGCGCCGTCGCGGCCCATGCGCATGTCGAGCGGGCCGTCGGCGCGGAAGGAGAAGCCGCGGGCCGGGTCGTCGAGCTGCGGCGAGGAGACGCCGAGATCGAGGGCGATGCCGGCGACGGCGCTGATGCCGAGCGTCGCCAGCAGCGTCTCCATCTCGCCGAAGCGGCCTTCGAGCACGGTGAAGCGGCCGGGATGCTCGCGCGCCAGCGCGCCGCCGCCCTCGACCGCGCGCGGATCGCGGTCGATGCCGATGACGCGGCAGCGCGCCGCCGAGAGGAAGGCGCGGCTGTAGCCGCCGGCGCCGAAGGTGCCATCGACGTAGACGCCGTCGTCGCGCGGGGCGAGGGCGGAGACCGCCTCCTGCAGCAATACCGGGGCGTGGGCGAAGTCGGCGATGGCCGGGGCGTGCGTCATCGCGGCTCGCGCTCCGGCAGGGCGCGGTCGGGATGCCGCGTCGGCAGGGTGGTGCCCTGGCGGCGGGCGCGCTCTCGCAGCTCGTCGCGGTGCTGCTCGAAGCGCTGCGGCTCCCAGATCTGAAACGTGCGGCCGAGGCCGACGAAGGCGGCATTCTCGGCGATGCCGGCGTGCTCGCAGAGTGCCTGCGGCAGGACGATGCGGCCCTCGCCGTCGAAGGCCAGCTGCTCCGCATCGGCGAAGATCGAGGACAGCGCGTCGCGGTCCTCGGAGAACTCGTCGAGCGCATCGATGCGGGCGCTCATCTCTTCCATGCGGTCGATGCCGCTGCCCTCGATCGCCGGCAGCTTGAACGAGCGGAAGGCGACGATCCCGGAAAAGCTCTGTCCCGCCAACGCGGTGCGGAAGGGCGCGGGGACGGAGACGCGGCCCTTCTTGTCGACCTTGTTGACGAATGTGGACAGGAACAACGCCAAATGCCCGCTCCCAACGCTCTGGCTTCAAGCTGCCGCCTCACCGTCCCGAGACGCCGAGGAACTCCACCCGCCCGGCGGCACCTCTCGATTGGGACTGCATGGGATATCATGGGCTTCTATGGGTTGTCAATGGGAAGCGGCAGTAAAACCTTGGGATCAAAGGTATTAATGCGCCTCCCTCATGTGATCGTTCTGCTATGGTTGAGCATCGCCTGGGCATCTACCGGTTGAGACTACCCAACCCAAAGGGTTAACATTGTTCCGGTAAAGTTCCGGTTTCCGTGAATGTTCTCACCCAGTCAAAAAAGGGAAATCGCCCAAGTGAACAAGTAAAAAGCGCCAGGCGGCCTGTAAGCCGGGTTCTGTCCCCACCCGCGAGGGCGGGGGATGGCCATTCCTCTGGGACGCCCGTTACCGGACGCCTCGCGCGACCGACCCGGATGGCGACGCGGAAACACGCCCGGCCCGCAAGGGGCCTGCCATCCCTACTTGGTCTTGCTCCCGGTGGGGTTTGCCCTGCCGCCGCCGTTGCCGGCAGCGCGGTGCGCTCTTACCGCACCATTTCACCCTTGCCGCCCGCGCGCCCGAGGGCGCGGTGGGGTTGGCGGTGTGTTTCTGTGGCACTTTCCCTGGGGTTGCCCCCGCCGGGCGTTACCCGGCACCGCATTTCCATGGAGCCCGGACTTTCCTCTCCCCGCGAGGGGAGCGGCCATCCGGCCGCCTGGCCCTTCATCATAAGGGGAGCGCCACCGCGAAAGTCAAATGCGGCGGCCTTGACCGCCGCCGCCGCTGGCGGAGAGGATGCCTGATGATGCCGTCCATGCCGCCACAGGAATGCTCGGTGATCATCGTCGGCGGCGGTCCGTGCGGCCTGATGCTGGCCAACGAGCTCGGCCGCCGCGGCGTCGCCGCCGTGCTGGTCGACGACAAGCCGGGGACGGCGTTCAACCCGCAGGCGAACGCAACCCAGGCCCGGACGATGGAGCATTTCCGCCGGCTGGGCTTCGCCGACGAGGTGCGCGCGGTCGGCCTGCCGCCCGACCATCCGACCGACATCGCCTATTTCACGCGTTTTGCGAAACATGAGCTGGCGCGCTTCCGGCTGCCGTCGTCGCGCGCCGCCCGGGAAAGCGTGACGACGCTCTCGGGCTCGTGGAGCGCGGCGGAGCTGCCGCACCGGGTATCGCAGAAATACGTCGAGGCCATCCTCCAACGCCACGCCGCGCGCCTGCCCAGCGTCTCGCTCAACTACGGCTGGCGCATGGCTCGGTTCGCGGATCACGGCAGTCACGTGACGGCGGAGCTCGAGCGGGTCCCTGACGGCGCGCGGGCAAGCCTGCGCGGCGCCTATCTCGTCGGCGCCGATGGCCCGCGCAGCGCGGTGCGCCAGCAACTGGGCTTCCGCTACACCGGCAAGACCGGCATCGTACGCGAATTCATGGGCGGCCGCATGTATGCGATCTATGTGCGCGTGCCGGATTTCTACCGCGTCGTCCCGCACGGGCCGGCCTGGATGAACGTCACCATCAACCGCGACCGCCGCGCGCTCATGGCGGCGGTGGACGGGCGCGGCGAGTTCGCCTTCCACACCCAGCTGCGCGCCAATGAAGAGGAGAGCCGCGTCACCCCTGATGATGCCGAGGCGATGATCCAGGCGGCGATCGGCGCGCGCGTCGATCTCGAGATACTCTCGCGCGACACCTGGACGGCCGGGCATGCGCTGGTCGCCGACCGGTTCCAGCGGGGCCGCGTGTTCCTCGGCGGCGATGCCGCGCATCTGTTCACGCCGACCGGCGGGCTCGGCTACAACACCGCGGTCGAGGATGCCGTCAATCTCGGCTGGAAGCTGGCGGCGGTGATCAAGGGCCAAGGCGGGCCTGCGCTGCTCGATACCTACGCCATCGAACGCCGGCCTTTGGCCGTGCGCAACACGGGCCATGCTCAGGCATTCGCCGATTCCTTGGGCTTGTTCCAGCCGGCGCCGGAGATCGAGGACGACACGCCCGCAGGCGCCGCCGCCCGTCGGGAGGCCGGCGCCTATCTCGACGCCCATGCCCGGGCGGAGTTCAACATCCCCGGCATCACCTTCGGCGGACGCTACGACGGCTCGCCGGTGATCCTCGCGGACGGCACGCCGCCGCCGCCCGATGCCGTCAATACCTACGTGCCGACCGCCTGCCCCGGCGGCCGCGCGCCGCATCTCTGGCTCACGGACGGGCGCTCGCTGTTCGACGCCTTCGGCTTCGAGTGGACGCTGCTGCGCCTCGGCCAGCGCGCGCCGGCGAGCGCGGCCTTCGCGCTCGCCGCGTCGCGACTTGGCCTCGATCTCACGGTCGTCGATCTGCCCGGCGAGGAGGCGCGCAATCTCTACGGCGCGGATCTCGCACTGATCCGTTCGGATCAGATCGTCGCTTGGCGTGGCAATGACGCAGCGCCGCCGGATGCGATTCTGCGGCGCGCGGCCGGCTTCGACGCGCCGGTGCGCTAGCGCAGGTTTTCCGCTGCACGACTGCCGTGCGCCCTTCGACATGCGCGCTGCGCGCGCAAGCTCAGGGTGAGGTAGATTGTTGATGGCATAAAGAAAACTACCTCATCCTGAGCGCGACCCTGAGCCTTCGGCGAAGGGGAGCAGTCGAAGGACGCACCGATTCAATCCAGGCGCAATTTGCTTTTAGCCGGTCGGTATCGCGGCGGCAAGCGCGGCAATGCGCTGCCGCGTCTCAGCGTCGGGCTTGCCGTCGCAGCGCGACGGGCGGAAATGGCGCTGGAAGGCGGCGATCACCGGCGCGGTCGCGGCGTCCTCGGCGCCCGTTTGCGGCGTCTCGTAGCCGATCGCGGCGAGCTGCTCCTGCAGCTCGGCGATGCTTCCGGCCGGCGGCGGTAGGGCCGCGAAGTCCGGCCACAACCCGATGCCCGCGCGCGCCAGCCGCGCCCAGTCGAAGAGCTCGCCGGGATCGGTCTTGCGCTGCGGCGCCACGTCGGAATGGCCGAGCACGTGGTGCGGCGGGATCGCATGCCGGCGCAGGATGTCGCCGGCGAGCGTTTCGAGCGCCGACATCTGCGGCTCGGGGAAGGGCCGGTAGCCGAACTCGTGGCCCGGGTTCACCAGCTCGATGCCAACAGAGGCGCCGTTGATGTCGCGCCGTCCGCTCCACCAGGCGACGCCGGCGTGCCAGGCGCGCCGCCCTTCCGGCACCAGGCGCCACAGCGTGCCGTCCTCGTCGATGACATAGTGGGAACTGACCTTCGCCGCGGGCGAGCACAGCCGGTCGAGCGCCTCGGTGGCGCTCCTCATGCCGGTGTAGTGCAGGATCAGCATGTCGACGACGCCGTCGCCGGGGCGGGAATCGTGGTTTGGCGAGGGCCGCTCGAGGATGCGCATCGGGCGATCCTAGAACAGGTAATAGGAGAGGAGGTAGAGCGCGCAGCCGACGCAGGCGCCGACGAGCGTGCCGCTCATGCGGATGTATTGGAGGTCGCTGCCGATGGCGAGCTCGAGGCGGCGCGCCACCGTGCGCGGATCCCAGCCGCGCACCACCTCGGCGATGAGCCCGCCGATCCGGCCGCGCCAGGGCACCGCGGCGAGCGCCACCTGCTCGAGCATCGTCTCGAGGCGCGTCTGCATGTGGCGGTCGGCGGCGAGTGTGCGCCCGAAGGAGAGGATGCCGGTATAGACCGCCTCGCGCGTCCGCGAGCTCGGCGCGGCAAGGTCGTCGACGAAGATCCGGCGCAGATCGTCCCAGATGCGCGCGAGCCAGGCCTGCACTTCCGGATGATCGAGCAAGCGGTCCTTGGCCTCGTTGAAGCGTCGGCGCTGCTCGGGCGAGGCGACGAGGTTCTCGGCGAATCCCGCGACGGCGCGGCGCAATTCGTCGCGCGCCTTGCTGTCGGACAGGCGCAATTCGCTCAGCACTTCCTCGATGCTCTGCAGGATCGCCTGGGCGATGCGGCGGTCCACCGGCTTGGGGATCCACCAGCGGCTGCGCTCCTCCACCATGGCGTAGACGCGGTCCTCGTTGGCGGCGACCAGCGCCTGCGCCGCGTCGAGCAGCCGGTCGAACAGCCCGTCGTACTGCCCGCTCGAGGTGATGATGGCGATGGCGCGCCCGAGGACCGGCGCCAGATCGATCTCGCGCAGCTGCTCGCCGAAGGAGCGCACGACGAAGTCGCGCACCTCCGCGTCGTCGAGCGAGCGGATGGCGTAGGGCAGCAGCGCCGCGATCTGCTCGGCGACGCGCCGCGCATTCTCCGGCACGGCCAGCCATTCGGCGACGTGGCGCGCCGGCGCGATCTCGCGCAGCTTGGCGGCGATGATCTCGGGCGCCAGGAAATTGCGCTCGACGAAATCGCCGAGGCCCTCGCCGATGCGGTCCTTGCTCTTGGGGATGATCGCGGTGCGCGGGATCGGGAGGCCCAGCGGATGGCGGAACAGCGCCGTCACCGCGAACCAGTCGGCAAGGCCGCCGACCACCGCGGCCTCCGCTCCGGCGCGCAGCAGCAGCACCCAGAAGCCGGGCTGCGGCAAAAGGTAGGTCGCGAAGAAGCCTGCCGCCGCGACGAGCAGCAGCGCCGTCGCCAGCAGCCGATTGCGGCGCAAGGCGCGTCTTTGCCGTTCGGCTGTGTCGATGACGATAATGGCGGCGCTCGGCGGCTGGAGAACGGGCAAGGTCTCGCGATGATAACGCACGCGTCGCGCCCCTTCGACAAGCTCAGGAGCGCGATCGCGGGCGGGCGTCAGCGGTTGCCCTCGCAACCGCGAGAGCCCGCACCGTGCAGAAAAGGGCGTGGGTGCCCGGCACAAGGCCGGGCACGACGACCAAGCGGTTTCGACAGCATGCATTGAACCCATACGCCGTAGGCCCTATACGCGGGCCATGCCCAACGATGCGCCGGTGCCGGTCGGCAGCGATTGCCCGCGCTGCCTCAAGCCGCTTCCGCTCTGCGTTTGCGATGCGGTCGAGCCGATCCAGAACCGGATCGGGCTTCTGATCCTGCAGCATCCGCAGGAGCAGGAGCGGGCGCTCGGCACGGCGCGGCTGACGGCCATGCATTTCCGCGACGCCACGCTCAAGATCGGCCTGTCATGGCCGAGCCTGTCGAAGGCGCTGGGCCGGCCGGTCGATCCGCAGCGCTGGGCGGTCCTCTATCTCGGCTCGGCGCGCGCCGCCCAGCTCGCACCCGGCCGCGACATCGTCGTGCTCGACCGCAAGGGCGCGGCGCTCGCCGATCAGGACGCCGCGCTCGCGGAGATCGAGGGCGTGGCCGTGCTCGACGGCAGCTGGAGCCAGGCCAAGACCTTGTGGTGGCGCAATCCGTGGATGCTGAAATGCCGTCGCGTCGTGCTCGGGCCCAGCCGGCCGTCGCGCTACGGCAAGCTCCGGCGCGAGCCGCGGCGCGACGGCCTCGCCACCATCGAAGCCGCGGCGCTGCTGCTCAGCCGCATCGAGAAGCGGCCGGAGATCGCGCTCACGCTGCACAAGAATTTCGAGCACATGCTCGAGCGCTACCGCGCGGCGCGTCGCGCGAACCCGCACATCGGCGACTGACCAACGGCGGCGCTATTCGGCAATCAGCGCGTCGCGGAACTCGCGCGGATCGAAATCGGCCACGCCGCCGCCGTCGGACCGGTTGATGTGCAGGTCGAGCCGCGCGGCGGCGACCAACGCCGTCTCGCTCAAGGCGTTGGCGCTCTCGTCGCCGTCGGCGGCGAGCCGCGCCAGCGACGGGCTGGCGGCGAGGAGGCGAAAGAGCGCGGTCACGCGCATGTAGAGGTTGAGGGTGATCGGCACGTTGGTGCCGAGCTCCTCGGCGAAGAGGTCGAGGACGTCGCGCATGTTGATCGCCGAGGCGCCTTCATCCTCGTCGTCCTCGATACCGTCGTCGTCGTCCTCGTCGCCGACGATCGTCTCGTCGGCGATGCGCTGCAGGTATTCGGCGAAGAGGAACACCGCCGAGCCCAGCAGGGCGGGCTCGACCGGCGGAACCTTGGAGGGCGGCGGTGGAGGCGGGGTATCGTCCATGGCGGCGCTCATTTAACCGATCACGTCGCCTCTGTGAACGCCTAATTCGAGCAGCCGTGCCGCCGGACCCGGCATCGACTTTCGCCGCGTCATGTTGTTACCTAGGCGGGAGCGGATACGCCGGAGAGCGCCGATGACAGATGATGTTCGCGCCAGCGTCAAGGCGCTGGTCTTCGATGTGTTCGGCACGGTGGTCGATTGGCGCGGCACTATCCTGCGCGAGCTCGCCGCATTCGGCCGCGAGCGCGGCGTCGCCGCCGACTGGGACGCCTTCGTCGACGATTGGCGCAAAGGCTATCAACCGGCGATGCAGCGCGTGCGCTGCGGCGAGCTGCCGTGGGCGAAGATCGACGATCTCCACCGCATGATCCTCGACGAGGTCCTGGCGCGCTTCGGTATC
>Ga0185299_10008579_pt1 | contig 10026 bp, 8 predicted proteins | sample PaiPotPPA55metaG_FD_128002 | JGI IMG/M metagenome (GOLD analysis project Ga0185299, IMG submission 128002) | Iron sulfur acid spring bacterial and archeal communities from Banff, Canada, to study Microbial Dark Matter (Phase II) - Paint Pots PPA... ...
TCATGGTGTTCTCCAATTCGCCGAGGCGGGGCGCTTCGCCACCCCGACCGCTCCGCGCCCCGCCTCGGCTTACGATTCGCCGTGGGGTCCAGGACACCACATGTCAGATTAAATCTTAGCTAACGCAGATTTGATCGTCGTCGCCATGCAACACCAGCACCGGCACCGTGATTTTCTTCAGGTCCTCGGTAAAATCGGTCTGCGAAAACGCGACGATGCCATCGTAGTGCGCCCTCGCGCCGCCCATCATGCCCTGGCGCCACCAGTTCCAGATCACGCCTTGCGAGGGTTTCGCGCCCGGCCGGTTATAGCCATAGAACGGCCCCGCCGGCACATCGTAATAGAACTGCGCACGGTTGGCGGCGAGCTGCGCCTGGAATCCATCGAACACTGCCTTGGGCAGGCCGCCCGGATTGGCGGCCGTCTTCATCATCAGCGGCGGCACCGCGCTGATGATCGCGGCCTTTGACACCCGACTCTGGCCGTAGCGCGCGATGTAGTGCACGACTTCGCCGCCGCCGGTCGAATGGCCGACGTGAATGGCATTCTTCAGATCGAGATGCGCGGTCAAAGCCGCAAGGTCGTCTGCATAGTGGTCCATGTCATGGCCCTCGCCTGTTTGGGAGGACCGGCCATGCCCGCGCCGATCATGGGCAATGACGCGATAGCCATGATTGAGAAAGAACATCATTTGCGCGTCCCAGTCATCTGCTGAGAGCGGCCAACCATGGCTGAACACAATGGGCTGACCTTTGCCCCAGTCCTTGTAGAAGATTTCGGTTCCGTCGCGCGTCTTGATTGTCGACATCTTGCCAACTCCTTCGTCCAACGATCAGCTTGTCCGAGCCGCCCGATGCGTTCGGAAAGTCAGGCCAGCCTTTATATGCAGGACAGTTGCACACTAGCAGGTTCCCACGGACCATGCTTCCGTTTTTGGCGTTGAGGAGACTTGCTGGGCGCATTGAAACGCTGATAGACCAGTGCCCAGATTTGTCCTGGTTGGTCCACCAAGAGTTTGCCCGCCGAATCTTCATGTCCGCACCGCGCGGCGGGGCAGCATACGTGCCAGAAGTCCCGCCCGCCTGTTCCGGCTCCGGCCGCCGCCTTATGCAAAGCGCGCGCACCAGCGGGATTGGCGATGATTGTCAGTCTCGACTTGGAACGATTTCACTTTCATGGAAAAGCGCGATGCGGGATGTCGCGTTTGGCCACCCCCTCACCTCTGCCGCGATCTCTTCCCCGCGTAGGGATTGTCGCTGGTTTTTTTCGAGATGCGGATGGGGACGCCCGGCAGATCGAAGGCTTCGCGCAGGCCACTGGCGAGAAAGCGTTGGTAGCTCGCGGGCAGAGCGTCGAGCTGATTGCCGAAAAGGATGAAGTAAGGCGGCCGCGCGCGGAGTTGGGTCATGTAGCGGATTTTGATGCGCCGCCCGGCGACCGCGGGCGGCGGGGTCTGTTCGAGGATGGCTGCAAGCCAGCGATTGAGCCGCGCCGTCGAAATCCGTTTGTTCCAGATTTCATGGACACGGAAAATCGCCTCGATCAGTCTCTCGACCCCTTCCCCCGTCGCGCCGGAAACTGGGATGACCGGCGCGCCTTTCACCTGAGGCAAAAGCCTCGCCGCCTCCGCCCGCATTTCCGGAAGCGTGGCGCGCTTGGCCGCGATCAGATCCCATTTATTGAGGCCAATGACGAGCGCCCTGCCCTCGCGTTCGGCGAGATCGCCCAGAGTCAGATCCTGCTTCTCGAAAGGGATCGCCGCGTCGAGCAGCAATACCACGACCTCGGCGAATTTCACCGCCCGCAAGGCATCGGCCCCGGCAAGCTTTTCCAAATCGTCCGTGACCCTTGCGCGCTTACGCAAGCCTGCCGTGTCGAACATTTTGATCTGACGGTTTTGCCACTCGAAATCGATTCCGATCGTATCGCGGGTGAGGCCAGGTTCGGGTCCCGTCAGCAGCCGGTCCTGACCGAGAATCTGGTTGAGGAGCGTCGACTTGCCGGCATTGGGACGGCCAATGATCGCGATCCGCAGCGGCTTCGTGACATCGAGTTCGGAGCCATCTTGATCCTCCCCCAGCGGCGTGCGCGACGCATCTTCCTCCGGCTCATCCGGCAGGTTGGTTGCTTCCGGGAGCGCCTCGCGCAAGGCGATATAGAGCTCGGCGAATCCGTCCCCGTGTTCGGCCGAAAGCGGCACCGGTTCGCCAAGCCCCAAATCGAAGCCTTCGAGCGCGCCCGCCGCGCCGGCGCGCCCCTCGGCCTTGTTGGCGACGAGGATCAATGGCTTATTCGCGCGGCGAACGAGATTGGCGAAGAAGCGATCGACCGGCGTCAGACCGGCACGCGAGTCGAACACGAAGAATATCGCATCGGCGAGGTCGAGCGCCGCTCCGGTCTGAGCGCGCATCCGGCCGGGCATTGTGGCGCTGTCGCCCTCCTCTAGCCCGGCGGTGTCGATGATCTTGAAGGCGAGATCGCCTAGTCTGGCCTCGCCCTCGCGTCTGTCGCGGGTCACCCCTGGACGGTCGTTGACGAGCGCGAGCTTTTTCCCGGCGAGCCGGTTGAACAGCGTCGATTTGCCAACATTCGGCCGGCCGATGATCGCGACGGTAAACATCGTTCCGGACTGTTACTTGGCCGGCGCGTCTCCGGGCGGCGGGTTGCCGGCTTGCGCGTTCGCCGGCCCCACCGCCGCCGATTGAACCAGACCGAGAAGAGCCTGGGCGCGCATATGCAGCCCGGCCGGCGCCCGCGGATCGGAGACGATTCCATCGAACCAGCTTCCGGCAGTGTCAAAAGCGTTCCGCTTCAACGCGGCAAGACCAAGCAGCTCCCGGATCTGATGATGATAGGGGAAAGAGTCCGAGGCGAGCGGCGCGAATCTTCGTTCGAATTCCAGCGGATCGTCGCTGTCGAGTCGCAACATGGCCGCGCGGAGCTTGGCGAAATCCTTGAAGGCCGGATCGAAGCTCGGGTCGGCCGCCAACGCCTCGTAGGCCTTGATCGCCGCCTGCGGATCGCCGACCGCGCGCTCGTCCGCCGCGCGCAGGCGCGCGAGGATCGCATAACCCTTTGGCGCGGTTTTGCTCAAGGCATCGAAAGCGGCCGCGGCTTCGGCGGACTTGCCGTCGCGCGACAGTTGCGCGGCGGTTTCGTATTTCGCGCTGGCTGCCTGCGCCGCCTCGTCGCGGTAATGGCCGTAGAGGCGCCAGCCCCCCGTCCCGGCCACGACGAGAACCGCCAAGGCTACTAACAAATATCGATATTTGGTCCAATACCGCAGGATTCGGTCGCGGCGGACGTCTTCGTCGACTTCGCGGAAAAACTCGGTCATTTGCTTCTCAGGCCCCTTGAAATTCGTGACCGTCAGCTAGCATGCGCGGGCCAGAAACGCCACCGCCGCTGGAGCTTTTCACGCCCGAGCCGGCAGCTAACCGCCCCGCAGGCGATCACGCGCGGCGGAAAGCCCACCTTCCGCGCGGACATGGGTTGTCGCGGCGGCAAGGCCGAACAACGGCATATTGGCATAGATGGTTTCATATTTGCCCCGCTCAATGAGATAGGTCTCATGCCAAATGCCGACGGTGCCGTCCTTGCCGACGGCGCGGTTAAACGCCGCCCAGGCCGGAAAATGCTGCGCGGAAGCGTCATGCGCATAGGCCATGAGCTTATCGAACGACTCCCAATATTGCTGCACCAGGAAAATCCGCCCGGACCAATACGTCCGATGCGAGAGCAAACCAGACTTTGGCTTGCGGTCAAGCTCGGCGAGCATCCGCGGCATGGCGGTGAAGACAGGCAGCCATTTATGCGCCGCCCGTAGCTTGTTTAGCCGCAAGCCAATCAGAAAAAGCACCAGAGGCTTGTCGGTGCGCGCCGTATAGCGGCCGTTGAAAATTTCAGCCATGTCCAATCACCGCGCGATTCTGGATTCCTCGACGTCGCACAGAAGCAGACTCGCGGCTCCCCGCTGGAACACCGCGGAGGGGACCACTTCCCAACCTCACTCGGCCGCACGGCGCGCTAGTTTGTCATCCCCCTTTAGGACGAAAGCCGCTTCGCCGCGCTTCCCGCAATGGTTCCGCGCAATCAGCGTGTAGATCGCCGGCGTCACGAACAGCGTGAAAATTGTACCGATGCTCATCCCCGCCGCGATGACGATTCCGATCGCGAAGCGGCTCTTCGCGCCGGCGCCCTCGGCGACAATCAAGGGAACCATCCCGACCACCATGGCCGCCGTGGTCATGAGGATCGGGCGCAACCGCACGGAGGCGGCACGTTCGATCGCCTCGCGGCGGCCAAAGCCTTCCTGCACCTGAAGCCTGTTGGCGAATTCCACCATCAGGATACCATGTTTGGAAATGAGGCCGATCAGAGTGACGAGCCCGATCTGCGAATAAATATTCATGCTCGCCGCGCCGGCAACTCCAAGGATGTTCAAAGGCAGAAGCGCGCCGAACATCGAGGTCGGCAGGGCGATGAGAATAATGAATGGATCGCGGAAGCTTTCGAATTGCGCCGCGAGCACAAGGAAAATCACAATCAGCGCGAAGATGAAAGTGACGACGAGCGTATTGCCTTCCTGGACGAACTGCCGGCTCTCGCCCTGGTAATCGACGCTGTAGCCGTCCGGCAAAAGCTCTTTTGCCTTCTGTTGCAGAAAGCCGATGGCCTCGCCAAGCGTACGGCCAGGGAACGGCACGCCCTGCAACGTCGCCGAGTTCAATTGCTGGAACGTCGGCAATCCATTCGGCTGCGCGCTCGTCGAGAGGCTCGAAACCGTCGCGAGCGAAACCAGCGCGCCGGAACTGGTGCGCAGCTGATAGCGGGTCAGCCAATCCGGAGTGAGCCGGAAGTCCCTCGGCGCCTGCGGGATGACTTCGTAGCTGCGTCCATGCAGGCCGAAACGGTTGACATAATTTCCGCCGAGCAATGTGGCGAGCGAGGAGCCAATAGCCTGCATGCTGATGCCGAGGCGGTTCGCCTTGTCCGCGTCGATCTTGAAGTCGATTTGCGGCATATCGAATTTGAGATCGCTGTTGGCGAAGAGAAACAGCCCGCTGTCGCGCGCGGCTGTCTCGATCTCGGCCATGACATTCACGAGCTGACGGTAATCGCCGATGGTCCGGATCACGAATTGCACAGGAGGCCCGCCCGTCGAACCAGGCAGCGATGGGCGGCCGAAGGCCAGGATCTCGGCTCCGGTGACCTTGGCGAGCTTCGGCTGTAGAGCCTCCATGATCTCCTTCTGATTGCGCTTGCGCTCGCCCCATGGCTTCAACAGGAGGCCGCCAAAACCCTCGTGCACGCTGGGCGAACCATTAATGATGAAAACATGCTCTCTTTCAAGGATGTCGCTGGCCGCCGCTTCCACCTGCGCGGTCGCCTTTTCCATATAGTCGAGGTTGGCATATTGGGGTGTCTTGATAAGCGCGAGAATGATGCCCTGATCTTCCTCGGGAGCCAGTTCCTTCGGGGTAGAGGCGAACATCACGCCGGTGAGCGCCAGGACGCCAATGAGGATCAGGACGGTCAGAGCGCGAAAATCGAGAGTCTTGTGAAGCCGCAGCTGATAGCGCTGCCGCAGTCCCTCAAATACCCGGTCGAGGAAGGCGGGAAACCCGCGCGCTTGGGCCCGGGGCGGTTTCAGCAAGCGCGAACACATCATCGGCGACAAGGTGAGCGCGATGATGCCGGAGACGATGACCGAACCCGCGAGGGTGAACGCGAATTCGCGAAACAGCGAGCCGGTCAAACCGGACACAAAGCCAATTGGCGCATAGACCGCGGCAAGCGTGATCGTCATCGAAACCACCGGAGCCGTGATCTCGTGTGCGCCTTGCAGGGCCGCGTCGCGCGCAGGCATCCCTTCTTCCATGTGGCGATAGATATTTTCAACGACGACGATCGCATCGTCCACGACGAGACCGATCGCCAGCACGAGTGCGAGCAAGGTCAAGAGATTCAGCGAATAGCCAAGCGCGAAAAGAATTGTCATCACGCCGACGAGAGAAAGCGGAATTGTCACGATCGGGATAATCGTCGAGCGCAGATTGCCGAGGAAAAGGAAAATCACCACGATGACGATCAGCGCCGCTTCGCCAAGCGTCTTTTCGACTTCCCGGATCGAGGCGCGGATGAATTTCGTCGCGTCATAGGCGATGGAGGCGTTGAGCCCAGCGGGAAGTTGCGACTGGAGTTCCGGAAAAGCCTTGCGGACATCGTCGATCACATCGAGGGGGTTCGCCGTCGGGGTCGCGTAAATGCCGATGAAGACAGCCTTGAGACCTTCGAAAGCGGAGGACGAATCGACCGACTCCGGGCCGAGTTCGATATCGGCTACGTCGCCGAGCCTGATCAGTGCGTCGCCGCGCGCCGCGATGACCAGCTGGCCGAAGGCCTTCGCAGAATCGAGCGAGGTCTCGGCATTGATGCTGGTTTGGATGAAGTCGCCCTTGATCTCGCCCGCCGCGGTCGTGAAATTGTTGGCGGCCAGGGCGGCCGAGACGTCGATAGGGGTCACGCCGCGCGCGGCCATCCGGTTCGGATTGAGCCACACCCGCATCGCGAAGGTTTGGCCACCGAGAATCTGGGCGTTGGCGACCCCATCGATCGTCTGCAGTCTCGGCTGAACCACGCGGTTCAGGTAATCGGTAATTTGCGAGGGGGTGAGAACCTTCGAATTGAAGGACATATAAAGGACGGCGGTCGAATCGCCAGTCTGCTTGATGACGATGGGATCGAAAGCCTCGCGGGGCAAAAGATATTTGACTTGATTGACCTTTGCCAAGACATCGGCGACCGCGCGGTCCGCATTGGCGTTGAGGAGAAGGTTGAGGGTAATCGTCGAGGTATTCTGCTGCGAATTCGAAACCAGCGTGTCAATGCCTTCGGCACTCGCCACCGCCTGCATCAGCGGCGTCGTGATGAAGCCCTTGATCAGATCGGCGTTGGCGCCTGGATAGACCGTCGTGATAGTGATCGTGGCCGATGAGAGTTCCGGAAATTGGCGGACCTGCAGCTTCAAGCCGGATTGGATCCCGGCGAGCAGAATCAAAAGGCTGACCACGCTGGCCAATACCGGCCGCCGGATAAAAATATCGGTAAAGGACATCCCTTATTCCTTCGGCCGCACCGCTGGCGCTTCGAGACGCGCGGCGGGGTCGATGCGCACCCGCGCACCGGACTGCAGTTTGAGCTGACCTTCGGTCACGATTGTTTCGCCCGCCTCGACGCCCTCGACGATGACGACCCGGTCTTCCCGCGTGTCGCCGGCGCGCACCACCCGGCGTTCAACCTTCCAAACCGCGTCTCCATTGGCCGGATGGGCCGGCGCCGCCTGCGCCCCACCTGGATCCGGCGCGAAGGGCTTCACCACGAAAACGCTGTCGCCATAGAGCGAGTAAGTGACCGCGGTCCGGGGCAGCGTCACGACCTTTTGGGGCGCGCCCGCGATGACGTTCACATTGGCGAACATCCCGGACCAAAGTTGTCTTTTCTCGTTGTCAATCTGGCCCCGCACCAAAACATTGCGGCTATCCTGGGCTACACGCGCATCGACGGTCTTGATCACGCCGTGGAAAATCTGGCCGGGATAAGCATCGACCTCAACTTCGATGGCCTGCCCCGGCTTTAGGACATCGAACGATTTTTCGGGGACAGGGAAATCGACGAAAATCGGATCGAGTTGCTGCAAGGTGATGAGGCTCATTCCCGGCGACACATATTGCCCGAGATCCAATTTGCGAATGCCTACCCGCCCGGCGAACGGCGCGGTGAGCATTTTCTGGGCGATGATCGCGCGGACCCGTTCGGCGGCGGCGGCGGCAGAATCGCGCGCGGCCTCGGCGGCATCGAAATTTGCCTTGGCCGTGTTGCCGCGCTGAATCAGCTGACGCTGTCGTTCGAGCGCCAGATCGGCGTTCTTGAGGACCGCGAGATTGTTCTTGAGATCGGCCTGCTCCACCGTATTGTCGATTTCAAAAAGAGAGGCGCCCTTTTCAACGTCCTGGCCCGACTCGACCTGGACCGATACGACCGCTCCGCCGATTTGAGGCGCGATATCGATTTCTTGCACCGCCCTGAAGGTCCCGATCGCCGGCAGGCGCGGCGCCCAGGTCTCGATTTCGGCCATGGCGACTGCGACCGAAGCGGGGGGCGGAGGCGCCTGGAGGATGAGGCGCTTGATCATCCCGGCCTTGACGACGAAGTGGAAATAGCCAAGCCCGCCGCCAAGAGTCGCAAGCAAGACCAATACGGCAATGAAAATGATACTGCGCTTCAACGTTTACCGGCCGATGGCTTAAGACGGGTTGCGGGAATCGGGCAGGCCCGGGAACGTCGAAAACTCAAACAAGTTGTTGTTCCAAATCTGAATCCGGCCGCCGCCCCCCGATGCGTGGATCGAGACAACGCATTCGCCCCGCGGGAATCGCGACCGCTCAAGAACTGCTTCATGGAAATCTAGCGGTTCCGATCATACTTAGCCGTGGCTTGGCTCCGATTTCGTCGCCATCATGCCACCTAAACCTGCTCGGCTCAGCAAGCCAAAGACTGAGCCCTGACCTTTGCAATGCACCCAAATTTACGGCCCAACTCGACCGATCGACAGACGTGAATCACCACACAAGCGGGCGAAACTACGGCAAAGGCAATAGGATATTTTTTCAACTAAATGTTTTAGCAGGCCCACACGCGGACCCAACGGTCATTCAAGACCGTTGGATCCAATCGGGACCTGAAACTCCAGGCTCAATGTTAACGCTTGACACTATCGACGACTTTGCGCCCGGCGTCCTTGATGTCGCCGGCCGACTGCCGCGCCGCGCCCCCCGCCTTGTCCGCCTTTCCTTCCGCCTGGAGCTTTTTGTCGCTGGTCAAAGCTCCCGCCGCGTCCTTGACGGCGCCCTTGGCCTTCTGCGCCGCGCCCTTTACATGTTCCTTGTCCATCTTGAGTTCCTTTTGGTGGTTAGAAGACCGCCGTTAAACGTCAAAGCAACGCCGCGGTTCCATCGCGTGAGCTTGTTGCCGCTGAACATCCGCATGGCGCGCAAGCTTCGCCGCCACCTATCCGGAAACTTTGCTTTGCCCGGTACGGGGCGGCGTTTCGCGTTTGCGCCGGACCCTTCGAGGATCGGCGCTTTTACGTAAGCGCCTAAGCGACTGATCGATTCGATGTTCGGCAACCGATTGCGCGATCACTATGCTGAGAAGCCGCGGCATGCTGCAAGATCGGTTGCCGCCACGGCGTTGGCCAGACCGTCGCCGCGCCGCACTTCATGGGCGCCGACGGGCGCGGCGTTTCCCGCTCGGCTGAAAACAGGATAGGATAAGTGTTGATATTCAGCGGCACCCTGACTCCTGGCCCGACGGCAAAATGAGAAAGCAGGAGGGGTTTCGAACGGGCGGGCGAAACCTTGCGTTGGGCTTAACCATGACCATTGAGTGTTGCCAAGGAGACGGCCATGGACACCAACAAACAGAAACAAGACCTCGACGATCTGGTACGTCGTCGCGGCCGGATTGGGCGCGCTGCTCCTAAACCAGTACTAGAACATTTCCCGGCAAACCGATGCGATTTCCTATAGCCAGTTCGAGCAGCTCGTGACCGACAAAAAAATCTCCGCGGTTGTCATCGACTCGGATATAATCGAAGGCACGCTTAAGGAGCCAGAACCGGACGGGCAAAACCAAATTTGTTACCGTCCGGGTTGATCCGGCGATCGCCGATAAGCTTGCCGGCGCGCCGCCCACCGGCTTCATCGGCACCATTCTGGCCTGGACCATTCCCGCCATAATTTTCTATTTCTTTTTGGGTTTCCTCTTTCGCAACTTCGCGGGCAAGTAAGGGCTCGGCGGGCTCATGACGGTCGGCAAATCGCGCGCGAGAGTCTATGTCGAAACCGACACAAAGGTTACGTTCAAGGACGTGGCCGGCGTCGACGAGGCTAAATTCGAGCTCCAAGAAATCGTCTCCTTTCTCAAGAATCCAAAATCGTTCGGCCGCCTCGGCGCTCGCGCTCC
>Ga0185299_10008580_pt1 | contig 10024 bp, 9 predicted proteins | sample PaiPotPPA55metaG_FD_128002 | JGI IMG/M metagenome (GOLD analysis project Ga0185299, IMG submission 128002) | Iron sulfur acid spring bacterial and archeal communities from Banff, Canada, to study Microbial Dark Matter (Phase II) - Paint Pots PPA... ...
AAGACTCGGGGTCAGGATGGATCGCTACTCCTTTCCTGCAAGACTCTTTCATTCTCTACTCCATGCCGGTTTATCCCGGCGCACAACGAAGCCAATTTGCGATAAGTCGTTTGTTTCGAGTGGGGGGTCCAGCGGATTTTTGGGCAATTTGTGCACTTTGTGCATCCAAAACAAATAGAAGCGGCGTTAGGCGGGCGCGGCATGGCCACCAAGAAAAAATCAAGGAGTGTCGAAAAATGTCGAATTCTTGGCGAAGATTTGGCGAAGCGGCGGACGTTGACCGCCGTGGCGGCGCGAAGTCGCGGCGAAGGCGCAGCCGTTCAATTTGTGCGTTTTGTGCATGGAAAAAAGTAGGCGAGGACGCCATGTTTGCTGCCAGAAATGACGAAAAGCTAATCTAAATTGTGCAAACTTGTGCATAAATTGTGTTTTTATTTGCATCCGTGAATTGCCGAGGAGTGAATTGTCAAAGAATGCAACCAAGGCGTCGGGCAACCGCGCACCCTGGTCTCCATTCACAGAGTAGCTCAGGAGTTGGGCAGGGTTCGGGGACGGGAATCCTTTTGGAATTGATATGGAAGGAGTTGCGGGGACGCTGGTGTTTGTGATCGTTCACGATGCAGCGTATAGCTATTTACGCATAGCTATTTAGTCGTGTTGATGAGCACCAGCACGCCTCCCGAGGTGTTTGGGGCGATAATATCCGGCAGACCACTCTTCCGCGATTGGCCATGCAGATCCGCCGCCAGGACACTGGCCGATGAGCCGGCGGTGCCGAAGTTGAGCGCGGGCTGGAACGTGCCATCGCCGTTGCCCAAAGACACTGATAGCGTGCCGCTGGCTATTAGGCTGATATCCGGGATGCCATCGCCGTTGACGTCGGCAACCATTCCGGCGGCCCCGCCAGCGAATACCGGTCCACCGGCGCCCCCCCCGACGCTGGTAAACCCTCCCTTGCCATTTCCCAGATACACAGCAGCGGATTGGCCATCGTCCACCCCCAGGCATCGCGGGCCAGGCCTACTTGGGTAAGATCCCGGGTCTGGGAAGACGGGCGCGAACAACGTCGGGGTGGCGCTCTGCCGCAGCGTTTTGGGGGCGTTTGGCGGGGGTCGATCTCGTTAGATGTTAGGGACTTGCTCTATCATTGTGCCGTTACTGCATTTTTGATCTCGAATATCACGCCAGAGCCGGTGCCTCCGTTGAAGGCAGTCCCGTAGAGGTTGCCGGCCGGGTCGCAGATCACGCCTGCCATGGGGACGCCCCCATCGGTGTTGCCTGTGAAGCTGTACAGCACCGTCTCCCGACCGGCGGTATCCAGTTTGTACACCACGCCTGTCTGCGCTGTGCCGCCGGTGAAAGTAGTCCCGTAAAGGTTGCCGGCTGGGTCGCGGATCACACCCGCGTAAGGCCAGCCGCCATCGGTCCCGCCCGTGAAGCTGTACAGCACAGTCTCCTGGCCTGCCGTATCCAGCTTGTACACCACGCCAAAGCGCCGGGCGCCGCCGGTGACGGTAGTCCCGTAGAGGTTGCCGGCCAAGTCTTGGATCACACCGGCTCTGGGGTGGCCCCCATCGGCCCGGCCCGTGAAACTGTACAGCACCGTCTCCTGGCCGACCTTGTCCAGCTTGTACACTACGCCTGCACTGGCTGTGCCGCCGTCTTGAGTAGTCCCGTAAAGGTTGCCGACTGAGTCGCGGATCACACCGGCTCTGGGGTGGCCCCCATCGGCCCCGCCCGTGAAGCTGTACAGCACCGTCTCCTGGCCGGCCGTGTCCAGCTTATACACCACACCCGCGTTCGCGGTGCCGCCGTAGTAAGTGGTCCCGTACAGGTTGCCAGCCGAGTCGCGGATAACACCGGCTTCCGGGTAGTTCCCGTCGACCCCGCCCATGAAGCTGTACAGCACGGTCTCCTGACCAGTCGCATCCAAGTCGTACACCACCCCTGCCTGCGCTGTGCCACCAGACGTAGTAGTCCCGTAGAACTTGCCTGCCGAGTCGCGGATCACACCGGCGTAAGGGAGGTCCCCAGCGGCCCCGCCCGTGAAGCTGTAGAGCACCGTCTCACGGCCCGCCGTATCCAACTTGTACACCGCTCCCCCGCCCGCTGCGCCGCCCCAGAAAGTAGTCCCGTAGAGGTTGCCGGCCGAGTCGCGGATCACACCGGCGTCGGGGTGGCTCCCATCGACCGGGCCCGGAAAGCTGTACAGCACCGTCTGTTGGCCGGCCGCATCCAGCTTGTAGACCACGCCCCAGCCCACTGTGCCGCCTCCAGGAGTAGTCCCGTAGAGATTGCCGGCCGGGTCGCGGATTACACCGGCATAGGGCTGGCCACCATCGTGGGCCCCGAGGTTGAAAGTGTACAGCACCGTCTCCTGGCCGGCCGTGTCCAGCTTGTACACCACGCCCGCATTCCCTATGCCGCCCTCTTGAGTAGTGCCGTAGAGGTTGCCTGCCGAGTCACGGATCAGGCCTGCTTCGGGTTTTTTCCCATCGGCCTTGCCCGTGAAGCCATACAGCACCGTCTCCTGGCCAGACGTATCGAGCTGATAGACCACGCCCGCGTTTGCTGCGCCACCATAGGACGTGGTCCCGTATAGGTTTCCGGCCGCGTCGCGAATCACTCCTGCGAAGGGACCGCTCCCATCGGCCCCGCCCGTGAAGCTGTACAGCACCGTCTCCCGGCCGGCCGTGTCCACCTTGAACACCACGCCCCCGCCATACACGCCCCCTATGCCGCCTCCGGAAGTAGTCCCGTAGAGGTTGCCAGCCGAGTCGCGGGTCACACCTGCCCAGGGGCTACTCCCATCGGCCCCGCCCGCGAAGCTGTACAGCACCGTCTCCTGGCCGGCCGTGTCCAGCTTGTACACCACGCCCGCGCCACCTGTGCCGCCTCCGTAGGTAGTTCCGTAAAGGTTGCCGGCCGAGTCGCTGATCACACCTGCGAGGGGGTTGGCCCCATCGGTTCCGCTCGTGAAGCTGTGCAGCACCGTCTCCTGGCCGGCCGTATCCAGCTTGTACACCACGCCCAGGTTCGCTGTGCCGCCTCCGTAAGTAGTCCCGTAGAGGTTGCCATCTGAGTCGCGGATCACACCTGCCCGGGGGCCACCACCGTCGGCTCCGCCAGTAAAGGAGTACAGTACCTTTTGGTGGCCGGTCGCATCCAGGGTGTACACCACGCCCAAGCCCACTATGCCGCCGTTCTCAGTAGTTCCGTAGAGATTGCCGGCCGAATCGCGGATGACGCCCGAATAAGGGGTCGCCCCCTTCGGCGGGCTTGCGAAAGCGTGCAGCACGGTTTCAAGGTACGTGGTCTGCGCCTGCGCCGGTGCTATCGCCGTGGCGGCTAACGCGCCCGCGAGCCATAGCAGGCCAGTACGTTGTGGAGAAGGGGCGTCTGGTTGTATCGTCGGCAAAAGGTTCCGTCAGAGCACGCTTGGTTTAGTTTACACCCCACGTAGGCCGGGTTGCAATTGAAAACTCCCATTTGAAAACTCCCATCTGTCTGGTCTGACGGTGTTCTCGTTGCAGCCGTAAGGCGAGCTGCGCTCGCCCGGACCGGCAGGAGTGCCGGTCCAGCAGGCAGGCGCCTGCGCCACGTGGCCCGTGGCGTGCGTGGGCTCGCGGAAATGGCCAAACACACCGCCTTGATCACCGTCGGACGCTGCAAAGAACTGCCTGCGGTGCGTCCTCGGTTCACTCCTCCGGGCGAAGCTCATCCATCGATCCGTGGCGCACATGGAGAACGAAGACGGTCTTTGCGAGAATCACGTAAAGAATCCGGTATGTGCCGCGGTTACCCCTACCGTACAGCAACTGGCGTATTGGTTCCTCGAAGGACTTGCTTTCCGGCGCCAGAGGACAGCGTTCGGGATAGCGGGCGAGGCTTTTGATGCACTTGCGTGCACCCTTAATCCAGCGGTTCGCAGCTTGAGGGGCCCGTTCGCGGATGTAGCGGTAGGCTTGGCGTAGCTCTTGTTCGGCGTTGGGCGTGATGATGACTCGATAGGTCATGCGCGGCGGACGGTGGAGGATTTCTCGATGTCGTCGAAGACCTCGTCGACGGGACGCCCCAAGCCTTTTCTCGCCTCAACCAGACCGCGCCGGACGCCCTCCACGCCGTCGACTTGATCCACCAGCATCCGGTACGCAGTAGCGTCCATGACCACCGCTTCCGCTCTACCGTTGACAGTGAGCACCAGGGGCCGGCCGGTCCTCTTCATTCGCTTGATGATTCCCGCCGTGTCCCGCCTGAAGGTCGTGACGGATTGAATATCCCGGTTGACGTTGTTCGTTAGGGTGCTTCGCATAATTTCAGAACCTAGTGTTATGTTACATGATTTTCTCCTGGGTGATCGGCGATTCTGGTCTCGGACTTCAGGCCGTGCCTGCGCCACATGGCTGCTTCTGACTTACACTCATGTGGGGGATGATGGATCTCACCACAGCGCTCACATACATCAAAGGCGTCGGACCGGCGCGCGCCGCCATGCTGGAAGCCAAAGGTCTGCGCACCGTCGAGGATCTGCTCGCCTATGTGCCGTTCCGCTACGAAGACCGCAGCAACGTCAAGACCCTGACGCAGCTCGCGCCCGGCGAAATGGCCACCGTGATCGCCGAAGTGCGCTCCGCCAGCGCTTCCGCATTCAAGCGGCGCGACCTGGGCTTGTTCGAAGCGTCCTTCACCGATCGCTCGCGCGGCATCCTGATCGGCAAATGGTTCCACGGCGGCTATCTCGCCAACGTCCTGACGCCCGGCCTCAAAGTTGCGCTGTTCGGCAAAGTCGAATTCGATAGCTACGCTGGCCAGCTCACCATGCTGCATCCGGAATTCGAAATCCTCTCCGATGAGGACGACGCCGCGGAAACCGCACTGCATCTTGGCCGCGTCGTGCCGGTCTATGAAGCGGTCTCGAAGATCAGCACGCGCGTGCTGCGGGCGCTCATGCATCGCGTGCTCGCGGAGATGCCGCCCGAGGAGGACCGGCTCCCCGAAGATCTGCGCCACCGGCTGAAGCTGCCCGACCGCTGGACCGCCATCCGCGAAACCCACTTCCCGCCGCAGGACGCGGACATTCGCCTGCTCAATGCCTTCCGCTCGCAAGCGCACTTCCGGCTGATCTTCGAGGAATTCTTCTGGTTGGAGTGCGGCGTGGCCTTGAAGCGCAGCAAGGCGCGCACCGTGCCCGGCATTTCCTTCGCGCTCACCGATCGCGTCCGCGAGCGGATCAAAACCATGCTGCCCTTCAAACCCACGGGCGCGCAGAAGCGCGTGCTTGGCGAAATCGCGCAGGACATGGCCGCGCCCCGCCCCATGAACCGTTTGCTGCAAGGCGACGTGGGCAGCGGCAAGACCGTTGTGGCCGCCGAAGCTGCCGTGATCGCTATCGAGAACGGTTACCAGGTGGCCGTGCTGGCGCCCACGGAAATCCTGGCGGCGCAGCATTACTTCTACTTCAAGCAACTGCTGTCGAAGCTCGATTACGTGGTGATCCTGCTGACTGGCTCCTTCACCGCGCGCGAAAAAGTCCAACTGAAGAAACTGATCGCCGCGGGGATGGCGCGGGTAGTGATCGGCACGCACGCGCTGCTCGAAAAGGATGTCGAGTTTCAGAAGCTCGGCCTGGCGATCGTCGATGAGCAGCACCGCTTCGGCGTCATGCAGCGCTTCGAACTGCTGCAAAAAGGCGTGCATCCGGACGTGCTGGTGATGACCGCCACGCCCATCCCGCGCACGCTGGCGCTCACGCTCTACGGCGATCTGGACGTCTCCGTGATCGACGAACTGCCGCCAGGCCGCAAACCCATCCGCACCGAGCACCGCACGGCGGATCACGCGGAGCGCGTCTACAGTTTTCTGAAAACGCAGGTCGACGCGGGACGGCAGGCCTACGTGGTCTATCCGGTGATCGAGGAATCGGAAACCAGCGCCGCCAAAGCCGCCGAAAAAATGTACGAACATTTGTCGCAGGAAGTGTTTCCGGCCATCACAGTGGGGTTGATGCATGGCCGCCTGCCATCCGACGAAAAAGAAATGACCATGGATCGCTTCAAGCGCGGCGAGATCAAGATCCTGGTCTCGACGACGGTGATCGAAGTCGGGGTAGACGTGCCGAACGCCACCGTGATGCTGATCGAACAGGCGGAGCGCTTCGGACTGGCGCAACTGCACCAGCTTCGCGGGCGCGTGGGCCGCGGCGCAGCGCAGAGCTATTGCATCCTGATTACCGAGCGCATGAACGATACTTCGCGGCAGCGCATTCGCACGCTGGTCGATTCCAACGACGGGTTTTACATCGCCGAGATGGATTTGAAGCTGCGCGGCCCAGGCGAGTTCTTCGGGACCAAGCAATCCGGCATGCCGACGCTGCGGGTGGCGAACATCCTGCGCGATCAGGAGATTCTGGAAGTGGCGCGGCGCGAGGCGGTGGCTTTCGTTGCGCATCCGCCGTCGGAGGAGGAGCTGCGCCGGGCTATCGCTTACATTCGCGATCACTGGCAGCGGCGCTACGGGCTGGTGACGGTGGGATGATGCGCATACTGACGCCAAACGAATACTGGGGCTTGGCGGACGCGGGTCCACAAGGATCGAGACGAGTCTCGATCCGGCACGCTGAAGCGTGCGCCACGATGCGTGAGGTGTGCTGTTGATGCGGGTGATCGGAGGCGAGTTCCGCTCGCGGCGGCTGAAAACCATTCCCGGTCTCGCCACCCGGCCCACGCCGGACCGGTTGCGCGAGACGCTGTTCGATATCCTTGGGCCGCGCATCGAGGGTGTGGTGTTCCTGGATGCATACGCAGGCACGGGTGCGGTCGGGATCGAGGCGCTCAGCCGCGGCGCGGTGCACTGCATCTTCCTCGAGCGGGCTATGCAGGCGATAGCCGTCATCCGGGCGAACCTCAATTCCCTTGGCATTGTGGACCGCGCGCGGCTGATTGAGGGCCAGGTGTTGGATACCCTGCCGCGGAGCAAGGCGGACATCGTCTTTCTCGATCCGCCGTACAACCGTGAACACGAATACACCCTTGCGCTGGCTGAGGTACGCGCGCCCCTGGTCATAGTCCAGCATTCGGTCCGGTTCGACCCAGGCGAGACGCACGCCGCGCTGCATCGCACGCGCCTGTTGAAGCAAGGCGACAACGCGTTAAGCTTCTACGGGAGCAGCGTATGAAAGAAGGTTTGTTGGACAGTCCGGCGTGCGGATGCCCGACGACGCGCGCTCCGGCATCCGGGAGCACTGGGGCAGCGCGAAACTGCGGTAGTCGCCACTCCTGGTTCTCAGGACGCCTTGCTCAGGATTTCGCGTTCGAGGGCCTTCGGCAGATCGATCGCCATGAAGCGCTCCGCCGCATACAGGTAATCTTCGCCGCTTTCATCGACGACGCGAAGGTCCCCATCCCGCGCTGCATCAGCGTCCTCCACGACGGAGTAGATCTTGTGCAGCTCCAATGACGCCTCATAATCGGAGTTATCAATGCAAACCACGAAACGTGGAGGTAGATCGTGAGTAGTGCGTGTCCGCATCAGTCTAAATACCGCTTCCGCTTGATGTCTTTCTTACCAATACCATGCGCTTCGTACCAATGCAATTCCGCCAGCCGAATCCGCCCGCTCCGCAGGCGCACGTATGCCAGCCCCTTCAACTTCAAACTGGCGACATCGCGGATTGATTTGCCCACTGCAAACGCCTCAACCTCGCGAATCTCACTCAATATCTCGAACCGCACCTTCGCCACGGGCAGAACGATCGAGCTGATCAACCTCACGCGAAGCTTTTCAAATCCAGTGTGCATTTTGTCCTTTCGATAGGGTTGCCTACTGCACCTCTATGGTAACGTTCGCTTGGCTGGGGACACCTCCGACTGTGAGCCGCACGGGCACTGGGCCCGAATGAACACCTCCGGGTACTTGCACGTTCACCTGATACAGTCCCGCGAAACCTGGAGCCAAGCCTGCAAAAACTACGGTGGCCGAGATGTTATCGACCGTAACCGCCACGCTCCCCATGGGTACTTCTGCAAACGGAGGCACTGACGGCGCGGCGCTGCCAGCCGGCCGGGCGACAGGGCGACGACTCGCCATTATAGGCGCAGCATTGGGACCGTTGCGTTTTTAGGCAGTACTGTTATTCTTGAGTTCACGTCGGAATGGATCTACAATGACCCAATGATTCGCTTCTGGCCCCTCGCGGCTCTCACCCTGCTACCAGCAACGCTCGCGGCCCAACAGATTGCCTACCAGTGTGGGCGGTGACCACGGCCCGGACGCTGTGGTCAACGGTGCCCGGCAACAGCCAAATCGCGCGTGTCACGAACGGGCTGGAAAACTTCCGGAGCCTATTGAATAATGGAGAATTATGATTCGAATCATTCCCACAGTAATCGTCCTCAGCGCGGCGCTGACCAGGGTCCTGTCCGCGCAGACTTTCACCAGCCTGCATAGCTTCACCGGCGCGGATGGCGCAAATCCGCGCGGCGCGCTGATCCAGGCCACGGACGGCAAACTTTACGGCACTGCCCGCGGCGGCGGGCTGAACAACGAGGGCACGGTCTACAAAATCACGCCGAGCGGCGCGCTGACCACGCTCTACAGTTTCTGCGCGCAGAGCGGCTGCACGGACGGTAAGTGGCCGGTGGCATCGCTGCTCGAAGCCTCGAACGGCGATTTCTACAGCACCACTTACAAAGGCGGAACGAGCGATAAAGGCACGGTCTTCACGATAACGCCGGCAGGCACACTGACCACGCTGTATAGTTTCGGCAAGGGCGGCGAGTATCCAGTCGCGGCCCTAATTCAGGCGACGAACGGCAAACTATACGGCACCGCCTATTGGGGACCGGGTCCGGGCTGGGGCACCATCTTCGAGATGACTCTGAGCGGTACGTTCACCACTCTGTATGACTTCCGCGGCGGCCTCGACGGCGGCAATCCCGAGCAGCTCGTTCAAGGCACCGACGGCAACTTCTACGGCACGGACTTCATCGGCGGCCCACCCGCCGACGGGTGCGGGACGATCTACCGCTTCACTCCCGGCAGCGCTCCAGTAACCCTGTACGGCTTCTGCAAGGACGGCGTTGCCGGCAACCCGGCCGTAGGAATGATCCAGGCCGTCGACGGTGACTTCTACGGTCAAGCGTCAGGCGGGGCCTACGGCCAAGGCGTGCTATTCCGGTTCAGCCCTAGCGGCGCCTTTGACGCGCTCTACAACTTCTGTGCTCAGGCGGGCTGTCCTGACGGCTCGCTCCCCTTTGCAGAACTGGTCCAGGCCAACGATGGCAACCTTTATGGAGTGACGGCTACCGGTGGGGCCGGCGACGCCGGCACTATCTTCCGCATGACACCGGAAGGCGCGCTCACCACGCTGTATAGTTTCTGCGCTCAATCCGGTTGCGCGGATGGCGAACTGCCGATGGCCGCGCTCGTCCAGGACACCGACGGCGATTTCTACGGTACGACGTTCTTCGGCGGGGCCAGCGGCAACGGGACGATCTACAAGCTGTCGACCGGCCTGCCGCCCTTCGTTAAATCTCAGCCCACCGCCGCCGCGACAGGCGCGACCGTCAACATCCTGGGTACAGACCTTACCGGCGCCACCAGCGTGACGTTCAACGGCACGGCTGCGGTATTCAGCGTGGTATCGGCGACGCAGATCACGACGTCGGTGCCCGCCGGCGCGACCAGCGGGAAGATCGAGGTGGTGACCCCCAGGGGCACGCTGGCGGGCAACGTGCCCTTCCGGGTGCGGACATGATCCATGATACGACGACGACGGCCCGGTTGGGAGGGAGGATCAGGATAAAGTGAACCAGAGGCAGGCCGTCGTTAATGGAGAGCAAGGGGAAGTCAACCAGATCCAGACGCGCGCGTCGGCGGAGATCGATAAGACTCTCCAGGCAGTCTTTGTGAGCGCGTTCGTCTCGGTCGTTTATTCGATTCCCATCGACTCGTATGTGGAGGTTCTGGACACTCTGGCCATCGAGTTCAAATTGTCCTCCACGAACGAGCACATCAGGCGGAAAAT